>Ga0315281_10015687_pt1 | contig 10147 bp, 7 predicted proteins | sample YL17G07_0_MG_FD_204540 | JGI IMG/M metagenome (GOLD analysis project Ga0315281, IMG submission 204540) | Sediment microbial communities from Yellowstone Lake, YNP, Wyoming, USA - YL17G07_0 | ecosystem: Environmental > Aquatic > Freshwater > Lake > Sediment | place: USA: Wyoming | collected...
CTCGTCCGGAACGTCGCCGCCGAGGCCGGCCTCACCGCGACCTTCCTGCCAAAACCCCTGTTCGGCGAGGCCGGGAGCGGCCTCCACCTCCACCAGTACCTGAGGAAGGGGGGGAGGAACCTCTTCCGCGGCGAGACGGGGCTCTCCCCTCTCGCGCTCGCCTACGTCGGCGGTCTCCTCACCCACGGGGCGAGCCTGATGGCGCTCACCAATCCGTCGACCAACTCCTACCGGCGCCTCGTCCCAGGCTTCGAGGCCCCGGTGCACTTCGTGTTCGGCGCGGCGAACCGGAGCGCGGCCGTGCGCGTGCCGACCTACGCCAAAGGGAACGAAAGTCGGATCGAGCTACGCACCATGGACGCGACGTGCAATCCCTGTCTCGCCTACGCCGCGATCCTTCTCGCCGGGATCGATGGGATTAAGCGCGACCTTGACGCCGAGCGATTGGGCCTGGGACCGGTCGACACCGACCTCCACCAGAACGGCGCCCCGGCGCGGAGCGCGCCCGACCGCCTGGAAGAAGCCCTCGCCTCTCTCGAGGAGGATCACGACTACCTCCTCGCCGGGGGCGCGTTCTCGGAGGCGCTCATCGAGCGGTGGATCGAGGTCAAGCGAAAGGAAGCGGCCGAGGTCTCCGCGCGACCCCACCCGCACGAGTTTGAGCTCTACTACGACCTCTAGGCCGCCGCGGCGCCGCTACTTCTTCGACGGACTGAGCTTCTTGAGCTTCCCCGCGGCGAGGGCCTCTTGCGCCGCCTCGCGCAGCCGGAACTTCTGGATCTTCCCGGACTGAGTCATGGGGAACTCTCTCACGACCTCGACGTAGCGGGGGACCTTGAAGTTCGCGATCTCCTTGGCGCAGAAGTCGACGATCTCCTGCGGGTCGATTCGCTTTCCCTCGCGCGGGATGACGTAGGCGATCGCCACCTCGCCCATGACGTCGTCCGGGATGCTGACCACGGAGACGTTCTGCACCGCGGGGTGGGTGAACAGGTACTCCTCGATCTCGGCCGGGTAGACGTTGAACCCGCCGGTGATGAGCATGTCTTTCTTCCGGCCGACGATCTTGACGTAGCCCTCCTCGTCCAGCGTGGCGAGGTCTCCGGAGTAGAGCCAGCCGTCGCTATCGATCACCTCGTCCGTCTTGTCGGGCATGTTGTAGTAACCGAGCATGACGTTGTAGCCGCGGCAGGCGAGCTCGCCCATCTCGTCCCGCGGAAGCGGCCGGTGCGCGTCGTCTGCGATCTTCACCTCGATTCCGGGGAGGGCGCGGCCGACCGTCTCCACGCGCCGTTCGACCGAGTCGTCGAACTGCGTCATGGTGATGACCGGCGAGGCTTCGGTGAGGCCGTAGGCGATCGCGACGTTGCAGCGGAGGTCCTCCATCGTCCCGCGTAGGATCTCGACCGGGCACGGGGCGCCGGCCATGATCCCGGTGCGCAGGCTCGCGACGTCGTAGCGCGAGCCGTCCTCCTTCCCCTTTCGGACCTCTTCCAGCTCGAGGACGAACATGGTGGGGACTCCGTAGAGGATCGAGATCCGTTCCTTCTCCACAAGCTCTAGGGCCTCCTTGGGCTTGAACACGGGCATGGGGACGATCGCGGCTCCCCACGTGATCGCGCCCAGGATCCCCATCACGCAGCCGAAGCAGTGGAAGAAGGGGACGGCGAGGAGAAAGACGTCCTTCTCCGAGGCGTAGAGGACCTCGGTGACCTGCTTGGCGTTCTCCGCCATGTTGTGGTGGGAGAGCATGGCGCCCTTGGGGCTCCCGGTCGTCCCGGAGGTGTAGAGGATGAAGACGTTCTCTTCCGGGCGCACGGCCGAGGCGCGCCGGGCGAGGGCCTTGTCGTTGAGGTGGGCCGCGCCGAGCGATAGGACGTCGGCAAGCCGGTGCGTCCCGTTTGGCGCGTTCCCGAGGACGACCACGTGCTTGAGGCGAGGGAGGTCGCCTCGGATCTCGGCGAGCATGGGGAGGTAGTCGATCCCGACGAAGGAGTCGACCATGAACAGGGTGGTCGCCTCGGAGTCATCCAGGATATAGCGGACCTCGTGGGTCTTGTAGCGGGTGTTCATCGGGACGACGACCGCGCCGATCCGGGCGACGGCGAAGTAGACGACGACCCACTCCGGGACGTTCGGCATCCACAGGCCGACCTTGTCCCCCTTCTCCACGCCAAGCTCAATCAGCCCGCGCGCAAGCCGGTCGACCTCGGCGGAGAGCTCACGGTACGTGCTGCGACGGTCCCCGAAGACGATCGCCGCGCGGTCGGGGAAGGACGCCGCAGAATCAGAAAGGACTCGGGAAAGCGTTCTCATGGGCTCACCTCAAACGGTTTCGACTAGGGTTAGCGAAGGAATTGTCGGAGAAGAAGGGACGGCCCGCAAGCCGCCGCGGACCGGCCTTGGTGCGTACAATGCGAAGCGAGAAGGGAGGATCGGGATGAACGCGTCGTTCGGTCGGTACCTGGACGTGGACCTTTCAACGGGCGGGATCCGCGACTACGAGATCCCTAAGTCGTGGGCGGAGCGGCATCTCGGGGGACGCGGGATCGGCGCTCGCCTCCTGCTCGATCTGCTCACCGGGCGGGAAGCGGCCCTCTCGCCGGAGAACGTCCTCGTCTTCGCGACCGGCCCCTTTCAAGGGACCGGGCTCCTTGGCGCGGGACGGCACGTCGTCATGGGGATCTCACCCAAGACCGGAAGCGTCGCCGACTCCTACGTCGGCGGGTACCTCGGCCACGAGCTCGGGCGATCGGGGTACGACGGGATCCTTCTGCGGGGAAAGGCTTCGGCGCCGATCTACCTCACCCTGATCGATGGCGCGGCCAAGCTCCATCCGGCCCGGGACGTGTGGGGAAAGGGGACGGGTGAGACGGAGACGATCCTCAAGGCGCGCCATCCGGGCGGGCGGGTGGCCTCGATCGGGATCGCCGGGGAGAACCTCGTCAAAATGGCTTGCATCATCCACGACCGATCGCGCGCCGCCGGCCGGCCCGGGTTCGGGGCGGTGATGGGGTCGAAGCTCCTGAAGGCGATCGTCGTGCGGGGAAACACGGAGAAGTCGCTCCACGATCGCGCCCGGTTCGCTCGGGAGCGGGCGCAGTACGCCGAGCTCTCTCTCGAACCGGCCATGAAGCGCTTCGGCGAGTACGGGACGGCCGCGGCGGTCGCCAGCCTCTCGGAGCTGGGACTCCTCCCCACGAAGAACTTCCAGGAAGGCGTCTTCGATCAGGCGGCGGCGATCGACGGGGTCCGGCTTCACGACACGATTCTCGTCGGACGCGAGACCTGCGCTGGCTGTGCCGTCCGCTGCAAGCGCGTGGTCGAGACGAGGTTTGGATCTGAGGAGGTCCTTCCGGAGTTCGGCGGGCCGGAGTACGAGACGATCGCCGCCTTCGGCTCCCTCTGCCTCGTGAGCGACCTTGCGGCGATTGCCCTCGCCAACCAGCGGTGCAACGACTACGGAGTCGACACGATCTCCGCTGGCGTCGCCGCGGCCTTCCTCATGGAGGCCTCGGAGAGGGGGCTCGTCACGGAGCGGATGTCGTGGGGCGACGGACGAGCGATCGTGGCCCTCGTCGACGCGATCGCGCGCCGCGAGGGGATCGGGGATCGAATCGCCGAGGGCCTGGAGCGGTTCGCCGCGTCGCTCGGCGTGGACTTCGCCATGACGATCAAGGGGGTGGAGATCCCCATGCACGAGCCGCGCGGGAAGCAGGGCCTGGGGATCAGCTACGCCACCTCCCCCCGCGGCGCGGCCCACATGGAAGGGATGCATGACACGATGCTCGAGACCGACGCCCCGGCCGCGGAGCTCGGGGTCGATCGCCGCTACGATCGCTTCACCCTCGCTGACAAGCCCGCGGTCGCCAAGATGTACGAAGACCTGCGGTCGTTTGAGAACTCGCTCGTCCTATGCGCGTTCACAAGCCGGCCGATGGGAAAGGCCTACCGGTACCCGGCGATCCGCTCGCTCCTCGAGGCGGCGACCGGAGTCGCCCTCTCCCCTCAAGGGATGCTCGAGGTTGGCGAGAGGAACTACGCGCTGATGCGCGTTCACCGCGGCCGCGCCGGCTACACGACGGACGAGGACGCCCTTCCCGGGCGCTTCGCGGAGCCGCTTCCGCGGGGAGCGAGCGCGGGCCACCCCATCTCGAAGGAGGAGATGGCTCGCGCGATCGCGGCGTACTACGAGCGGCGCGGCTACGACCGCCTCGGCCCGACTGATGCGACGCTCGCGAGGCTCGATCTCCTCGACTGCGTCGGGATCCTGAGGAGGTGAGGTGGCGTGGTCCGCGCGGTCTCCATCATTGGGCACGCCGAGAGCGGGAAGACTGGCCTCATCACGCAGCTCGTCCCTCTCCTGCGAGCCGCGGGCTTTCGAGTCGGGACGGTGAAGCACGTCTCCCACGCGGAGGCGGTCGATCTCCCGGACAAGGACACCTTCCGCCACCGCGCCGCCGGCGCGGAGCGGACGCTTCTCGTGTCCGACTCGGACGTCGTTCTCTTCTCCGGACGCAGACCGGACGAGCCGCTCGAGGAGACAATCGAGCGAGCCTTCCCCGGCTTCGACCTCGTCTTGGTGGAGGGGTTCAAGCAGGGTCCCTTCCCCAAGATCGAGGTCTACTGCCGAGGGACCGCGAAGGGAGCGCGGCCGCTCGCCTGGGAGATCCCCGTGATCGCGGTCGTGACGGCAGACCGCGTGGCGCTTCCGCCGGGGACTCCGATTCTGTCGCCGGCCCAGCCGCTCCGGATCGTCGAGCTTCTCGCGCGGCGGATCCTGGGAGGGACCTCCACCTGACGCCGCACTCGTTGCGGCCTCGACCCCTCTCGAGTACCCTCCTTGCGCCATGGGAACGGTCGCGACGGAGAAGCCGGGGGTCTGCGAGGCCGCCTCGATCCTCGTCCTCGTTCCGGGAGGGGCGGACCGCCGACGCGAAGGGCGCGCCCTGGCCGCTTCGCTCGTGGGCGACGAGCTGGGCCTCGTTCTGCGAGGGGTTCACCCCGACTTGATCGAGCTTCTGCCGCCGGAGGGGAAGGAGCGGATCGGCATCGATCAAGTTCGCGAGGTGATTCGACTGGGGCAGTTCGCTCCGGCCCAGGGAAGACGGAAGGTCTGTCTCGTTCCTCACGCGGAGTCCCTCACCCCCGAGGCGGCAAACGCCCTTCTAAAGGTGCTGGAAGAGCCGCCGCGCGACCTGGCCTTCCTCCTGTTGGTGGAGGAGGCCGCCGACGTCCTGCCCACGATTCTGTCCCGCAGCCGAGTGGTCCGTCTGCCGCCTCGCTCCTCTCACGACGCGCTCCTCCGCCTGGTGCGCGCGGGCTACCGCGAGGAGGAGGGGCGGTACCTCGTCGCCGCGGCGAGAGGGGAGGAGGAGATGTCTGGGTTCCTCGAGGCGCGGCAAGACGTCGCGGCCCTGCGGGAGGAGGCGAAGAGCGAGGCGCGCCTCGCCGACGCGGGCCGCCTCGCGGAGATGGCCACGTCTCTTCGTCCGATCGAGAGACACGAGGCGATTCTCTCTCTCCTTGCGCGTTTGGTCGCCGGCGAGGCCGGACTCCGCGTCGCGGCCGCGAGGGCGCTCTCCCAGCAAGGCCGGGAGGGGATCCTCGGGTTTCTGGAGGACCTGTTCTTCCGTTCCTTTGACCTCGTCCGTGGGGAGCTTTCTCCGTCTCCGTCCGCGTCCGATGACGGGGTCGCCTTGCTCGTCCGGAAGGTCGATCCGGATCGGACCTTGGGGTTCGTCGCCGCGATCGAGCGGGCGCGACGGGCGGTGGAGGTCTACACGCCCGGCGAGGCGGTCCTTCTCTCTGTTTTCGTCCTGGCGGGGAGGTTGAGACGTGGCTGAGGAGAAGATTGTGCTGGTTCGCATCCTCAACCTTGAGGAGGACAGCGGGTACTTCCGCGCGGCGTCGATCGCCCTGGCCCCGGGAGAGCGGTGCGTCGTCGAGCACGGGGGTCTGAGGCTCGGGGTCGTGACCAGGTTTCTTGAGGCGGGGGAGGCGATCAGCGAGCAGCTGGAGCGCGTCGTGCGCCCGGCGACTCCGGCGGATCTCGACGCCTTCCCGCGCAACCTGACCGACGCGGAGGAGGTCCTCTCCGCGACGCGGGAGGCCGTCAGTCGGAACGGCCTTCCGATGCACCTCGTGGCGGCGGAGTACACGCTCGACCGCTCCGATCTGCGCATCTACTTTACGGCCCCTCACCGCGTGGACTTCCGCAGCCTTCTTCGGGAGCTGGCTGCGCGGTACGGGGTCCGGATCGAGCTCCGCCAGATGGGGGCCCGGGACGAAGCGCGGCTCAAGGGCGGGGTCGGCCGCTGCGGGCGGGTCGTCTGCTGCCACACCTTCCTGGGTGAACCCAAGCCGGTCCCCATGGAGCTCGCCTACGATCAGGAGCTGTTCGTCTCGCCGGAACGGATCACCGGGATTTGCGGCCGACTGATGTGCTGTCTGGCCTACGAGCACGAGGCCTACAAGCGCGAGGTGGGACGGATGCCGAAGCTTGGCATGTGGGTCTCTGCGGGTGAGAAGCGCGGCAAGGTGATCGCTCACAACATCTTCCGCGGGACCGTGACCCTCCTGACCGACGAGCAGGAGCGGATCGAGGTGGATGCCGCCTCCGCGGAGGTCCTCCCGGAGGCGAAGAGACCTAAGCGCTGAGGCTGACGCGGGCTCCGGCCCGCTTCAAGCGCTCGAGCTCCTCCGGCGAGAGCGTGGCCTGGATCTCCACTCCGTCCCCCGTGTAGCCTTTGACGGTCGCTCTTCCCTCCCCGGTCAGCTGGTGGACGAGGGCGCTCGCGGCGTATGGGACGGAGAGGACGACGAGGGCGTCGTTCGGGTAGAGGATGGCGCGGATCCGCGAGAGAAGCGACTCGATCCCGAGCCCTTCCTTTGCCGAGATCGCGGCTGCGGCGCTGAACGACTCCGCGAGGCTCTCCGCAGGCCCGCCTAGGTCGATCTTGTTGAGGACGTCGAGGATCGGCGGGCGAGGGCCTTCGTCGATGAAGACTTCCTGTTCCAGCGTCTCCAGGACGGCGCGGTACTCCTCTTCGGGGGCAGGGCTTCCCAGGTCGACGAGGTGAAGGATGAGGTCGGCCTCCCGGACGGCCTCGAGCGTGGCGGCGAAGGCGGGAATGAGGTGGTGCGGGAGGGCGCGGATGAATCCGACGGTGTCGATGAACAGCGCCAGGCGTCCCTCTCCGAGGGAGCCGCGACGGACGGCCGTGGAGAGCGTGGCGAAGAGCTTGTCCTCCACGAGGGCGGTGGTTCCGCACAGGGCGTTCAGCAGGGTGGACTTCCCGCTGTTCGTGTAGCCGACCAGGGCGACCTGCGGCGTGGAGCCCTGTGTCCTCCTCTTTCGCTGCAGAGCTCTTTCCGATTCGACCTTCTTCAGCCGGGTCTCGATGGCGTGGATCCGGTGGCGGATCTTCTGCCGATCCGACTCGAGCTTCGTCTCGCCCGGCCCACGCGTCCCGATCCCGGCTCCAAAGCTCGACAGGGCCTCTCCCCAGCCGCGCAGGCGGGGGAGCAGGTAGCGCAACTGCGCGAGCTCGACTTGGAGCATCGCCTCCTTGGTCGCGGCGCGCTGGGCGAAGATGTCCATGATCAGTTGAGTCCGGTCGATGACCTTCGCTCCGACTGTCTCCTCCAAGTTGCGTCCCTGCCCGGGAGTGAGTTCGCCGTCGAAGATGATGACGTCGGCCCCCACCTCGCTCGCGGCTGCCTTGATCTCCTCGACCTTACCCTTGCCGACGAAGTACCTCGGATCCGGACGGAGTCGGCTCTGAGTCATGCACGCGAGCGTGGGAATCCCCGCCGTGTCGGCGAGGGACTCAAGCTCGCGGAGGGGATCGTCGTTCCGGTTCTGAGGCAGGACCAGGCTGACCAGGATCGCCCGTTCGGACCCGTAGACGCGCGCCCGTTCCCCGAGCCGGTCCTCTACGAGTGGCTGCTCGTCCCGCTCAAGCCGAGCGCTCAACCTGTCCTCCCAGGACCCGAAGCTTCTCGTCCATCGCGGAGTAGCCGCGCTCGATCTTCTCCATTTGGTAGACGGTTGTCCGGCCTCGGGCGGCGAGACCGGCGAGGACGAGCGCGGCCCCGGCGCGAATGTCCGGGGCGGCGACCGTCGTGCCGGTGAGGGCCGCGACCCCGCGGATCTCGAGCGTGTCCCCTCGGATCTCGATCCGCGCCCCCATCCGGTTGAGCGACGGGACGTAGTCGAAGCGGCGGTCGAAGACCTTCTCGTCGATGCGGCTCTCTCCGCGGCCCAGGCTGAGAGTGGCGACGAGCGGCGGCTGTAGGTCGGTGGGGAACCCCGGATAGGGCGCCGTCACCACGCGGACCGGCCCGGGACGTGAAGCGCCGGACAGCCTGACCCAGTCGTCCCCCGCCGAGAACGAGAGCCCGGCCTCCCGGAGGACGTCGAGGAACGCGCGCAGGTGCTCCGGGACGACGCGGTGCACGGCGACGTCTCCGCCCGTGATCGCCCCGGCGAGGAGGTAGGTCCCTGCCTCCAGGCGGTCGGGAATGATCGTGTGCTCCGCTCCGCGAAGGCGATCCTTCCCCGCGACGCGGATCGCGTGCGTTTCCACTTCGATCTCGGCGCCCATCTTGCGCAAGAGCTCAATGAGATCCATGACCTCTGGCTCCCGGGCCGGGTTCTTGATCTGGGTCTCGCCCTCCGCCAAGGCGGCGGTCATGATCAGGTGCTCGGTCGCTCCAACGGATGGGTAGGGCAGCTCGATCTCCGCGCCGCGGATCTTCTCCGCACGTAGCGAGACCGCGTCCGTCGCCTCCTCGACCCGCGCTCCCATCGCTTGGAGCCCCTGCAGGTGGAAGTCGACCGGGCGACGGCCGATCGTGCACCCGCCGGGAAGCGGGACGATCGCCCGTCCCAGGCGCGCGAGGAGCGGGCCCAGGACGAGGAACGACGCGCGCATCTGCTCGACGTAGCGGGCCTCTGGTTTCTCGACGAGCGGCCGCTCGCGGGCGATCTCGACGGTCTCCCCTCTCGGGATCACTCTCTTGCCGAGGGAGGAGACGGTCGCGAGAACCGTGGTCACGTCTCGCAGATCCGGGATGTGGTGGAGAATGAGCGGCTCGTCGGTCAAGAGCGAGGCGACGCACGCCGGGAGCGCCGCGTTCTTCGCCCCGTCGATCGCGACCTTGCCCTCCAGGCGCCTTCCCCCTTCGATGACGAGGTGCTCCATGGTCAAGGAAGGTACCGGAGGGGGTCGGCGGAGAAGTCCCGGTTCCGGATCTCGAAGTGGAGGTGAGGGCCGCTTGAGATCCCGGTGTTCCCCGATCGCGCGATCGGCTGACCGGCCTCGACGAACTGCCCCACGCGGACGAGCGCCTTCGACAGGTGGGCGTACGCCGTGTAGTACCCGTCCTCGTGTTCGAGGATGACGAGCGTCCCCGGGCCTTCTTGCTCCCCAACGAAGTAGCCCCGCCCCGCGGCCGCGGCGGTGACCGCCGTCCCGACCGGCACGTCGAAGTCGATTCCGTTGTGGTGATTGGGGATGGCGAGGACCGGATGGATTCGCCAGCCGAAGAACCCGACGACCTTCCCCTCGACCGGGCGGATGAAGCGAGTCTCCTTGCCCAGGCTGAGACGGATCACGTTCTCCCAGACGTCCGGGCTCCCGCCGGGGATCACGAGCTCGGCGCCCGCGTCGATCCTCTCCGGGTCGCCGATCCCGTTCGTCTCGGCGATCTCCTTGACTGGAACGCCGTAGGTCAGCGAGAGGTCGCCCAAGGTCTGCCCTTTCCGGACGAGGTGGAGGATCCCCAGGCGCGAGACGCGCAGGACCTGGCCGGCCGTGAGCGCCTCCGGCGAGAGGATCCGGTTGCTCGCCATGAGCTGCTCGACGCTCGCGCCGAGGATCGAGGCGATCCGAGACAGAGTTTCGCCTTGTTTCACGGTGTACTGGACGACGAGAGGTTGTGCGGGCAAGGCCGCGTCCTGGGTCTCGGGCGCCCCGGGGGAGGACCCTTCTTCCCGGCTCGTTGCCGCCTGCGCAGGGCCTGCCGTGTCCTCGGCCGTCGACATCGCTGAGGCCGGAGCCGTTGCCGCGGAAGCAGACGGGGTTGGCGCCTCGCCGGAGACCGGCTTGGCCGACGGCTCGGCCACGTGTTCCCTAGGCCA
>Ga0315281_10015688_pt1 | contig 10146 bp, 9 predicted proteins | sample YL17G07_0_MG_FD_204540 | JGI IMG/M metagenome (GOLD analysis project Ga0315281, IMG submission 204540) | Sediment microbial communities from Yellowstone Lake, YNP, Wyoming, USA - YL17G07_0 | ecosystem: Environmental > Aquatic > Freshwater > Lake > Sediment | place: USA: Wyoming | collected...
AGACCTTCTTGAGGATTGGTGGTCGTCACCACATTAAAACCTTCTGCCTCAAATATTTTTCGGCACGATTTCAGCACAATCTCTTCATCGTCAATGATCAGCATCTTCTCAGCCATTGTGTTCCCCCCTTATTCAGAGATAAAATTATTAACTTCCTGTTTTATGTGAGCTCTCTTTTCAACCTCCCGCACCTGTAGGAAAAGAGTTCTTTTTGACTGCCTTTTGAAGAACCTGGCGAACGGATTTTATCAATTCGTCGGGCCTGAATGGTTTTGGAATAAACTGGGTAGCCCCCAGTTTCAGCACATCGGCGATTGTCTCGGGGGTAGGGTAACCGCTCATCACGATGATCGGTATGTCTGGCCAATATTTTTTTATCTCTCGCATGAGGAAGAGGCCATCATGCTTAGGCATTTTTACATCCATAAGCAAAAGGTCAAAATCGTAATATTTGATTTTCTCCAGTGCCTCGTCTGCACTCGGGACCGTGGTGACCTCAAAACCTTCTGCTTCGAGGATGCGCCTACAACTTTTTATGACAATCGCATCGTCATCCACTACTAATATTTTCATTTTCTGCACTCTGCTCCTCTATCGGCAGCCAGACCTTAAAGGTGCTTCCTTTGCCAACCTTACTCTGAACCCAGATGGTCCCTCCATGGCGTTCAACGATACCGTATGACACCGATAGCCCTAAACCCGTACCGTGTCCAACCTCCTTGGTCGTAAAGAAGGGATCAAAAAGCTTATTGAGGTTCTCAGGAGGAATGCCACAACCTGTATCCGTGCATAAAATTTCGATACCTTTTTGACCGGGCTTGCTTGTTGATACGCCGATACCGGTCGTGACTGTGATACTTCCGCCTGGATCGGTGGCATCCAGGGCATTTATGACGATGTTGAGTAAAACGCTCTGCATCTGATTTCGATCTAAAGTAATCATCGGCAGCCCTTCTCCCTGCTCAAAATTTAAACTGACCCCTTTGATGAGGGCCTGGTTTTCTACGAGTGAAACCGTATGTCGGATAAGCCTATTGACATCAGCGGGTTCCCGATCAAGTTCTGTCTGGCGGGAAAAATCGAGAAGGCCTTTCACAATTTTTCGAACCCGCTCCGTCTCTTGAGCAATGGTCTCAAGGTCTATGCGGACTTCTTCTGGGATATCGTTTCGGCGGAGGAGCATGTGGGTAAAGGTAAAAATTCCCGTAAGAGGGTTATTAATCTCGTGGGCCACACCCCCTGCAAGCTTACCGATACTTGCCTGTTTTTCGGATTGCAGAAGTTTAATCTCGCTTTCCACCCTTTGACGTTTATCACGCTCCTGAATGGAAGTGAGCATTTCTTTGAACGTTTTCTGGAGGACACCAATTTCACTCTTTGAGATCGGTCCGATCTCCGGAGAGAGGTTGCCCTGAGATACCTGATTGCTTGCCTCGATGAGCTGTTGTACTGGCCGACTCATCTTATTGGCAATGATGTATCCCAATCCAAGGGCCAAGACCATTCCCGCCACGGTGATCAATATAAATAGAGAGAGGGCCTTCCATCGGACGTCCGCATACTTTGCCTCTAACACTCCGACATAAAGCATTCCTATCCTTTGTCCAAAGATGTCCTCGATGGGCTCGTACGCAGTAATATACCAATCGTTCACAACGAAAGCCCGGTCTGTCCATTTCCTTCCGTCTGTCAGGACATGTTTGGTAACCTCTTCAGAACCCACGGTTCCAATCGCTCGACTTCCATCGGGTGAAAGAACATTGGTGGAGATGCGAACATCCTTAAAAAAGATCGTCGCTGTACCTATACTTTGACCTTTGTAAATCTCATGCTGAAAAACAGTGTCCCGCACTCGGTCCACAATCTCTTGACTCCGGTTCAAAAGAACTCCGCCATAAAGAATGCCCAAAAAATTACCGGAGTCGAAGACCGGGACAGCGGCAGCAAGAGCCATTCCAGAGAATTCTTCACTCTCGGGCCGTGGGGTGGCCCTCTTGGTGGGAAGCAACTTGATTCTGGCTCGATTGGCAAGTTCAGGATTCTCCGAAAATAGAAACTCATTGCTCAGGCCCACCGTTCCTGAGACAGCAATCCTTTGTTGGAGTGCCAAATTGGCAATCGGGTTTGGAGGACTATTTTCTTTTGGTAAGGAATTGGGTCCGATCCGGCATAGCGTTTTTCCTTCTTTCGTCACAATCCCCACGAAATCCAGCTCCGTTTGCTGAGCGATATTCGTTAACAAAGGGATAATTTTCTGAGCATCCTGCCTCTCAAGGGCCGATCGGAATACCGGCCCCAATGTGGTGATGTTGAGGGCGACTTTCACGCCCTTGATACGGCTGAGATAGATCTCACGTGCGGCGTTGAGGTCTAACCGGACCCGATTCGTCGCTTCGTTGAGAACGGCTTCGTAAAGGAGTTGACCTCCGACTAAAAGAGCAACTCCGCACACAAGGAAGGAAATGCCAAGATAACTGAGGATGAGTTTAGATCGAGTAGAGTAAAACACAATTTATATTCCCAAGGGCCTGAGAGATTGTGAAGGCCGATCCATTATGGAGGAGTGAGGGATGGGGGGATGAACCCCGCTACGGCTCCACGGTTTTTCAGGGCCCGTTCTTTCTTTCTTTGGGAGAAGTCAATGATCATCCTTTGAAACTTGATTAAATCGGCTCTGGCTTTCTCGGCGGACGAGTATTTCCTTTCTTTAATATACCCGGCTGTCAGGGCCCCCCGGTAGACTATCTTTCCTCTCTCCGACCTAATGAGTGTTGTCGTATATCCCTCTGGAGAACCCAGACCTCCAAAGGAGATGTCTGAAAATTCGGCGGAGAAATCGGGACAGACCAGACAGGCTGGACGGGCAATGGAATCGATCTCCTCAAAGGGGATGTGGATCACCCTGTCATCCTTCAGATAAATAAAGAAGTCCTCTTTGACATTGACCTTTGACACCTGGGTTAAGTCAAATCCGTACTTTTTCTCTAAATGCCTCAGCTGGATGTCATTGAAAGAGAAGTTCTCCATGCAGAAAAGGCCGAAGCAGTACTTGATCACATCAGAAGGAATGATTCCAAGAACCTGCATCTTTCGGACGGTGTGGATCTGGCAAGGAGTCCCGACCATGGCAACTCTATCGATCAAGCCCTTCCGTAAGCTCTTGAGCTCTTGCATGGCGGGTGAATAAGTCGAGTAATGGGAACCCAACTCGATGACTGAAAAGGATTCGTCATAATGGGAACCCGAAGCAGAGATGATCTCCTCTCCCGAAGTGGCAAGCATCGGGCCTCTGTGGAAGGGACCATCGCTCCTGGAGACCAGAGCGGCATCGATCATATGGTTGTCCAGGAGATAGAGGAGAAGAGAAGTCACCACCCCTCCGTCTGTACACCTCTCCCCCACTGTTGGGTTGGTGGTTTGAGCGGACACCAAATCTTTTATCGGGCCGATGGGGGGCTCCCATTTTGTTTTCTTTTTTAGCTCCTCATCGAGATCGCGGATATTAGGGCAGATCATATAACAGATCCCACATTTGAGGCATTTTTCTTCATCCGCAAACACGGGCATTCCATCCGGCCCGACTTCCAGTGCACCAAGGTTGTCAGCAGAACAGAAGGCGACGCACCCTCCGCACTTCCCGCAGAAATTATTTTGTTGAACCAATCTGATCAAATCATGAAAAGTTTTAACATCGGTCTCCATAAGCGTCCACTCTCACGTCCACTCTCAAGAGATTTTTTTCACATTATAACAGTTATCTAAATATTTTTGAACCCTTTAATTTATAATTTTTATTTTTCTCAATAAGATCCAATGCTTCGATCCAATACCGGAAGGGAAGGCTTTGATCCAAGGCGATGAATGCAGTCCCCTCGACCTCTCCTAAGACTAAAACGATTCCTCTCTCTCCCATGCTTCAACGATCTCCTCTCCATTTTTAACTACAGTAAAACCTTCTTTTAATGTATACTGTATACAGAATTTTTTGTCAATAAAATAACTTTAATTATCTATAAAAAGCAGAAGAAAGGTTTTTCTATCTATTAGAAAAGCCCGTCTAAGACTTGATCACAGAGGTCCATGTGGAAATGAAAGACGGGGCAAATGTCTTGAATTTCGGTGGAGTTTGGGGGGATCGTAAAAGTCTATCGGGACGAAATTCCAAAATTAAGACAGACCCACTCATATTTTTCCCCTCATTTCTTGCTGGCTGGGATGGAACTCTCAATCGGCAGACTGATGGTAAAGGTGGTGCCTTTCCCCTCTTCGCTCTCTACCTTGATCTCCCCGCCATGATCTTTAATAATTCCATAACAGACCGAAAGTCCCAACCCAACTCCTTTCACCTTCTGTTTGGTGGTAAAAAAAGCCTCGAAGATCTTATCCTTGATCTCTTCCGGGATTCCCATACCTGTGTCCTGGATATGAATTAAGACCCTGTTATCCTCCTTGCTCGCTCTGACGAAGAGGCCACCTCCCTTCGGCATGGCTTCCTTCGCATTTTTAAAAATGTTCAGCATCACCTGTCTCATCTGATTGGTGGAGGCCATGATCTCTGGAATGTCAGGATCGAAGAACACCTCCACCTGAATATTCGATTCCTTCATCTGCTTCTCCATTACCAACAGAATCCCTTCGATCAGCTCATCTATTTTGATGGACCTTCGCTTTTCCTCTTCTGGCTTTGAGAAACTGAGCATATTCCGGAGCATCTCAGCAAGTCTTTGAGTTTCTGAAAGGGACAATTCTAAAATCCTCCTCCTTTTACTCTCCGTAGGAATTTCTGTCTTGAGGAGTTCCAAAGTGTTCATAATTCCGTAGATGGGGTTATTCAACTCATGGGCGATCTGGGAGGTGAGCCTGCCCATGGCCGCCAATTTTTCTGATTGGAGAAGGGCCTGCTGTATTTCCCGGAGCTCTCTCTCCATCTTCAATCTCTCCCTCAGGTCCTTGAAGATGCCCACACTAGCAATCTCGTTCCCTTTTTCATCATAGATGATAGACGCCGAAAGAACCCCTTCGATCAGTTCCCCATCTTTTCTTCGATGAAAAATGGGAAAGGAGGTCAATTTCCCGATGCCTCCAAAATCAGGATTTCTCAATTTCTCCATCACCTCTTTTGCAACCCCAGGCTGATAAATGCTTCGGATATTCATCTTTCCCACCACTTCCTCTGCCTTATAGCCTAAGAGGTCTTCGGCTCCCTTATTGAAGATGAGGATATCCCCCTTCATTTCAGTGACAATGATGCCATCCACAGAACTTTCGATCAGATTCATTAAAAAATCATTCGCCTCTTTCAATTCCTTCTCCATCTTCTTTCGGTCGCTGATGTCGATGTTGAGGCCCTCATATCCAATGATCGTTCCCTTTTCATCCCTTTTTGCAGTGGCGGTAAGGAGGACTGTGATCCTCTCGCCATTTTTCTTCTTAAACTCCACCTCAAAATCTTTAATGAATCCCAACTTCTCAACTCGCTCCATAAAGGTCTTCCGATCTTCTGGGTTCACATAGAGATCTTTGACGATGTTGATCTTCAAAAACTCTTCTTTATACTGGTATCCCAGTAAGCCCCACATGGCTTGATTGCAGTCGAGAAAATGTCCTTCTTTAGCGCTAATGAACAGGCCATGCCGGACCCTTTCGAAAAGGTTTCGAAATTTCTCCTCCGATTCCTTCAACTCCTTTTCAAACCTTTTCCTTTCCGTGATATCCCGTATGTAGGCATAAGTCTTGATCCGGCCATCATCCGATCTTGTTGGAGCAATGCAAACCTCTGTCTCTTTGACTTGACCGGGTGAGATATGAAGGGCCATCTCGGTACATACCTTCTCACCCATGCCCTCTCCCCGCATGACCATCTCCTCTAAAAACTCCTCGTCCCGCTTCCCGATGAGAGAGAAAAACTCTCGACCGAGGACCTGGTCTTTCGGAAGGCCTACGATCTCAGAGGCCATCTGGTTAGCGAATTCGATCCGCGAATCTTCATCAAAGACAATGATCCCATCCTCTCCCATCTCCGCTATCTTCTCAAAGCGTTTCGTGGCATCACGAATCTCTCTTTCCATCCTCTTCCTTTCGGTAATATCCCTTAAATAAGCATAGGTCTGGACACCGCCCTTCTCCTTCTTCGCAATGGTGATGCAGACCTCGGCATTCCGTTTCACACCTTTCCTGGTTAAGATATCCATCTCGATACAGACTCGCTTGCTCTCATCTGCCCCCACCTCGGAATGCATCTGGTCAAGATAACCGATATCCCTCTCACTTAAGAGCCGCCGGAAATCCATCCCCAAGAATTTTTCTTTCGAATATCCGGTCAGCTCGGAAGCAACGGTATTGGCGAACCCAATTTGATAATCCTCATCAAAAACGATAATACCGTCATCACCCATCTCTGCGATCTTCTCCAGACGTCTGGTCACCTCTTGGAGATTCTGCTGAGCCTCTTTTTGCTCGTACTCTTTTAACCTTCTCTCCAGTTCGGTCAATCTCTGTCTTATTGCCTCATCATTGGTATTCTGCTCCATAGTTAAAACCACCTTTCTATTCTCTTAGAGGATTTCGCTATCTCTGTAGGAATGATTTGCCCACGCCCGTCCTAACATCGCGACCCCTCGGCGGCGTGCCTGCACGCCGTAGTGCCTTCCTGCCACCAGGTGACCGTTTCGCATGCCTGCGCGAAGCCGCTACGGCGACGGCAGGGCACGCAGGCATGGCAAGAGTCGCTCCTTATTCGTCGCGACGCCCTCCGGCCGACTCACCGACTCGTCGGCGTGGCAAAAGTCGTTCCTTACTCGTCGCGACGCTACCCCCATTTTATAATAAGTGGATGGATTTGTGTCAAATTTTAATAGAAAAAAGGGAGGGGTTATGCTAAAAAGATGTGAATACACTTTGAGGAGTTTAATATGAAAAAAAGAAAGATGATCGGTTTTATCGGAACAGGCAATATGGGTGAGACCTTAATCGCTGGTTTGCTCAAAGCCAAATTCACAGCCCCCGGGCAGATCATGGCTTTCGATGCAGATGGAGAGAGGCTCCGGTTCATTCAGAAAAAGTACGGAATTAAGAAGGCTTCTGATAATAATCATCTTTCCTCTCAATGCGACCCTCTCCTTCTTTGCGTCAAGCCCCAATCGATGAAAGAGGTCATTGAAGAGATGGCAGATTCTTTAGATCCCTCCAAGCTCCTCATCTCAATCGCTGCTGGAGTGCCTCTCTATGCGATCGAAATCTATGCCCGAAAACAACTTCGATTGATCAGGGTCATGCCCAATATCAATGTCCTTGTCCAAGAAGGTGCCTCTGCCATCGCCCCCGGGAATCTGGCTACGGATGAGGATATCAAATTAGCCAAGGCCATCTTCGATTGTATGGGGAGATCGATTACCATCCATGAACCGCTGATGGACGCGGTCACCGGCTTAAGCGGAAGCGGACCCGCCTATGTCTTTTTAATCATTGAGGCCTTGACCGATGCGGGCGTCCATTTGGGGATGACGCGAGCTCAAGCCCTTACCCTGGTCACTCAGACGGTGATGGGCTCTGTGAAACTCCTCTCCGAGACAGGGGAACATCCTGCCCTGCTCCGTGAAAAGGTGACTTCTCCGGGTGGAACCACGGCTGCTGGACTTTATAAGCTTGAAGAAGGAGGCTTGCGAAAAATCTTGATTGATGCAGTGATTGCGGCGACCCAAAAGTCCAAAGAGTTGGGAGATAAGATGAAACAATAAAACTCATCCCGGAGGAGGAACAGCCGATGTTCAAAAAGATCCTATTCTGTACTGACTTCTCTGAGGACTCCCACTGGACCTTCACCTATGCCTTCGATCTGGTTAAAACTTATAAAGCCAAACTCCTGATCTTCCATGTGACCCTTCAGCCGGTACATCCTGAGCAACTCTCGCTCTACCTCGCTCCAGAAAAACTGGAAGCATTAAGAGCTTTGCAGAAGAAGGAAATCGATCAGCAACTAAAAACGCATTATGTGAAAAAAATGGGGCGCTTCAAGAATTACCAAATCTTCCTCAAAGAAGGGGAACCTTTTGTTGAGATCATCCAGAAGGCTAAAAAGGATTCTGCTGATCTCATTGTGATGGGCACCCATGGAAGAACAGGTTTGAATCATGCCCTCTTCGGGAGCACCGCGGAGAAGGTGGTGAGGAAGTCCCCCTGTCCGGTGCTGACCGTTAGGCTCCCCGGAAGGCGATTTTCTATGCCTTAAATAAAGAACGCCTTTTCAGAGTGGTCAGAAAAATTCCTCGACAAACCAATGAGGGTGTGTTAGGGAACATCAGGAGCGACAGGGCATTATGTTCCGATATATCGTCATAGAAGGTCCGATCGGGGTCGGAAAAACGAGCCTGGCGAAACTTTTGGCAAAGGCGTTCAATGCCCGATGTATTTTAGAAAAAGCGGAGGGCAACCCTTTCCTCTCTCATTTTTATGAGGATCGGAAAAAATATGCCTTTCAAACCCAGATTTTCTTTTTGCTGAATCGTTTCCAACAGCAGAAAGAGATTGCTCAGCTCGACCTGTTCAACCAAATCACCCTGTGTGATTATCTCTTTGACAAAGACCGAATATTCGCCTCCATCAATTTAGATGACCATGAACTCGCCCTTTATGAACAGATTTTTCACCTCCTCACTGGACAGATCCCTTTTCCTGACTTGGTGATCTTCTTGCAGGCCAACCCAGAGGTACTCCTCCATCGGGTCAAATCAAGAAATGTTTCTTATGAGAAGGAGATAGACCTCGATTATCTCAAGACATTGATCGAAGCCTACAACTATTATTTTTTCCGCTACGATCAAACGCCTCTTCTGGTCGTGGATACCAGTGAGATCGATTTCGTCAATCGAAAAGAAGATTTCGACCAATTGCTGCGAGAGATCAAACAGATGAAGAAGGGGACATGGTATTTCATTCCGATGAGGTCTAAATAGTTCAACCCAAGTCTGAAAAAAATGGAAGTCATCAAGACGATCAATGAGATGAAAGAACTTGCCTCTCAAGTCAGAGGGGCTGGAAAGATCATTGCCTTCGTTCCTACAATGGGATATTTCCATGAAGGCCATCTCAGCCTCATGAGGGGAGGCAAAAAGCGGGGAGACCTTCTGGTCGTCAGTCTCTTCGTCAATCCCACCCAATTTGCTCCCCACGAGGATTTCAAAAGTTATCCTCGAGATTTCGAAAGGGATAGAAAAATGGCTGAAGAAGTGGGGGTCGATATCATCTTCGCTCCCGAGACAAGGGAGATGTATCCCTCCGATCATCAGACGATTGTTCGCGTTGAGAAGGTAACCCAGAACCTCTGCGGAAGGTTGAGACCGACACACTTTCAGGGGGTCACCACGGTGGTCCTGATGCTCTTCGAAATCGTGATGCCCCATGTGGCGATCTTCGGAGAGAAAGACTATCAACAGGTGGTCACGGTGCAACAGATGGTCAGAGATCTCCATATGAGTGTGGAGGTGGTGGGGATGCCGACGGTCCGGGAGGCGGACGGTTTAGCCATGAGTTCTCGAAACACATACCTCCTGCCTGAGGAGAGGAAAGCCGCGTTGTCTCTCTATCGGTCCCTGCAAAAGGCAAAAGAACTTCTTCAAAAAGGGGAGCGAAAGGCGGATCGAATTCTTCAGGAAATGAAAGGGATTCTTCAATCTGAACCCTTAGTCAGGATTGATTATGCCCAGATCTGTGATGCCCATACTTTACAGGATGTCAACCGAATAGAAGGGGATGTGGTCGTTGCCTTAGCCGCTTATTTGGGTAAGACGAGATTGATTGATAACCTGGTCTTTCGTCCACTCTAAAAAGCAATCCCTCGAAAAGAAGGATGTGAGGACCGACCCAACCGGATTCCGGTCAACAAGAACGATTAAATTGTTGAAAAAATTTCAATAAAAAATCAGTCCCCTGAAGGGGTTTTTTCTAAACCCTCTTGGGGTGGTTCCTTCACCGGTGCCTTTTCCGGTTTTTTCTTTTCACTTTCTTTTACGGTGCCAACGGGCGATCCCAAAAGTCCTTTGGCCCGAAGTTTTCTCCTTTCCTTCCTCCGTTTCCTTCTCCTCGCCAGTTCCCGATCCTTCTCACGTCTTGGCATAATGGCCTCCTTTTCAAATTCGGATTTCGGAATGC
>Ga0315281_10015689_pt1 | contig 10146 bp, 5 predicted proteins | sample YL17G07_0_MG_FD_204540 | JGI IMG/M metagenome (GOLD analysis project Ga0315281, IMG submission 204540) | Sediment microbial communities from Yellowstone Lake, YNP, Wyoming, USA - YL17G07_0 | ecosystem: Environmental > Aquatic > Freshwater > Lake > Sediment | place: USA: Wyoming | collected...
CTGGTGCGCAGCTCCTACCACGCCCACAGGCAGGCGGGCCTGGAAACGGTCGCTGGAGGTGATTCCTAATGGCCAAGTACGATGTCGCCATCATCGGCGGCGGGCCGGGCGGCTACGTGGCGGCCATTCGCGCCGTCCAGTTGGGCCTGAAGCCTGTCCTCATCGAAGAGGACCGAGTCGGCGGCCTCTGCCTTAACTGGGGCTGCATCCCCAGCAAAGCCCTCCTCTGGAACGCGGAGCTGGTCCACCTCTTCCGGGGCGCGCCGGAGTTTGGTGTTACCTACGACGCCCTTCATTTCGATGTGGCGAAGGCCATCGACCGGAGTCGGCTGGTGGTGGAGCGCATGGTCGGAGGGGTGGAGTTCTTGCTGAAGAAGAACGCGGTGACGGTGGTTCGCGGCCGCGGGCAGCTCATCGGCCAGCACGAGGTCGGCGTGCAGCCCAGCGGCGACGTGATTGAGGCTGAACACGTCATCATCGCGACGGGCGGGATTACCCGCACTCTGCCTGGCATCGAAATCGACGGCCGCACCGTGATGACGAGCCGCGAGGCGCTGGAGTTGCGGGAGACGCCGCCGTCGCTGGTCATCGTAGGCGGGGGGCCGGTGGGAGTGGAGCTCGCCTATTTCTACCGCGCCTATGGCTCGGAGGTTACGATCATCGAGATGCTGGCCCATCTCCTGCCCCAGGAGGACGAGGAGATTAGCCGCCGGTTGGAGCGCGCCTTCAAGCAACAGGGCATCACCTTCCGCACCGGCGCGAAGGTGGCGAGCTTCGCCAAGTCGAACGCGGGAGCCACGGTTACGGTGGATACCGGTGGTCAGGAAGAGCAGCTCTCGGTAGACAAAGTACTAATAGCGGTCGGCATGGTAGGCAAGACGGACGGCTTGGGGCTGGAGAAGGTGGGCGTGGAGGTAGAGAGCGGCTTCGTGCGGATCGACGAGCGGATGCGCACGAGTATCCCCGGCATCTTCGCCATTGGTGATGTGACGGGCAAGCTAATGCTGGCCCACGTCGCCTCCGCCCAGGGGGTCACGGCGGTCGAACAGATCGCGGGCCGGGAGCCACGGCCGCTCGATTACGAAAGGATGCCGCGCTGCACCTACTGCCAGCCGCAGGTGGCCAGCCTGGGCCTTACGGAGGCGCAGGCCCGCGAGCGAGGCATCGACGTGAAAGTGGGCACCTTTCCCTACCAAGCTAACGGTAAGGCGATCGCCCTGGGCCGTACAGAAGGAGTGGTGAAGCTGGTGGCCGACGGCCAAACAGGCGAGGTCTTGGGCTACCATATCATTGGCCAGGACGCCACCGAATTGCTGGCCGCGGCCTCGCTGGGCAGCGTGCTCCAAGCCACGTCCCGCGATGTGGGCTGGGCGGTCTATGCTCATCCCACGCTGTCGGAGGTGCTGAAGGAGGCCGCTCTTGCTGTCGACCGCCAGGCGATCCACTTCTGGACCGGGCGATAGGATCGGGGTGCCAATCGTCCTGACACGATGCCGGTCGGTCAAAAGCGCGAGTTTGTCCGGGAGGTCTTTGCGCGGATAGTGGTGGCAGGCCGGGAGTTGCTGTCCATTACGCCGAAGCCCCTCTATGCGCCGCTGTTCGTCCTGGACCGGCGAGAGAGATTCGGCGGAGACTTTTGTAGAATGGCTCCCCGAGCAGGACTCGAACCTGCAACCTAGCGGTTAACAGCCGCCCGCTCTACCGATTGAGCTATCGGGGAGCACCGATTCACGAAGTCTTGCCTGGCTGCCGAGCCAGGACTCGAACCTGGACTAAGGGATCCAAAGTCCCTGGTGCTACCATTACACCACTCGGCAGTGACCCAGTCCATCACACATTAATTAAGGCGGGCCGTCCCGCCTTCAACGTCGATCACGTGAAGTGGTGCCGAAGGCCGGGATCGAACCGGCACGAGGGTTGCCCCCCAACAGTTTTTGAGACTGTCGCGTCTACCTATTCCGCCACTTCGGCGTTTGGAGCGGAAGACGGGATTCGGACCCGCGACCCCCTCCTTGGCAAGGAGGTGCTCTACCGCTGAGCTACTTCCGCCCCCGACTCTGTGTTCTCTGCCGCGGAGCGCCACTATTATAGCCAATGCCGCAACGCTCGACAAGCGAACGGCCGTCGGCTGAACGCCCCTACTGGCCCTTGTAGACGGCCTTGCGCTTCTCGGCGAACGCGCGCGGGCCTTCCCTCGCGTCGTCCGTCGTGTGCACGAACATCGAGAACAGCGACTCCATCCGCAGCCCGTCCATGAGCGGCAGGTCCAGCCCCTTCAGCGCTGCCTCCTTCACCAGGCGCACCGATATCGGCGCGCTCTCGTTGATGCGCTCCGCCAGCGCCATCGCCGCCGCCATCAGCTCCGGCTGCGGGACAACGCGATTGACCAGTCCGACGCGGTAGGCCTCGTCGGCGCCGATGCGCTCGCCGGTGAACATGAGCTCCAGCGCCATGCCCAGCGGCACCACGCGCGGCAGTATCTGCGTGCCGCCGTTCCCGGGGATGATGCCGCGCGTCACCTCCGTCAAGGCGAACGACGCGTTGTCGGAGGCGACGCGGATGTCGCAGGCCAGCGCCAGTTCGAGGCCGCCCGCGAGGCAATAGCCGTTGATCGCGGCGATTATCGGCTTCCAGAGGTCGATGTTGCGCAGCACTGCTGCCGTAGTCGCGCCGGCGGGATCGATGTGTCGCTGCTGTTGGAGGACGCTCATCTCCTTCAGGTCCGCGCCCGCTGAGAACGCCTTGTCGCCGGCGCCGGTGACGATGAGCGTGCGAGCGTCATCGTCGTCGCGGAACTTGAGCCACGACTCCCGCAGGCTCTCGCGCACTTCCCGGTTGATGGCGTTCATCGCCTCGGGCCGGTTTAGCGTCAGCACAATGGTCTGGCCGCGCTTCTCGTAGAGAACGACGGGCATGGCATCCTCCTCTCCCGTCTGGGCTGCGATGGAACCCTGCAGAGCGCCTTAGTGACTTACGTCGACGGCTCGATGCTACCAGTTCTCGGCCAGCAGCTCAAAGTGGGCGCGCGCGTGCCTGCAGGCCGGGCAGAGCTCCGGCGGCTCCGTGCCGGTGTGGACGTAGCCGCAGTTGCGGCACTTCCACTTCACCGGCTGGTCCTTCTTGAACACCTTGCCGTCGCGGACGTTCATCAGGAGCGCGTTGTAGCGCTTCTCGTGCTGGCGCTCGGCGACGGCGATGGCGCGGAACGTCTTCGCGATCTCGTCGAAGCCTTCTTCGAGCGCTGCCTTCGAGAATCCCGGGTACATCTCGGTGTACTCGTAGCGCTCGCCGGCGGCGGCCTCTTCCAGGTTGGCCGCCGTATCGCCGATGACGCCCGCCGGGAATGGCCAGGTGATCTCGACGGCGCCGCCCTGGAGGTACTTGAAGAGCTGCTTGGCGTGCTCTCGCTCATTATCCGCGGTCTCCAGGAAGATGTCGGAGATCTGCTCCATCCCCTCTTTGCGCGCTTGCGTGGCGAAGTAGGTGTAGCGGTTCCGTGCCTGCGATTCTCCGGCGAACGCCGTCAAGAGGTTTCGTTCCGTGTTCGAGCCTTTCAGCTCCATGGCTGTCTCCTTTAGGAATGGCGGGGCTTTCCAGCACCCGCGAATGCGACGCTTCTCTCATTGTACGTGAGGAATGGCAGTCTGTGTAGATGTTGGATCGGAGCGCGCGGACAGGATGCGGGCGAGTCAGTCTCCGGCCAGGTACTCCCCGTAGTGCACGAGGCGGCTGAGCACCCTGGCGGCCCTCTCCGGCGACGGGTACACGAAGACGTTGTTTTCCTTCAGCTTTCTCAGGGCAGGTGATCTGTCCCCGGCGGGGCTATGCGCGAGGATCAGCGGTTTCCCGTATCGCTGGACTCGCTCCAGCAGGCCGTCGACGAGGCCTACTTCTCCCTTCACCATGAATTCGACCTGACGCCGTATCTCTTCGATGCCGGGCAACTGCAGGTCGTCGACTGCCACGTCTGCGGGGTAGCCGACGCACGACACGCCGAGCACGGCGTCGAGGTTCTCAGCCTTCAGAAGCGTCCCCATGCAGAAGTAGGATATGTCGTTGACGCCGGCCATGTCGACGGGATTGGCGTGCGACCAGCGCTCCGGCAGGCGACTGTTCAGAGTCTCCACTGTCTGCGGCAGCAGCGGCGGCACCTCCAGGCCGAGCTTCACGCAGGCGTCGGTGGCGACGACGCCGAAGCCGCCGCCGCCCGTCAGTATGCCGACCCGCCGTCCCTTCGGCCGGGGCTGGCCGATGAGCGCTATCGCCACATCGAACATCTCGTCGACCTCGTCGACGCGTATGACGCCGCACTGGCGGAGCGCCGCGTCATAGACGGCGTCCTCGCCGGAGAGGGCGGCGGTGTGTGACCACGCCGCCTTCGCGCCCTCGGAGGTACGACCGACTTTGATGAGGACAATCGGCTTGTGTCGCGTGACTTCGCGCGCCAGGGAAAAGAAGCGCCGCGGCTCGCGCAGTCCCTCGACGTAGCCGGTGATGACCTTTGTCTGGTCATCCGCCGCAAGATACTCGACATAATCCTCGAAGTGCAGGTCGGCCTCGTTGCCGGTGCTAACGAACTTGCTGAAGCCGACGCCCATCTCATTGCCGCGGTTCAGCATGTAGCCGCCGAAGTTACCGCTCTGGGAGACACAGGCGATGGGGCCGGCGTGAATGCCCTCCACGCCGCCGACTGTGAACAGCCTGGTCGCCGTGCTGAAGTGGCCCATGCAGTTCGGCCCGACGAAGCGGATGCCGGCGTCGCGGGCTATCGCCAGTACCTCGTTCTCCAGCCTCTTGCCTTCGTCGCCGGTCTCGCCGAAGCCGGCGGTGATGATGACAACAGCCTTGACGCCTTTGCGCGCGCAGTCCCGCATTACCTGCGGCACGGCAGGCGGCGGCACGGCGATGACCGCGAGCTCGACCGGGCCGGGAATCGCGTTGATGTCGGGGTAGGCCTTGACGCCGAGGACCTCGCCAGCCTGGCGGTTCACGGGGTAGAGATGCCGCTCGCTGCGCGACAACAGGAGGCGGCTGAACACGCCGAACCCCCACTTGCCGGGCACGCTCGAGGCGCCGATGACGGCCACGGAACCGGGATCGAACACGCTCTTGAGCTGGGGTACGAGGTCGGGGTGATCTGACGGCGGCATGAGCCAATTATAGGGGATTGGGTAGATAGCACCAACGAAGCCCGCCGCATCAAGACGAGTCGTTGACCGGGAACCGGAGACATGGCAATAATCAGGTTCGTCGATGCAGAACCCACCACGAAGAGCACAGGAGGAGCAGCGTGATCAAGTCCAAATACCTGGCAGCGAAGCCCGAAGAAATCGGCATTGACAGTGAACGCCTGGAAGCGGTCTTCGCGCGAGCCAAGCGCGACGTGGACCTGGGGGTCTTGCCGAGCGCCCAGGTGGCGGTCGGTCGGAACCGCAAGGTGGCGGGCGTGCGAACGTTCGGCAGGGCGGTCCAGGGAGGCGCAGAGGCGCCGGCGACGAACGAAACGCTGTACTACTTCTTCTCCTGCACGAAGGCCGTCGTTGCCGCCGCCGTGTGGCTGCTATTCGAAGAAGGGCTGCTCAGGCTGGATGAACGCGTGTCGGACATCATCCCGGAGTTCGGCACCAACGGTAAGGACCGGATCACGGTGGAGCAAGTCCTCCTCCACATAGCCGGGTTTCCATACGCCAAGTATGCTCCCGAGGACTGGTCGGACGGCTCCAAGCGATTGGAGGCATTCGCACGGTGGACGCTCGATTGGGAGCCTGACAGCCGCTACGAGTACCATCCGACCTCCGCCCACTGGGTGCTCGCGGAGATCATCTGCCGCCGCGCTGCAACCGATTACCGCGCCTTCATCCGAGAGCGCATCAGGCGTCCTGCGGGCCTCGACGAGTTCTTCCTCGGCCTGCCGCCGGAGCTCGATGGTCGGTTGGCCGAGGTCGGCTTCATTGGAGAGCCGGTCGAGCCGCCGGGCGGCTGGGGCGACGTCACACCGGAACACATCCTGGGGTTCAACGACCCTGCCGTGCGGCGTGCGGGGCTGCCGGGGGGTGGGGGCATCGCGGGCGCCGGGGAGATGGCGTTGTTCTATCAGGTGTTGGTCAACGGCGGCCGGACTGTCGACGGAAGCCAGATTCTGAAGCCGGAGACGATCGATTTCGCCACGACGGTGCGGACGAAGGACCGTCACCGGGACCCGGTGCTGGACATTCCGGTCAACCGGGGGCTGAGCATTATCGTCGCCGGCGACGATGGGAACGCCCACCTACGCGGCTTTGGCAAAGTGGCGTCTCCGCGCGCGTTCGGGCACGGCGGCGCCGGCGGGCAGATCGCGTGGGGCGATCCGGAGACGGGGATATCGGTTGGCTACTGCACGAACGGTTTTGTGGACTGGATGACAGCGGCACGGCGGGTGACTGCCATATCGAGTCTGGCCGCGAGTTGCGCACTGTAGCTCGACGCGAGGGTCGCGCGGTTGGAGTCAGTTGGTGCCGAGGGGCGGAATTGAACCGCCGACACCATGATTTTCAGTCATGTGCTCTACCGACTGAGCTACCTCGGCACCGCTATTTCCGGCTTTTCAGATTGCAGTTGTCAGCATTATCGGCGAACCCCTGAATGGCTGCTGCGCATGATAATAACATTATCGTGACGTTTGCTGCTGCGCATGAAAAAGGGGGAAACGATGACAACTGAAAAGCCCTCCATGACGACGTTCAGTTTAGCGGGCGGTGATTTGGACGTCAATCTGGACTTGTGGTTGCGACATCTCTCCGCCAAGAACCTCAGCCCTCATACAGCCGACTCGTACAAGACAGGACTTTCTGCGCGAGCGGGGGATGCCGCTGGCCGTAGCGAAGATCAAGCGCGAGCACATCGAGGGCTTCGTCTCTGAGCTTCTTGAGCACCGCAAGCCAGCGACTGCCGCGAATCGTTTCCGAGGCCTGCAGCAATTCTTTAAGTGGGCCATCGATGAAGGTGAGATCAAGGAATCGCCGATGGCCAAGATGCACCCGCCGAAGGCCCCCGAGCAGCCTGTTCGCGGATCCTTTGCAGATCCGCGTCCTGATCGGATGCTCAGATTGGAGGTCCTGCTTCCGACAACGGCGAGCGAGGGTTGTCTCAAGCTATGCCCTGAATGGGGCCAGGTAACACTTTCCGCAGACGCTGAATACTACCGACGACGTCCCACTCGGAGCCGACGGAACCCGAACCTGAGAGCGGGTGAACCGCGATTATACCCGGTCGACTGGCCTGGAAGCCGCGCCAGCTCGCCCGAAAGGAGCTCATAGAACGTCTAGTCAATTCATTATGGGCTAACCAGATCTGGGCCTGCAACATGAAAGTTGACAACCGCTCGGCTGGTGTTACAATCGCTGCATTGAGAGCTCGCTGCTGACTATCCCCGCTGATAGACCCCCGCCTTTGCACAGGAGGTGTCTGATGAAGCCACGACAAGTCATCCTCCTTATCCCGGTTTTTCTCCTCGTCGCGGGAAGACTAGCTATCAAAGGAGGAAGCCTGTGAAAGCCAAGTTGTGCCTGTTGGCAGCCATAGCGGGAGCGCTTGTCCTGGCGCTGACTCTGTCCGGCTCGCTGGGCAGCGTCAAGTCGGGGCTGGCAATGGCGAGCCGGTCGCGACCGGTCAAGCCTATCTACAAGCCGCAGGCCGAAGGCGGTCTGAACACGACCGCTCTCGGGGAATGGACAGACGTCTATACCGAGACGACAGCCGTCCAGAACTGGGGAATGCGCTCGACGGAGGACTATAACCTCATTGGGCCGGGCGGATTGGAGAATCCGGACATAAACGTCACCAACGGTTCATCCCTCGGAACGTTTCTGGTCGGCATTGACCTGTTCTGCAACAAGAGCAACCCTACTCAATTCGACACGGCGGCTAAAGCGCCGGGCTGTACCCCATACACCCTTGATGAACAGAGCACGAACATTATATCGACGGGCAAGCAGTACCTCTTCGCCAGGGGCGCAATCTACCCCATCAGTGCTCTGTTCTTCACCAGCGTCACGCACATCTGTCTAAACGGGGCATCTCCCTTCGAACTGCCGGATCCCGAGCCGGTGAACGTTCTTACAATGTACTTCCCATGGCAGCCGGGTGCGACCACCAACGCGATCTGGCAGGGTGGTGGCCCAGCAGCGAACTCAGACACCTGTGTCGACTCCGCGGGGCCCTCCAAGATTACCCTTGCAGGCTCACAGACTTCGCCTGTTCCGATGACGGGCAACCCACCCCTGGCAGGCGACGCGGGCGGTAAGTGCACAGGCACCGGTTGCGCCGACGCGCAAGTCCGTCTCTGGGCTTCGCCTAGCATTCGGAGCGGAACTGGGACGGTTCAGGTGACACAGGGCGTGCTCAACAACGGCCCCTCCACTGGCAGCTTCAAGGACGTGTGGGAAGTTGAGGCATCCGCCGGCCTGACAGCGTCTTGGGTCACGGGAACAGGTTCGATTGCAGCTTCCCACTGGGATAGCACCACCTCCAAGTGGGTGGCCGATTCGGCGATTACTCCCGCCGGCAGCGGCGCTGAGATAAGCTTCTCGAAGGATAACCTGGCAGCCGGCGTTCCCAGCCAATACGTCGGCAGTCTGAACCTGGAATGCTCGGGTAGCGGCGACTACCTGGCGGTGATCAAGGCTGTCGCCTATCCGAAAACGTCGACAACCGACAATGCCCCGAGCAGCAACGAGGCGCTGTTTAGCGTGCGCGTCAAGTGCGGCGCGGCAAAGCCTACCGTCGACAAGCAGGTGGGGAGTGTCTCGGCGCTGGTAACCAGTTTCAGCGGTGCCGGTAGCGCCAACCTCAACCCGCCGATCAGGGCCGGTACACCCGAGACAGGGGCCCAGTGCTCGAACGCGACGGACGATGACGGCGACACGCTGGTTAACGACGGTTGCCCGATGGTCGGCGCCACGCGCGAAACGCTTCTGCAGTGCAAGAACGACCTGGACGATGACGATGGTGGCAGCGGCGCAATCAACGATGGTTGCCCAACGGATGCAGCGGGACCGTATGGAAACCACATCCAGCTGTTGATCAGCCAGTCCGCGACTTACAAGGTCACGGAGATCAAGCGCAACTACAGTAACGTGGCGGACCTCGCGAGCACTGAGTGGTTGGTAGCGGAGGCGCCTGACATGGACGGTGCCGGCACGTACGACATCAGCATTAGCTGGGACCAGAGCACGCTGAGCGCAGTCTATGGAGACCAGCCACCTGGAACCTCGCTCACGCCGACGAACAAGGCCTACATCTCCCGCGGAGGCATGAGTCAGGCCGGTCTTAGCTTCAATTTGGCGGAACCGAAAGGCCCCCAGATCGCAGTGAGCGCCAACCTGACCATCACCTGCCCCGCCACTCAAGGGGAATACATAGTGCCGGTGAAGGCAGTCGACATGGCCGACCCTGAGTCGTACGCTGACTCCAACCCCAGCAACAACGCGACCTGGCTTACATTGACCGTGTACTGCTGGGCAGACGCCGCCGCGCAGGAAGCCGCGGACGATGGGACAGACGACAACACGGCCATTTACCCCCGCTGGTCAACACACGTGTCTGCAGGCGACGACCGGATGTCCTTCAACCCGGCAGACCCACCGGACTCGGGTCTGAGATCGGACTCTCGCTTCGTCGAGCGGTTGATCACGTCTGAGTGCTACTGGGACGACGCCGACGGGGCGCCTGACCTTGATAGCAGCGGTCCCGGCCTCGGCTGGGTGGACGCTGACGAGAGCATGAAAGACGATGACGTGCCGGCAGGGATCGACCCCGATGGCGACTGCCTGGCTGACGCAGAGTTCGCACAGCCCGGCAGGCCCGCAGACCTGCACGATGAAACGACAGGTGAGTGGGCAACGCTGTGCCCTGCCATCTACTACAACGGCTACAGTGAAGGCAACGAGCCAGGCACAAACGGGGCAGCCTTCTACAAGACCCAGTACACCAAGGCGCAGGATGAAGACTGTGACGGCCTGATGGACGGCATTGAGGTGGCGTTCGGCACCAACCCGCTGCTGGCCGACACCGACGGCGACAGCGCCACGGACTTCCAAGAGATGTTCATGGGCACCAATCCGGTCAACCCCGACACCGACGGCGACGGGTTGCTGGACAAGCCGGAGG
>Ga0315281_10015690_pt1 | contig 10145 bp, 10 predicted proteins | sample YL17G07_0_MG_FD_204540 | JGI IMG/M metagenome (GOLD analysis project Ga0315281, IMG submission 204540) | Sediment microbial communities from Yellowstone Lake, YNP, Wyoming, USA - YL17G07_0 | ecosystem: Environmental > Aquatic > Freshwater > Lake > Sediment | place: USA: Wyoming | collected...
CTTCAGCGCCAGCGCGCGCGCCAGGCGCGCGGGTAAGATCAGCCGGCGCGAGGCGCGCGTCTTCTTCGCGGCGCGGGAGAGCGCGGCGGAGAGTTTCTCATAATGCCCGCGCAGCGAGCAGCCGGCGACCTCCGGGTCCATCAGGGCGAGCAGCGGGTCCTGCCAGAGCAGCCACTTGCTGACGTTCGTCCAACTCTTCGCGGGGTCGGCCAGGCACGGGACGGAATCCACCTCGGACGCCTTGAGCCAGTCGTCGAGGACGGCGTCGCATGAGCCGCGGAAGTTCGCGCGCAGCAGCGCCGGGTCCACGGCATCCGCGTAGCCGTGCTCGGCGAAGAGCTGGAGGCCCGGCAGCGCGGAAAAGACGTCGCATTCCATCCCGTCGTCGCCCCACATCGTCATGAAGACCTCGCGCAGTTTCTCCTCCTTGCATGCGCGCATGCAGGCATTGACCGCGGTGAAGCTGTGCGGCAGCGCAGCCCAGAGATGGTTCCACGTCCAGACGCCGCCGGCCATGACCGGCTCGGCGCCGAGCGCGCGGTGGCGCCGGATCATGTCGCGGTAGAAGTCCGTCTCGTGGTGATAGTAATCCCAATAGACCAACTGCACGTCCCTGGGGATTTTCGCGACGACGTCAGGCGGGACGACGCAGCCGAGATCGTAGTAGTCGCCGGTTTTCGAGCCGAGCCGGAAATACATGTCGCTCCAGATCATCGGGCGGAGGCCGCGCTTGCGGCAGAGGTCGCGCACGCGGGCGAGGTGGTCGTTGAGGATGTCGAACGGGCGCTTCTCGCCGTGGAGCTGCTTGAACCGGCCCGAGCCGATGCCGTGCGCCTCGTCCATCCCGAGGTGGATGCGCCGCGAGCGGAACGGCGCGGACGCGGCGGCGATCATCTTGTCGAGCAGCGTGTAGGTCTTCTCCTCGCCGGCGAGGAGAATGTCGTCCGTGTCACGGTATTCCGCGTAGGCGGGCCATTGAAGGAGCTGCTGCAGATGGCCGAGCGCCTGGATGCAGGGGAACATCTCGATGCCGAGCGCGTCGGCGTAGTCGTCGAGCGATTTCATCTCGTCGTGCGTATAGCGCCCGCGGAGGTAGCCGAAGAACGGCTCGCCGGGGACTTCGTACGTGTCCTCGGAGTAGAGGATCGCCATGTTGAGGCCCATCAGCGCGCAGCGGCGGAGCATCGCCCGCGCCGCCTCGGGCGTCAGCACGCCATTGCGGGAGACGTCAATCATGATCCCGAGCAGATCGAAGCGAGGCGTCTCGGAGAAATTCCCGCGCCGCGCGGGACTGTCCGCGGCCTCGCCCATCAGGCGGCCGAGCGCGCGGAAGGCGTCCACCTTGCGCCCGTACCGGACGCGGCAGGCCGAGGCGCTTTTCGCGACGGCCAGCCCGCCGCGCTTGAGCGCGGGGGCCTGCTCGAACGTCAGCGCGACGCCGAGCCGCTTCGCGCGCGTGAAACGCTTCGGATATTCGGCGATGATTTCCGCCAGGCCGGCCTGGATTTCAGAGGGGCATGCTTTCAGATCAATCCACAATTTTCGCACGGGATTTCACCTTCGTGGCTCATGGGCTGGTCCGACCGTTCGCGCAAGACTCAAAGCTACGCGTAAGCCAAACGCCCCTTGGGTTCCGGGATCGGGCGGCCCAACTCGCGCGCCGTTTCAATCCACTCGTTGATAACGACTTCCACGTTGGCCAGCGCCTCCTGATGCGACTTGCCGTCCGCCATGCAGCCCGGCAACTCCGGCACGAGCGCGACGAAAGATTCATCTTCCGCGCTCCAATAGATGATGACCTCATAGCGGCTCATCTTCGCGGCCTCCCAGCTTGTACTGGACGGCGTGGTCATTTTATCAAATATGCGTCGCGCGTGCGATGCGCGCCCAAGGCCGTCGAGCCGCATGCGTTGTCGTGCCGCGCTCTGCTTGGCCCTCTGGATTCCCGCTTTCGCGGGAATGACATTGGGGCCGGCACACCATCTGAACTTTTCCCACGTGCCTGCGCCGCTCCCGCTATCCTTGTCATTCCCGCGAAAGCGGGAATCCATTCCACAGCGCAACCGGCCAAATCCGTCCATGCCCGCCGCTTCATCTTGCCGACTTCAGTTCGCCGATCCGGAGGCCGAGTTCCTTCATCTTCGCCCAGATTTTCTTCATGTCCTCCCAGACCTCCTTTTTCTTATTCGGGTCTCGGAGGAGATATGCGGGATGGAACGTGGGCATGAAGAGGATGCCGTCGCGTTCGACGAAGATGCCGCGCGTCTTCGTGATGCCGACGGCGGTCTGGAGCAGCGTCTGCGTCGGGACGTTGCCGAGCGTCACGATGATGCGCGGGCGGATGATCTCGATCTGGCGGCGCAGATAGGGCAGGCACAGCGCGGACTCTTCGGGCAGCGGCGGGCGGTTCCCCGGCGGACGGCACTTGACGATGTTGGCGATGTAGACCTCGTCGCGCGGCAGGCCGATCGCTTCGATGATCTTCGTGAGGAGTTGGCCGGCCGGCCCGACGAACGGGACGCCCTGCTCGTCTTCCTGCTGGCCGGGCCCTTCGCCGACGAACAGGAGATCGGCGTCCGGTCGGCCGACGCCGAACACCAGGTTCTTCCGGCCCTGGCCCAACTCGCAGCGGCAGCACGGCTCGAGTTCGCGGCGGAGTTTCTCCAGTTCAGCGGCTTTTCCGGCCGCGCTCGGCCCGGCGGGCGCCGCGGCGGCCGCGCGACGTTTGCCGCGCAACTCCTTCACGCGCTCCGGCCGGAACGGCAGATGCTCCGCGCCGAGCGAGCGCTCCATCTCCAGGTGCATCCGCGCCGACGCGACGATCCCGGTCAAATTATCGAGGGGGTTTTCGGCGGGGCAACGCGTCATAGTTCCTCGCTTGATCGGACCGATCGGTCGGACCGGTCTGATCGGTTCGTTAAAAGCTGCGTCAGCTCCGCGACCACGGTCCTTTCGACCTCGTCCATTCCGCCGGGCAACTCGCAGCCGGCGGCCTGGCGGTGGCCGCCGCCGCCGAATTTGCGCGCGACCGGCTCGATATTCACTCCGCCATGCGCGCGCAGACTCACCTTGACCTGCGCGGGCGGCCCCATTTCGCGGAGCAGCACGCCGACCCGCGCGCCGCGGACCGAGCGCGGCTCGTCGGCCAGCTCATGCGTGTCAATCGGGTCCGCGCCGGTGCGCGCGAACATGCCGAGCGTCAGCCGCATCACGGCGATGCGGCCGTCCGCGTACAGCGTCAGCGTGCGCAGCGCCTCGGCGCGCAGCGCGATGAGCGCGCGGCTGTTCTCCTGGTAAATCTTCTCCGCGGCGAGCACATACTGCGCCCCGAGGTCCACGAGGTCCGCCGCGGCGCGCAGCGACGCAGCGGTGGTGTTCGAGAACGCGAACCGGCCCGTGTCCGTGAGGACGGCCACGTAGAGGCAGGTCGCCGCGTCGGCCGGAATCGCCCAGCCGGCGGACGAGGCGAGGCGATAAATCATCTCGCCGACCGCGCTGCACGAGGGATCCACCCAGTCCGCATCGCCGAGTCGCTCGACGGGCGGATGATGATCCATGGCCACCGCCGGCAGATTCGCCGGCAGCCGCTCGCGGATGGCCTTCGCGCGGCTCCAGCTCGGAAGGTCCAGGGCGATCACGAGGTCGTAGTCCTCGCGCAGATCGGCGGCGGAAGTCCCCGCCTCGTTCACGCCCGGCAGGAACTGGTACGCCTGCGGAATGGCGCTGTCATTGACGATGTGCGGGGCCTGCCCGCGCGCGCGGAGGATGTGGGCGAGTCCCAGCTCGCTGCCGAGCGCGTCGCCGTCGAGCCGGACATGCGAGACCAGCAGCGGCCGGCGGCACGCGGCCACGCGGCGCTGCACCTCCAGCGCCGTCGCCGGAAGCGGAGGCTGCGACTGAGGGTTGGGATTCAAAAGCTGTTTTCTTTCGATTCTTTCCGGATACTCAGGTTGCCGGACGACCCGAGGCCGACGATCTGCCCCGGGTTCTGATTCCCCCGGGATTATATCCGCGCCCGGCAGACCCGTCAAAGCCCGCGCCGACGGAAAATGCAAAATGAAAAGCGGAAAGCGCAGAGCGTCGAATCTCGCATTTTCCGCTCTCCACTTTGCACTTTGCGCTTTTCACTTTCCGTCGCCGCCGCTTGAACTGACGCGCTCAACCGGCTATGTTGTGGCGCAGGAATTCCAGCGCAAGGACGGCAACGGGACGATCATGGGCCTTCAGTCCTGCATCAAGGAAAACAGCCGCCGCATCTCCGACGACGCCGCCGGAAGCCGGGATTACTTCGAGTTGGCGACGACGAACCTCTCGCTGTATCGCGCGCTGCGCGCCGCGGCGGAGCGGCATGCGCGGGGCCGGCTCCTCGATGCCGGGGCCGGCCGGATGGCGTACCGGCGCATGCTCGAAGAGTTCTGCGCATCCTACGAGAGCCTCGACATCGCCGGCCCGGCCGAACGGCTCGATCACGTCGCCGATTTGCAGCGGACCGGCCTGCCGGACGCACAGTACGATTCGGTTTTCTGCGCGCAGGTCCTGCACCATCTGCCCGAGCCGGAACCGGCGCTTCGCGAGATCGCGCGCATGCTCAAGCCCGGCGGCAAAGCCATCCTTTCCGTGCCGCACCTGGTCTGGCTCCACAACGAGCCGCACGATTACTGGCGATTCACCGGCCACGGGTTGCGGCATCTCGTCGAAAAAGTCGGGCTGCGCCTGGTCTCCGTCGAGCCCGTCGGCGGGCTGATCTGCTTCCTGGCCTATGCGCCCTCGACGGCCGCGCTCGCGCTGCTCCGGCCTGTCCGGCCGGCCTTCCGAGCGGGGCTTTGGATGAACCGGCTCTTCATCCGACTGGCGCTGCTCGCGGACCGATGGTTCGGGGTGAAATCGCTCTACCCGACGAATTTCATCGTGGTGGCCGAGAAGCCGTAACCGCGCCGCTCGCCTCTTGCAGGACCGAGCCGGGGCTGATATGCTTTCCCTCGGAGTGCGGCGGAGGGGATAGCGGTCTGATGCAAAGCCTGGATAAATACATCTCGCGGAACGGTTCTCGGGACCAGCGGCGCGCCGGCGCGCAAAGCGGGGCGCGGCTGGCGCGGCTCGATGCGGGGTGCGTCGCGGCCGTTTTCCCCATTGCCGGCGGGCCGTTGACGATCGGGCGCGACGCCGGAAACGAGATTTTTCTGGGCGACACGCTCGCCAGCAAGCGGCACGCGGCGGTCTCGTTTCAGGGCCGGCGGCTGATCGTCGAGGACCTGAACAGCCTCAACGGCACGCTCGTGAACGAACGCCGGGTGAAGGCGCAGGGTCTCGCTCCCGGCGACGTGATCCGCATCGGCCGCAGCCTCTACATTTACCTGACTGACGGCATGCCGCTGAAGCGCAGCAGCGCCCGCGCGGCCGGCTGGCTCATCGGGCGGAGTCCGGCCGGCGGCCTGAAACTGCCGGCCACCGAGACGCCGATCCTGATCGGACGCGCGCCCGAGGCGGACGTTCGAGTCGCGGAACATGGGATTTGCGATTTTCAGGTCCAGGTCGCCGGCGTCCCCGGCGGAGTGCAGGTGATCCAACTGGCCGCGGATCCGCCGCGGTGCTTCGTCCTGGCCGACGGGGCGGAATTGAAGGTCGGCGGCACGGTGCTGTTGTACCGGGCCGGCACGGCGTCGCCGGCGTCGAAAGCCGCGCATCGCGCGCCCGCGCGCCCTGTCGCGCGACCGGCCCCTGCGCCGAGCGCAAAGGCCGATCCTCCGCCGCAGAGCGAGCCTCCCGAAATGAACCTGATCCGTTTGCTCGAAGCCGAATCGCAGCGCATAGATCGCGATGAGCCTCGTGACGCGACGGCCCGCCTCGCCTGGAAGTGCCGCATCACCGCCCGCAACGGCCCGCTGGCCGGAAAGACTTTCATGTTCCTCGGCAAGCGCATCATCATCGGACGCGACAAGAAGTCGAAAATCCACCTCGACGATGAAGACGTCTCCCGCTCTCACGCCTGCATCTGGCGGCGCGAGGGGGATGTCGTCATCACGGACTTGAAAAGCGGAAACGGGGTGTTCGTGAACGGCGCGGCCGTCCGGCGCGCTCCGCTGAAACCCGGAGACGTCGTCCGCATCGGCTCCACCGAATTTCTGGTTCACTTGTGACCGGAAAGGAACAGCATGCCGCCCAAACCGCTCGTGGACTTCAGCCCGATTGACCTGAACCATATCGAGGACGACATCGAGGGGATCCGAAAGTTCAACCAGCAGCGTTTCGAGATGGAGATGCTCTCGGGCATCATCAAATACGACCCGCCCGGCGGTTACGTCGTCGCCTTCCGCGACGCCTCGACGCAGGATTTCTGGGTGCGCGGCCACATCCCCGGCCGCCCGCTCATGCCCGGCATGCTCATCTGCGAATGCGCCGCCCAGGCGTGCAGCTATTTCTACGGCCGCGCCGCGAGCCCGGGCCCGCAGGGCCGCTTCATGGGCTTCGCCGGCCTCGAAGGCGTGCGGTTCCGCGGCCAGGTGCTGCCGGGCGACCGCCTCATCATGGTCGCGAAGCTGCGCGAGGTGAAATCGCGCATCTCGTCTTTCGATTGCCAGGGCTTCGTCAAGGGGCGCATGGTCTTCGAAGGCACGATCAACGGCATCATCATCTGACTGCGAGCCAAGATGCCTGAGCGGCTTTTCACCATCTTCCATGGCCCGGACGCCGGCCGGACGTTCGTGCTGGCCGACCGTCCGGTGACGCTCGGCCGCGAGGAAGGCCTCGAGGTCGTGCTCCATGACGACCGCGCCTCGCGCCTGCACGCGCGGCTGCTGCCCGATGGCGACGGAGCGATCGTCGTGGACGCGGGCAGCTCGAACGGCACGTTCGTCAACGGCATCCTGGTCAGCGAACGTCGGATCGTCCAGGGCGACGTCGTCACGATAGGTTCGAGCCGCTTCGTCTTCGGCCGCGAAATCCCTTCCGCCCGGCAATTGGATCAACTCGCGAAGCTCGCCGCGCAACGGGTCCCGGCGGCGCCCGGCGACACGACGCAGAGCCTGTCCGAGTCGTTTCCCGCCGTCCAGTTGCACCCGGCGCCCGCTCATCTGGCGGAGCTCGTGAAGGGCGCCGCGGAGGCGGCGCAGCCGTCGGCGGAGGCCCGCGGAATCCATCTCTCCGTCGAGATCGAACTCGAGCCGGACACCGCCGTCGTGGACCGGCAGCAGGCGTATCGCGCGCTCGCCGGCCTGCTGGCGCACCTTCTGGAAACGTGGCCGAAGCAGCCGGAACCGCGCGCCGGCGCCGGCGCGGCGGGCACACTGGCGTTCCGGCTCGGGCCCGACGTTCCGCGCGGCGGATTCCAAGTGGAGTTGATCTGCATCGGCATCGCCATTCCGCGCCAGCGGATCATCGCCCGCAGCCAAGCGGAGCCGGTGGCCCTTGCGCGTCAGATCGCCGCCGCGCACGGCGGCGCGCTGCACCTTCTGCCGCCGGATTCCCCGGACACGCTCGTCAGGCTGCGAATGCCATTCGCCCCGCTGAAAGAGCAGACCACGAGCATCCGCGCGCGGAGTTAGGCATGAGGGACGAGTGATGAGCAGTGAATGAAAAGTGAAAACTGAGAACTGAAAACTGAAAGCCTTCCTTCTCTCTCGCCTCTCAGTTCTCGCCGTTCTTGGAATCCATTCTCTCTTGAGGATGCATGCGTGGCCGAGCCGGATCAGACCCTGGAAAACTATGGGCGCGGCGAGCCGTTGCCGGAGGTCGCCGTGGACGATCTTCTCGAAGCGATGGCGATCCGCGGATTGGGTCCGACGACCCTCCGCCGGCTGCTCCGCCGGTTCGGCTCGTGGCCGCGCGCGCGCGAGGCCGGCCGCGAGGAACTCGGCGGACTGGGCCTCAAGCGCGAGACCCTCCGCGCGCTCCGCGGGCGCGATTTGCAATACGATCCGAAAGAGGAATTGAAGAAGGCCGGCGACCTCGGCATCCGCATCCTGTCTTTCAGCGCGCCGGAATTCCCCCGCTCGCTCCGCGACCAGGACGGGTTGCCGCTGCTGCTGTACGTGAAGGGGGAATTTCTCGAGCGCGACGCGCTGGCGATCGGGCTGGTCGGCTCGCGGCGCGCGTCGCTCTACGGCCGGATGCACGCGGAGCGGCTGGCGTTCGAACTGGCGCAGGCGGAGTTCACGGTCGTCAGCGGCCTGGCGCAGGGCGTGGACGCCGCAGCCCACGAAGGCGCGCTCAAGGGCCGCGGCCGCACGATCGCGGTGCTCGGCTGCGGGCTGGACCGGATTTATCCGCCGGAGAACCGCGATCTCGCCGAGCGCGTCGCCCGGAGCGGCGCCGTGGTCAGCGAATTGCCGCTCGGCTCGCCGCCCAGCGCCGCGAACTTCCCGCCGCGCAACCGGATCATCGCCGCGCTCTCGCTCGGGATCGTCGTGGTCGAGGCTTCCAAAACCAGCGGCGCGCTCATCACCGCGCGGCTGGCGGGAGAAATGGGAAAGGAAGTCTTCGCCGTCCCCGGCGACATCGGCCGCCCGCAGACGCGCGGCACGCACAAGCTGATCCGCGACGGCGCCAAGCTCGTCGAGACCGTGGACGACATCATCGAGGAATTCGGCCCGCTCACTATGCCGTTGAAAGTCCGCGAGGGCGAGCCGGCGATCCCTGATCCGCGCGCCCTGATGCTCAACGAGGTCGAGCGCTCGATCTACGACCTGCTCGACTCCACGCCCAGGGACATTGATACGATCACGCAGGAATCCCGCCTCTCAGCCGCCAACGTCGCCAGCACGCTCATGGTTCTCGAACTGAAGCGCCTGGCGGTCCAGATGCCCGGCAAACTCTACGCCCGCGCCGGAACACTCCAGCGTTGATAGCTGCTTGCACGGCTGTTCATGGTATAATGCGATGTTGATGGCGGCGCTGACAGAAAGATGAGGCCATGGATAAACTCACAGAGCAGTGGTTCACACAGGCTGATTATGACCTCGATACGGCGGAGTACATGCTGAAAGGCGAAAGGTATTTCTATGCGGTTTTCATGGTGCACCTGGCTGTCGAGAAGGCGCTCAAAGGTTTGTGGCAAGCAAGACTTCAAGCGATGCCTCCGAAAACGCACAATCTATTGTACCTGATGGAGAAGATCGGAGTGCAGGCGCCGGCAGGCGTGGATCAATTCCTGACCACACTGAATGACGTGAGCGTCCCGACTCGTTATCCCGACGATCTCCAGAAGATTCTGGCCGACTACTCCGAAGTGGCAGTCCGTGAGATACTGGCCAAGAGCCGAGAGGTATTGTCATGGATCAAAGCACAGCGATAGAAGCAGTTCGTTTTTTCGGCGAACGCCTTAGTCAAGAGGCGGTACGGGTCTCGCAGCTTATTCTCTTCGGCTCGTACGCTCACGGTGCGGCGAACGAAGAGAGCGACGTGGACGTGCTGGTAGTCTCCGAAGACTTCCGCGAAAAGGACATCTTTGAACGCGCCCGGTTGATCGGCGGCCCGGAACGAGCGACTATCCGCCGCTTCCAGGTTCCCCTGGATGTCATCCTGATGACTCCGGAGGAATTCAGCAGCGGCGCGTCTCTGCTGGCGCAAGCCGCGCGAACGGGGATGGTTCTTCTTCGCGGAGCGACGGCGAGCGAAATTAGTATTGCGTCCCGGGGATAGCCTTAAGCATATGGGCGCGATCGCGCCTGAAGCGCGCCTTTCAGCCGCCAAGGTCGTTAGCACGCCAATATCGGAAAGGGGTTCCGACAATGGCAGATTTACAAACTTCGAAGCCAAACACGCCACGGGACATCGCATTGGTTGCCATGCGTTGGATAGTCCTTCTCCCGGTTGTTGTCGCTTTGTTCATTGGGTTGGAAGCCTTCATGCTCGCCTATGGAGTTCCCCTCCTTCGCTCACAAATCATCGAAGACCCGTCAAATGGTTACGAAGTTTCAAGTCATCTCTTCTGGTTATGGTTGTTACGTCCTTTAGCGCTTGTGTTTGTAGGTTTGACTCCTGCAGGACTGGCATTAACGGCCGGTGTGGCCATAGCACCTTCACATACTACTCCGAGCATTATATACTTGACATAAGCGCCTAAGTATGTTATACTGCACGCATGAAAACCCAAGACTTCAGATCGCTCCCGCCGGCAGGCCAGGAGCAATTGCGTCGGAAAGCGGTGG
>Ga0315281_10015692_pt1 | contig 10145 bp, 11 predicted proteins | sample YL17G07_0_MG_FD_204540 | JGI IMG/M metagenome (GOLD analysis project Ga0315281, IMG submission 204540) | Sediment microbial communities from Yellowstone Lake, YNP, Wyoming, USA - YL17G07_0 | ecosystem: Environmental > Aquatic > Freshwater > Lake > Sediment | place: USA: Wyoming | collected...
CGCAAGTCAAACAAGACAAAGATGGCAAAAAAAGCGCCAGGCTAAAGGCAATAGCGCTCGCCGCCATCGGCGTTGTGTCCCTGTTGCTCGTGGTGTTCTTCGGTTGGTACCAGTTCTCCCACCGCGCGAAGGATCCTGTCGAGCTTGTGAAGCAGCACGCCATACCCGGTACTGATACCACGATTGGTGAAGGCATCGAGAACTTCATCCGCGGCAAGGGTGTCGTGATCGTGCGGGAAGGGTTCAAGCCGAGCTGGGGCGCCGAGGAGACCGGCAACGATGTTTTCAAAGTCTCGTACGTCTACGAGGTCGGCCGGGAGGCGCGCTGGATATCCTGGCGTGTCACCCTTCCCTCCGCGAAAGTGAAGCCGGAAGACGGCTGGGCGCGCGAGCTCTGGGAAGGCGACTGATTCAGAGGCGAACATTGATTCTCCACCCCGGGTCTTATGGAGTATAATTAAAAAGCTCTGGGCCGGTAGGGAACCCGAAGCGCATCTAGAAGTTGAGGATTGCGGGAAAAGACAGGAGGTGTCGGAGGGTGGTTAGAGGACCCCACGGACACGAGAAGGTGGGAGAGGAGATCCTCAGGGTAAGGTGTCACAACTGCGGCAACCGCGTATCGCTGGATCCCGGCCAGGACGAGGCCAGGTGCCCCCGCTGTAACGCGCTCGTGAAGAGGCCCAAGCAGAAGTAGTCTAGCGGCGACGACCCCCGTACAGCAGGACTTTATTCTGGTACCGAGCCAGGAGGGAGACTTGGAACTCGAAGTATCTACCAGGGACGTTGGGGAGCATACGGTAATCAAGTTGAAGGGCGAGGTAGACATCTACACCGCGCCTTCCCTTCGAGAGACCATCGTGGACGCGGTCGACAAGGGGCGGTACAAGATCGCAGTCGACCTGGATGAGGTCGACTTTCTTGACAGCACCGGCCTCGGCGTTCTGGTGGGAGGTCTCAAGAGGGTGAAGCAGCATGAGGGTGAGCTTGGGATCATCTGCAACCAGGAAAAGATCCTCCGCATCTTCAAGATTACCGGGCTGACCAAGATCTTCAACATGTACACGAGCCCTGACGAGCTGTAAGGGCAAGGGCGCAGGTGCCGGACTTAGTGCCCCGTCCCATAAATACGCTGGCATTCGAACGCCCCTGCATCCACTCCCGCCACGTTCCGCTCCCTCGCCGTACTACAGGAGTACGCCTCAGTCGCGCGCCTTGCGGGCGCGGCGCACCGACGCTCTCGGTGCTTCACCGTATTTATGGGACGGGGCACTTCGACCCGGGTCGGTCCAGGCAGCCGCTTAATGAAGGGGCGGGCGTTTGTCCGCCTCGTTTGTTTCCCGGTCGAGGTGGACATGGGCGACAAGCGCAATAGAGACGAGGGCGATCCCTACCTGGATTTGCGTCTTTCCATGGTGAGGAGGCAGCTAGAGGCGAGGGGCATAAAGGACGGCCGCGTCCTGAGGGCGATGCGGGAGGTACCAAGGCACCTCTTCGTCCTTCCTTCCTACCGTGAGCGCGCTTACGACGACTGTCCCCTGCCTATAGACGAAGGGCAGACGATATCGCAGCCGTACATGGTGGCCTGGATGACCGAACTGCTTCATCTCGAGGGAGAAGAAACCGTGTTGGAGATCGGGACCGGCAGCGGTTACCAGGCTGCGGTCCTGTCGAAGCTTGCCGGCTTCGTTTACACGATGGAGCGCATCCCATCGCTTGCGGAGTCGGCGAAAAGACGCTTCCGGGAAGTCGGCATAAAGAACGTGGAGGTCATCGTCGGCGACGGCACCGAGGGCCTGCCAGAGCATTCACCCTATGGGCGCATAATGGTCACCGCCGGTGCCCCGAGGGTGCCGCCGCTGCTCGTCGGGCAGTTGGCGGACGGGGGGCGCCTGGTCATACCGGTGGGGGCGTCCGGCATCCAGATGCTCACCGTTGTCGAGAAGAGGGGGGGCAAAACGATTACCCGCGAGGAGGGTTCCTGCGTCTTCGTCCCCCTGGTCGGCAAGTACGGATGGGAGCGCTGAGTCCCGCCCGCTTGACCGCGAAATCGGCTTAAAATATCCTGTACCCGCCTGAAACCCTTTTGTCCTGAGCGTTGAAAGCGGTGATGAGTGGAATGCTACCGGTCATAATCATTCCGACTTACAACGAGAGTGGGAATATCGAGGGGATAGTTCGGGATATTCTCGCTATCGAGTGCGGCGTCTCCATCCTGATCGTGGATGATAACTCCCCCGACGGGACGGGGGAGACAGCGGACCGCCTCTCGGAGGAGCTCCCCGAGGTGCATGTGCGGCACCGTCCGGGCAAGCAGGGGCTCGGTTCTGCGTACCGCTTCGGGTTCGCCGAGGCGCTCGATATGGGAGCGACCTGCATCTTCGAGATGGATGCCGACTACTCCCACGACCCGCGCTATATACCGCAGTTCCTCTCGGCCATCGGCGACCACGATGTGGTCATCGGCTCCCGGTACGTCAAGGGCGGCGGCATCGAGAACTGGGGGCTCGCCCGCGAGCTGATCAGCCGCGGGGGCAACTTTTATGCGAGGCTCTGCACCGGGCTGAAGATCAACGACGCGACCAGCGGGTACCGGTGCTACCGGAGCGAGGTGCTGAAGGCGATAGACATACCGAGGGTCAGCGCGTCCGGCTACGGCTTCCAGGTCGAGATGGCGTATGTCTGCATCACCATGGGGTTTGATGTCTTTGAACTCCCGATAGTCTTTACCGACCGCCGCGTCGGCGAGTCGAAGATGAGCAAGAACATCGTTTGGGAAGCAATGTGGATGGTTGCGGGTCTCAAGCGAAAGTACCGCGACTTGAGATGAGCAACGCGTCACCGGCGCGGCGCTGTCTGCCGGATGCCGTTGCATGGAGGTTGAAGTGGGCCGGTCGAACATAAGCGGGCAGTTGGAATACCTCTTCGATCCGCGGACGGTCGCTGTCATCGGAGCTAGCAACACCAAGATGAAGTGGGGCTACATTGTGCCCGCCAACATACTGGCCGGCGGCTACACGGGAGAGTTCTACCCGGTGAACCCCCACGACGAGGAGATACTCGGCCACAGGGTTTATAGATCTGTAAAGGACATCCCAGGGGAGGTCGACCTGGCGGTTGTGACGGTCCCGGCGCCGGCCGTCAATCCCGTCGTGAAGGAATGCGTCGAGAAGGGCGTCAGGGCCTGCATCGTGATCTCCGGCGGTTTTAGCGAGACTGGGGAGGAGGGCACGGCGCTGGAGAGGGAGCTGACAGAGCTAGTTGATGGTTCCGGCATGCGTCTGGTCGGTCCGAACACCATGGGCATTTACTCCGCACGCTCCTCGCTGCACGCGCTGATGCCGCCCGTCAGGCCCGTGGCGGGCAAGATAGGATTCGCGGCGCAGAGCGGGAACCTGGGCACCCAGATGTTGAGCCTCGGCAAAGCGCTCGGGGTCGGTTTTTCCCGCTTCGTCTGCATCGGAAACGAGGCGGAGCTGAAATGCGCGGACTACGTCGAGTATTTCGCGCAGGACCCGGATACCGAGGTCATCCTTCTATATATAGAGGGACTGCGGGACGGCCGCCGCTTCATGGAGGTCGCGCTCGAGACCTCTCCGAAGAAACCGATCGTGGTGTTAAAGGCCGGCAAGACCGACGCCGGCGCGAAAGCCGCCCGTTCTCACAGCGCGGCGCTTGCCGCGGACGAGACGGTTTTCGACGGCGTCCTCAAGCAGGCCGGCATGATAGAGGCTGACACCACGGAGGAGATGCTCGATATCGCCAAGGCGTTTGCCGCGGTCCCCTCGCCGAAGGGGAAGCGCGTGGGCGTGCTGACCTGGGGCGGCGGCTGGGGGGTCGTGACCGCCGACGCGCTTGCCAGGCACGGCCTCGAGCTCGTCGAGCTGCCCGAGGACACCCTTGAACAGCTCGACGGCATTCTGCCTCCTTACTGGAGCAGGGGGAACCCGGTCGACCTGGTGGGAACGCTGGACCTTTCGAAGCACTTCTCTTGCATCGAGATAATCGTGCGCTGCCCGGTGGTGGACGCGGTGATAACGCTGGGAACCATGGGGGCGACATCCTCGTTCCAATCGTTCGTGCTCGAGGGCCAGATACCCGAGGATAACGAGGGGAATATAAAGCCGCGGGTGATAACCGGAGAGTTCTTGAAACAGTTGCAGGCGATTGATGAGGCGTACCGGGAGCGGGTGATAAAGCTCATGGAGGAAACGGATAAACCGATCATAGCCGTGTCGTTCCCGACCTCCGGCGCGATAACGCCGATGCTCGCGCGCCAGAGCGAGGTCGTAATATACCCGTCCCCGGAGCGCAGCGCAAAGACGCTCGCGGCGCTTTACGAGTACCGCGAGTTCCTCGACAGAAAGCACGCGCTTGTCTGAAAAGGGACCATTCCCGGTGGGAGGTGGCCGAACGTGACCGTAATCCTCCAGTCCGCATTTCTCGGAATCGTACAGGGTTTGACCGAATTTCTTCCGATCAGCTCGAGCGGCCATCTCGTGCTCATACCCAGGCTGTTCGGCTGGAAGGACCTCGGCCTCGCTTTTGACGTCGCCGTACACCTGGGCACGCTCCTTGCTCTCATCGCCTTTTTCGGCCGTGAATGGATCGAGGTCATAAAGGGCTTTTTCAGGAGTCTACGGGTCCGGCCATCCCGCTGGGATGCGAACGGCCGGCTCGCCTGGATGCTGATCCTTGCGACAATACCGGCCGTGATCGCGGGGGCCGCCCTTTCCGATACTGTCGATGGAAACCTCCGCACGCTCTTCTGGGTGGCGACATTCCTGGTGGCGGGAGCCCTGGTGATGATAGCCGCCGAGCTCTTTGGCAAGAGGGTTCGTGATTTCAGCATGCTTCGCCCGGGTGACGCGCTCGTCGTCGGAGTCGCCCAGGTCCTTGCCCTGGCGCCGGGGGTATCGCGCTCGGGTATTACGATATCGGCGGGCATGCTCGATGGTTTGAAACGCGAGGCGGCGGCGAAGTTCGCCTTCATGATGGCTGCTCCCATCATCGGCGGCGCCGGCCTGTGGGAGGCGGTGAAGCTTGCAAGGAACGGGCTGGGCGCCGGCACACCCGGCGCGTTCGCCGCGGGGTTTATAGCGTCCGCGGTCACCGGGTTCTTTGCGATCAAGTACTTCCTGAGGTACCTGAGGTCCGGGTCGCTGACCCCTTTTGTTATATACAGGTTAGTCGTTGCCGCCGCTGTTTACATCTACCTTATAGTCGTTTAGTACGGTAGGGTTAATGCATGCATGAGCTTTCCGTGGTTGAGAGCATGATGGCCGTTGTCCTGAAGCACGCGGAGAGGAACAGGGCAAGGAAGGTAAACCGCATAAACCTGGTCCTCGGCGAGATGAGCACGGTAATGGAAGACCCCGTGAAGTTCTATTTCGATTTCGTCAGCAGGGATACGATCGCGGCGGGAGCCGAGCTCTCGTTCCGGCGCACCGAACTCATCGCGCGGTGCGAGGACTGCGGCCACGAGTGGAAGGTGCAGGAGTACGACTTTACGTGCCCCGAGTGCGGCGGGACTAACACGGAGATAGTATCCGGGAGAGAGTTCCAGGTGGAATCGATCGAGATCAACTAGGAGGTCCGGGATGGAGATCGAGGTTCTGGAGGGCATATTCGACGCCAACGAGATAATCGCGAAAGAGAACCGCGCGCTTCTCGACCGCTCCGGTACATTCATGGTCAACCTTATGTCGAGCCCCGGGGCCGGCAAGACCAGCTTCATACTGAAGACCCTGGAGGGCGTGGAGGGCGAGTTCTCCTGCGCTGTCATCGAGGGCGACATAGCGGGGAAGGTCGATTCGGAGAGGATCGCTGAAATTGGAGTGCAGGCCATCCAGATCAACACCGGCGGCTCGTGCCACCTCGAGGCCAGGCAGGTCAACACCGCCCTGGGGCGCCTTGACCTCGGGGGCGTGGACCTCGTGGTGGTCGAGAACGTCGGCAACCTGGTCTGCCCCGCGGAGTTCCGACTGGGCGAGGACCTCAAGGTGATGATCCTGAGTGTCGCGGAGGGCCATGACAAGCCGCTAAAGTACCCGCTCATGTTCTCCGAGAGCCACGTCATGATAGTCAACAAGACAGACCTGATCCCCCATACCGACTTCGACCTTGAACTCCTCAAGGAGACCGTGCGGAAGATGAATCCCTCGGTCGAGATATTCGAGGTGTCGTGCAGGACCGGGGAGGGTATTTCCGCCTGGTGCGGCTGGCTCAAGGACCGCGTAAGGGGCACCCGTGCGGAAACAAAAAACTAGGCCGTGCCAGTTTTTAGAGAGCGCGGGTGATAATGCTTGATGTTACGACCTGCACTCTATTATAATACCAATCGTTTTGGCCGAGCGGAACGGCCGACATTCAAGTGCCTGTGACTTGCACGCATGTTCACACCGGTTTCCGGTTTTAAGTGACAAATCCGGTTCAAGGGAAAGGTGATTGAAGATGGCCGCCAAAGGTGGGAAGAAAAAAGGCAAGGGGGCTGAGGAAAGGACCAAGTTCTTCCCACCCGAGGAGCTCAGCAAGAACGCCTATATAAAGAGTTACGAGGAATACAAAGAGCTCTACGACAGGTCCGTAAACGAACCCGAGAGCTTCTGGGCCGAGATGGCGGAGTCGCTGCACTGGGTCAAGAAATGGGACAAGGTCTTTTCCTGGGACGACAAGGAGTGCAAGCACACCTGGTTCGAGGGGGGAAAGCTCAACGTATCCTACAACTGCCTTGACAGGCACGTTAAGACCGCCAAGCGGGACAAGGTCGCCTATATATGGGAAGCCGATGAACCGGGCCAGAGCAAGACGCTGACCTACCAGCAGTTATACGACGAGGTCTGCAAGTTCGCGAACGTCCTCAAGAAGTACGGGGTGAAGAAGGGGGACAGGGTCTGCGTATACCTGCCCATGATCCTGGAGCTTCCCATAGCGATGCTTGCCTGCGCGAGGATAGGCGCCATACACAGCGTCGTCTTCGGCGGGTTCAGCTCGGACTCCTTGAGGGACAGGATCCTTGACAGCGACTGCGGGACGCTTGTCGCGGCGGACGCCAGCTACAGGGGCGGAAAGCTCGTACCCCTTAAGAAGAACGCCGACGCGGCCCTCGAGGAGTGCCCCGGCGTCAAAAACGTCTTCGTGGTAAGGCGAGCGGACACTCCGATAGAGATGCAGGAAGGCCGCGACCGTTGGTGGGACGAGGAGATGTCGGCGGACGATATAAAGCCCGAGTGTCCTCCCGAGGTGATGGATGCCGAGGACCCCCTCTTCATCCTCTACACGAGTGGAAGCACCGGAAAGCCGAAGGGAGTCCTCCACACGACCGCGGGGTACTTGCTCTTCGTGGCCCTCTCCCACAAGTGGATCTTCGATGTGAAGGACGACGATATCTGGTGGTGCACCGCGGACATAGGCTGGGTGACCGGCCACAGCTACATCGTATACGGGCCGCTCGCAAACGGCTGCACCGGCGTCATGTTCGAGGGGATACCCACCTATCCGGAGCCTGACAGGTTCTGGGAAATCTGCGAGAAGGACAAGGTGACGGTCTTTTATACGGCGCCTACGGTTATCCGCTCGCTCATGCGGCTCGGCGATGAGTGGACGAAGACGCGGGACCTCTCGTCCCTGAGGATACTCGGCACGGTAGGCGAGCCTATCAACCCCGAGGTCTGGCTCTGGTACTACGACAACATAGGCGACGGAAGGTGCCCGGTACTCGACACCTGGTGGCAGACCGAGACGGGCGGGATACTGATAACACCTCTGGCGGGCGCGACGCCCTTGAAGCCGGGCTCCGCCAGCTTCCCCTTCCCCGGGGTGGTACCGGCGATTTACAGGCAGGACGGGACGGAGGCCGATGTCAACGAGAGCGGCTTCCTCGTTATCAAGGAGCCGTGGCCCGGCCTGATGCGGACGGTGTACGGAAACCACGAGCTCTTCAAGAACACTTACTACTCGATGTTCCCTGGTGTTTACCTTACCGGTGATGGGTGCCGGGTCGACGAGGAGGGATTCTACTGGCTGCAGGGACGCATAGATGACGTCATCAACGTCTCGGGGCACCGCATCGGGACCGCCGAGGTCGAGAGCGCGCTGGTCAGCCACGAGTTCGTATCCGAGGCGGCCGTTGTGGGGATGCCACACGAAATCAAGGGCCAGGGCATTTACGCGTACGTGACGCTAAAGAGCGAGTACGAATCGAGAGACGAGGATGAGGTCAGGAAGGCGCTCGTGCAGCACGTCAGGAAGGAGATCGGCCCTATCGCCACACCCGACATCATCCAGTTCACCCCGGCGCTGCCCAAGACGCGTAGCGGTAAGATCATGAGAAGAATATTGAGGAAGATCGCTGAAGGTACCGCCGACTCGCTCGGTGACACCACGACCCTGGCCGACCCGGGTGTTGTCGACCAGATACTGGCCGACGCCAAGGAACTTTTGAGCAAGTAGGCTGCCCGCCCGGCTGCCCGCCGGGCTTTTCATGTTTGACGAGGACGAAGGAGGATCGGATATGGCAGGTGAGAACAAGCTGGCAAATCCTGCGGTGCTCGGGTTGACGTGTTTCGGTATGACTACTGTCCTTCTGAACCTGCATAACGCTGGCCTATTCAAGCTGGACGCGCCGATACTGGCGATGGGGATTTTTCTCGGCGGGTCGGTGCAGATAATAGCCGGGGTGCTGGAGTTCAAGAAGGGCAACACGTTCGGGATGACGGCGTTCTGCGCGTACGGCGCGTTCTGGTTGACGCTGTGCTTTATCCTTATAGGAAAGCCGTTTCTTTTGAAGCCGCTTGCGATGGAAGCTTCCGCCAGGGGGCTGGCCTGGTACCTCCTCCTGTGGGGAATATTCACTTGTTTCATGTTCATCGGTACTTTCAAGGTCAACAAGGTCCTTCAGCTTGTGTTCTTCACACTCATCATCCTGTTCGGCCTTCTCGTTATTCACTTCGCGTGGTTCGTGTCGCCCGGCAGCACGACCGCCGTCTTGAAGCTGGCGGGTATCGTGGGCATCGTCTGCGGTGGCAGCGCCGTTTACCTGGCGATGGCGGAACTCATAAACGAGATGTACGGCAAGGTGGTCTTACCGATAGGACCCGCGGAGGTCCAGACGTAAAAGAGGCCCGAGGACCTGTAAGGCAGGGCGGCTCGCCAGGTCGGTTTATCGCTGGATAGGTATTTGATATTTAAAATAGCCCGCTGTTGATTTTTAGTATTGGTTGATGGCAGGCTGTGTTTTTTTTAATGAGATCTCAGAGCCCGAGACAGTCGTGATAATTGTCTTGATAATCTTCTGCACTGGCGCCGGGAATCGTGCGATAATAATGGCAGGAACTAAGGAGCGGCAACCTCAATGAAAAGCTATCCCGGACAGGAAAAGGAGAAACCCAGAGACAGAGTAGTGGTGCTCACCGATCCCGAAACCGCGGAGGGGTTCAGCCTCGGTGGAGTTGACGTCTATTCGTTTAGGGATGTCCGAAAGGCAAGAGAGAAGATACAACTGCTCCTAACAGATGAGAGAAACAAGGTCCTGGTCGTAAATGATGACTTCCTCAAGGATGTCGATGATTGGGCGAGGCGGATTATCGAGTCCCCCGCGCCACCCGTTGTGGTTACCCTGCCTACGGCTGAGACCGGATACGGCCGCGAGAGGCGGTCTTCGCTCTTGAGGGTGATCCATCGGGCGACATCTCAAAGGTGAGACTCTTAAATCCGATTTCAAGGACGTGATCGGGAACCGGCGGCGGTACCCGGGAGGGCCGAGGGTTGAAGTGCCCAAGCTGCAGTACGGATGTCAACAGCGGGAAGTTGTTCTGTACCGCGTGCAAAGCGCCGCTCCACCTTGACGAGGAGATTTTCGTCCCCGACGCGGAGGAGACCCAGGCTGTTGGAGAGGAGCAAGGTTCAGCCTCCCGAGGCTTTCGGGGGAGAGGCTCTGGGTCGAGGAACAGCCGCGGTGAAGCTCGGGCGAAAGCCGGCTTCATGTTTCGCGGCCGGCTTCGTAAATCGTGGTTGATCCGCATACTTGTCACGATCCTGATCCTTGCCATCCTGATTGCCGCGCTCCTCTTGATTGCGCATAGCAGGAGGGCGGAAGGCGAGGCGCGGTTTTCCGTCGGCATGGTCGACGACAACGGGGCGCGGGTGAG
>Ga0315281_10015693_pt1 | contig 10144 bp, 13 predicted proteins | sample YL17G07_0_MG_FD_204540 | JGI IMG/M metagenome (GOLD analysis project Ga0315281, IMG submission 204540) | Sediment microbial communities from Yellowstone Lake, YNP, Wyoming, USA - YL17G07_0 | ecosystem: Environmental > Aquatic > Freshwater > Lake > Sediment | place: USA: Wyoming | collected...
TAGTCGGAATCGCAACAAGGTCCTCCCGGCAAGCGGGGCATTTCATGGTGACCATCGTGTTCAAACTGTAGCAAGAATCGGGCGGGTGTCAACGCAATAGGCCAATAACTACTTTGAAAAACAGAGGCTTTCGTATGGTCATCGCGAGCGATCCTGCGGCAAGACATATCAGATGACAGTCGAATTGACAGGCTGCTGCTGCAAACCGTCGCGTTGGCGCTTGTATAGTGGTATTGATGGCAGGCTATTGGTCCCTGTGCTGGGCACACAACTCAGCCTGTAGTAGAGGGGGCGTGAGATGAATGAGAAGAAGTTGAAGTGTGAGTTAGGTGCTGACCGGTTGCTGGTAATCAACTTCAATCTTAAATCCCAAATCCTCGATCATGCCCCAGACTTCCGGGGCTGGCTGGCCTGGTGTCGTGAGGTAGCCGTTCACGAAGATGGAATCGGCTGGATAGAGTGCGAGGGGTTGGAGACTGCGCAGGTTGTGTTCGCGGCCTCCGGCCACGCGGAGTTCAGTGCGTGGGTGGAGGAACCGGAAGAGGCAGAGTACTTTCAAACATCGTTGAGGAGTCAGGTTGTCACAGTTTTCCAGCGGCGTGCCTGTCGCTGGGTGGAGCGTGTTCAGGGGAATCGAGTCCGGTTTCACGTCGATGAGGGCGATGGCTAGGTCGATGAGGTCTTCGTCTTTCTCTCCCATTCCGACAATCCCGCCGGAACAGATTTCCAATCCTGCCGCTCGTGCGTTCCGGATGGTGCTGAGCCGGTCTTGGAACGTATGTGTGGTGCAGATGGAAGTGTGAAAGGCTTCGCTCGTATTCAAATTGTGGTTCACCCGATCGACTCCTGCCGCCTTCAAGCGTTTGGCTTGTTGTTCATTCATGAGACCGAGTGAACAGCAAATCTGAATCGGAATCTCTTGTTTGATCGAGCGGACAGCTCCTGCGATTTCGTCGATTTCCCGATCCAAGGGACTCCGGCCGCTGATGACGATGCAATAGCGTTGGGCCTTCGAGGCTGCCGCTTGCCGGGCGCCGTCGATCATCTGTTGTTGGGGCACGAGGTTGTAGCGGTCGATGGGGGCGGTGGAGATCGCAGATTGGGAGCAGTAGTGACAGTCCTCCTGGCAGGCGCCGCTCTTGGCGTTCTGCAGCATCTGGAGGCGAACAGTCTTGCCGAAATAACGGGATCGGACGGTAAAGGCGGCTTGGAGGAGTCCCAGCAACTGCTCATCCGGCGTGTCGAGCACGGCCTGGCATTCGTCTCTGGTCAGCGTCTCGTCGCGCAAGGCCTTGGCAGCGTAATCCTGATAGTCGACCATGGGGCACTCCATCATCTGATAAGGGTGTATTGACTGCGATGCAGATGGCTGCGCGCTAGATTTTCAAAAACCTACACGGTTTCGAAGGGAGAAGCAATGCCTTGGTAGGGAACTGTTGAGACTGGGAGGGGGCTGCTGTCTTGACCGGGGGCCGCTTGGTCGGCATTCGGCAAGGGTAATGCGACCAATGTATTCCAGATCCCACAGCTGCGACAGCGGCCAGACCATTCGGTCGATTCTTGCCTGCAAGCGGTGCAGACATAGGGGACGACCACACGTTTCTTGAAATGCAGGGCTTTCTTGAGTTCGGCGACGGCTTCCTCCATATGCTGCTTGCGCAAATAGAGATTGGCCATGATCTTATGGTAATCGGCCAATTGGTCCTGTACCCCTTCGACGGTCGAGAGGATGTCGAAGGCTTCGTCGACCATTTCGAGCCGGTAATAGAGCTTGCCCAAATAGAACTGCAGGGCGGGGTTGTTCGGGTCTTGCCGGAGGGCCTCCTGATAGACACGGATAATTTCGCTGGGTTCGCCCTGTTCGAGGAAGAGTTCTTCGAGGCGGTGCAGGATGATGTTGCTACGGGTTTTGGTATAGATCTTCTTGAGAATTTCTACGGCCTGCTTGGTCTTGCCTTCTCGGATCAAGATTTCGCCGATACCGACATAGGCCGGCAAGAAGGTCCGGTCTTTCTTAATGGCGCCGCGGAAGTAGCGCCGTGCCTTATCGGGGTGGCCTCGTTCCAGCAGTTGGCGTCCGACCTCGTACGTGCAGCCGGTGAGGAGCTGAGCCTCGGCCTTCCGTTCCGGCTCAGGCAGGTTGGCTTTCAGGAGACGATGTTGGATTTCGAGCGCCTCGCTCCATTTTTCGAGCCGGATCAACAGATCGCGTTTGCGGATGAGCGCGGTGAGGTTGTCCGGTTCGATCTTGAGCATTTTGTGCAGGGTCTGCAAGGCGTCTTCATAGCGTTTGGCGCCTTCCAAGTCGTTGGCCAACTCCAGCAGAATTTCGATGTTGCGATCGTCGACGCGATTCGCCCGTTGATGGAGGCGGATCGCTTCGGCGAAATTGTTTTCCACGCGGTAAATGTTTCCCAGCCAGAGCAGCGAATCCACACGATTCGGGTCCATGGCCAGCGCTCGTTCGAACAGGCCGATGGCTTCGACTGTGCGTTTCGACATGATGGCATGGGTGCCTTCACGATGGAGCGCGTCGATTTTTTCTTTGCGCCGCAACAGCCGCGTGCTGCGCCAATTACCGATGACGTGGGCGGTTTGCCGCATGCCGACTGCCAAGGCCACGAGCACGGCGCCGACAGCCATGGAAAAGACGACGAGTGTGACAGGACTCAGTTCGAATTGGACGGAGGGACTGGTCCGGACTGAGACCGTCCCAGGATTCAGCTCGCGGGCATAGCTGTAGAGGAAGATTCCGGCGCTGACGAGGAAGATAGTGGTGAGCAGTCGAAGCATCGATCTAGGCCTTTGTTTTCGCAGGCGCCTTTTTCCGCTTCACAGGCCGTGGAGTGACGGCCGGTTGTGTGGCAGTCGGTTCGCCTGGGATGGCAATGCGTTTTGCGTCGGCCCACAACCGTTCGAGTGCGTAATGCTTCCGGACATCCTGTCTGAAAATATGGGCGATGACATCGCCAAAGTCCAACAGAGCCCACTGGGATGACCGCATGCCTTCGACGCTCAGCGGTTTGTTGCCGGAGCGAGAGAGGAGACCGTCGACATGATCGGCGATGGCACTCGCTTGGCGATCCGAATCCGCAGAGCCTATGACCAGGTAGTCGGCAACGGAGGTCAGTGGGGCTACCTGGAGAATGAGAACGTCGGTGGCCTTCTTATCGAGCATGGCCCGGGCAATGGCGAGGGCCGTGGACCTAGCTGTTTGTGCGATTACGGTCCTCTTGGTAGAGATGATGCTGAAGTATATAAGATTCCACTAAGGGCGGCAACAAATTTGCCACCGGGAGCCCTTGGCGGATTCGAGTGCGAATGTCCGATGCGGAGATTGGGGAGGGCGGTAGTTTGAGACAGATCAGACCGTGTCCTCCGAGTGGTGCCTCAATTCGTGAAATCCGTTCTGCATCGAGGTCCGCCAGTGAGGGGTAGGGAATCGGCGGAAGCAGTGCGACGGTTGAGAGGGAACGAAACGACAGGCCTGGCCGGGAGAGGACGACGAAGGAGCAGAGTTTCAGCAGCGTCTGGGGGTCACGCCAGGAGGGGAAATCCAGGAAAGCATCGAGCCCGATCAAAAAAAAGAGCTGGGTCTGCGCGCCATACTCTTGCTGCAGCAGGCGAACGGTGTCGATGGAGTAGGATTTGCCTGGCCGACGGATTTCCACATCCGAGATGGCGAGAGAGGGGTCTGAGGCGATAGCAAGTCGGACCATCTCATAGCGGTCTTGGGCCGGGGCCAGACTGCCGTTTGGCTTATGAGGAGGGTGGCTCGTGGGAATGAAGAGGATCTGGTCGAGCTCGAGGGCCTTGCGTGCCTGGCCCGCAATGGCCAGGTGGCCATTGTGTACGGGATTGAAACTGCCGCCCAATAGTCCAAGACGCATAAATCACGTTAGCAAATGAGGAATGTTCAATGTTGAATTTTGAATGAGGAAACATCTGAGAACTCGATGAAATCCTGGTTCTGTAATTTCACATTCAACATTGAAAATTTAACATTATCCTTCAGAGGATCACGAGGTTGTCCCGATGAATGACTTCCTCGTATTCCTGTGGGCCGAGTCGCTGCTGGATCTCGATCGTTTTGAGCCCTTTGATCCGGACCAAGGTGTCGGAAGAGAAGTTCACGAGTCCTTTGGCGAACTCTTTGCCATCTTGGTCGAGGCAACTGACGGCATCTCCAGGATCGAACGGACCGCTGACGTCCAGAATACCTGAAGCCAACAAGCTCTTACCCCGTCTGGCCAGCGCCTCTACCGCCCCGAGATCGAGCGTCAGGGTTCCTCGCGGCCTGAGGGTGAAGGCGATCCAATGTTTGCGGCTGGTGAAGCGACGTTCCTTCGGGAGGAAGAGGCTGCCGCCAGGGCCACCGGCTAATACTTGTGGAAGGAGGCCGGCTTCTTGCCCGTTCAAGATCAAGGTGGGCACTCCATACTCACTGACTTTCTTGGCAGCCCGGACTTTCGTGGCCATGCCCCCGGTACCCTCGAACGTGGTGGAGACACCGGCTCGTTCCTCTATCTCTTCGGTAATGTCAGGGATCAATGGAATCAGCGTGGCTGCGGGGTTCTTGCGCGGGTCCTCGGTAAATAGGCCGTCGATATCGGATAAGATGATCAGCAGTTCGGCATCGACTAGATGGGCGACCTCGGCAGCCAGGGTATCGTTATCTCCTACGCGGATTTCATCCACAGCAACCGTATCGTTTTCATTGATGATGGGGATCACGCCGAATCCGATCAGCGCACTCAGGGTGTGGCGTGCATTGAGAAACCGCCGCCGATCAGTCAGGTCGTGGTGTGTGAGTAGGATCTGCGCCACCTTGACGTCGAGCCGCTCGAACGATTTTTCGTACGCCCACATGAGCCGGCTTTGGCCGACCGCTGCGGCCGCCTGCTTCACGGGGAGGCTTTTGGGATATTCCTTCAGGCCTAATTTCTTGATGCCGGAGACAATCGCGCCTGAGGAGACGATTAAGATTTCACGCCCGCCTGACCGGAGTGTTGCAATTTCATCCGCGAGTCGATCGATCCATTCGGGACGTAGGCCGGTCTCTCGGGACGCGATGAGACTGCTCCCGATTTTGATGACGATACGGGTGGCTTGCTTTAGGAGCTGATCTCGCATGGTGTGGCTCGAAGTTGTGCAACCTGCTGCCCCACATAGGTGACGAGTTCCGTCAACCCGTCTCTCGTGGCGGCAGAGATCGCGAGGTACGTATAGCGATGGCGCTTACAATACTTCTGCAACTCGCGCAGGCGCGCACCCTCTCCGGCCACATCGATCTTCGTGGCGACCACCGCGAAGGGGCGTGTGATGATCGGCTCATCGTAGGCGGCTAGTTCCCGCCGCATGATCTCGAAGCTCTTGACGGGCTCCTCGGAAGCCCATTCCGACACGTCGATCATGTACAGTAAAAACGACGTACGTTCGATATGCCGGAGAAATTGGAGCCCCAGTCCCTTACCTTCATGGGCGCCTTCAATGATCCCGGGAATATCTGCGACGGCGAAACTCCCTTTTTCTCCCCAGCGAACGATTCCCAGATTTGGCGTCAGCGTGGTGAAGGGATAATCGGCGATCTTCGGCCGTGCGGCAGAGATCGCGGCGATGAGCGTCGATTTTCCGGCGTTGGGAAAGCCCACGAGTCCAACGTCGGCCAGCAATTTCAGCTCAAGTCTGAGCGACCGTTCTTCACCTTCGGTGCCGATTTCAAAGTTCGTCGGCGTGCGGTTGGTCGAGGTCGCGAAATGGTTATTTCCTCGCCCTCCACGGCCCCCGTGAGCTGCCACGAACCGCTGTCCATCGGTCACCAGGTCGGCCAGCACCTCACCTGTCTGATCATCGAAGATGACGGTGCCCACAGGGAGGGCCACCACGACATCCTCGCCGGTTCTTCCGGAGCAATTGGCGGCGCCTCCCTGGCGACCGACTTCTGCTTCGTAGTGTTTTTGGTACCGGAGGTCCAGAAGCGTGGTCATGCGAGACGATGCTTCAAACACGACATTACCGCCGTGGCCTCCGTCGCCGCCGTCCGGCCCACCGCGGGGCACGAACTTTTCGCGCCGAAAACTGCATGCGCCGTCACCGCCTCGGCCGGCTGTGATACGGATACGGACTTCATCGACAAACATCGGCGCACCGTTTCTTCAATGTGAAGACTGTGAGATCATTGTCTGCAAGGAAGATCCCGTTGCACTGACGGTCATGCCGGGAGTCCTCGCGGATAACGAAGCTGTGACGAGAAAAGAGGAAAAGAATGTACTATGAAATCGAGGGCGCGGAGTAGACGCTGACCTTTTGCCGTCCACGTCCGCGTTCGAACTTCACGATCCCTGTGATGCGGGCGAAGAGGGTGTGGTCTTTGCCGAGGCCCACGTTGAAACCGGGAAAGAACTTTGTCCCTCGCTGACGGATTAGAATCGATCCGGCCTTCACGGTCTCTCCGCCGTAGGCCTTGACCCCAAGATATTGCGGATTGCTATCGCGCCCGTTTCTAGTCGATCCGCCGCCTTTATTTGTTGCCATGACTGATCCTCACTAAGCCGTTTCGATACCGGTAATGCGCAATTTGGTAAAGCCCTGGCGATGGCCATTAGTCCGCCGATAGTTCTTGCGCCGTTGTTTCTTGAAGATGGTGATGGAGCGGGTTCGGCCTTGGTCGATGATCTCGGCTTTGACGGTGGCCCCTTTGACCAACGGTTGTCCGACTTCGACACCCTTGTCGCCGTGGACCAGCCGAACCTGGCCGAGCTCGATCGTTCCGCCGACCTCGCCGGGAAGGGACTCCACTTGGACCAATGACCCAGTTTCAACCCGATACTGCTTGCCGCCTGTCTCAATGATTGCGTACATAAGCCCCGGTCTCCATTACAGAAGATGTTTGTGTAACATAGAGATTTAGAGCCTGTCAAGGTAAGGACATGCTCTTCCCTGAGGTTTCGCCCCGTCGGGGACCACCGGAAAGCCTTTATTCCCCCTTCCTTCGGGTTAACCTGTCTGGGGGCTATCCTGCTCCAGCTCCTGAGCGTATGCTGTCCTTTGTGTTGTTGAACCATTTCATGGATCGGAGATAATGATGGCCGTCGCACCGAAGCCTCGTCCCTCTAAGCCTAAGCCGGAAGGTGTTCGCTTCGTGCTCCGTCCCTATCGGCGCATCCCGACCCAGCTCGCTCTCTACTATCTCAGCGGGGGATGCGTGGGGAAGGGGACCGTGACCAATCTGTCCCCATCCGGGATGCGCATTCAAGGCGAACATGCGGTTGAACCAGGTCTTGACCTGGCGTTGCGCCTCACACTTTCGGACGACGGCCCGACGATAGAGATTGAACGAGCAACGGTTCGGTGGGTGGATGGATATGATTTCGGCCTGGACTTTGTCCAGCTCAGTCCATTAGCCGCAAAGCACATCACCGATGCATTGAGCCAGCAGATTCGTGCTCCTCAGTCGCCTGCCTGAACACCCTCCCTGTTCATTCTCGTTGTGGGCCATGCCACGCCTGTTTGCTTGACGCTTCTTCCAGCCCGCTGCTATATTTCGATCTCGGAACTCGATGGTTCACGTACTCGTCGTCGTTGCCTATGCTTGAACCACAAGGAAAAATTTGGATGGACGGGTCGTTCGTCGATTGGGCGGACGCGCATGTCCATGTGATGACCCATTCGCTCCATTATGGACTGGCTGTGTTCGAGGGTATTCGCTGTTACAAAGGGAAGTCCGGTTCCGCGATTTTTCGGCTGCAGGAACATGTCGACCGGCTGTTCGATTCTGCCCATATCGGCATGATGCAGATGCCCTTCGACAAGAAGCAGGTTGCAGCGGCCATCGTGGAGACCGTCAGGGTGAATAAGCTGGAGGCCTGCTATATCCGTCCTCTCGTCTATATTGGGCACGGAGCGATGGGAGTCTATCCCGGCGATAATCCGATCAAGTTGGCCATCGCGGCCTGGACATGGGGCGCGTACCTTGGGGACGACGCGCTCGCGAATGGGATGCGGGCTCGTGTGTCGTCATACACTCGCCATCACGTCAATGTCTCGATGACGAGAGGGAAGATTTCCGGCTACTACGTAAATTCGATTCTCGCGAAGAGGGAGGCGAAAGCGGACGGGTACGATGAAGCTATTTTGCTTGATACCGAGGGGTATGTGTCCGAGGGGACGGGGGAGAACATCTTCATTGTGCGGAAAGGGCAGATTAAGACCACGCCGCTGACCTCGATCCTCGACGGCATCACCAGAAGTTCCGTCATCGATTTGGCGCGGGAGAAGCGTATCCCAGTGGTGGAGGAGCGTTTCACGCGCGATGACATGTATATCGCCGACGAAGTGTTCGTGACCGGGACCGCTGCCGAGTTGACGCCGGTGCGGGAGATAGACAACCGCCGCATTGGAACCGGCACGCCAGGTCCGATTACGCAATCTCTGCAGAAGACCTTCTTTTCCATCGTGCGAGGGGAATCCCCTTCCCACGAGACGTGGCTCACCCGTATTTAGTAAGAGGCTGAAGAGCGGTCAGCTCTTACCTTCTCCCTCCACTCGGCATTCTTGATACCCGTGAAGCGTGAGAACCGGCTGGTACTCCAGTTCATCTGGTCTATCTGGTTAGTTTTGTTCAACCAAAAAACCAGACAGACCACGAACGACGCTGGCGGAATTTTTTTAAGCGTCTGGCTAGTGTTTGCCTGAGGAAGAGTCGCTTGGAGTATGGCTCTCAGCGGCTGGGGCTACAGGCGTAGCGGGCGGGGTTTCAGGGACGGGCTGAGAAGTCTCTTTCTTATTGAGATCGATGACCGTGGAAGAAAACGTCCGTTCTTTGGCAAGCATAGCCAGACTGAGCGAAGTCAGCATGAAGATAGCCGCGACGACGACCGTGAATTTACTCAAGAAATTGGCGGGGCCTCGGCTACCGAAGACGGTCTGGCTGGAGCCTCCGAATGACGCACCGATTTCAGCGCCCTTCCCTGATTGCAAGAGGATTGCGCCGATCATGAGAAAACAGACCATGACGTGAATGATGATGAGGAAAATATACATGGCACTCCGATCAGTTAGGCACGCGGTATCTGAGCAAGGCGTAGAATTGTAGCAAACGAATCGGGATCGAGACAAGCCCCACCTACTAAAGCTCCGTCGATCGTGTCTGAGACGAGGAGCGACTCGATGTTCTGGGACGTGACGCTTCCGCCGTAGAGGATCCTGATGGCGGCTGCCGCGTCACTACTCCATCCGGTCTCTACGAACAGTCGGATTGAGCGATGCACGGCCACGGCCTGTTCAGTGGTGGCGGCTTGTTTCGTGCCGATGGCCCAGACCGGTTCATAGGCGATCGTAACGGTCGCTAGATCTTGTGTGGTTAATCCTGCCAGGCCGCCGCTGAGTTGAGCCGTGACGACCGATTCCGTTCGGCTTGCCTCGCGGTCCGCCAGCGATTCTCCCACGCACAGGATCGGAGAGAGCCCGTGTTTCAGCGCCGCCCGGACCTTCTTCTGAATGGTCTCATCTCGTTCGCCGAACAATATGCGACGTTCAGAGTGGCCGACGATCACATAACGACAGCCAAGATCGCACAACATCGGAGCGGACACTTCTCCGGTGAAGGCCCCGTGCTGCTCCCAATGTACGTCCTGTGCGCCGAGGATGATCCAGGAAGAGGAGCCCAAGGCGTTGCGAGCCGATTCGAGGGCCGTAAAGGGCGGTGCAAGGACCACGTCGGCGTGAGGCGATGCAGGTACTCGTTCGCGGAGGTCGCGAATGAAGACCGCAGCCTCCGAGGCTGTCTTGTTCATCTTCCAGTTGCCGACGATGAGGGGTCTGCGCACAGGTGTCTCGATGCTCGAAGGTGATAGAGGGGATGCACTCAATCGACGAGGCGATTACACAACTCGATCCGGGAGGGCGGTCAAACCCGGGAGTTGTTTGCCTTCCAGCAATTCAAGCGCGGCGCCGCCGCCGGTCGAGATGAACGACATATTTTCCGATTCGCCGGCTCGATGCACGGCCAGGGCCGTCTCACCACCGCCGACGATCGTCAGGGCGTAGGCATTGGCAACCGCGTGAGCCATCGCGAGGGTCCCTCGCGCGTAGGCATCGATTTCGAATACGCCCATCGGTCCGTTCCACAGAATGGTCTTTGCAT
>Ga0315281_10015694_pt1 | contig 10144 bp, 10 predicted proteins | sample YL17G07_0_MG_FD_204540 | JGI IMG/M metagenome (GOLD analysis project Ga0315281, IMG submission 204540) | Sediment microbial communities from Yellowstone Lake, YNP, Wyoming, USA - YL17G07_0 | ecosystem: Environmental > Aquatic > Freshwater > Lake > Sediment | place: USA: Wyoming | collected...
AAGCACTCATCTGAGAGACGGAAGCCGGGGCTACACCGCCCCGGCTTCCGGGACATACCGAGCAACGCAAACAGGAGGTTCACCACCATCACAGTCTGGTAGACTTATCCACAGCAGCGTGGTCCGCTACGCTGCAGAAACGCCTGGTCAGAATTCAACGCGCACGGGTGGTCAGTTTTAACTGCGCGCCAACAGCCGGGTCTGAATGGCGTGCAGCTGACCCAGCGTGTGCGCCTTGCGTCGCCGGACATTCCGATTATGATCCTGACATCCGATGTCGACGCCATTCGGACGGTGGCTTTGCAGGCCGGTGCCACGGATGTCTACGCCAAGCCGGTCTCGTCCAATACACTGGCTCGCTTGGTCGAGTTTGCGAGAGGCACGCGCAAGTAAAGGGGTCACCGTAGATTTCGGACGGCGGCGCGGAGGTTTGAGGGATTGTGGGCGTGACGACCAACAACATTGGGGGGGGTCAATGATGCGGCTGCGCACATTTTCGTGCCGCGCTGCCTGAAGCCCTGACCTATGTCGCCATCGGAATCCGACCACTTCTACCTCGAACTCCTGCGCGCCTACCTGGACAGCGCCGACGACGCCATCTTCGTTTTGTGCGACGAGCAGAAATTCCTGCTCTGTAACCGGCGGATGGAACAGTGGCTTGGGGAGACGGAGGCGAGCCTCACGTGCCACAACCACCGATTGCCCATCACGCGGTTCTTCAAGGAACCCGCGAGCGCCGAGCGGTTCATGCTGAACTTCAACACCACCCTGCAGGCGGCGCAACCCACCCGGTTTGAGTGCACGCTCGAGCCGCCCAAAGGGGAATACCGACGCGTCGAGTTCGCCCTCAACAAGGTGGACGTCGAGGCCGCGCAGATGGTCATTGTCGTGGCGCGCGACGTCACGCACCAACAGCAGACCCAGGCGATGTTGCGCAAGCTCTCGAGCGCTGTCGAGCAGACCGCCGATTCGGTCGTTATCACGAACCGTGAGGGCGTGATCGAATACGTCAATCCTGCCTTCGTGACAACAACTGGCTTCAGCCCGGAAGCGGCGATCGGGAAGACACCACGACTCGTCAAGTCGGGACAGCACAGTCCGGCCTTCTACGAAAAGCTCTGGTCCACCATTCTCGGTGGTGAGGTGTTTCGGGCGGTGTTGACGAATCGTCGCCAGGATGGCGAGATCTATTACGAAGAGAAGACCATCACACCCTTGCGCAACGCGAATGGCGAGATTACCCACTTCGTGTCGACCGGCAAGAATGTCACAGCCCGAATACGGGTCGAGGAGCGTCTCGACTATCTCGCCTATTATGATCCCCTGACCGCCCTGCCGAACCGCAATTTGTTCCACGACCGGCTGACCCACGCGCTCGACCAGGCCCGGCCGCACCACCACCTTACGGCGGTCGTCTTCCTCGATCTCGACAATTTCCGCTCCATCAACGACAGTCTCGGCCACGAGGCCGGCGATGCGGTACTGCAGGGCGTGGCGGTGCGCCTCCAGGCATGTGCCGGCCCGGAAAACAGCGTCGCGCGCATGGGCAACGACGAGTTCGCCATCCTGTTCGAGGATATCGGTAATGCGGACAGTGCCGCGCAGCAGGCCCAGCGGCTGATCGAGACCTTCGCCGAGCCGTTCCGGCTCGACGACCATGACGCGGACGTGTTCGTGTCCATGCACCTCGGCATCGCGATGGCGCCTTCCGACGGTGACGAGCCGGATCGGCTCTTGAAGAACGCGGACACCGCCTTGCACCACGCCAAGTCCCTCGGGCGCAATCGATTCCACTTCTACTCCGCGGACATGACCGACCGGATCCGCGAGCGCTTGGCGCTGCGGACAGAGCTCGTGCGGGCCCTGGAACGCCACGAGTTCCGGCTGCACTACCAGCCCATTGTCGCGTTGCAAAGCAACGAGATCGTCGGCGTCGAAGCGCTCCTGCGCTGGCAGCACCCGGAACGCGGCCTTGTCGGCCCCGATACGTTCATCCCGGTACTCGAGGAGTCGGGCCTCATCCTGCGCGTCGGTGAATGGGTGTTGGGCGAGGTGTGCCGTCAGGCGCAGGTGTGGCACCGTGCGGTGTCGCCGCCGCCGCTGCTGCGTGTGGCGGTGAATGTCTCCGTTCACCAGTTTGTGGCGCCCGAGTTCATCAGGTCGGTCGGTTGCCTGGGCTGTGTTCTCAGCGGCCAGGGCCGATGCAGTGGCATCACCGAGTTCGAGATCACCGAGAGCGTTTTCATGCACGATGACCCGGTGATTCTTGAAACCTTGCGCACCCTGCGCAACAAGGGCATTCGCCTATCCATCGATGACTTCGGTACCGGCTATTCGTCGCTGTCCTACCTGACCCGTTTTGAGGTCGACACCGTCAAAATCGATCGATCCTTCGTCCGGGACATGTTGGCGAACCGGCAGGCGGCTGCGCTGGTCGAGGCCATCATCGCCATGGCCCATGCACTCAACCTGACCGTGGTGGCGGAAGGGGTGGAGACGGTGCCCGAGCGTGACTACCTCCTGAGCCTGGGGTGCGACATGATGCAGGGGTACGTCTTCAGTCCGGCGGTGCCGCCGGAGGTACTGACCGGGCTGCTTGGGTCAAGATAAGGAATGAATTACCCCACACGGCGGCGCAGCAGTTTGAGGGGTTGTGGGAGTAACATTAAGAACTAGGGCGCATTAACTTGGAGACCGTAAAATGGCTAAGAATGATGCTTTGCAACGTTTGACGAAATTTCCATCGCAGAACATAGCTGTTCTCCGCTATTCCGCGGATGCTGTTTGTCCGCTACGGTATTTAAATATCGACATTGTTATTGGCGACAAGCCACAGTACACCATGCCCCGATGATCGAGTCCTCCCGTTATGCCGCCTTTCCCACCTGCACGCTCTGCGATTTGCGTCTGCTCTGTCGCCCGGCCCAGCATGGTGCGGAGGTGCTTCCCTCGGCGCGCATACTCCGTCACCGGCGTACCCTACGTCGCGGTGGATACGTGTTCCGCATGGGCGAGCCGTGCCATTCCCTGTGTGCAATCTGTAGCGGTTCCACCCGTACATCCGTTCTCAGTGCGGACGGTGGCGCACAGGTCACCGGCTTTCAGTTCTGCGGAGATCTTCTTGGCGTGGGTGCACTCGGTACGCATGAGCACCATTGCGATGCCGTGGCGCTGGAGCCAACCGTGGTCTGCGAGATCTCTTTTCTGCGCCTCGAAGAGATTGCGGAGCGAGTACCGGCGGTGCAGCGCGCGCTCATCCGGCTGATGAGCGATGAGCTGACGCACAGCCAGGACCTGCTGCTGACGTTTCTCGGCCAGAAGAGCGCATCGGCCCGCCTCGCCAATTATCTCGGCACTGTCGCACGGCGCCTCGAGCAGCGCGGCCTGCGTCCCGAAGAGGTGTGCCTCAGCATGTCGCGCAGCGACATCGGCAATTATCTCGGCCTCGCCAAGGAGACCGTGAGCCGGCTGTTCACGCGCTTTGCACACGATGGGCTGCTGCGTTCCCAGGCACGCCGCTTTTGGGTGACAAATACCGTGCGCCTGGCCGAACTGACGGACAGCCAGGACGCATCCGTCTGAGTCCTGCAAATGCGTTCAGTCTGCCCTGCCCCCTGAATTATGACGCCTGTCAATAACCGCTTAAATACTTGTTGACGACCGTCAACATCGGTTCATACGGCCCTTGTTACTATCCATGCGGTTTTGCGGGATTAATTTTCCCGCAATCAGTGGAAACGGCGAGGAGGGCACATGCATCCGTCCCATTCACAGTGTGTATCGCAGAGTGAACCGGCCCGTATCGTTCTCCGGGGGAACGCGTCCCTGTCGGCACGGTCCGCACTCTGTATATTTCTCGGTCTTGCCGTCTCCGCCACGCTCATCGGTTTCCTGTTTGCAATCGGCGGTGCCTGGCCGGTAATACCCTTCCTTGGTCTGGAACTCGTTGTGGTTGGCGTGGTGTTCCGCCATATGTGCCGGCGCGCGCGCGATTGCGAGGTACTCGAGTTCGACAATAACCGCCTGCACATTATCCAGCATCGCGGAAAATCCGAACGTCGACACGAATTCCAGCGTTATTGGGCGCGCATCGCACTCGATCCGGTACGCGACGGCTGGTACCCGCTGCGTCTGCTCATACGTTCGCATGGCCGGGAAGTTGAGATCGGCGCCAGTCTTAACGAAGACCAGCGCACAGAGCTTGCGCAGCGACTGCGCCAGGTTCTCGGCCCCGGAGATCACGCTGCCGGGGCTGGCAACTAAACCGAATTAACCCAGAGCAATTACAAATCGGAGGAGGAGCAACATGACTACCGCTGTTCATCACGACGAACACCCGCACGGTCTCAGTCGCTGGTTGTTCACCACCAACCACAAGGATATCGGTACGCTGTACCTGATATTCGCCTTTCTCATGGCAATCGTCGGCGGCCTTATGTCGCTCGTGATCCGCTCCGAACTCTGGCAACCGGGCCTGCAGATCGTGGACCCGCACTTCTTCAACCAGATGACCACCGTGCACGGGCTAGTCATGGTGTTCGGTTTCGTCATGCCGGTTTTCACCGGGCTGGCCAACTGGATGATTCCGCTCATGATCGGTGCGCCGGACATGGCTTTGCCGCGTCTCAATAACTGGAGTTTCTGGCTGCTGCCACCGGCCGCGGCCCTGCTTGTCATCTCGCTGTTCGTCCCGGGCGGCGGACCGGCCGGAGGCTGGACTCTCTATCCGCCGCTCTCGGTGCAAGCCGGGATGGGCATGGACTTCACCATTCTGTCGGTGCACTTGCTCGGTATGTCCTCGATTCTCGGATCGATCAACATCATCGCCACCATCATTAACATGCGCGCGCCGGGCATGACGCTCATGAAGATGCCGATGTTCGTGTGGTCGTGGCTGATCACCGCGTTTCTGCTGCTCGCGGCCATCCCGGTGTTGGCCGGCGCCGTCACCATGTTGCTCACTGACCGTCACTTCGGCACGCACTTCTTCGACGCCGGCGGCGGCGGCGACCCGGTGATGTTCCAGCATATCTTCTGGTTCTTCGGCCACCCGGAGGTGTACATCCTGGTGCTGCCGGCGTTCGGGGTGTTTTCGCAGATTATCCCCACGTTCGCACGCAAGCGGCTGTTCGGCTACACCTCGATGGTGTACGCGACCGCGACCATCGCATTCCTGTCGTTCATTGTCTGGGCCCATCATATGTACACGGTCGGCATGCCGCTCGCCGGCGAGCTGTTCTTCATGTACGCCACGATGATGATTGCCGTGCCGACCGGCGTGAAGGTGTTCAACTGGGTCGCCACCATGTGGAGGGGCTCGATGACCTTTGAGACGCCGATGTTGTGGGCGCTCGGTGGGGTCGTCACGTTCACACTGGGCGGGTTTACCGGTCTGATGCTCTCAATCACGCCCGCCGATTTTCAGTATCAGGACACCTACTTCGTGGTGGCGCATTTCCACTACACCATTATCGGCGGATCGGTGTTGGCCATCTTTGGCGCGGTGTACTACTGGTTGCCGAAATGGACCGGCCACATGTATGACGAGATGCTCGGCAAGTGGCACTTCTGGCTGACCATGGCTGGTTTCCATCTGACCTTCTTCCCGCAGCATTTTCTCGGGCTGGCCGGCATGCCGCGTCGCATCCCGGACTATGCGTTGCAGTTCGCCGACTTTAACCGCTGGTCGACGGCTGGATCGTTTCTGGTGGTCGGTGCGCAGCTGATTTTCTTCTACGTCATGTTCAAGGTGGTGCGCGGTGGCAAGAAGGCTGAGGCCAAGGTCTGGGAAGGAGCTGAAGGCCTGGAGTGGACTGTACCGTCGCCAGCGCCGTATCACACTTTCGGCACGCCGCCGCGCGTGTCGTAGCTGGGAGTTTTTGGAGCACCACTCAGCGCGGCGACGTCGGGACGCAAGGCCGCGAGTGGATCGCCACGCATGCAGGTGTGCAGGTGTGTTGAGTCTTAGCCGAGATGTTTCTTGTAGCGCCGCAAGTTCAAAAGGAGCTTGCGGCGCGTCATTTTCCAAGGCTCTATCCACGGCAAGCCCACCTGCATCAACCCGCGGTAGAGTTTCAGTAGTCCGTCAATATCGTCGAGGCGCACGAACTCCGGGGCCGGACCATCCTTTCCGGCGCAGCACCGACCGTCTTCAAAGTGCTGATGTTCAGCCAAAGAACGAGCCGGCATCTGCATTTTTTGTTGGCCCGCCAAGTCGAACGCAACAGCCTGACCGTGTGCGGTGTGTTCAGAACCATGCGGGCGAATGTTCGATGCAATAATTGACGATAGATTGACCAATTACGGCTACACATCAACACACCGGTAGATTAGGGCAGAATTCATGGCGAATGACATTAAACATGTCACAGATATTCTGAACTACGTAGAAAGTGCCTGTATTCGTTTTGATCTCGCTTGGAGAATTACCTATGCCAATCCGCAGTGCGAATTACTACTCGGCACCAAAGCAGAAGCATTGATTGGCACTGACTCGCGTGAGACGTTACCGGATGTAATGAGCATATTTTACAAAACGCTCGCCCGCACACTCGCCACGCACGAGCCACAAAAAACTGATGCCCTTTATGGGCCAACGGTTAAACATCTGGAATTATTCGCCAATTACTATGCAGGCGGGATTCTTGCCGTCTTTCGTGATGTTACATCCGTAAAACACAACCAGCAGCTGCTCCAAGACGCAGCAAACCGCTATCAAACGATTCTTGCCACAATAGCCGATGCGCTAATCCATATTGATAACAAAGGACTGATCACCAGTTTTAACATGGCCGCAGAGAATATCTTTGGCTACAAGGCCAAAGAAGTGATTGGCCACGAAGTGTCAATATTGCTCCCCGAGAATGAACGGCATGCTCACGCAGGCTATATTGCGCAATCACATATATATGAGCCACGCATCATCCGTCGTAGTCGGGACCTCGAAGGTAGGCGGAAAGATGGTTCCATCTTTCCATTGGAGATAAATGTCGCCCCTATGTATGTAGGCACAGAATGCAGTTACATCGGCATTCTGCGTGATATCACGCAACGCAAACAAGCCGAGGCCGCACTATTAGAATCAAAACAAAAGGCCGAAAGCGCCAATCGCGCCAAGAGTGATTTTCTCAACTCCATGTCCCACGAGCTCCGGACACCGCTTAATTCGATCATTGGTTTTTCCGAGTTACTTGGGCTGGAAGAGAGCTTAGATCCGTTACTGAAAGAACAGGTTTCATACATCCATGAGGCGGGCGATCACCTGCTTGAACTGGTCGACGATGTTTTGGATTTAGCCAAGATAGAGGCGGGTAAGTTGGTTACAAGCCCAGAAAATGTTTCAGCGAGAGAACTTCTGGATGAATGCCATGCCCTGATAAAACCTCTATCTGTTAAAACAGGTGTCCGATTCAATATCAAACAGCACAGTCATTCCTGTACAGTCTGGGCTGATCGTCGGCGCCTCAAGCAAGTGCTGCTCAACCTGCTTTCGAATTCTATTAAATATAATCGGGTGGGAGGAGAAGTCACACTCACTTATAGCGATGATAATGATGGATGGCTACGATTTATGGTAAGTGATGACGGCCCCGGAATTGATGAATCACGCTTACAGGAGCTGTTTGTTCCCTTCAACAGACTGGGTCATGAGGGAACCAACATACCAGGTGCGGGTATAGGATTGGTGATCACCAAACAATTGACGGAGATGATGGGCGGAACACTTGGCGTAAAGAGTGCCCCAGGCAAAGGCAGCAGTTTCTGGGTAGATATTCCGCTAATGCGCCGTGGAAGCGCGTAGCAAAGAATCAACCACGTACAGGGAGGTTTAATATGCGCACCGTGTTGTTCGTTTTTCTCTTCGTGGTTTTCTTCGCATTCACCGTGCATCATCCGCCTTCGCACGGTCGCGAGAGTCACGAAACCACCAGCGCCATCGCCGCGAAACTCATTGTCGGCACCAAGGCCGTAAGTGTTGGCTTGGTGTTGCTACCAAACCAATGTTGACCAGGTTGTCGAGAACGTGCGCGTTTGAGCCTGACCAAGGCAATCAGCCTTTCCAGCTTAGGTTAGTGCAGAACATGATGCATGTCGTAACAGTCATAATTCAACGCGCGCCAACACCTTGGTATCAGGTTGGATGTTCTCTCAAACAACCAGGCACAAGAAAGACCGGCACAGGTCAACCTGTGCTTCCGAGAGTATACTGACAATATCGTATGTATATTAACCTCTGGGCGTATCGAGGGAGGTGCTGATGTGTAACTCTTGTGATGTGCAAATTGATGGGGTCTGGACGCACCTCCGAGTCGGACAGTCCTATGAGACACCGGATGACGAAAAGCACGTCCCGTTCACAATCTCACGCATGACCGCCGATGCGATCGAGATATTGCCTCAAGGCATCATAGTTAAGCGGGAAGCATTCTCCGTAGCGTTGCGCTACCTACGCACAAATCGCCACGACGACAATCATCCGTGTAAGATCGGGTCTAGTAACGAGCCTAAATTTGCGAGCCCGCTGTGCCGTGAAGCACGATCTCGGAATTCAGGCGTGCGCTGCATAAACTACATTCTTCCCATCCTTGCGAAACTTGGTATCGTTGGCATAGGTTCCATGCGACCGAACACCACATGGGTCATTCGGTGCTTGTAGCGAGTCGCCCAATCACCAGTTGCACCGAATCCGTGCAAGCAGGCTGCGCCCACTCACACGGGCTAGTGAACTGAGTCGTTGAGCGGCTGCTCTTGGCCTATTCGGTTGAAAAACTCACTGTTGAAATGGATCAGGGATGAAGCCAGATTCAATTCGTCACGTGACAGCGTGACCCACGTGCGGACAGAGCGCCCATTCAATAGCATTTTACTTAAAAGAGGACCCCATGACCGTACAGCAAATCATGACCACGCAAATTGTCACGGTGGATCTGGATACCAAGCTAGCCGTGGTCAAGGAAATATTCGACAAGCACAAGTTCCATCATTTGCTCGTGCTCGAAGCCGGTAAACTCTTTGGCGTGATTTCTGATCGGGACTTGCTCAAAGCGCTAAGCCCTAACCTTGGAACCATGGCCGAAACGGATAAGGATGCGGCAACTCTCAGCAAACGAGTGTGTTGGCGCGCAGTTAAAACTGACCACCCGTGCGCGTTGAATTCTGACCAGGCGTTTCAGCAGCGTAGCAGACCCGCTGCTGTGGATAAGTCTACCAGACTGGGATGGTCGTGAGCCTCCTGTTTGCGATGTTGGGTATGCAATGGTAGCCCCGGCTACCGTCTTTTAGATGAGTGCTTCATCCTCTTTGGGTTGCTCGCGTTTGCTCTTCTCCCGAGTCTTGATGCGTTCCTTGGCTGCCGCACTGCTGTGCTTGAAGCGGTGCGACTCGTTGCCGGTCTCGACGATGTGGCAATGATGCGTTAGCCGGTCCAGCAGCGCCGTCGTGAGCTTCGCATCGCCGAACACACTGCTCCATTCCGAGAAGGTCAGGTTCGTGGTGATGATGACGCTGGTGTGCTCGTAGATCTTCGACAGCAGATGGAACAGCAAGGCCCCGCCCGCTTGCGAGAACGGCAGATAGCCGAGCTCATCCAGAATCACCAGGTCCATGTGCAGCAGGCTCATCGCCAGCCGGCCTTGTTTGCCGGTGGCCTTCTCCAGCTCCAGCAGGTTGACCAGATCCACCGTGGAGTAGAACCGTACCCGCTTGCCGTGATGCTGGATAGCGGATACGCCCAGCGCGGTGGCCAGATGCGTCTTGCCGGTCCCGGTGCCGCCGACCAGCACCACGTTCTGCGCCGTTTCGGTAAAGCCGAAGGTGGCCAGTTGCCTGATCAAGGACTCGTCGACCTTTGCCTGGCTGAAGTCGAAGTCGGCCAGCGCACGGTGCACCGGGAAGCGGGCGGACGTCATCTGGTAGCCGATGGAACGGATCGCCCGCTGCGTTGTTTCCGCATCGAGCAGATGCTGGATCAACCATGCCGACATGTCCATGGACGCATTGCCGCCTTGCTGCAGCAGCTCCGCGTAGCTGTCCGCCATGCCGTGCAGTTTGAGCGCCTTGAGTTGGTGGATGATCTCAGACATGGGACACCTCCTGACCGGCCAGGCTGTCATAGCGGGCGGTATCCGCCAGCGGCTCCTCGTTG
>Ga0315281_10015695_pt1 | contig 10143 bp, 9 predicted proteins | sample YL17G07_0_MG_FD_204540 | JGI IMG/M metagenome (GOLD analysis project Ga0315281, IMG submission 204540) | Sediment microbial communities from Yellowstone Lake, YNP, Wyoming, USA - YL17G07_0 | ecosystem: Environmental > Aquatic > Freshwater > Lake > Sediment | place: USA: Wyoming | collected...
GCTGGCAGCAGGTAATGGGTTCAAGATTCATTGACAGGTTCGGCAAGGGGGTCCGCACCGCTCCGCGTGATGCCATCATTGCCGAGTCTGCGGATAGGGCATCTCTCGGGAAGGCGTTCGGGTTCCACCGCTCAATGGACACCATGGGCGCTGTAGTGGGGCCTGCACTGGCATTTTCCCTCCTGGGTATCCTTTCTAACGATTATCGCAAAGTTTTCTGGTTTTCCATGATACCCGGCGTCATTGCCGTGCTGCTGATAATTTTTTTCATCACGGAAAAGAAGAAGGCCGTTGTTGCTCATGCGGACAGGCCGAAACTGACCTTTAAACATTTTGACTGGAAGTTCAAGTTCTTCGTCGCCATTGCCGGACTGTTCGCTATAGGAAATTCAAGCGATGTGTTCCTGATCTTGAGGGCACAACAGGTCGGAGTTTCCACGGTTATGATACCTGTGGTCTACCTGCTCTTCAATCTCGTTTATTCCCTCTCGGCCATCCCTGCCGGTATTGCTGCCGACAAGTTTGGAAAGAAAAGGGTCATACTTCTTGGATTTATCCTGTTTGCGTTTCTGTATTACGGCTTTGCGATTGCTTCTGATACAAAGGCTGTCTGGGTTCTTTTCGGACTATATGGTCTTTTTATGGGACTTACCGAGGGGATACAGAAAGCGTTTCTTGCCTCCATCATTCCCCAGGACTTCAAGGCAACGGCCTTCGGTGTATTTAATACTGTGGTAGGTCTTGCAATGCTTCCTGCGAGTCTAATCGGTGGATGGCTATGGGACCATGTCTCGCCGTCCGCGACATTTTACTTTGGCGCAACAACGGCTTCGTTGTCAGCGGTTTTATTTATTGTGTTTATCGCTATAATTAAGAAAGAAAGTTAAAGGAGGAAAGCCATGTCAAAGATCGGTGCAATAACCGCAAGAGAGATTCTGGATTCAAGGGGCAATCCTACGGTAGAGGTAGACGTGGTTCTTGCTAACGGCATCATGGGCAGGGCGGCTGTTCCGTCAGGCGCTTCAACCGGCAGCAAAGAGGCCGTGGAATTGAGAGATGGAGACAAGGGCCGTTATCTGGGCAAGGGAGTTTTAAAGGCGGTCAACAATGTAAATACTATCATTGCACCTGAACTCATTGGGAAAGACCCGTCAGCGCAAAAAGAAATAGATAATCTTATGATCAAACTTGACGGGACTGAGAACAAGGGAAAGTTGGGCGCTAATGCGATACTGGGGGTTTCCATTGCTGCGGCAAAGGCAGCGGCTCAGGATGCCGGGTTATCAGTCTTTAAATATCTCGGCGGAGATGACGCAAGGCGTCTGCCGGTGCCTTTTTTCAATATCCTCAACGGCGGCAAACACGCGGACAACAACGTGGACATCCAGGAGTTCATGATCTCGCCGATAGGGGCAAAGTCCTTTAAAGAAGCGCTCAGGATGGCGGCGGAGACATACCATAATCTGAAAGCGGTCTTAAAAGCAAAAGGCCTGAGCGCGGCAGTGGGAGACGAAGGCGGATTCGCGCCCAACCTCTCGTCGAATGAAGAGGCTGTTCAGATCATCGTCACCGCTATTGAGAAGGCGGGATACAAGCCGGGCAAAGACATAGCAATTGTTTTGGACCCTGCTGCAAGCGAGTTTTATCAGGATGGGAAGTATGTTATGAAGGCCGATAACAGTAAATTATCTTCTGAGGAGATGGTAAAATTCTACGATAATTTAATAACAAAATATCCGATTGTTTCCATTGAGGACGGGCTTGCTGAAGACGACTGGGACGGCTGGAAAATATTGACCGATCAGTTGGGGAATAATATCCAACTCACAGGTGATGATATTTTTGTCACTAACCCGAAGGTATTGGCCCAGGGGATAAAAAAGGGCGTTGCCAATTCGATACTTATCAAGCTAAATCAAATCGGAACGCTGACGGAGACATTGGAAACCGTGGCAATGGCCAAGAGAGCGGGCTACACCTGTATGTTCTCTCATCGTTCAGGAGAAACCGAGGATTCATTCCTTGCTGATGTCACGGTCGCCACGAATGCCGGTCAGCTTAAAACAGGCGCTCCGGCACGGTCTGAGAGGTTGGCAAAGTACAACCAACTGCTCAGGATTGAAGAAGAATTGGGGCCAAACGCAGTGTTCAGAGGAGAACTTAAATGGTAACGGAGAATTATGTTTGAGCTCGATATCCCTGGTTTCGGTCCTGTACAGCTTGAGCACCTTGTTTCCGACTATACAGGGACGTTGTCTGTTGACGGTAAACTTTTGCCCGGCGTGAAAGAGCGACTGAATAGCGTAGCGGAATTCCTTAAAGTGCATATCCTGACCGCCGACACCTTCGGTATGGCGCGGACTGAACTTGAAGGAGTCAACTGTGAAATTCATATCCTTGAGGGTGAAAACCATGACGTTCAAAAAGAGAAATATGTCGGGAGACTCGGACCGAAAAACGTGGTTGCCTTAGGCAATGGCAATAATGACAGGAGGATGCTTCAGGCTGCAAGGGTCGGCGTTGTGGTGTGTCTTCAGGAGGGTTGCGCTGTTGATTCATTTACAGCAGCAGACATTATAGTTACTTCAACAACCGATGGCCTTGACCTGTTTCTGCACACCAACAGGCTGAAGGCTACGCTGAGATTTTAAGGAGCATTACATACCTACGACTTATAGAGGATGCATAGAAAACTGCTGTAAGTCATTGAAAAACTGGTGCCCCCTAGAGGATTCGAACCTCTGGCCCCAGGTTTAGGAAACCTGTGCTCTATCCTACTGAGCTAAGGGGGCTTGCTTTTTAAAACAAGCAGTTAAGCGAAGTTGTGAATTATTATACCATAGGTCTGTGCTAATTTTGTGCTTGAATGCTACGGAATTTACCTTGCTGCACTTGCAAAATTGTCGAGTTTTTCCACATGCTTTCTGACACTGTCCGGGTCATGTTTTGCGTCTCACGCCAGCATAAAGCCGCTGTCACTCGCCTTGCATGTTTGCTTGCCCCTCCCCGCCCGGAAGATAAATTCAGCTTGTCTGTTTGACATGCATATATAGAAAAAACTGAAATAATGTCTGGTGTGTATTGACTACCTCTAAGGAAGGGCGTAATTTAATTACTTTCGGGCATTCTATTTATGATGCTCAGTAAATGACGATCTCTCAAATTCAAGGTAAAGTTATTATCAAACTGCTCCGACCATTTTTTCTTCTTGTACCCGTTCATGAAGCCATATCTTTATTAAAGCGCCCCTGTCAACGCCTATCTGTTTGCGGATGTCATCAATCTCTGTAACAAGCGATTCGGCTATATCGAGTGTAATGCGAACTTTTTTCCCGTGATTAATAACAGTAGCCTTAGACATATCAATAAGATCATGAACGTCCTCGCCGGAGTCAAAACGCCTGTCAAATTCACTTGTAGTCTTAGCCAGCTTTTTCTTTGTCATATAATGCTGCCTCCTTTTCCCTTGAACGTCTTACAGAGATAATACGTATAGTGTCGCCTCTTAGTGTATACACAGCAGTCCAATGTTTATTCTTGAGTCTGCCGATTATTATGCGCCGGTTCTCCACAGGATGGGGGGTATGAATTTCAATACGGTTTTCATCATGCCATAGATCTTTTGCAGTATTGAAGTCGATACCATGCTTTTCCTTGTTGGCATTGTTCTTAACCGGGTCCCATTCAAATATCATATTTTATTATACACCTAATGGACAGATTTTCAACATGCTTCCGGTGCGGACTGTGCTAATTTATCGTCAAAATAGACGGAAACAGGGCGCTCAGGAGGAAAACAGGTCTTAACGATAAACACTATTATATCAGTGAGTTAGAGCTTGATATGCGGGAAATCAAAGGGTTGCGGAAATGCATTTTTGGGTTTAGGAAACCTGTGCTCTATCCTACTGAGCTAAGGGGGCTTATGGAGTGCAACTAACCGGCAATGATAACATTCCTCCTAAAGCCAAATCCAGGTTGAACTCACTTCTGCGCGGCCGGACCGGCGGCTTAACAGGCCGAGCCTCAGCCACCTCCGGGACCGCCGGAAGGAGCAAAGGAAGGCGAGCCTCCATCCACGGAACAGCAACTGAATGAGGATATTTGTTTCTTCATGTTTGTTGAGCCGCATTCGGGGCACTGGTTGTCCGTTTCAGCGGCGCTGATACTTCGTAATACCGAAAAGACCTCCGAACAATCGCCGCAGGCATATTCATAAATAGGCATTTGACGCACCCCCTGAACTTAATCCAATATTTAAATAATCGCATAACAATCCACTGTGAGTCAAACTCATACATGAAAAAGACTTGCCTGCTTTGTTTGTCTGGAAGATAAAAGCCCTTTACAGACTAAAATACTTGACATGAAGCGACTAATGTATTATTATATGAATAGACGGAGGTAGAGCAATGGCTGCCAAGACAAAAGACTATTACGACATACTGGGCGTAAAGAAAGACGCATCTGAGGAAGAACTAAAAAAGGCGTTCAGGAAGCTTGCCAGAAAGTATCATCCTGACCTGAATCCCGGGGACAAATCCTCCGAGGAAAAATTCAAGGAGTTGAACGAGGCTTACGCCGTATTGAGTGATCCAAAGAAGAGGGCCGAGCACGATAGGGGCGGTCCCGTGCACTTTAACGGCACTGAGGGATTCGGGGATTTCAGATCTGCAGGTTTTGATTTTGCAGACCTGTTCGGAGATGTCTTCAGCGGCGGCGTTGGCGCCGCGCATGCGGCCGAAAGGGGTGAAAGCCTGCTTATGGGTATCGAACTCACACTTGAAGAAGCTTTCTCCGGTGTCACGAAGAATATCTCACTGAACAGGGCTGTCGGCTGCGAAATATGCGGCGGCAGCGGGGCCGAGTCTTCCAGGGCCTGCGAGCGATGCGGAGGCACCGGTCATACCAATGCCTCAAGGGGATTTCTCAATGTGGCCCAGACTTGTCCGGACTGCAGGGGAAGGGGCAAGCGCATCACCGTCTCATGCAAGAAATGTTCCGGAAGGGGGCGGCTCACGACCACAGAAACCGTCAAGGTCAAGATCCCTGCGGGTGTGGACAACGGCTCTGTTGTCAGGCTTAAAGGCAAAGGGAATGCGGGGGCCGAGGGAGGTCCGGCCGGAGACCTCCAGCTTGAGATTACTGTAGGGCCGCATCCCTTTTTTGTGAGAAAAGGCGACGACATTCATTTGCCGCTGCCGGTTACCTTCGGCGAGGCCGCGCTTGGGGCAAGGGTTGAGGTGCCTACCATGGACGGTTCCTCGATGATGACTCTTCCGCCGGGCACACAGAGCGGCAAGAAATTCAAGCTTTCCGGCAAGGGGTTCCCTTCTCCCAAGACCGGTAAAAGGGGCAATGAGTTTGTGGAGGTAAGGGTCGTTGTTCCGGCTGAACTGTCTGAAAAAGACAAGGAGGCCGTTATGGCTATAGAGGCGCTTTACACGGAAAGCCCCAGAAAGAAGATGGTGAAAAGGTGATGGCTTACGGAAAACGGGACAAGGACAAGCCTCTTTATGTGATAAGTGTCGTATCGGAGATACTGGAGGTGCATCCGCAGACCTTGAGGATGTACGAAAGAGAGGGGTTCGTGTGTCCCCGCAGAATAAACAGGCAAAGGCTCTATTCGGATGAGGACGTCAGGCGTTTAAACCTTGTAATACAGCTTACAAAGGACATGGGGGTAAACAGGGCAGGCGTGGACATTATTCTGAGGATGAGAAAAAGGATGGAGGCCATGCAAAAGGAAATGATGAATATGATGGACCTTTTGGACGGCGAGGCGCAACGGGAGTTTGAAAAAAGGCTTAAAAAGATGTTTTCCGGGGACAAAGAGTAATTTGACCCTGACAGGAGGTATGGTATGAGACTTGATAAACTGACGGTCAAGAGCCAGGAGGCTATACAGGCAGCCCAGTCCTTTGCAGAGGGCAAGGGCAATCAGCAGATGGAGACGGAGCACCTTGTCCATGCCCTGCTTGACAATGGGGAAGGTATCGCCCATCAAATCCTGAGACGCCTTGGAGTTGACATCGGCGGCCTGAGAACGGATTTGGAAAAAGAGATTGACAAACTGCCGAAGGTCTCGGGCGCTGCGCCTCTTGGACAGCTTTATATATCGCCGCGACTGAAGGCTGTGATGGAAAGTGCTTTTGAAGAGGCGGGACGGCTTTCGGATGAGTTCATAAGCGTCGAGCACCTGTTGCTGGCCATTGCCAAGTCACCGGGCCCGGCTGCTGAATTGCTCAAACGGCAATCAGTGACGCCTGACAGGATACTGGCTGCCATGCAGGAGATACGCGGCGGGCACAATGTGACCGACCCCAACCCCGAGGAAAAATACCAGGCCCTTGTCAAATACGGCAAGGACCTAACCGACCTTGCCAGGAAAGGGAAGCTCGACCCGGTTATCGGCAGGGATGAGGAGATAAGGCGCGTGATCCAGGTCCTGTCACGGAGGACCAAGAACAACCCGGTCATAATCGGCGACCCCGGAGTAGGCAAAACAGCCATAGCCGAGGGCCTGGCCCAGAGGATAGTTGCAGGCGACGTGCCGGAGACCCTCCGGGACAAGAAACTGATCACGATAGATATCGGGGGTCTTATAGCCGGGGCCAAGTTCAGGGGAGAGTTCGAGGAGAGGCTTAAGGCCGTGCTCAAGGAGATTGAGCAGTCCGAAGGCAGGATAATAACCTTTATTGATGAATTGCACACCCTGGTGGGCGCGGGAGCGGCCGAAGGCGCAGTGGATGCCTCCAATATGCTCAAGCCTGCGCTGGCAAGAGGAGAACTTCACTGTATCGGGGCGACTACCGTGAATGAGTACCGCAAGTATATAGAAAAAGACCCGGCCCTGGAGCGGAGGTTTCAACCGGTTTACGTTAAGGAACCGACCGTGGAGGATACAATCTCCATACTGAGGGGACTAAAAGAAAAATACGAGGTGCATCACGGCGTGAAAATAAAGGACTCGGCCCTTATCGCTGCCGCTGCTTTTTCTAACAGGTACATAACCGACAGGTTTTTGCCGGACAAGGCCATAGACCTTATCGATGAATCTGCAGCCCGCCTCCGGATGGAGATAGACAGCATGCCGATGGAACTGGACGAACTTGAACGCAGACTCAGGCAACTGGAGATAGAGAAGCAGGCCCTGACGCGGGATGAGTCAGAAGATGCACATGAGAAACTGGTAAGAATAGGCAGGGATATGGCCGAACTGCAGTCCAGAAGGGACATGCTCAGGGCGCAGTGGCTTTCTGAGAAGGAAGTCATCCTGAAGATAAGGGACATCAAGGAGCAGATGGAAAAGACCAAGGTGCAATCCGAGATGGCCGAAAGAGAAGGCAACCTCGGCAAGGCTGCTGAGCTCAGATACGGCAGGCTTACCGAACTCGGCAAGTCTCTGGAGTCTGAGACCGTCAGACTGAAGGAAAACCAGTCCGGCAGAAAGATGCTGAGGGAGGAAGTGGATGAAGAGGACATTGCAAGCGTAGTCTCAAAGTGGACCGGCATACCGGTCTCAAAGATGCTTGAGGCTGAGGTGCACAAGCTGATACGCATGGAGGAGCGGCTTGAACTCAGGGTTGTAGGTCAGGACGAGGCAATAACGGCTGTGGCCGACTCCATCCGGCGCTCCCGGGCCGGCATCCAGGACCCAAACAGGCCGATAGGCTCATTTCTTTTCCTCGGCCCGACGGGAGTAGGGAAAACTGAACTCGCCAAGGCCCTGGCAGAGTTCCTCTTTGACGATGAGGCGGCCGTAATCAGAATAGATATGTCGGAATATCAGGAGAGACATACGGTATCGCGCCTGATCGGCGCACCCCCAGGCTATGTCGGTTATGATGAAGGCGGACAACTCACCGAGGCCGTAAAGAGAAGGCCTTATTCGGTGCTGCTTTTCGATGAGGTGGAGAAGGCCCATCCTGAGGTCTTTAACCTGCTACTGCAGCTCCTTGATGACGGGCGGCTCACGGACGGCCATGGAAGGACCGTTGACTTCAGAAACGCGGTAGTGATCATGACTTCCAATATAGGCAGCGGGCACATCCAGGCGATCCTCGACGTAAAGGCCAAACATCCCGGAGATTACCTGACAAGGGATGACGACAGGGACATAAGGGCCAGGGTCATGGAGGAACTCAAGACCTTTTTCAGGCCTGAATTCCTAAACAGGATCGACGAGATAATAATCTTCCGAGCGCTTACGGAAAAACTGCTCAAAAAGATAGTGGACATACAGGTGGGCAGGATGAAGAAATACCTTGAGGACAAAAAGATGGACATCTCGCTCACCGAGGCCGCAAAGGAGCATATTGCCAAACTCGGCTACGACCCGATATACGGAGCCCGGCCGCTCAAGCGGGCAATACAGAAAGAGATACTTAACCCTCTGGCGCTCCGGATACTTGAGGGGTCTGTGAGGGAGGGGCAGACCATCGAGGTGGATTATGCTGGCAACGGTATGGTCTTTACCCCTGCGGAGACGGCGGAAATCGTTGTTTGAGAAGGATTTGCGCGCCCGGCTGAATGGGGAATAAACTTTCCTCTGAAAAGCCTGCAAACCCAAGACTGGAGCCGGGTTGCATGCTTTTTACTGCCTGTTTTGTGAATGATTCTTAGTTCCTTTTTTCCCCGCTGTTTGTCAAAGGCCAAGGACAGATCACGCTTCCTCACTTTTAATCCGTATATGGTCGGTAGGCGGTCATAATCCGAAAACAAAGCGAAGGGCCGTTTTCAGGTCGGACAGTTTCCGGGGACTCAGCACAGCGATCAACGGGCCGATCTTCCCTTTAGAGACGGTCTGGATATGATCGAGGTTTATTGCACAGTTTCTCGGCATCCCGTCCTCCCCGGTAAGCAAGACTTCGGAAGGGATATGCCGGACTGTAGAGGTGATGGGCGCGACGGTAATTTCGCCGAGATACTCAAGCGCCGTCGTTCTGGTGAGAATTGCGACCGGACGCTTCTTGTCGGGGTTAGAGAACTTGTACCACCTGATCTCGCCTTTCTCCATCAATCAATCCAGGACTGCTCGTTTTCCCAGTCGTTGAACTCGCCGCAAGCAACGGGCTTGCTCTTATACCCTTCGCGGTGTTTGCGCTCCTTTTCTCTTTCCTTCAAATGTTTAAGAGCGTCCTTCAGCGCATCGCGCGCGAAAGAGGAGCGCGTTGTCCCCAGTTTCTTAACCGTCCTGTCAACCTTGGAAATAAGGTCCTCGTCCAAGGTCATTTGAACCGTCCTCATGTTATCCCTCCCTGCTGATAGCTATGTTCATAGCTATGATAACCTATGAGCAGGTAAAATACAACGCGCAAAGGTCAAACGGGTCGCCCCTTTTTTGTAAATTCCGGACAGGTGAAATTGGAAGACCTTGCGCTTGAGATAGTCCGAAGATATTGTGGTGAGGATGAGGCGCGCAGCGCAGCTGGAGAGTCCGATGCGCCAATCGCCCACCCTTCCTTACACCCTACAAGTCATGAGGGGTCAGGCTTGGTCATGAGGGGTCAGGCTTGAATTAAGGAATTAACTAGTTTCAGCAATCGTGCAATTTCAGTCTGCAACTTGCCTCCTTTGGCTGTTTGCGACAATTTCGAAATGGCAGATAAATCTCTATTTAGCGCGTCTTGAAGGTCAATAAGCTTATATCCGACCGTCCTGCAAGCGCCTACAAATAAGGCCCTTGCAAAGCCGGACTTACCTCCCCTGGTCCGGCGTATTATTTCATCTCGCTTGACTCCCGTCAGTTCCTCTGTCGCCTTAAATATTACATTAATTGAGGGTTTTCTAACCGGTCTACTTGGTTGTTCGATCTTTTTCTCAACTCAAATAAGCGTAGTTGCTTGCAAACTTGGCCGATGGAATCGCCTCTAAGCCTTCTCTTTTGGCTTCCCCTATAAGGTTCTCACAATCCGCCCTCTTATCATATTCCTCTATAACCTTATGGGCTTTCCCATTAAGGCTGGTGACGAATATCCTATATTTGTACCGTTCATCTTCAAGCAGTTCAAGCCGGACCTGCTCGCCCTTGGAGTCTTTCTCTTTTGGTATCCGCATGGATACGAATCGGCAGGCATACTCCCAACCCATCGGCTGATACATAATCTCGTTATATTCAACTGTGTCCTTTTTCGCTGCCTT
>Ga0315281_10015696_pt1 | contig 10142 bp, 12 predicted proteins | sample YL17G07_0_MG_FD_204540 | JGI IMG/M metagenome (GOLD analysis project Ga0315281, IMG submission 204540) | Sediment microbial communities from Yellowstone Lake, YNP, Wyoming, USA - YL17G07_0 | ecosystem: Environmental > Aquatic > Freshwater > Lake > Sediment | place: USA: Wyoming | collected...
CCCTAAACTTTTCAATTTTGAGGGTGAAGCACATATGACCTCCCAAAGAAAACGTAAAAACAAAACTAACCATGCTTCGCTCACAAACCAAAATTCTAATCGCAAATTCAATCTATATATAAGGGAGGGGCTAGTCTCCACAGAGAGCAAGAGGAAAAGAACTAAGAAAACAAAACCTTATTGAAAAAGAAAATAAGACACTTAACGCTACTCGTCTATCCCGAATGGGGTCGTCGTCTAGCTTGGTTTAGGATACCAGCCTGGGGAACGTACAACACGTACAGAACGTTGGCGATCCTGGGTTCAAATCCCAGCGACCCCATCAAACGTCTATTTTGTAGAAATAAGCCCAATTTGAGCGTTTTCCAATTGCGAATGAAACCGAGACAAAGCACACACTAAGGATTGACTCTTAGATGAGCGAAAGTCTCCACCATAGGTAAAGAACAATGCCTACGGCAATCAGCAAAAGTATTGGCCATACTGGAATAGATATTTTCTCAAATGGTTTATAGTGATACTTGGATTCGATGTAACCCACTATCGACGAACCAGAAATCACTAGACAGGATAAAGTCACGAAATCTTGCGCAGAAAAGTCTATGTGTCCGTTTGAAAAGACTAACGCGGCTATGCTATAGATGATAGTAAACACTAAGGGTACTATAACCAATATTAGACCGATTCTGTGCAAGTCTTTTACATATTCTTCGACCAAATGAAAGACCTATCAAATATTCTCTATTGTTTTTTCTTATTCATTTCTTTTTCCCTAGAGAGCCTAGGCAAGCAAATCTCTTTCCATTTGTTCGTGGGTTCAAACGTGGGCTCTAACCTATACGACCCCACCAACAGCGTATTTTGCCAAAATAAGGCTAGATTGACCGAGTATTTATAGAAATAATGCTGGAAGCAGCCAGTTTTGCCCCTCTCTTGCACATCATGAGGCTGCCCGTTGCCACACCCAAACAGGTTCAAGTTCAATTTCTCCTCTGCAAGTCTGCAACAATTATCCGCCTCAATAATTTCGTGGATTCAAATCTCGCCCCCCTCACACTCCAATTTCCGCCTTAGAACAAGCTTATTTCAGTTAAATAAACCCAATTTGGGATGTTGCAAGTGGGGGTTAAAAACAAATGAAAAGAGGAAGGCAGACGAGATTTGCAGGCAAACGAATTAGCCAGCTCGGAGGCCTGTTTTTCACCATGCAAAACAAATAGCTCGCTTTGCCTAGTGAGCGTGAAGTATATATTTTTGTTCTTGCACTCTAGTAGTCTGTTACATCTTTCATGGAGATAAACCTGATGAGCGATGAGCAAAAAGCGCTGCAAGGGGATGAAAAGCAACTTGAAACGTTGTTACAGGATTTGGATGTTGAGAGAAAGCGCTCAGAAGACTGCCTAACACGGCTCAAGTACATGCAGGCTGATTATGAGAACTTTAAGAAGAGACATGATCGAGAGCTTGAAGAGGCGAGAAAGTACTGCACCGAAGGCATCATACTGGAACTTCTTGAGGTGGTTGACGAGTTGGAGATGGCGGTGAACTCTGGGCACTCCTCAAAGCCGTCGGAAGCGATTGTTCGAGGTGTTGAGATTACCCTAAAGAAATTGGAAAAAGTTCTTAAGAATGAGGGTGTCTCTCCAATCGAATGTGTTGGAAAGGCTTTTGATCCTTCCAAACATAATGCCGTTGCTAGGATTGAAAAAGACGGTGTTGAAGATTGCATGGTGATTGAGGAAGTGAGGAGAGGATATATTATGAGAGGAAGAGTGATTAGACCGAGTATCGTTAAGATTGCTGTTAAACCCGCAAACAAATCTCAAGAGGAGATGAATGTAGATGAGTAGTAGTGCGAAGCCTGGCGGTAAGGTCCTGGGCATAGACCTAGGCACGACAAACTCTGCTGCTGCTATTTTCGAGGGCGGTAGAGCTACGGTGATACCGAGCACTGAAGGGCCCACGATGGCTGGTAAGATGTTTCCTTCTGTAGTTGCCTTCACGAAAGATGGACAGTTATTGATCGGCGAGTCTGCAAAGAGACAGGCAACAGCCAACCCTGAAGGAACCATAATAGAGATAAAAAGGAAAATGGGAACGGACTACAGAGTCACAGCTCAAGGAAAAGAATACACTCCTCAACAGATTTCCGCCTTCATTCTTCAGAAGATAAAAAAAGATGCTGAGAACTTTCTTGGGGTTCCAATAAATAAAGCGGTCATAACAGTCCCAGCACACTTCAACGACAACCAACGACAAGCCACAAAAGACGCAGGAGAAATCGCTGGCTTTGAGGTCCAGAGGATAATAAACGAGCCCACAGCCGCCTGCCTTGCATACGGAGTTGACAAGATAGAGAAGGAAATGAAAATACTGGTCTTCAGCTTCGGAGGCGGCACACACGATGTGACAGTAATGGATTTCGGCAAAGGAGTATTCCAAGTACTGTCAACCAGTGGAGATACTCAAACAGGCGGGTCAGACCTGGACAGAGCCGTCATGGATTATGTTGTGGGCGAGTTCAAGAGACAGAATGGTGTCGATCTGACCAATGACAAGATGGCAATGGCTCGGCTGAAGGAAGCGTCCGAGAAAGCAAAGATTGAACTGTCCACGATGATGACGACCGACATTGACTTGCCTTTCATATTTTCCGACGCTTCTGGCCCCAAACACCTGCATTTTACGCTGACTCGATCCAAGCTGGAATCGCTGGTTCAGCCAATAGTTCAGAAGACTGAGAGAACGATCATAAAGGCTCTTGAAGATGCAAAATTGACACCTAAAGACATTGACAAGATCATTCTGATAGGCGGAATGACAAGAATGCCTTACGTGCAAAAGTCTGTTGAGCAGATAATGGGAAGACCTGTTGAAAGAGGCGTAGACCCAATGGAGTGTGTCGCTATAGGAGCAGCAATCCAAGCGGCAGTACTGACCGGAGAAGTCAAGGATCTCCTTCTGCTTGACGTTACACCACTTTCACTTAGCGTGGAAACGCTTGGGCACATAGCCACAAAAATAATCGAGAGGAATACTACCATCCCCACTAGAAGAAGCCAGATTTTCTCAACCGCGGCTGACTTCCAGACTGCGGTAACGATCAATGTGCTTCAAGGAGAACGTTCCATAGCAACCGACAACATTTCCCTTGGCATGTTCAATCTGGAGAACATTCCACCAGCACCGAGAGGAGTGCCACAGATAGAAGTGACCTTTGACATAGATGCCAACGGAATATTGAATGTGACGGCGAAGGATCTTGGAACAGGCAAAGAGGCAAAGATAACGATAACGGCCTCAACGAAACTGTCGAAAGAAGAGAAGGATAGGCTGATCAGGGAAGCTGAGCAGTTCACGGAGCAAGACAAGAAGAAGCGAGAGGAAGCTGAGCTGCGTAACAATGCTGACAATCTGATCTACACGGCAGAAAAGACGAAGAAAGATCTCGCGGAAAAACTAAGGGAAGATCAGAAAAGCAAGATAGACGCGGCAGTTTCTGGACTGAAAGATGCCTTGGCAGGCACTGACTTTGAGACGATAAAGGCGAAATCAGAAGAGCTGACCAAAGTGCTCCAAGAAGTGGGCACGGCGATTTATCAACAAGCCGTTGCTGAACAGCAAAGACAAAGGGGTGAAACCGGAGGAGCAGGAGAAGAGCAGCCAGGTGCCAGCGGCGACAAGGTTGTTGATTCTGAAGATTTCAAGGTTAAGTAGACAGTCGAGACCGTTCTGAATTGGTTAGCGCTTGCTAGTCTAAGATTCGAAGGTAATGAGAATGGCTGCAAAAAGAGACTACTATAAGGTTCTAGGTGTTCCGAAGAATGCGTCCAAAGACGCGATAAAAGATGCCTACAGGAAATTGGCGCTCCAATATCATCCTGACAGGAACAAGTCTCCCGAAGCTGAAGAGACGTTCAAGGAGATATCTGAAGCCTACGCAGTCCTGTCGGATGATGGGAAGCGGCAACAGTACGACACGTTGGGTCACGCTGGGTTTGATCAGAGGTATAGTCGAGAGGACATTTTCCGAGGTGCAGACTTCGACTCGATATTCCGAGACATGGGAGTCGGTTTCGGCTTTGGGGATCTTTTCAACGTTTTCTTTGGAGGTCGAGATTTCGAAGAAAGAGAGAGGGCCACCCGCGGTCGAGACTTGGGCTACGAAGTTGACATAACCCTTGAAGAAGCAGCGAGCGGTGTTGAAAAGGAAATTGAGATCCCAAGAACTGAGAGATGCGAAGTTTGCGGGGGCTCTGGAGCTGCCCCAGGCACTTCTCCGCGAACCTGTTCAAAGTGCAAAGGGTCAGGAAAGCTCCAAAGCATAAGCAGGAACGGCTTTGGCACGTTTGTGCGGATTATGCCGTGCTCTACTTGCAGAGGCAGAGGCCAAACGATTGATTCACCCTGCAGGAACTGCAGAGGAAAAGGCCGCGTGAAAAGGGAACGAAAGATTACGGTGAAGATACCAGCTGGCATAGATGAGGGATACCAGCTCAGGCTTGAAGGACAAGGAGAAGCACCGCCGGACGAAGGTCCCTCAGGAGATCTATACATTCTGATTCACATGGCACCGCATCAACACTTCAGAAGAGACGGAGACGATCTCTTTTACAATCTAGAGATTGGCTTTCCTCAAGCAGCACTAGGCGCGGAAGTCACGATACCAACGATTGAAGGAAAGGCTGACCTGAGAATCCATCCTGGAACACAGCCTGGGCAGATTCTAAGGGTGAAAGGCAAGGGCATGCCAAGGATGAGAGGATATGGCAGAGGCGATCTGCGAGTGCGCGTGAATGTGGTCATTCCTGAAAAGCTGACTCAACATCAAAGGGCCCTGATTGAAGAGCTGGCTAAAGAACTCGACCAGAATGCCCAACAAAAGGGTCGAAAGCTGAGACTCTAAACCGAAACAGGCAAAGTTATCGGCGTAGACATGACACTTGAAGCCCCAAGTCCACCAAGCCAATCAAGGAATACAAAACAAAGAAACTGGCAAAAGGTCAGCACCAGCGCCAGAGGGTTCAAACGTGAGCTCATAGTCATACGACTAATTCCAAAGGAGGAACCAAGACCATGACCGATTCAGATCAGAAAAGCAACCGCAAAAGCTACTGCGAAACCACAGATTCGGTGTTCAAGACAACTACGCATACAGCGAATTATACTTCTTGGAAAAATCCTACATATACCTCGGACACTAAACCCGATCAATTTTGATAATCGCAAAAAAATAACGGGACTAGAGTTGGAAGCCTGTCAGACGTACTTCTGACATTTGTAACAGTACCATCTCTGATATTGTTGGATGAGGCTAAGCGGACCCTTACATGTTGGGCATGTCGGCTGAGCTTGCTGGGCTGGTTGAGCCAGAGTTGGGGCTGGAGTCACGGTCTGCGTTCCTGTTTCTGGCTTTAGGATGACGAAGTCTCCTGCTCCTTGAATGTTTTCCCAAGGAACGTCTTGAATTTCGCCAGCCTTGTCTTCCACACTTAGGGAGATACCAGGCTTGCCCACAGTGAAGCCCACGTCTTTGACTGTTCCAACAAGGTTTCCTTCTCCGTCAATAACCTTCATGCCGATGAGTTTGTCCTTGGTTACGCTCTTTTCCTTCTGCGATTTAGCCAATAAAACACCTCAGAGATAGTATCTAACGGTATAGGATTTTATAAGCTTTGACCCAGCCATGCAGCATAATTAGTAAAAAGAATTGTGCGGTTAATAGCGTGCGCTCGTCAATCCTGATAGAAAATGATAATAATACCTTGCGAAGAAATACCATCTGGGATGTAAAATGGCAACGGGAAGCAGCTCAGAAGTCGATATGAGTCATTGGCTCTATCGCTTTCTAGCGCTCATCATTGACAGCATAATAATCGGCATTCCAGTATACATCATATGGAACTTCGTATTCTGGTCGCTTTTCTGGGGCGGCGCGTGGTGGTTGCTCGGATATGGATCTTGGCTAGTGCTTCCGTTACTCTTAGGCATAATTGAGGTATTTTACTTCGTTGTCTTGGACGTTTCGTGGGGTGCTACAGTGGGCAAGAGAGTCTTAGGATTACAGGTGCAGATGGTAAACGGCGGCAAAGTAACCTTTGACAAAGCGTTCATCCGCAACATAAGCAAGATCTACTGGCTTTTCCTCCTACTAGACTGGATAGTGGGAATCGCTACTCCTGGACCTGACCGACGCCAGAAATATACCGACCGTATTGCAGGAACAACCGTCGTTCAGGTGAAGCAAGCATTCCCATCTGCTGCGCCGCCTCCGCCACCTCCGCCTCTAGCTACTCAATGAACGGCTTAAACTTCTCCCGTTATTTTTTTATGTCTCAATAATCCAAAACAAGCGGCTATGTGTAGCCTTTACCGCGAATGTGTCTAAGAAATTGCAACGTAGACTTTCTTGTCATCCATCTGGTATTCATGCCACTTCGCTTCGACTTTTCTGCGAGTGCTGTATAGATATCGCATGCATGAGCGATAAGAAATCCGAGAAATAAACAATATAAGACGCATATGAGGCATTTTTATAAATGCGCGTATGGTTCACTTATCTCTTACAAAAGGGGATGGCGTTAACTGACAATAATTGTTGATGATGCTGGCATAGGTGACCTACTTTTTGGCGTGGTCATAGGTGCCTTTCGCTGCGAGACTCAGGAATTCAGATACGATATCTTGGATGTCAAATATTTCAGATACCCGCGATTCCGATCAAGAGAGTATCTGAAGCAGGCTTCGAAAATCGTGTTTCAACTATTGGGTAAACTGGGACTCAAGAAAGACGAACAAATTCAAATCTGCAAAGGCTACATCTTCGACGAAGCGGTAAATGATTTAAAAGAGATGTATGGCGACAATCAAATTGACAGAATTACAGTCACCGGGGAACCGCAGAGGCTTACGGAAATAGCATACCTTGACGAAATTAGAAACTTGGGTTATGAGCCAGTAAAAGAGAGAGATGAGAAAAAGGCAAAGAGCTTCTTCCACATGATGAACTGGCTGAAGAAAAATCCAGAAAAACTGATTTATGCAAAGACTGGTTGGCCACGCCTGCAGAGATACAATCTATTCAGATCTTACTGTCAAAAGCGATCAACAGAAGATAGAGAAATTAGTTCTTGAATTTGCAAAGTGCTCATTGGTCTTATGCAATAAATAAAAAGAGCTTGCCAAAGATACCTCTCTCAGTGCACTTGTGTAATGCACTACATTGTGAAAGCCATGAAAAGGGGGGATTTTGCGGGAGATATCTCCATTTGTCCGTGGGTTCAAACGTGGGCTCTAACCTATATAACCCCCACCAAAGCCTTATTTTACGAAATAAAGCTAATCTAGTCGGGTATTTGTGCAAAAAAGAAATAGCGCGCGCCTCAGCATTAGGCAAACAGAAAAGCGGCCCTGACAAATGTTATTAGAAACCAACACATTACGTTTTTGTGGAGATACCTTTGAACATCAAAGATCTTTTTGAATATAATTGGTATTCGCGTCGCAAACTGCTGAAAAGCATGGCAGAAATCCCCTGGGAAACAGTCACAGAAAGTAGCGGAGCCAGCTTTGACTCCATCCGAGACATATTCATTCACAGTCTACAGGCTGAGCACTTCTGGATCAGACGCTTGAGCGGAAAAAACACAGAAGGGATCTACGGCGCCCCGTTCACAAAATACACCGACATCAACTCCATCCAAGAATACGCTGACAAAGTAGAGGCTGAGACAAACGAATACTTGGAGAAACTCACAAACCAAAAACTCCAAAGCGTGTTCGAATACAGAGGAAGAGACGGAAACATCAACCGAAATGAAACCGAAGACATCCTAATGCACGTGATTGAAGAGGAGATCCACCACCGCGGAGAAATACTGTGCATCTACTGGCAACACGACATCCAGCCACCATATATCAGCTATACGACATACAAAGGGCAAACCACACGCTAGCTGATTCAAGGTAAACATGCCTCATAAACAACGAGGAGCGCGCGCTAGAATGCAAAATAAGAAACTAAAAAGGGTCAATAGTTGAAACACGTGGATTCAAACGTGGGCATTGACCTATGTGGCCCCACCAAAAGATATTTTTCGGGCCTTATTCATTTCTTGTTTTCTTCCATTGTTTCCATGATTTTCTTGAAAAGCCTTTCAAAGTAGCCCCTTTTAAGTTTAGGACCGTTTCCGATGGCTGGGCATTCATCTGTATAGACAAAAATGTATCTGTTGCTCCCAACTTCTTTGAACTCGAAAGGATAGAACATGCAGATCAATGGTCTTATCTGATAGATGCTACATAATTTGTTTTTTAGGAATATGCATTTTCCATTCTTAGTCTTTTTCATCCGATAAACGTAGGGTTCAAACCCTTCAATTTTTTCGGCGAAATTATCAACGCTTTTCAAAGTCTTCTGCGATATACGTTCAGCCTCAATCCTTAGAAGAAGAATCGATCTTACCCTATTTTTGGTATCGCCGCAACATAGGGCGCATCTCTCGCATTTAAAGCGAACATTTTTAGGATAATCAAACTCCATTTTTCAGCACACCATTTTGCTTTCACCATTTTTATAAAGCGTCATAAGAAAGTTTAATATAAGAAAAAGAATAAAAACTGTTTCTAATGGTAGAATTATAGGTGAAAGAACATGACATCAAAAAAATTGTTGGACATATTAAATAATGCAATAGCGAGAGAACTGCAAGTTGCGATACAGTACATGTGGCAACATGTGCAATGGAGCGGTGTTAAAGGCTTTGCAGTGCAAGAAGAATTAAAAAAGATAGCAATAACTGAGATGAAACACGCTGAAACCATAGCGGAAAGACTCTTCTATCTCGGTGGAATACCTACAACGAAGCCAGAACCGATTTTCGTCGGGAAAGCCTTAAAGGAAATGATCAAGCGAGACATAAAAGATGAAGAAAATGCAATAAAACTTTACAAGACAATAATTGAGATGGCAGAGAAGGAAGGAGATACAACAACAGCGTTTATTTTCAGAGAAATCTTGGAGGATGAAGAAGAGCATCACGACACCTTCACAACTTTGCATGAAGATTTAAAGTGAAAAATTGAAAAATACTCCAACAGTAGAAATTTCCTAAAACCCACACTTTTTCTCGATTCCTAGCTTATTTTCCTTTTAGTCGCATATTTTTATAGAGGATTTAAATTAAAGGTTTATCAACATTCAAGCTGATGAATATCGAAATTGCCTTCGATAAGTCACCCGAAAGAGCCAGCTTTATAAGAGTTTAAGAGCAGAGTCTGAAAATTGAGCCTAAAAAAATATTGGAGGAAGAGAAACTTCGAAGAAACAACTGAACCAAAAGGTGATGTAACGATGAGTGAAGGAAATATCTACGTAATTCAGAAACATGCTGCTACCCATCTGCATTACGACTTGCGCTTGGAGATGGACGGCGTATTAAAAAGCTGGGCAATTCCTAAAGAGCCGCCATCAGCACTAGGTGTTCGAAGGCTAGCTGTACAAGTGGAAGATCATCCAGCTGAATACGCAAATTTTGAAGGTACAATTCCAGAAGGCGAGTATGGCGCTGGCACTGTGGAAATCTGGGATAGGGGCACCTACAAGTTAATAGAACGAAAAGAAGACAAACTTATCGTAGAAATCAATGGCAAAAAGCTAAAAGGCATTTATGTGCTTTTGCGATTTAGGGATCAGAAGAACTGGCTCTTCTTCAAAAAGAAATAGGCATATCTGTGAAAATGCTAGAAATTGACTTATGTCAACAACTCTTTTATGCAGTATGGTGTTTACAGATTCAAAAATTGGGGCATTTCTTTCAGTTTAGCTTATCTGATTATTCCTCTTCCTCTTTTTCCTCAGCTTCTCCCTTTTCAACAACTTCGGCTTCTGCAAACCTTCTGCTTATCCTTATTATTTTTATTTTGACATGGTCGCCTGGCTTCGTGTTCGGGATAAAGGTCACTAAGCCTTGTATTCGGGCTATACCTTCTCCTCTGCGGCTTGTTTCTTGAACGTCAACTTCGTATTCTTTTCCAATTTCAACGGGTTTTGGAGGGAATCTGTCTCCTCCTCTTCCTCTGAATCCTCTTCTTGGGCCGAAGCTTCTTCTTTCTTCCATTTTTTTCACCTCTCATTTCGTTCA
>Ga0315281_10015697_pt1 | contig 10142 bp, 8 predicted proteins | sample YL17G07_0_MG_FD_204540 | JGI IMG/M metagenome (GOLD analysis project Ga0315281, IMG submission 204540) | Sediment microbial communities from Yellowstone Lake, YNP, Wyoming, USA - YL17G07_0 | ecosystem: Environmental > Aquatic > Freshwater > Lake > Sediment | place: USA: Wyoming | collected...
GAACGTTCTTAAGTTTCTCATGGCAAGGTCCTTTCTCCTTCTAAGATTATACTCGGGACCCTGCCAAACCTTCCTAACCCAAAGTGTCCAGTTTCAAGGGTTCACTCCAAAGCGTTAAGAGTGCCAGTTTCTTGGTTATTGAAAACAGAGACTAATAATAAAGATACCTAGTCATGCAGATTTCGGATGATACTTTTCCAGACTAGTGATCAACTTTTCTAACATAACCAGTGTCAAAATAGTATCAAAACGCCAGTTTAATTTTTTTTATTCCTGACTACTGGTCTCACTGTATTATGTTTACATAATATATATGTTTAATGTAGAGTCTTTTCTATTGCTTTTAATTAAGCTCTCAAGTATGATTAGCGTAACATAGAAAAACCCCAAAAAATAGGGGAGGTCTTAAGTATGAATACGATACAAAATAAGACTGGGGTCTGTGGTTCGAATCCACAATGGCCCACCGATGCCCCACCCTGTCTAACCTCCCAAGTTCCAATAACCAAGTAACAAATGACAAACAAATTTCAAAATAATAACTGCCTTAATCAGTAACTTCTTTGCTTGACTTCCCGTTAAGATTGGGCGGCTTATTGAGTATCAAAAATTTCTTGAACCACATGCGTAGAAACTACCGGATGATGAACCGCATCGTATCTGGCATCGATGAACTCTTTAGCTAGCAATTCTTAGAACCGGGGCTCGCACAGTTTTTTATTGGATGCCGCAATCAGGACAATTCTTAATGAAAACGAGCGACCGAATATCTTAGGAAGATTGACTTTATCTTGGATTCTAACTGATTAGTCTGCAATACCGAATGCAAAACAACAAGTCAATTGATGGATTTATGTTCAAATTCTTAAAATGGAAAACTGTCTTAGCTTGTTGGTCCAGGTCGATTATTTTCTTTCAAATACTTTTCAAGAGCTTCATTTATTTGACGCTGCAATCCAATGGGGTTCTTCACGTCTAACCATTCGATATCTTCGCCCTTGGTGCGAGCTGTAGCGACGCGAATGTTACCGAATTTGAAGATCCTGCTTATAGGTGACATCAGTACTTCAACGTTTTGCACCTTACTCAGCGAACAGTCTAAATAAGCCCTGCTAAATACCCCACTCCTCCGCAATATCCTCTTGTTAGTTAGTGCATAAATTGTATAATTCCGTCTTATCCATCTGATTAACAAGGAGAATGCGCCAATAATCATGATTGCAGGACCGATCCACAATATTACCGTATCTATCCATCCAGTATTAGCTATATAATCTACTTTCAAATATTCGGGTCTGAAATAGCGAATAAGCCAGTTAACCAGGATGCCTGCAATGATCAACGTTATTGGTTTAAAACTGCTTGACCAGACAACCGGTCGCGACTCAGTAATTATTTTTTCGCCGGAAATTAGAATTTCCTTTCCAAATATCGGAGAATCCGCTTTAATTTGATTTAAACTTGTTTCAGTATTTTCGTTGACCATGTCTTCTCCGATTCTTGATACAACTAATCAACTGCTTTAAACCACTCGGTCAATCGATCCGAAAAGTATCCGTTATTTCGAAAACCAACCGGTAAAGGTACTAACTATTTTGTCAATAAATTGGCTCCACCAGGTAGACGGACTTGAGAACAATAATTTGAAACCGCCTCCCCAATTAATTATCAGCACAACAATCACAACGATGATCGCCAGGAATATGAGCCTTCTAATGGCTTTAAATATGGTTTTCCATGAACTGATAAGCGGGTTATAGTACAATTCGCAGTTTACGGTTTGCGCGTTGCCTCCAGCCTCTCGCGAGGTTATCGTAACATCAAAACGCTTTTTTTCTCCTACAAGACCGCCCTTTTTAGGTTTAGCTACCACGGGCAGCTCAATTTCCTGCCACGCTGCTAATACGGGTTCCTTATTCTTAAACTTAAAGTTTAATCCCTCATCCAGGTCTGTAGCATCGAGAACGATCCTGGCTTCACTCGTGCCAGTGTTATTAAGGCCGACTCTAAAGGTACCTTTCCGTCTGCAGGTAACACGGTACGGCGCAACTTTGAGCTTGTAATCAACGAATGGAAGCACATCGATACTTCCGTTGATAATGGTGACATCCTCGGGCTTGGTCTGGGAACGTACCACAATGGCAAACGGATAAGCCTTGGCTTTTATTCCTTTCTTCTTGGGTACCTGGAATGATATTTGCGCCTGTTCGGTAGTTTGAGGCATTAATGCAATGCTCGAAGCTGAGCGGCTGTACCAATCAGCTTCAATCCCTTCAATATCTACGATGAATTTATCAACAATTTCACCCATGTTTTGGAGTTGAAGGGAAGCAATCTCGGGTACACCACCCATCTGTAGTTTTAAATGCGCTGATGACAGTGAAGCTCTAATACGGTCAGAGGCCCTGGCAGCCGGAATGACCCTGGGCTCCACGAAGACCATTTTTTCTGTTTTTCCGAATTTATTTGTCGCTGTAAGAATATAAGTCGTTGGCGCGGTCGGTGTTAGCGTCTTCTCGCCCTGCAAACCGACAGGCTCACCATTGAGCTTCAATTCCGATGCTTTTTTAACCGACCAGTTTACGTTAAAAGTACTCTTATCTTCGGATTTAGCCTGGAATGAAACAATATCCGGTGGTCGCTCGAAGAATGATGCTAAAAATTTTGGTAAACGTATTCGAGGTAATCGTATCTGGGATAGCATTCTATACCATGCGGTGCGTACCAACTTACCTTCGATTGTTTTTCCTTCCTCGGCGTCGGGTAATGTTGCTAATACCTGAAATGCAAACTCTTTATCTCCACCGAAGAAAGACAGCCATCCCAAACTCACTTCCACCGTAGCTTGTGCGCGGCTCCTGGCAGGAACTTTAATAATTTCCGGCTGCACCGTCTCTCGTAATGCTGAGCTTGTATCGCTGATGTGAAACTTTAGCTGGACTTCATTGTCCCAAACGTTATTAACGTCTATTTTATACACTCCCCTCCTACCTTTAATGCTTTGAGGAGAGAGACTCATTTCCAGGTCTGGAATGGTTTGAATGGTAATCATTGCGTCAACTATCGAAGTTTCATCGGGATTTGCCTGGGAACTCACCTTGATACGGAACGGATAAGAGCCTGCCTTGATTTTTGCATCCTTTGGCGGACTTAAAACTATTTTTAATTCATCTTTATCATTGGGAAAGAGGGCAACGCTCGACACCGGCAAAGTATACCAGCCGCTGTCCAACCCTTCGATCCCAACATTTAACTGATCGATACTTTGCCCCAGGTTGTGCAGCTCAACTTTCGCTTCAGCAGTTTCGCCTGGCCGGGTTATCAAAGATTTTGGTGTTACAATTACCTCTGTTTTATTCGGCATCATCAGCTCCTATGATCGACAGTATTATTTTCACTCATAGACAATTAACGTCGTTTTAATTTCGCTTCGCGTGCATAAAATATAATATTAATTCCCATCTCGATAGAGTCGCGAATTGTTTCACGCGGTAACGGCTTATCGCGGTATCCTCCTTGCCACGAACACCCGTAATCGCTGCCATTATATATCATATGACCGCCTTCGAGCAGCATCGCAGTTTCCGAAGTACCTTTGGGAACCTCGGAAAATACGTGACATACCGATAACAGCGGATGTCCTCTTTGAACTGTCTCCAGCTTACACTTAACCTGGTTTGCCAGCTGATTAAAAATGAGGCCAAACTCCCTGGCCCCTTTAGCGCCGGTTCCCGTCGCCTCGTCGCAGCATCCTTCCCCAAAAATTACCCCGCCCGATTGCAGAAATTCGCTGATTATTGACTGTTGTTCAGGAGTTAAATCAAATCGACCGTTTCCGGTCATATATATGAGCGCGAATCGACTAATTTTCCTGTCGATCACAATGTTCTCTGATAAACTTGTTTGAAAACCGCCCTGCCGATTTATCTCCTTAATGAGGTTCTGTAATCCTGCACGGTGCAGATTTTTATCTGCTTCTCCGACTACTGCATGACCGATTGCAATAGTTTCGGCAGGAGGTGTGACGGCTTCTTTGGTTGGCGCAACCTGGGTCTGAGCGGGCTTTTGTTCTGAGGGAGGCGCTGATAGAGGTGTTGTTGAAATCGGAGTGGTAGCCTGCCTGAAGTTGAGATCAATTTCATTTCTCCCTACCTGAGTTTGATACCTGGCATCCTTAATTGCTTTATCAACCGGGTCAAAATTAATACGACACAACTCAAGGTAAGGTTCCTTAGGGAGGGTATCCCTTTCTTGTATACGGTACGCCTCCATAATCCGTGTTGGCTGCCCACCATTCGGAGGCTGATACGGCTCAGCTGGTACCTCGCGAAATTGCATTATCAAATAAATAGTGCGCTTCTCACGAGTTTGTATTTTATAATTCTGTGTTTCCGGGACAATAATCACATTTCCTTGAGGGTCTACTGCCATCCCCGGGTGAATTATTACCGAGAGGTCAGGCGGTTTATTAGCAACTATCTCCAAGCCGTCAACGATCCCAACACTATGAAATGCCAGCACATGAAGTCTTTGCTGATCACGATGATATTCGTGGGCATCCCGCCAAGTATCGCTATCTATGACTAAACCTTGAAATGGATTAACTCTTTTTAATTTGATCTTCAGGATCTCTTCAAAGTTCACTTTGCTGCTCCTTTCGCCGTCAGCTGAGTTCAGCCTCGCACAGGATTTCGCTCATATTACACGTACTCGTCTTTCGATAATAGTCTATAAAGCTCAATCGTGGCGTGTTCAGGGGTTGTATCGAGCTCTTTTTGTATCGCTTTACGGCAAATTTCATACCAACGCATTGCCCGACTTCTATTACCTAGACGGCTATAGCAGCGCATCAACCGCCTGAAGGCATCCTCACGACAGTGGTCCCGAGCAATGATCTTTTGACAGTAAATAATGCTTTCTTCATAGTCGCTCGTATCGAACGAACGGTCAGCAAGCTTCCCCATAATGAGAAGGTAGATATCCTTGAGACTTTCCCGGCGTATTAAAGTGTGATCATCATACGGTTCATCTTCAAGAAAATCACCTTTATACAAACCCTCAGCCATCTTGAGTTCTCTAATCGCTGCCGGTAGATTTATTTCTTTCTCCAAACGCCTGGCGCTAGCCCAATGCTGTTCGAATTGCTCAAAATCCGTATGCAACTCAATCTCCGAATTCAACTCATAGCATCCATATCTGAAGACGATAGAAGGGTAATTGTCCTCCTGGTTCAGTAAGCGGTTAAGTATCTTTCGTAGACCGTGTATCGCTACCTTGAGATTATTATTGGAGGTCTTTACGCTACATTCAGGCCACAGGTATTCTATTAATACTTCTTTAGGAATGGGTTCTCTCAGTCTGATAATAAATAATTTGAACAAAGATTTGGCATTAGCATTTTGCCAGTTTTCCAACCTTCTACTGCCGGCAAATACCTCTAATCTGTTAAAGCAATGGACATCCAACCGCTGCATTCGAGTGATTTTGTAAGGTATCATTTCCCCGAGAATTACCTTACCAATTTGGCTCACATTGTCACCGGAACCAATGGGTACAAGACTTAGGGTTTTGTATCCGCCGCGTAACAGCAGAGCTTGAGCGAGCCGTTGAGTAGCCGCATCCTCGCGTTCTGCCAGTGTTTCATACGCGAGTTTTAGATTTTTTCGCACCCCTTCATAATCACTTTTAACTAGACGCAATAGATCGACAGTATCCTGCCATGGGTTTGTATCATTTACGTCCATATGGTCTCCTAGTGGTCACCAGAAGTATAAGTGTGACTTGTCACCATATACGCCGATCTATTGGGTTTCCAGAGGGCGGTAATCCTGTATAAGTGATACTTGCCGATTATACACCTTAAAGTCAATTGAATACAATAGTTTTTCAAGCGTACTAAAGTATGGGAAACTCTTGGAAATAACGTCAAAACAGTTTGAAAATATCAAAAAGATAAATTTACATAATAAATAAATTAGTTTAGAAGACTTCTAATAAGGGTAAGTATGAAAAGACATTAATACTTGATCGCCTTAATATTATGGGTTAGATTAAGCTTTTGGCATCAGTAATTGAACGTCTCCAAATAAGCCTGTAACATAAGCTTCTAACACCTGGCGCCCCTCCGAGTCGGGGAACATACTGATTGCTTTAAGTGCTTGGTCACGCTCTTTCAACGCTGCCCATAACAAAAAGCTCTTTGTGTCGACCGAATCGAGTATTTCTTTTATTAATCCTTCATGAGATGCTATTTTTCCGTCTCGAATTAGGGATACAAGCTCGTCGTGCCTGGGGTGCTTGGTTGTCAAACCATAAATCAATGGAAGCGTGATTTTACCTTGCTTCAAGTCGGTAGTACCGTTATTAGCCCAAATAGATTCCGTGTCATTTACAATTTGTATGACATAACCGAGATGAAATCCAAAATCGCGACAGGCATCGATCAAGTCATTATTATCTGTCGCAACCATCGCACCTACTGCGCATCCTGCGGCATATCCTTGAGCGATCTTATCTGCTACTGTAGTCCAGTAATCTTCCACTGTACGGGTGTTTCCGATAATGTCTCGGTCTTGCCCATATGCCATATGCATATACATATCGGTAAATGTTCTAATGATCTTTTGTATCTTTTCTTTTTCCAGGAGAGATTGTTGGACCAAGCTGAACGTCATACTCTGAAAGGCTGCAACATAATTCCAGGTCCTGGCAGGACCCACCCGGTTCCATAAAGCCTCGGGACGGTCTTTATCTTCGAGGTCATCAAGTATACGCAAGCTGGTTGCAGCAGTTGTTAAAGCTGCAGACACGTGAATAGCACGTCTGGCTTCACCGCCAACAGTATCACAAGAGGCAAGCGGTAGAATGGCTTCCGGAATCAATTGCTCGTCAAGTAAAACGTTGACAATTTGTTTGAGTTCAGGCCAGTATTCGGGAACTGCATCAATTAGAACCTGACGCACTTCAGGATAAAGCGATTTCAACCAGTCCATATGTTTCTTCACCAGTCACGGAGTTTATTTAGAGTTTCATCCGAGGTTTTAGGCATTTACCAGCATTAATATATCATCTCCAAATAAATTTGCTCATAATTTCCCCATTGTTCGCGTTTACAAGTACTGTAAATTCCCCTCCCCGCATTCCCTCCGGAGGCAAAAAGTCTACGATATACATGTGACGATGAAGTGTAATTGCGATTTTTCTACCCTCTAAAGAGTGTTTTTCTTGCGTCAGGCGCTCTTGTGCTCGTTTGATAGCTTCTTGTTCTGCGATCATTTTGCCCCCCTTTACCCATGAGTTAAGTATTTAAACTCTCGATTGATCATATCCAACAAAAAGTGCAATGGAGTAATATGCAACATTGTTCAAGACAATATCGTGAATTTGTCAACCACAATGATCGTCCACGAGTCAGAGAAATCTATGCTCTTCGCGTCGGTCCGTATGTGTAGTCACATACTGTAGTCCTGGTCGTGTCGGTATAATCCCGGACAAGTCCCGGACTATTATCAGCATTCGATGTCGTCTCATCTGCTTCACTGGGGCCGATTGGATAGTTCGCAGTTTCGGGAGCCTCAGCAGGGGGCAACGGAGGATGCTGGTGATATTCCCCAACATGATAAGTTGGAGCGGCATCCGCTGGCTTCGGACCAGGTGTTACCCCTTCCCACGTTCCGGTAGCCTTGCCAACAACGGCATAGGCATGAGTGTCGGCATTCCAAGTAATCCAGGCAAACCGTTCGGCATAGTCGCCTTCTCCAGCAGCCCAATCAGCGGCTCTTGCTGTTTCTACCGTCGCATCCTCGCTGATTTCAGACGAAGTCGGGAAAGTTGGCGGAGCGGCGACAGTTGCTTCGCCTCCTCCACCTCCAGCTCCTCCTCCACCACCTCCACATAATCCAAGCCTAATGGAATTTGGTTTAGCTCCGGTGCTGATATCGCTGGTTGACCCTAAAATCTTTCTTTGGAGAAAAGCAAGGCGGTCCTTAGGATTTTCTTTGTTAAACTGGGTAACTACGTCCCGGTAAATCTGGGTATCCTCTTTTTCTCCTCTCATCATCCCGCGAAGATGGCTTACCACATCGCTTACTCTGTCACGGTTCGATTCTTTCTTCCGTTCGATCCTTGGAGCAGCTCCCTGTTGCACAACATGAGTCAATTCGTGAGCTATGAGCCGACTGTCATTGACGCTTTCACCCTGCCCTAGCCATATATCTCTACCTTGAGTAAAAGCTCTTGCCCCCAATTGTCGAGAAAGGTCTGCGGCTTCATTATCGGTCTTTACACGGACATCACTGAAGTCATACCCCAAATGTTCGGTCATAGTACGCTGTACATTGGTCGGCAAAAGATTACCCTGACCTTTACCTTGTTCGATTCTCTGTGCTATTAATGGAGATACAATTTGTTCCTGGACTGATCCACCATCGAGTTTTGAAACACTCAACGCCGAGGCGTTGTTGGTCCTGAAGGAACGTTCAGACTCCAGCCGGACCTTGTCGGTTAGCTTACCTTCTTCATCGACCAGTGTCCGACTCAAGGCACTAAAAGCGGCGAAACTCGTGTCTCCTTTGGCGATCCGTTCCAAAATTGCTTTTGCCTGTACTTCTTCTTCCTCCTCTGGTGCAGCCTGAGTTTGAATGAGTTCCGTTCGTGATGCTACCTGATCGGCTACCCGGTCCGCTTCCTGTTCATACTGGTCGCCGGGCTGACCGATTGTAAGGTCGGCTTGAAGTAGGTGAATTACGGCTCGATTACCCAGCACACGCTGTAGTTCCAGAACCTCTCGGGGACTAAGCGAGCGGGGATCCTTTTTAGCTCGCTGAATAATTGAATTTAAATTGATCTGTTGGGTTGGTCTATCGAAATTTTTACTATCCAGGCGCAACGGTTTCTTTGTCGAGTCTGCCTTCTTTTCATTGGAGTACTCTTTTGGTGACATTACTTTTCGTGACATTTCTGCCTCCTTAGCTCCAATAATAATCTACAATAACAACAACCACATGACACCCGGGTTAACTTGCACAATTTTAATTGTAAGGTTAACCCATGCTAACCAGGTTGTCAATCCCGTTTAGATACTACTTTATAACCTATTTTTTACGTTCTATTCAGCCTCTTAACATATAGTGTATAGACAGTATGAGCAGGTTTTTGTGAATCTATTATTGCCCTTATTGTTTCAATATTGACTTCATCGTTACTATTGATAGTAACCATAACTGTAAAGCTATTGCCTGTCCCGGCACTTCCGAGTACTGTATTGATACCCAATTGGGTATTTGAGTCGAGAGTCATACCCTTAATGTGCTCGGATATTTCGGGTATGTTGCCGGTATATATCCTCAGGTATTCAGAAAGACCACGCTTCGTTCCACGCAATCGGTGCAGTATCGCTGCTGATTTTACCAGCTCCCTCCATTTTTTTAATGTCCAGGTGGGATCAGGCGCTAAATTTAACCAGCTGGCTAGCCATGGTACCAGGGATTCGGGAGTTATCAACGGATCGAAATACAACGACATATTATCTATGCAATTCTCAAGGGGCTTCATAATATCCTCGAAAATTTTCAAGTACTGCCCCATAAATTTATCTTCGCGGTAAATTCCGGGTAGATATTCTAGATAACTGCTTTCCGATTTTTCCTGAATTTCAACATCCGTTATTGTCATTATTCATTCCTTCGTTTGGAATCAGTCCTACTTTTCTACAATTACCACGTGCTTATCCGAACAGATTACGCCATCTGAAGGCACATTGATTTTCTTAACTTCCTGTCTTTCTTTCGTCTGAGGATTAACAAGGAATATTTTTACTTCCTCTATATAATCGACATTTTCAATATTCTGCAGGCATGCATTAATTTCGGCAACATTCAGACTACGCCCGAATTGCCAACCTGTGCCATCGGTACCGCCGCAAACCGGATTCAAATATCTATAAAGACTTTTTTCTACGTCAGCAACCGCTTGTTGTTGATAGCCTCTTCTTACGCTAATATGCGCCTCAATTGAAACATACAAATACTTTGGAATACCGACCTCAAGCTGCGTGCCGAGCAATCGGCGTTCATCAAGAAAGGCGGTTACCTCTTCCCTTGATTTCCTGGTTATTTCTAATTGTTCCGCAGATATATAACGGT
>Ga0315281_10015698_pt1 | contig 10142 bp, 7 predicted proteins | sample YL17G07_0_MG_FD_204540 | JGI IMG/M metagenome (GOLD analysis project Ga0315281, IMG submission 204540) | Sediment microbial communities from Yellowstone Lake, YNP, Wyoming, USA - YL17G07_0 | ecosystem: Environmental > Aquatic > Freshwater > Lake > Sediment | place: USA: Wyoming | collected...
GTCCCGGCCGGCGTCACCAGCCTGCCCGATGACTTCGGTGGGCAGGTGGGAGTGCTGGTCCGGAGGTAGGACGCACAGACGCGCAGACGCACCGGCGTCCGGTCCGCCTTCCGCCCCGCCCTCCCGTCGCCGTAGCTTCCGTGCAACCTCCACCCGGCAACCCGACATGAGCCCCGCCCTCGTCATCCGCGCCATCGTCCTGGCGCTCGCCCTGCCCCTAATGGCCGCGGCGGCACAGAATGCCCCGCGTCGCCACACCATCACGCACGAGGACATCTGGCTGATGAAGCGGGTCGGCGCGCCGGCGATCAGTCCGGACGGGCGCTGGGTCGTCTTCACGCTGACCGAGCCCTCGTACGTCGAGGCCGACCTCGTGAGCGACCTGTGGCTCGTCCCGACGGATGGCAGCGCGGAGCCGCGGCGCCTCACCAACACGAAGGGCGGCGAGGGAGGCGTGACCTGGAGTCCCGAGGGGGGGCGCATCGCGTTCACGGCCCGCCGGGAGGGTGACGAGGTCGCGCAGATCTACGTGATGGACATCGCCCGGGGTGGCGAAGCGCAGCGCGTCACGAACACCTCCACCGGCGCCTCGAGCCCGCGCTGGCGGCCGGACGGGCGCGCGCTGCTGTTCTCGAGCATGGTGTACCCCGGCGCCGCGAGCGACTCGGCCAACCGCACCGCCGCCGCGGAGCGCCGCGCCCGCAAGTACAACGCGCGCGTCTTCGAGTCGTCGCCGATCCGGATCTGGGATCACTGGCTCGACGAGCGTCGCGCGAGTCTCTTCGTGCAGCCGCTCGAGCCCGGCGCCGCGCCGCGCGACCTGCTGGCCGGCACTCAGCTCGTCGCCGCCCCGGGTTTCGGCGGCCAGCTCGGCAACAGCGGTGAGGACCTCGCCGCGGCGTGGACGCCGGACGGCGCCGGCGTCGTCTTCACGGCGACCACGAACCGCACCGACTGGGCCTTCGCCGATGTCGTGCAGTCGCTGTGGCTGGTGGCCGTATCGGGCGGCGAGCCACGGCGGCTGACCGATCAGGACGATTACGGCTCCCCGCGCTTGCGGCCCGACGGCCGGGCACTGTACGCGATCTGGGTGCCATCGAACGAACGCACCTTCAACAACCCGCGCCTCGTGACGTGGCCGTGGCCCTTCGCCGGCGCGGCGGCGGTCGTCGCCGGTGGCTCCGATCGCGCCGTGGGCGCGTACGCGCCGAGTCCCGACAGCCGCAGCGTCTTCTTCCTCTCCGAGACGGAGGGACGCGTGAAGCTGTTCCGCGTGAGCGCCTCGGGTGGCGATGCGCGCGAGGTGGGCACGCTCACGAGCGGCACCTGGGGCGGCCTGCAGGTGGGCGGGACCGCGACCACCACGCTGCTCGCCGCGACGTGGGAGAGCGCCGTGAGTCCGGCCGAGATCGTGCGCGTGGACGCAGGGTCGGGCCGCGCGACGCCGCTCACCCGTTTCAACGCAGAGCGCGTGAGCCGGATCGACTGGCAGCCGCTGCGCGAGTTCTGGTTCACTTCCAGCCGCGGCAAGCGGATCCACAGCTTCGTCGCCCTGCCGCCGGCATTCGACTCGACCCGGAAATACCCGCTGTTCGTCGTGATCCACGGCGGCGCGGCGAACATGTGGACCGACAACTTCGGCCTGCGCTGGAACCCGCACCTCCTCGGCTCTCCGGGCTACGTCGTGCTGATGACGGACTACACCGGTTCGACCGGCTACGGCGAGCGGTTCTCGCAGGACATCCAGTTCGACCCGCTCGAGGGCCCGAGCAACGAGCTCAACGAGGCCGCCGACTCCGCGATCGCGCGGTTCCCCTTCATCGACGCCACGAAGCAGGTCGCGGGGGGCGCCAGCTACGGCGGGCACCTCGCCAACTGGCTCGCGGTGACGACCACGCGGTATCGCGCGCTGCTGAGCCACGCCGGCGAATGGGACCTCGAGACCCAGTGGGCGACCAGCGACTACAACTACGACCGCGAGCGCAACATCGGCGGGCCGCCGTGGACCGACGTGCCGCTGTGGCGCACCCAGAGCCCGATGCGACGCGCGGCGAACCTGCACACACCGATCATGGTCTCGGTCGGGGAGCGGGACTTCCGGGTGCCGATGAACAACGCGCTCGAGTTCTGGACCGCGCTGCAGCGCCAGCGGATCCCGAGCAAGCTGGTCATCTGGCCGGACGAGAACCACTGGATCCTCCGCGGAGAGGACAGCCGGTTCTTCTACCGCACCGTGCACGAGTGGTTCGCGCGGTGGCTCGCCGACCCCGCCCCCTTCTCCCGCTGACGGCCCGCCCATGGAATGGTTCGTCAAGGCGTTCCTGAAATCAGCCCTTGCCTGGCTCGCCCTCGGCGCCACGCTCGGGGCGGCGATGGCGCTCCAGCCCGCGTGGCTCGCCTACCGCCCGGTGCACCTGCACATGAACCTGCTCGGCTTCATCACGATGATGATCTCGGGAGTCGGGTATCACGTGATCCCGCGTTTCACGGGGCACCCGCTCTACAGCAGGCGCCTCGCGGTGGCGCACTGGTGGCTCGCGAACATCGGCCTCGCGCTCCTCGCGACCGGATTCGCGCTCATGGGTGCCGGGAAGGACCATGCGCTGGCGCTCGGCGCGGGCGGCGTGGTTTCCGCCGCGGCCCTGCTCGCATTCGTGGTGAACCTCTGGGGCACGCTCGACGGCTGGGCCGCGAAAGGCCCTGTGCCTCCGGCACCGTCCCCGCCGGCGAGGAGGCTTCCGATGGCTGGCGAGTAGCTGGTCAGTGTACATTCAAACTATTGATGCCACTAGACTTGCATAGTTGCGCCATCATGCCGCCACTGTAGTAACACCGCCCATGATCCTCAGCTCGGCTCCCTCTCAACTAGGCGCCAAAGTCACCCGTTGACAATACGAACGGTCGTACTATTTTTCAGCCATGGTCAAGGGCGCAGCGACCCGACTCAGCATCCTCACCCACGCCGGCCGTCTGGCCAGCCAGGTGGGGTTGGAGGGGCTCACGATCGGCCGGCTGGCGGCCGACCTGGCCCTCTCCAAGAGCGGGCTGTTTGCGCACTTCAAGTCGAAGGAGGAGTTGCAGTTGCAGCTCGTCGAGTACGAGCGGCTGCGGTTCCTCGACACCGTGATCAACCCGGCCTTCGAGGAGCCGCCGGGCGAGGAGCGGGTGCGGGCGCTGTTCGAGCACTGGCTGGAATGGCCCCGTCGTTGCGAGCAGCCGGGCGGATGCTTCTTCGTGGCGGCTTCGTTCGAGCAGGACGACCGCCCCGGCCCGGTGCGCGACCGGCTGGCGGACCTGCAGGCGCAGTGGTTCGACGTGCTGGCACGCAGCGCCGAAAGCGCGGTTAAGCGCGGCCAGTTCCGCGCCGACCTCGACCCGATGACGTTCGCGCACGAGATGTACGGCCTGATGCTCTCCGGGCAGCTGGCCATGCGACTCCTGCGCGACCCCGACGCGGCGGAGCGGACGCGCCGCGTGTTCGAGAAGCTCGTCGCGCGTTCCCGCGCGCGGGCGTCCGCCAACTAGAGAGGAAGGCGACCGTGAAGACCCCATCGACCCCCATCGAGCACGACACCCCGCGCGGGAACGTGTGCGCGCGGTGCGAGAGGCCGATCGACGATCTGCTCGGCGAGCCGTGTTGCCACCTGTGCGCAGCCTGCGAGCTCGAGACCGAGCTCTTCGACCGGGATAGCCGCTCCGACTTCGAGAACGAGGCACTCGCGGAGTTCCGCGCAGCCACGGGCAACTGATCCCGGCGGGATGACGCGGCGGCCCGGTCGGCGGAAGCGCCGGCCGGGCCGTTCGTGCGTTCGTTCCGCTGGAGCGAGGTATCCGGGCGCCGCGCAGTGTAGTATTCGCGACCGACCCGCTCGGAGAAGAAGATGCCGCGCAGCCTCGTGGCGCTCGTGCTGAGCGTCCTCGCCGCCAGTTCCCCCGTTCTCGCGCAGCGCCCCGGCGCTGAGCGAGGCGCCAGGGCCACCCTGCGGCGTGGCCTCGATTCCCTCGCCGCAGCAGCCGGGCGCGCCGGCAGCGTCCCGGGAATCTCGATCGCCGTCGTGCGCGCCCGCGACACCGTGGCGCTCGGGGGCTACGGCCTCGCAGACCTCGAGAGCGACGCACCCGCCACGGCCGCCACGGTCTACCGGATCGGCTCTCTGACCAAGCAGTTCACGGCGTCCGCGGTCATGCGGCTGGTCGAGGCCGGCCGGATCGGCCTCGACGACTCACTGGCGAAATATCTGCCCGACTACCCCGCCGCCACGGCGAACCGGGTGCGCGTTCGCAACTTGCTGAATCACACCTCGGGGATCCCGAGCTACACCGGCATCCGGCGGTTCTGGCAGCTCAGCCGGCTCGACCTGCCCGCCGACTCGATCGTGGCACTGTTCAAGGACCTGCCGCTCGAGTTCGAGCCGGGAACGCGCTGGCGCTACGACAACTCCGGCTACTACCTGCTCGGTCTCATCCTCGAGCGCGTCACGGGCGAGCGCTACGCCGACCATCTGCGGCGGACGATCTTCGAGCCGCTCGCTCTTGCCGGCACGCGCTATTGCGATACCGGACCGGTCATTTCGCACCGGGCGCAGGGCTACGGCCTTGATTCCGGGCGCGTCGTCAACGCCGAGCCCATCGGCATGGGCCCGCCGTTCGCGGCCGGCGCGCTCTGCTCCACGGCGGGCGATCTGGTGCGCTGGGAACAGGCATTGATGGGCGGGCAGGTCGTGAGCGCGGCATCGCTGGCGATGATGATATCGCCCACGACGCTCGCGGGCGGCGGCACGCAGCCCTACGGCTTCGGTCTCGGGATTGGCACCGTCGCCGGCCACCGTGCCATCGCGCATGGTGGGAGCATCAACGGCTTCGAGAGCTGGCTCACGTATCTTCCCGACGACACGTTGATCGTCGCGGTGCTGATGAACCGCGAGAACGCGAACCCGGCGGCGCTCGCCGCGCGCCTGGCCCGGCGCGCGCTCGGTATCGCGGAGCCCGTGGTGCTGGACCTTCCCCGCGACCGGACGGAGCTGGCACGCTATGCGGGGTCCTACGCGTCGGACATCGGAGGCATGGAGGTCGCCGTGGAAGGCACGCGCCTGCACCTGCACGGCGCGGTCGATACGGAGCTGCGCTACCAGGGGGGCGACCGGTTCGTCTCGGCGGAGGATCCCGACGTCCAGCTCGCCTTCAGGCCCGAGGGCGGAAGTGCGACCGGGTTCACGCTCACGGCGGGGGGGAGGGCCTTCGAGGTGCGCCGGACTCCCTGATCCTCGGCTGGCACCGCCCCCGGTCCGCCCTCAGTCCTGAGCGAAGATCCGGTAGTTCGGCCCCCGCACCGCCACCAGCAGCGTCGGCACGATGAACAGCGTGATCGGTGTCGAGAGCGCCAGCCCGCCGATCACCGCCAGCGCGAGCGGCCGCTGCAGCTCGCTCCCGGAGCCCAGCCCCAGCGCCAGGGGCAGCAGGCCGAATAGCGTACACAGCGTGGTCATCAGGATCGGGCGCAGGCGCACGCGCGCCGCCTCGCGTATGGCAGACTCCAGCGGCAGGCCCAGCTCCCGCATCCGCAGCCGCGTGAAGTCCAGCAGGATGATGCCGTTCTTGACGATGAGCCCCACCAGCAGGATCAGCCCCATGAACGACGACACGTTGAGCGGGACGCCCGTCACCAGGAGCAGGACCACCGCGCCGATGAACGACACGGGCGCGGCGAGCACGATGACGAGCGGCTCGATGAACGACTCGAACTGCACCACCATCACCGCGATCACGCTCGCGATCGCGAGCGCGAGGACGATGAGGAGCGCGCGGAACGCCTGCTGCTGTCCTGCGTACTGGCCACCCAGCTCGAGCCGGATCCCGGCGGGCGCGGGGTGCGTCGCGAGCACGCGACGCACGTCGCGCATCACGTCGCCCAGGGACCGGCCCGCCACGTCCGCCGTCATCACGATGGTCTGTTGCTGGTTCTCGCGCAGCAACTCGGCGCGCGAATCCACGGGGCGGATCGAGACAAGCGCGCCGAGCGGGGTGACGCGCTTCGTGGACGGCGCGACCACGGGCATCGCCGCCAGCGCGGCGGCGTCGAACCGCACTCGGTCGGGCGCGCGCACCCGCACCACCACCGCGCGATCGTCGAGCCGGATCTCGCCGGCCGGGACGCCCAGGAGCGGCCCGTCGAGCGCATCGCCGACCTGGGTCGGCGTCATGCCGATGCGCGCCGCCTCCGCCCCGTCAACGCGCACCAGCATTTCCGCGGTCGGCTCGCTCACGCCGTTGAAGAGATCCTCGAGGCCCCGGACCGAATCGAGCGGCGAGGCCAGCGTCTTGGCGTACGCTTCGAGCGCATCGAGATGCTCGCCGAACAACTTGATCTCGACCGGGCGCGCCGCGCCGGCGAGGTCGTTGATGACGTCCGAGAGGATCTGGACGAACTCGATGCGCAGGCGGGGCGCCGCGGCCTGGATCTTCCGGCGCACCTCGCCGATCACCTCCTCACTGGTCCGCGACCGGCGGCTGCGCGGGACGAGCCGTGCCACGAGGTCGCCCCGGTTCTGCAGCGTCGCGAACAGCCCGAGCTCCGCGCCGGTGCGGCGCGACGTGCCCGCGATCTCCGGCGTCTCGCCGAGGATCCGCTCGGCGATCCCCACCAGGCGGTTCGTCTCGTCGAGCGACGTGCCGCCGGGCGTCCAATAGTCCAGGACGAACGCGCCTTCGTCCATCTCGGGGAGGAAGCCGGTGCCGACGAACCGCTGGGCGACGAACCCGAGGACGATCAGCGCCAGCGCGCCGGCAAGCATGCGTCGTGGGTGCCGCAGCGCCGCGCCGAGGGCCCGCTCGTAGCGCCCGGCGAGCCCATCGATGGCGCCGCCCAGCCGCCGCAACAGCCCGCCGCGGCCGGGGACGAGGTCCTCGGGCGCCGCGTCCACATCGTGCGCCGTGACGTACTGCGCGCACAGCAGCGGGATCACCGTCAGGGCGAGCACCAGGGAGACGAGCACGGCCACGGTGAGCGTCACCGACAGCGCGACGAAGAACTGCCCGACGACGCCCTCGAGGAGGCCGAGCGGCAGGAAGACGACGACGGTGGTGATCGTGGAGGTCGTGACGGGCCAGAGCAGCTCCTGCACGGCGTCGCGCACGGCGCGCGCGCGGTCGGCGGTGAGCCGCAGGTGCCGCGCGATGTTCTCGGTGATGACGACCGCGTCGTCGATGACCAGGCCGATGGCGATCGCCATCGCGCCCAGCGTCATGAGGTTGAAGGTCTGGCCCAGCAGGCTCATCACCGCGACCGTGATCGCGAGCGTGAGCGGAATGGAGGCCGCGCTGATCGCGGTGATGCGGCCGTGGCGCAGGAACAGCAGGAGAATGACGACGGCCAGCGTCGCGCCGACCAGCATGGCGTCGCGCACCGACCGGACCGCCTCGCGCACCAGCGCGGCCTGGTCGTACAGCGGCTTCAGGCGCACGCCGGGGGGCAGGCTGGGCGCGAGCGCCGCCATCACGCCCGCGACGCTGTCGGCGATGGCCAGGGTGTTGCCGCCGATCTGGCGCGTGATGTTGATGAGCGCCGCCGGCTTGCCGTCCCCCGCGATGAGACGGACCCGGTCCTCGGTGCCCACCTGGACGGTCGCGACATCGCGAACCCGGAGCCCGTTCGCCAGCGCCACGGCGCCGATCTCGTCCGCCGTGCGCGCCTCCTGGTCCAGCACCACGAGGTACTGCCGGTAGTCCCGGCTCACGCGCCCCACCGCGGCGGGCGTGACCGACTGTCGGATGGCCGTGGCGACGTCGTCGAACGACAGCCCGTGGCCCGCGAGCCGGTCCGGGTCGGCGATCACTTCGATCTCGCGCACGTCCGCGCCCTGCACGTCCACTCGACCGACGCCCGGCACGCGCGAGACCAGGGGCTTGATCTGGTAGCGCGCGATGTCGTACAGCGTGGCCGGGTCGCCTCCCTCCACATTGTACGAGAGGATCGGGAAGATCGACGGGGTGAGCCGCTCGATCTCGATGTCGAGCCCGGCGGGCAGAACGCCCCGGATCTGGTTGACGCGCGCCTGCACCAGCTGGAGGGCGTAGACCATGTCCGTCTTCGGCGCGAAGTCCACGGACATCTCGACGGCTCCGCGGATCGAACGGGAGCGCACGCGCCGCACCCCGGGCACGATGCTGACCGCCTCTTCGATGGGTCGCGCGATGCTGAAGATGACCTGCCGGGCGCCGAGCGCCGAGCCCTGCGCGACGACCGCAATGCGCGGGAAGACAAGCTCGGGATAGATCGCCGACGGAAGCCTGGTCGTCGCCCACAGCCCGGCCACGGTCACGAGCGCGAGCGCGAGGTAGACGAACCGGCGCTGGCGGGTGAGCACGCCGAACGCGTTCACGGCCCCACCCGCACCACCCTGGTGCTGTCCTCCATGCCGTAGGCGCCGTACGTCACGACGGTCTCGCCCGCGGCGAGGCCCCGCACGATCTCCACCAACGAATCGGCCCGCGACCCCACGGTCACCGCCCGCGCGCGCGCCAGGCCCGCCGCATCCACGACGAACACCTTGAAGCCCTCGCCGTCGGGCACCAGCGCCTCGGCCGGGATCGTGACGGCGCCCTGGTGCACGCCCGTCGTGATGCGTCCGACCACGGTCTCGCCGACCCGCAGGGCGCGCGCCGGGTGTGTCAGGCGCACCCGCACCTGCACCACGCGGGCCACCGAGTCCACCGCGGCGGCGACGCCCGCCACGGCGCCGTTGCCCAGCGGCTCGCCGTGCGCGTCGGCGCCGGTCGTGAGCACGACCTCGGCGCCCGCGCGCACGCGCGCGGCCGCCTCGGCCGACAGCGAGAGCACGATGTCGAGCGCGTCGGGGTCCACCACCTCGACCAGCGTCTGGCTCGCGTCCACCGGCTGGCCCAGCACCGCCGTCATCCGCGTGACCACGCCACCGATCGGCGCGAGCAGCGTCGCCAGCTCGAGCGCTCGCCGCGCCGTGACCGCCGCCGTCTGCGCCTGCGCGAGCTCGCTGGCGCTCTGGTCCACGTCCTTGCGCGGCAGCACACCCGCCTGCGCCAGCCGCACCGCGCGGTCGTGGTTCGCCTGCGCCGCGGCGAGCGCGGCCTCGCCGCCGCGCGCCGCCGCCTCGAACGGCGCCCGTTCGAACTCCACCAGCGTGTCGCCGGCGCGCACCCGGTCTCCCGGCGCGACGAAGATGCGCGCCACGCGCGTCGCGGCCGGCGCGCTCAGCTCGGCGAACCGGCCCGGCCGCGGCGACACCGTGCCGATCGCCGAGGCGGACTGCGGGAACGCGCGCGCCGTCGCCACCGCGGTGTGCACGCTCACGGTGCGGCCGGCGGCGTCCTCTCCGCCGTCCTTCGCACGGCAGCCTGCGGCGGACGCCGCCAGCGCCGCCAGGACCAGCATCCGCCGCATCATGGTCTCTCCATCGTCGCGGTCAGGCCTCGCAGAGCGGCATCGGCCACCAGCGCGGCCGCCACGTCGTCGATGTACCGGGCCAGCGACTCGCGAGCGCTGCGCGCCGCCTCGAGCACGCTCGGGAGCGCGGCCGCGCCCTCGCGGTACGCGATCAGCGCCAGCGCGGAAACGCGCTCCGCGCTCGCCACCAGCTGCCCTTCGCGCCGCACGCGGGCGAGCGCGGCCGCGCGCTCCCGGACGGCGCGCGCGATGTCGGCGTCGCTCTCGCGCTGCGTCAGCGCCAGCTCGGCCCGGGCGCGGTCGCGGACGGCCTGCGCCAGCAGGACGGGACCGCGGCGCCGATCGAACAGCGGCAGCGGGAACGCCAGGCCGATCGTGGGGAGCATCCCGGGCTGGCCCGGATCGCCGTGCTCGAACCCGAGCTGGAGGCTGGGTACGCCGAAGACGCTGCGCTTCTCCAGGGTCAGCCCGAGCTCGGCCGCGCCGAGCGCCGCGGACGCGGCCAGCACCGGAAGAGTCCGAGGGGCCGGCGGCGCCGCGGCGCTGTCCGGCGGCGGCCGCAGGGAATCGGCCAGGACGATCTGAACGCTGTCCGCGCGCTGCCCCATCACCCGCTGCACCTCCAGCACCGCGCCGATGCTGCCGAGCGAGTCGTCCGCCGCCGCGTTGGCCTGCTGGCCGGCGTTCACCGCGGCTAGCTCGACGTCCAGGTCGCTCGCATCGC
>Ga0315281_10015699_pt1 | contig 10142 bp, 8 predicted proteins | sample YL17G07_0_MG_FD_204540 | JGI IMG/M metagenome (GOLD analysis project Ga0315281, IMG submission 204540) | Sediment microbial communities from Yellowstone Lake, YNP, Wyoming, USA - YL17G07_0 | ecosystem: Environmental > Aquatic > Freshwater > Lake > Sediment | place: USA: Wyoming | collected...
CATCGTCTCCGGGCTGGCGCCGGGCAGCGTGGCCGACACGGAGATGGTGGGGAAGTCCACCTTCGGCAGGGCGGCCACCGGCAGCAGCCGGTAGCCTACGGCGCCCGCCAGCAGCAGCGCCGCCATCAGGATCGTCGTCAGCACCGGCCTGCGGATGAAGACCGCCGAAAAGTTCATGACTTTCCGTCTCGCGCAGCCGCCGTGGCGACCTGGACGCGGCTGCCGTCAATCAGGTTGAGCTGGCCATCGGTCACCACCGTGTCCCCCGACTGTAGTCCCTTGGAAATCACGGCGGCTCCGTTGACAATACGATCCACCGTCACGACGCGGAATTGCACGGTGCTATCGGGCTTGACCACGTAGACAAACGGCCCGTCGCGTCCTGTTTGCACGGCTTCCGGCGGCACGACGATGGCGTCGCGCTCGCTGCTGAGCACCAGCGTCACGGTGACGAATTGGCCGGGCCAGAGGGCCTCGTTCTCGTTGGGAAACACCGCCCGCAATGAAATCGTGCCGGTGCTCGTGTCCACGGAATTGTCCACGAAGTTCAGGTGGCCATCCGCGAGCGCGCGCGCGGTATCGGGTTGGGACACCTTGACCGGAAGCTTCCCAGCGGCGAGGCGGGCTCTGATTTCGCCCAGGTAGCGCTGGGGCACAGAGAAGGTGACGTAGACAGGTTGGATCTGGTTGATGGTCACCATTGACACGGTGTCGTTCGCCTTGACGACATTCCCCAAATCTATCAGAACCTTGCCTGTGCGCCCCCCGATCGGAGCGCGGATCGTGTTGTAGTCGAGTATCAGTTTGGCATTGTCGATCGCAGCCCGGTCCACCACAAGCACCTGGGAAGTCACGGCAACGGCGGTGCGGGCGGAATCGTAGTCCTGCTGCGTGGTGATCTTCGCCGCCATCAGCTGTTCCTGGCGGGCCAGCTCGCGCTTTTGGTTTTCGAGCGTGGCGATGTCGCGGGCGAGCGCCGCCTCCGCCTGATTCAATGCCGCCTGGGCGGGGCGGTCGTCCAGCCGGAACAACACTTCTCCCGCTTTCACCTCGTCGCCGGCCTTGAATTTCACCGCCAGCACCTGGCCGTCCACGCGGGATTTCACGTTCACGGTGCGCAGTGGATCGATGCTGCCGATGGCCGTCACCTGGACGGGAACCTCGCGCACCGCCACCTTGGCGACGCCCACGAGCTTGGGCGGAATGGCGAATCCACCCGGTTTGCCAGGAGCAATCCACAGCGCGACCGGTGCCGGGAGGATGACGGCGATCTGCGCGCGCAACAGGTAGATCAGCACCAGCGCGGCGACGACTCCGACCCACGTCTGCCATCGCGTGAGCAGCCGTTTGCGGGGCGGCATCACGCCTGCGACCGTGGGCGACCCTGGCTCCTCGGGCATCGCGTTAGGACTGGGCGGTGGGGACGATTTCCCGACATAATCCAGGTTTTCACTGCTTTGCATAACAATGGGCTCCCTTCGAACGAGCGGGCACGTGTTCTCCTAATCGGCCCTGAGGCCGCTGGCATCTACAAAGATTACCCTTTCGGCACGCGAATTGACTACTGCCCGGCCTTTCTGGCTAGTGTGCCAGCTTGCGACACTGACGTGTCGGTTCCCCCCAGTCCCGCAGGTGCCACGGAAGCGAGGTGGGCTCGAGCTGCGCGCAATATCCGATTCCCCCGCATCGGCTCCCAACCGACGCAGACGTGTCCTGAATGGTGAATATTGTGGACCACCACGAAAACGTTACACGGATTCGCCCGCGCGTGCACACGGCCGGAGTTCTCGCTACTGTAAAGTTCTGAATTGGTAAGTTTTTTTGGAGTGACGGTGCAGACGCGAAGTCGCGCCTGCGGGCGGGGTGGCTATGCAGCGTGGATGGCGCCGCGTTCGATGACGTGGATTTCCGTGAGCAGGTGGGCAATGTGCTTCTCGTTCGATTCCGCCACCAACACGGTCACGCCGACCGCCTTCAGGTCCGCGAGGACTTCCGCCAGCCGATTGGCCAGCGCCGGCGCCACGCCTTCGAACGGCTCATCGAGCAGCAGCAGCTTGCGTCCGGTTATCAGCGCCCGCGCCAGGGCGACGAGCTTCTGCTGACCCCCGCTGAGCTGGCTGGCGCGGCGGCCCTGGAACTCCCGTACTTCGGGCATCAGCTTGTAGATCCACTCCAGCCGTTCCGACGCGTCCGTGAGCCGCTGGGTCCACGCGGGCACGAGCAGGTTCTCCGCGACGGTAAAGTCGGGCACCAGGCGCCGGTCCTCGGGCATGTAGCCGATTCCCAGGCCCGCGCGCAGGTGGGGGCGCATCCGCAGCAGGTCCGCGTCGTCGAGGGAGATCCTCCCCGCCGCAACGGGAAGCAGGCCCATCACGCACCGCATGAGCGTGGTCTTGCCGGCGCCGTTGCGCCCGATCAGCCCGCACAGGCTGCCGGTGGGCACGGACAGCCCAACCTGGCGCAGGATCCGGGCGCTGCCGATGTTGGCGTCCAGCGCCGCGACCTCAAGCATGACCGCCTCCCTTGGGCGCGCTGTCGGGCGGCGGACGGCGGCCACCCGCGCTGCCGCGCCCGATCACATGCTCCTGTACGCGCTCATGGCCGAGCACCTCCTCCGGCGGGCCGTCGGCGAGGATGAGGCCCTCGTAGAAGGCCAGCACCCGCTTCGCGTAGCGTCCGACGATGTCCATGTCGTGCTCCACGAACAGCACGGTCACCCCGGCCTCCTTCAGCGCGACCATCACGATGTCCATCACCTCGAATTTTTCGTCCAGGCTGACCCCACTGGTCGGCTCGTCCAGCAGCAGCAGGCGCGGGCGATGCACGACGGCCATGGCGATATCGAGCAGCTTGCGCACGCCCTGCGGCAGCTGATGGGCCGGCTGGGCCCGGTAGTCCGCGAGCCGGTAGCGGTTCAGCAGCACCGCGGCCTCGTTCAGCAGATGGTCAGTACGCAGCTTGCGCCAAAAGGGCACGCGCGGATGCTCGGCCACCCCCAGCGCGATCAGCAGGTTGTCTTCGACGGTCGCTGACAGAAATACCTGCGGTACCTGGAACGAGCGGCAAATGCCCAATCGCGTAATCTGGCGCGGTTCCAGCAGTGTGATGTCCCGGCCTTGGTACTCGATGCGACCCGTGTCCGGCTTCTGGTAGCCGGTAATCATGTTCACAAAGGTGGTCTTGCCCGCGCCGTTGGCCCCGATGATCCCCACCACCTCGTGCTCGGCGACCGCGAGAGAAATCGCGTCCGCCGCCTTCACTGAGCCGAACGCCTTGTTGAGATCGGTGACCTCGAGCAGGCTCATGCGGCCCTCCGCAGGAGGCGGCCGAACAGGCTCCACAAGCCGTTCGGCACGAACAGGATCAGCAGCAGCAGGACGCTTCCCATGGTCAGTTGCCAAGTGTACGGAGAATACTGCACCGCAAAGCTGCGCAGCAGCTCGAACAAGATCGAGCCGGCGAACGGGGCGGCGATGCTGCCCGTGCCGCTGAGGATGGTGACGAATACGAATTCGCCGGAGGTCGTCCAGTAGGCCATCTCAGGATCAATGTGGCCCACCGCCAGCGCCGTGATCACGCCCCCGGCGCCGGTCAAGGCCGCGGCCAAGACTGTTTTCACGTGCACGGCATCCTTCACCGAAACTCCCAAGTACTCGACGCGGATCTCGTTGTCCCGAATCGCCACGGCCAAGGCCCCCATCGGCGACAACAGGTAGCGGTGCAGGCCCAACGCGGCAAAGTAGGCCGTGGCGCAGGCCAGCCAGAAGAGGGGCAGTTTCAGGATCGCCCCGCTGGGCGCGAATCCGGCGAACGTCGCGGGCGTGATCGCAAAGCCGTCCGTGCTGCCCAAGGCCTGCGACTTCACCAGGGCGCCGTAGAGGATCATCGAGAACGCCATTGTCAACATGGCGAAGAAGATTTCGCGATAGCGGGCGATGAGGAATCCCAGCGCCGCCGCCACGGCGGCAGAGACGGCGGTGCCGCCGGCCAGCAGCAAGAATGCGTCGCGGACGTGAAAGGTTTGGCCCAGCAGGCCGGCCGTGTATCCGCCCAGGGCGAAATAGAGCGCCTGCCCGAAGGACATCAGACCGGTCCGCCAGAGGATCAACAGGCCCAGCACCGCCAGCCCCTTGGCGAGCGCCACGGTGACGAGGAACATGGCCCAGTTGGGCAGCCAGACTCCCCCTGCAGCCAGCAGCAAGGTGCCTGCCGTCAGTCCCCAGAGCGTCCTGTCCTTCATGCCGTGACTCCCCCCCGTCGCGGACCGTTCAAATTTTTCGTGCTGCCGCGCGCACGAATAGCCCTTGTGGACGGAAGGCGAGCACCAGGGTCATGACCGCGTAGATCACGAAGAGCTCCAGTTCCGCGTAAAGGTGCACCGCCGCCGAGCGGCTCAGCCCGACGATGAGAGCACCCAACACGGCGCCGGGGACGCTTCCCATCCCGCCGATCACGACGACGGCAAAGGCCAGCACGATCACCTCAACCCCAATGCCGAAGGTCACGGAGATCATGGGCGCGGTAAAGGCCCCGCCGAGCGCTCCCAGGATCGCACCAATGACGAAGGTGACCGTGAAGACCCGCGCGACGTTGATTCCCATAAACAGGGCGAGTTCGCGGTCGTGGATGACGACGCGGAGCAGCATGCCCCTGCGCGTGCGGTTCAGGGCCCACCACAGGGCGCCGCCCGTGATCACGGCGAGTCCGATCAGCGTGAGGTCGTAATTCGCGAAGTTGAGTCCGCCGGCCTGCGTATTGCCGAGCAGGGAATACGGCTGGTAGGCGAAGTAGGCGTCGGTGCCCCAGATCAGGCGGATTGCGTCCTCCAGCATCAGGAAGACCGCGTAAGTCACGAGCACGATGATGACCTCGTCGCGCTGGTAGAAGAAGCGTAGCAGACCGCGCTCCAGCAGCAGCCCGAGGATAGTGCCCACGAAAGCGGCCGAGGCGAGCATCAGCAGGTAGCTTAGCGCCGGCGGATAGCCCCCCCGGAAGTACGCGCCGATCATCGCCGCCGAGGTATAGGCGCCCACCGCGTACAGGCCCCCGTGTGCGACGTTCAGGATGCGCATCACGCCGAAGATCAGCGTCAGTCCAAGGGCGACGATGAATAGCCACGACGCATACACCAGGCCGTCAACCACTATGGCGACAAACGTCAGCATGGGAACGCGCTCTTGCAGAAGCGGCACGGCTGCGTGTGAGGAAGCCGCAAGCGGGGACGGGCGCGCGCCGGGAAGGGCGCGCGCCGGGTGCCCGGCCTCCGCGATACCGCGCAGACCGTGGTGCTGGCGGCGGGACCTACTTGCACTTCGCGCCCTTCATTCCGCCCTTGATCCAGTCCGCGCTGCTGATCCCTTCGGGCGGATTCACGCACTCGGCCGGAAAGTGGACGATGTTGGTGATGGTCGGCTCGCCCGTGGCCCGGTCGAACTTGTAGGTTCCATAAGCGTGGCCAGTGACCGCCTGGTGACCTTTGCCCAGGGCGAACTTGATGTGCGTGCCCATGCCATCGAACTCCAGGTGCTCCAGCGCGGCGATTACCTGATCCTTGCTGGGGAACTTGCCCCCGTTCGCCGCAGCAGCCTTGTCGTACCCGAACTTGAGGGCCAGGATCGCGTTGGCCATGTGGTAGGTGGAGTAGATGGCGGGCGTGGTGTAGCGATCATAGTAGGCCTTGCGGAACCAGTCGTTCGCGGGGGAGGGATTGGCCAGCAGGCCGTACGGTCCGCGCCCTCCGATCACGATGCCGTCGGGCATCTTCTGTCCCAGCCGGAACATGGCCGTTTCCGCGGCAGTCATCACCAGCAGAGTGCTCTTTTCTACGCTGCGCGCGGTCGCCTGGAAGAAGAAGCTTTCCAGGTCTCCGCCCCACAGGCTCGAATGCAGGATTTGGGGCTTCTTGAGCAGGATTTCGGAGATCTCGGCGCTGTATTGGCCCGCGAAGAGCTTGGGCCACTGCTCCGATACGCTCTGGGCCTTGGGATCGATGGCCTGCATGGCGGCCGTGAAGTCGCGCCAGGAATCCTGGCCCCAGGCGTACTGCTGGTTGATGCCCCCGTACTGGTGCAGATTCGGATATTTGGCCTTCAGGTACAGCGCCGCGGCCACGGAATCGATGGTCGCGTGCGCGGACGAGCGGAAGACGTACTTGTAGCTGCCTTCCTCGAAGATGCGGGGCGTGCCGCAGTCGAACATCATCAGCAGGGTCTTCAGCTCCTCCGCCACCGGCGCAACGGCCAGACAGCTGCCGCTGGAGACATACCCGACCACCGCGTCCGCGTTTTGGCGATCCACCAGATTGCGGAAATCCTGCACGACTTTCGTCGCCGGGCCATTCTCGTCCACGATGATCGGCTCGATCGTGGCGCCGGCGAAGCCCTTGCCCGTGTAGGGCGCGGGCAGCGTGCCGGCGTTCACGGCCTCGATCATCAGCTCGGCGGCGTTGCGCGCGGGAATCCCGAACGGCCCGGCGCCGCCCCCGGAGAGGAAGGTCACGACGCCGAGCTTTAGCGGCTTGGCTTCCTGCGCCCACGCCGGGCTGCCGGCACTCAGGAGTGTCACCGCCACGAGCGTCGCGGAAATCGCGCCTGCCGCGACGGCCTTCAGCGTCCACGCTGTCCTTTTCATAGTCCCCCTGTACCTGAATAGTCGGATGGGCGCGCGACCCTGGCCCGCGCCCCTGAAACCTCAAGTCCACCTTCGTCCACAGCCTCGTCCGCGCCCGGAAATCCTGGCGGCAAGGACGGCTGGCAGCCCTTTGCACCGAGCCGGATGTCCCGACTCATAGCACAAAGGGCCCATGGCCGCGCAATGGGGAGAGCGGGCACGCGGGCCGCGGACAGACGCGCCGCAGGCCGGCGGGGTGGGCCGTTCAGCCCCGCTTCTGAATGAAGCTGCGGCCGATCAGTTGCCGGTGCACCTGATTGGTGCCTTCCCAGATCTGCGTGATCTTCGCGTCCCGCATCAGCCGTTCGACGCGCAAGTCCTTGCAGTAGCCGTAGCCTCCGTGCAGCTGCACGGCCTCGGTGGTCATCCGCATTGCCAGGTCGGTCGCCCGCAGCTTGAGCAGGCTGGCTTCCAGGCCGACATCCTTCACGCCGGAGTCCACCAGCCGCGCCACGTGCCACAGCCAGGACTCGCACAGCGCCTGCTCTCCCGCCAGGTCCGCGAGCAGGAACTGGATGCCCTGGAACTCCACGATGCGCTTGCCGGACTGGCGGCGCTCGTTGATGTAGGTGACAGCGTCCTCGAACGCCGCGCGCGAGATGCCCAGGGCGTGGGCCGCGATGCTCGGCCGCGACTTGTTGAGCGACGGCAGCAGGATGTTCAGGCCGCCTCCCGGCACCCCCAGCAGGTTGGTGCGCGGCACGCGGCAGCCCTCGAAGATCAGCGCCGCGGTGCTGGACGCGCGGTGGCCCATCTTGTCCTCCTTGCGGCCGAAGCGCAGGCCCGGCGCGCCTTTCTCGACGATGAGGGCCGTGATGGCATTTTTCCCTTCTCCGAGCGGAGCCCATTTCCCGAACAGCAGATACAGGTCCGCGACGTCCCCGTTCGTGATGAAGAGCTTGCCTCCGTCGATCACGATCTCCTCCCCGTCCGGCACGAATCGCGTGCGCATGCCTGTCGCGTCGGAGCCTGCCGTCGGCTCGGTGATGCACAGCGCCGCCAGGCCCCCCGCGGCGATGCGCGGCGCGAGGCGCCGCTTCTGCTCCTCCGTACCGAACTGCAGCAGCGGCGCGGTGGCGTGGAAGTTCGTGGCCCAGACGATTCCGGTGGAGGCGCAGGCCGCGCTCACCTCCATCACGCAGCGCAGGTACGCCGCGTACGACATGCCCGCGCCACCGTACGCCTCCGGAACGAACATCGCGTTCAGACCCAGGCTGTTCAGCTCCGCCAGGTTCTGCCAGGGGAACTCGCTGCTCGCATCCAATTGGGCTGCCCGTGGGGCGATGAAGTCCGCCGCCAGCCGCCGCACTGAGGCCACGAGCAGCCGCTCCTCTTCGCTCAGCGCGACCGTCTGTTCGAGACGCTGCAACAGGCTCATGGGTGCTCGCTCGCGGGAAGGGAAGTGCGGCGGCGCGGCGCGGGGCGCTAGTGCGCGATGGCGTGCGCCCCGTCCAGGTACAGCGTGGCGCCCGTGAAGAAGGGGATGTCCTCGGCCAGCACAGCCGCCACCAGGCGGGCCACTTCCTCCGGCGTGCCCGGCCGACCGAGGGGAATGCGCTGCTTCAGATAGTCGCGCACGCCGTCCCGCTGCATGAACTCGCGGTTGAGGTCTGTCTCGATGTAGCCGGGCGCGATGTTGAGCACGCGGATGCCCTGGGGCGCCCACTCCACGGCCAGGCAGCGCGTCAGGGCGGCCACCGCCGCCTTCGACGCCGCGTAGGCGGCATTGCGGGGTACGCCCAGCCGGTCGAAGAACGATCCGATGTTGACGATCGTGCCCCCGCCCGCCGCGGACAGGTACGGGAACGCTTCGCGGCTCACCGTGAACACGGCCGTGGCGTTGGTGGCAAGGACCGCGGCGAAGTCCGCCGTGCTGAACTGTTCGCTGCGCCCCTGCAGGTGCAGGCCCGCATTGTTGACCAGGGCGGAGAGTCCGTGTCCTGCCGCAGCCAGCGCTTGGAACGCGCCGCGAATGCTGGCCTCGTCGTTGACGTCGCAGGCATACGCCAGAATGCGGGGCCGCAGATCGTCCGGCACGGGGGCGGATTCGATCCCCCGCCCGCGGCGGGTGAGGCAGGCCACCGTGCCGCCCCGCCGCGCCAGCTCCAGCGCGATGGCCGCGCCGATGCCCCGGCTTGCCCCGGTGATCGCAATCGCCCCACCCCTGCCTTCCGCCATGAGCTCCGTCCTCCGGGCCGCCGGCACAATGTCCGCTTGGGCCAAGGTCGCGCCTCCTGCTGCCCATGCGTATGTTAGATGCCGGGTTCTTGTCCACCCCGTGCCGTGACCGGGCGCGCGGTAGGGCGGGGCGCCGCCGTCGCGGCTCGCGGAGGGCTGCGGCCAGCCTGGCGGCAGCAGGGGCGCTGCGCTTGGCCGCGCGGTCGAGCGAGCGGCGCGGCTGAGGCGTACGTGTGCGAAGGGCGTCGCGGCCCCCTCCAGTTCGTGAGCAAGGCTGCCCCCTTGACACGGCCTCGGGCATGCGGGCGGTATGGCGTGCAGTCAGACGACTACAACGGATCGCCCGAGCAACCCTGGCAGCAATCGAAAGAGGAGCGATGAGCAAGAATCCGCTGGAACGCTTTGCCGAGATGCGCGGCAAGTCTCCGGACGAGGCCAAATTCTTCTGGTCGGGCGGCCCGATCGAGGTGGCGGAGCGCACATGGTTCCAGTCGGACTTCAGTGGGTGCGTGGCCTTTGAGACCGATGCGGGGATTGTGCTGGTGGACTCGGGCCTGGCCCGCACGGGCGCGCGCCTGGCGGCGCTGCTGCGGCAGAAGACGCGCGCGCCCATCCACACGGCCATCTTCACGCAAGGGCATGTGGATCACGCCTTCGGGCTGAAGGACTTCCTCGTGCCCGGCCAAGCGCCGCCGCGCGTCATCGGTCACCGCGCCATGCCGGCCCGCTTCGCCCGCTACGCCCTGACGCCGCGGCACAACCTGGCCATCAACGCGCGGCAGTTCGGCGGATCGGTGCAGCGGGCGATGGACCCCGCCGCGGCCAAGGATACCTTTGGCCCGCCCGACTATCCGCCGGACGTGCTGTACGAGGATCGGCTCGACATCGAAGTGGGCGGACTTACGTTCGAGATTCACCACTGCCGCGGCGAGACCGACGACCACAGCTGGATCTTCTGCCCGGAGCGCGGCGTGCTCTGCCCTGGCGATCTGTTCATTTACGCCGTGCCGAACGCGGGCAATCCGCAGAAGGTGCAGCGCTATCCGTGGGACTGGGCACGGGGGCTCGCGGACATGGCCGCGCGGGCGCCGGCCAGCCTGTGCCCCGGACACGGTGGGCCGGTGGTGCGCGACCCGGCGCTCATCCAGCGCATGCTGCTGGAGACGGCGGACTACCTGAACTCGATCGTGGCGCAGACGCTGGCCGCCCTGGAGGACGGCTCCCCGCCCCACGCGGACATCGTGCACGCGGTGCGGCTGCCGCGCTCGGATTCCCCCTGGCTGCAGCCGGTCTAC
>Ga0315281_10015700_pt1 | contig 10142 bp, 11 predicted proteins | sample YL17G07_0_MG_FD_204540 | JGI IMG/M metagenome (GOLD analysis project Ga0315281, IMG submission 204540) | Sediment microbial communities from Yellowstone Lake, YNP, Wyoming, USA - YL17G07_0 | ecosystem: Environmental > Aquatic > Freshwater > Lake > Sediment | place: USA: Wyoming | collected...
TCGAAGTCCGTGGCGTCCGGGTATAGGTCGCCGGGCGGCGCGTTTACAAAGCTATATGCGTATGGAAACAGGACAATCTCGCTCCCCCGTGGAAACTGCGCCAGCGCCTGCTTCAGGTTTTCAAATCCCTTCTCCCCAGCGCCGAAATCAACTTCATCAACAAAGAAGTGCACTTGGGAATGTTCGAAATAAGTTGGGATCCAGCGAACCACATGAACCCCCGGTGCATTCGAAGTCGGGAAGTCAATATCTTCATACACATACAGACCCACCTCTTGGGCTACTTTGTCTTTGGTGGGTGTTGGGCCCGAAGTCTTTGTGCATGCCCCGCAAACCATGACAAATACGCCAAAAGCGAGAAGACACGCCAATAATCTCGTAAACATTTCTCCTCCTTAGAAAATATGGTTGTCGCGTTGATCGCCGTCAGGCACACTGTACCGCACTAACAATATAAGACGGCGGCAATTGGAAAACATTTCACAAATTCACCATCGCCGTGCGACTTACCGACTCACTTCGTCATCCTCGAGTCATACATCAGCCCTAGCTTAACCTGCACCACCTGACCAACTGGGGGGGCAGAAGTCCCGCTTCGAGACTTCGGAAGGGGTCTAGCCCCCGTGCCCATTCCTTTTTCGCGGGACGCCGCACATACTGCTGGCGCGTCGTGTACGTGGTGAGAAATGCGGGCTAGTTTGAGCGCGGTGGTTTTCCACGCCGCACCATTTTTTTTATTTCGGCGGCCAATTCCTCGCAGCACACCGCGATGTCCTCGACGGGAAGGTAATCGGCGACGGATTTGTCGAAGACAATCTGCCCTTCGGACGGCATTTCCTCGTCGCCCTTCCAGTAAATCACCTTGATGTCGATTTTAGGGAACACGCGCACGACGAAGCGGCGCGTCGCGAATTTCACCTCGTGCGCCCCTATCTTCCTGAACGCCTCTGCGGCGGCGCTTTCATCCGCGTCGAACATCCTGACAAACCCTGCGATGACGCGCGCGCGAAAAGGCGCAAAATACGCCCCAGCGCCGGGGATTTGGGCGAAACCAATTTCCGCGCTCCGCGAAGGCACGGGGGTCAGACCCCTCCCGTCGCTCCGCTCCTCTTTGGCGTCTGACCCCCTTGTCCGCGCGAGGTAGTGCAGCATGAGAATCTTGCGGATTGCAGGGGCGTCGGGGGTGAATTGCCGTGCGGCAGGGTCGATTTCGTAATGCGTGCTGAGGAAGTCGAGTTGGATTTTTGCGGGCGCGTCAGCCGCGAGGGTTTTCCAGGCCTCGTCCAGCGCCAGGCCGTAATCCCGCTTTCCCGACGGCATCATTCGCGCCACTCCTTGAGTTTCGCCACGCGCTCCGCTTCGGCGTCCGCTTCGTTCAACTCCCCGGCGAGTTTTTCGTTCCATTGCTCGAACTGCTCTTCCGTCAGTTCGCGCGGGAATTCGTACGGTTTTGTGTAATGGACGCACACGGTGGAAAACGGCTTTGGCACCTTGAGCCGCGACCAGTCTTTCAGCGTCCAGCAATTCGAGAACCCCACGCCCATAAGATATAGCGGCGTGCCGGTCGCCTGCGCCAGGTAAACCGGGCCGTCCTTGAACTCGTGCAGCGGCCCGCGCGGCCCGTCGGGCGTGAATGCGATGATAGCGCCCTTCTCGACAACCGCAAGCAACTCCTTCATGGCGCGCCAGCCGCCCCGCGTCGATGAGCCGCGCACCGGTTTGTACCCACCCCTCTCCACGATGCTGCTTATCACCTCTCCGTCCCGGTGCTGGCTGATGACGATGTAAATGCCCTTCCTGCGGTGGTAGTGATAAGGCACCAGCAGGTTGCCGTGCCAAAAGCAGTATATGCCGCTCTTGTCCCGGTTGGCGAACTGCCACTCCACGGTTTTTCGGTTGATGTGCCGGATTTTCACTGTGAGCATGATGAGACGAAAGAAGGCGCGGCCCACTGTCGGCGCAATGTTGTTCATCAGCCAGCCGAGGATCTTCTTCATCTCATGCCTTCTGAATTGTGGTTTTCCTCAGGCGAGCCGAGCATCTCGCCCGCGTGATAGGACGAGCGCACGAACGGAGCGCTTGCCACGCCGCCGAAGCCCAGCGCGCGCGCCTCATCGGCCAATTCCCTGAACTCCTCAGGCGGGACGAAGCGCTCGATCTCCAGGTGCGCCCTTGACGGCCGGAGATACTGCCCGATGGTCACAAAGTCGCACCCTGCGCCGCGCAGGTCTTTGAGGACAGCGATTACTTCGTCGCGCGTCTCGCCGACGCCGACCATGAGGCCGGATTTCGTGACGACTTCCGGGCAGCGGCTCTTTGCAAATCGCAGGACTTCGAGCGAGCGGCGGTAGTCGGCCTGCGGCCTGACGGCCGGGTAAAGACGCGGCACTGTTTCGACGTTGTGATTGAACACGTCCGGCCGCGCGTCAACCACGCGCGCAATGTCTTCTTCGCGGCCCTGGAAATCCGGCGTGAGCACTTCGATTGCGGCGGTGGAGCGGCCGCGGATTTCACGGATGGTTTTTGCGAAGTGCGAACTCCCGCCGTCGCTCAGGTCATCGCGCGTTACGGATGTCACCACTGCGTGGCGGAGGTCAAGCGCGGCGACCGCTTCGGCTACGTGGCGCGGCTCGTCCGCGTCAGGCCGCAGAGGCGTTCCACCGGGAACCGCGCAGAAGCGGCAGTTCCGTGTGCAGACCTTGCCCAGGATCATAAATGTCGCCGTCCCCTGGCCGAAGCACTCCGCCATGTTGGGGCATTTCGCGCCCTGGCAGACCGTGTGCAAATGCAACCGCTCCAACAGCCGGAACACGGCCATGGAGCGGCTTTCCTGCGGTACGTTCCGTTTCAGCCATGAAGGCATCGACGACTTACGAGGCCGTCTCATTGTACTCAATGCCCTTGTTGACTGCTTCCTTGTTGGCGGGGATGAAGCGTTCCTTCTTGCCGCCCAGAAACGCCGGCAGCGCGTCGAAAAACTTCTGGATGTCCGCCAGTTTCCGCACCCTGTTATAGATGCCCAGGATCACCATGTTGGCAAGGCGCACGTTGCCCATATCGTTGGCCATCTTCGTCGCGGGGACCTTCACCAGTTTCACGTCCTTCGGCGCGTCCGTGATATTGATTAGCGACGTGTTGACTATAAGCACGCCGCCGGGCTTGACGTCCGCCTTGAATTTCTCGTACGACGGCTGGTTCATGACGATGACCGTGTCGGCCACGTCAACCATCGGCGAATCGATTTCCTCGTCGGAGACAATCACGTGGCAGTTGGCCGTGCCGCCGCGCATTTCAGGCCCGTACGACGGGATGTACGTAACGTGCTTGTCCTGCTGCATCATGGTGTACGCCACGAGTTTCCCGAGGAACATTATGCCCTGTCCGCCGAAACCGGCGCAGATGATTTTCTCTTTCATTTTGTTTCTCCTGCTTCGTTTTGCTCTTTTTCAGCGCCCTTGTCGCGGAACACTCCCAGCGTGAAGACCGGTTCCATGTTCTCGGCGGACCACTTCATCGCGTCCGGAGGAGTCAGGCCCCAGTTGGTCGGGCAGGTGGACACGACTTCGACGAACGTGAAGCCGCGCCCTTCCTTCTGATACGTGAACGCCTTGAGAATGGCCTTTTTCGCCTTGCGGATTTTCCCCGGAGTGTTGATGCTCACGCGCTCGATGTAGTACGGCGCTTCGAGGGTGTTGAGCATTTCACAGACGCGGATGGGATAGCCTTCGTTCTTGACGCTGCGGCCGCTGGGGGTCGTCTCGGTCTTCTGATTCACCAGCGTCGTCGGGGCCATCTGGCCGCCGGTCATCCCGTATATCGCGTTGTTCACGAATATGGTGGTGAAGTTCTCGCCGCGGTTTGCGGCATGGATGATTTCCGCGGTGCCGATGGCGGCGAGGTCGCCGTCGCCCTGGTAGGTGAAAACGATGCAGTCCGGCCTGCTGCGCTTCAGTCCCGTCGCCGTGGCGGGCGCGCGGCCGTGCGCCGCCTCGATGCAATCCACGTCCAGATAATTATAGAGCAACACCGCGCACCCGACGGGCGCCACCGCTATCGTGCGGTCCTGCACGCCCAGTTCGTCCAGCGTTTCGGCGATCATCCTGTGGGCTATGCCGTGGCCGCACCCCCCGCAGTAATGCGTGGAAACCGGGAACAGCGATTTCGGATGGCTTTTCGTTGTCTGCATATTTGCCTCACATTGACTTCGTGAATATTTTTTCGACCTGTTGCACGATCTCCGACGCGGAAGGCACAAGCCCTCCCATGCGCCCATAGAAAAAGACCGGCCGCATGTCTTTCACGGCCAGGTACACGTCCTCGACCATCTGTCCGGCGCTCATCTCGACCACCAGCGCGCCCCTGGATTTCTTGACGACCTCGCCCAGCGCGTCATATGGGAACGGCCACAGCGTGATGGGCCTGAAGACGCCGACCTTGCGGCCTTTCGAACGGAGCGTGCGCATCGCCTCCTTGCAGTTGCGGGCGCTTGTGCCATAGGCCACGAGGATAACCTGCGCGTCCTCGACCATCGTCGTTTCGTAGCGCACCTCGTTCTCCTCTATCCTCATCAGTTTTTCCTGGATCTTCTTGTTCCATTCCTCGAGGACCGGCTCGCTGAGGAAGAGCGAGCAGATGACGCGGCGCGCGCGCCCCTTCTTGCCGTCGAGGATGTAATCCTTGGGCGGCAGGTTTGCGGGCTTGCGCGGCTTGAATTCCACCGGCTCCATCATCTGACCAAGCCTCCCGTCGCTCAGGATTATGACAGGGTTGCGGTACTTGTCAGCGAGGTCGAACGCGTCCTGGATAAGTTCCGTGCCTTCCTGGACCGTGGAGGGCGCCAGAACGATACAATGATAATCGCCGTGGCCGCCGCCCTTCGTGGCCTGGAAGTAGTCGCACTGCGCGGGGCCGATGTTGCCCAGGCCCGGCCCTCCACGCACTACGTTGAGCACAACAGCGGGCAACTGGTCTCCGGCCATGTAGGAGATGCCCTCCTGCTTGAGGGAGATTCCGGGGCTTGAGGACGACGTCATCGCCCTGAAGCCCGCGGCGGATGCGCCCATCACCATGTTGATAGCGGCTATTTCGCTTTCCGACTGGATGAACGTCCCGCCCACTTCCGGCATGCGGCGGGCCATGTACGCGATGAATTCGTTTTGCGGCGTGATGGGATAGCCGAAGTAGAACCTGCAGCCGGCCTGCACCGCCGCCTCGGCCATCGCCTCATTGCCTGTCATCAATTGTTTCATGTGGACCTTCCTTTGCGGGATTATGCGGTCTTCTTTGCTTTCTCTTCTTTACACAGTTCTATGCAGACATCCGGGCAGACAAGAACGCAGGAGCCGCAGCCAATGCACCCGCCCACGTACTTTGCCGGGTTTACGCCCTTCACATTGACGACCGTCCCGTCAATCTCGATGCACTGTTTCGGACACACCGACACACACAGCTCGCACCCCTTGCAGCGGTCCGTGACTATTTCGATATAAGGCTTTTTATCATTCGGTGACATCGTGTGTTTGCCCTCCCCAGTTGAATTTCCGCCGCAGCGTCTCGATATAACTGCGCGTCTTGACTTCGATGAGTTTGAAAAAGTACGGCGACCGCGTGACGCGCACCCTGTCGCCCGGTTCTATCGGGTATCTCACCTGCCCGTCAATCGTCACCGCGGCGGGCGGCGACGGCGGGAGCTGCTCTATTTCGACTGTCTTTTCCGACGAGACCACCAGCGGTCGGTTGGTCAGCGTGTGCGGGCAAATAGGCGTCAGGAGCAATGCGCGCAGGTCCGGCTCAAGTATCGGCCCCCCTGCGGCCAGCGAATACGCCGTCGAGCCGGTCGGAGTCGAGACAATCAGCCCGTCGCTGTAATGCGTCGCCACGTACTCGCCGTCGATGAGCAGTCTTATCCTCACCATGCGCGCCTGAGAACGCGCCACCACCACGTCGTTCGCCGCCAGCGATTCGTTCACGCATTCGCCGCTCCGCAGCAGTTCGCATTTCAGCATCATGCGGTCGCTGGCGATCGCGTTGCCGTTGAGCAGGTGGTCGCGCACGTTCTGCATTTCGTCTTCGTGGAACGCGGCCAGATACCCGAATTTACCCTTGTTCACTCCCAGGATGGGTATCTGCCGTGAACGCATCCTGCGGGCCGTGGCCAGAATCGAACCGTCGCCTCCGACGACCACCGCGAGGTCCGCGTCCACCTTCTCAAGGTCCATGCAGCGCGTCACGTCCTCGCACACGATGTCGAAATCCTTCGCGAGCAGACTGCGCAGCCTCCCGGCCACCTCGGGCGCGCCGGGCTTGTCAGGATAGCCGACTATGATGAGTTTCTTCCTCATTTCTTTTGCTTCTTCTCGAATTCGGCCCGCACCTTCGGCGCTCCGAAGCGCCGCAGTATGCGTTCGCAGATGCTCGTGCGGGACAAACCCTGTTCGCGCAGAAGGATCTCGCGGCTGCCGTGCTCCACGAACTTGTCCTGCACCCCCAGGCACAGCACGTTGCTGGTGCCTACCCCGTTGGCGCTGAGCAACTCAAGCACCGCGGAGCCGAACCCGCCCGCCAGCGCGTGGTCTTCAGCCGTAACCACAAACGGATGGTTCTCCACTATGCGAAGAATGAGAGATTCGTCCAGCGGTTTGGCGAACCGCGCGTTCACCACCGTCACCCGCATGCCGTGCTGCTGGAGCATCTCCGCCGCATCAAGCGCGGGGCAGACCTTCGCCCCGTACGCGATTATCGCCCCGTCGGGGCCTTCGCGCAGAACCTCGCCCTGCCCTATCCGCACCTCTTCGTTCGAGTGCTTGATGTCAGTCCGGGGGCTGGTGGTTCGCGGGTAGCGGATTGCGAAGACGCCCTTCTCCGCGACCGCCAGCGCCAGCATTCTCTCCAGTTCTCCGCCGTCGGACGGCGCCATCAGCGTGATGCCGGGCAGATGGCGCAGGTAGGCGATGTCGTAAAGCCCGTGGTGCGTCGGCCCGTCGCCGCCCACGATCCCCGCCCGGTCGATCGCCAGCACCGCGTCCGCCCCCTGAAGACACAACTCGTGGAACACCTGGTCATACGCGCGCTGAAGGAACGTGGAGTAGATCGCCACTACCGGTTTCAAACCCGCGGCGCTCAATCCTCCGGCGAGGCCCAGCGCGTGTTCCTCGCAGATGCCCACGTCGAAGTACCGCTCCGGGAATTCCTCGCCGAACTTCGCCAGCCCCGACCCGTCGGGCATTGCCGCGGTTATCGCGACGATCCGCCGGTCTTTGCGCGCCAGGTTCACTATCGCGTCGCCGAACACATCCGTGTATGCGCACTCTCCCTGGCCCACGTATTCCCTCAGAATCTCGCCGTCCTCAGTCTTTATCCTCGCCGCGGTGTGGCTGTGGTATTGCCGCGGCTCCCGCTCCGCGTCTTCGTGGCCACGGCCCTTCTGCGTCAGGACGTGCAGCAGTTTCGGGCCCTCCCGGTCCTTTATGTTTCTCAGCGTTTCAATCAGTGTCCTTATCTTGTGGCCGTTGACAGGGCCGAAATACTGGAAACCCAACTCCTCGAAAAGGTATCCGGGAACGAGTCCGCGCGCGATGATCTGCTGCACGTGTCCGAGGGCCTTGCGCATCTTATTGCCGATGACTGGAATGTCGTTGAGGAGCGTGTGAATGTCTTTGCGCGCCTGGCCGAAAAGCTTCCCGCGCCTGATGCGGTTGAAATAGTTGGACAGCGCGCCCACGGAGCGGGCTATGCTCATCTTGTTGTCATTGAGCACCACCAGGATGTTTGTCGGGAACGAGCCGCCGTGGTTGAGCGCTTCGAACGCCATCCCGCTTGCGATGGCCCCGTCGCCCACGAACGCCACCACGTGCCGTTTCACGCCGTTGAGCCGGTCGCCGTATTCCATCCCGAGCGCAGTCGAAATCGCCGTCCCCGCGTGGCCCGTGTCGCACGCATCGTGGACGCTTTCATCGCGCTTCGGAAATCCGCACAAGCCCCCGTAAGTGCGCAGTGTCTCGAAGGCGTCCCTGCGGCCGGTCAGTATCTTGTGCGCGTAGCACTGGTGTCCCACGTCGAAGATGAGCCTGTCGAACGAAAAATCGTACACGTAGTGCAGCGCGATGACAAGTTCGATTACTCCCAGATTGCTTGCGAGGTGCCCGCCCATGCGCGTGACCACCCGCGTTATGAGGGCGCGCACTTCCCCCGCCAGGCGCTGCAACTCCATTATTGGCAGTCGCTTCAGGTCTTCGGGCGAATTGATGCCCGGCAGTAATGGCGCTGCGTTTGAGGTCATTTCGGAATGCCGCTAATATCACTCCAGCCGCAAAACGGGAAAAACATCATATTATACCCTCTGGAGCACCGTCGTCAAGCACGCTTCCCGTTTGTGTTTGACTTGCCGTTCAGCCGAAAGGCTTGCCCGCCTTAGGCGGGGTCAGACCCAGAATTACGGAGCGCAGGAGTGGGTCAGACCCTACTTACGGAGCGAGAGCGCGCAGCGCTAAGCTCGTAGAGTAGGGTCTGACCCCTTTCACACGCTCGTCAAGCCGGTAGAATAGGGTCTACCCCCCCACGTGCATCGTAACGCGCATCACGGCCGCGCCGTTTGTGTTTGACTTGCCCCGCCGCCGTGCTATAATCACCGCGAAATCCGCGGAGAGGTGGCTGAGTGGTCGAAAGCGGCAGATTGCTAATCTGTTGAGCGGATGATAATCTGCTCCCCGGGTTCGAATCCCGGCCTCTCCGCCATTTTGAAAACGGAGTTTTCAAAATGGCGAGACCTCGCCAATTCGTTCCATAACTTGGCGGATCCGCCATACGAGGTTTGCCAAGCAAATTTTGGCGAGACCTCACCACGTCAGGATTTCGGAGAAAAAAACGGAGTATGTCTCCATGACCCCAAGTCCATGCCTCCGAAAGGCACTCTGTAATATACGGTTAAACTCTCCGGACGGTTTTATTATTCCGGCCACGGCGCCCGCTGATTCCTGTGAAGAAGAGCGAAAATGAAGATCGCCGTTATCGCAGACTCGCACGATAACATGAACGCCATCCGGCGCGCCGTCAGATTTCTCAATGCCCGGAACGTTAAATTGCTCATACACACCGGCGACATCGTCGCCCCCTTTGCCGCAAGGGAGTTCATGTTCTTCAGCGGCAGGATTTTCGCCGTGTACGGCAATAACGACGGCGAGAAAAAGGGGTTGAAAGATGTGCTGGCCGATATAGACGGCCCTCCCCGGGTGCTGGAGGTGGCCGGCAGGAAGTTGCTCGTTGCGCATTCGGTTGATGAAATCAGGGAGAATTGCCCGGAGAAGCGCCCCGACGCCGTGATTTGCGGCCATACGCACGCGGTAGAAATCTCGACCGCGTACGAGCAGGACCTCTCGGACTTGCTCGATGATGATTGCCTCTTCCTCAATCCGGGGGAGTTGTGCGGTTATCTCAGCGACCGAACCACCCTGGCGCTGCTGGAACTGGATGACCTGAAGGCGGAGATTGTTGAGATATGACAATGAAAAAAGCGATGACAGTTGCCTCGTTCTTCCTTGCGCTTGCCGCAATGGCGGCGTGCCCCGGCTGCGTCAAAAAGTACGTCAACAAGGAATACGGCGTCGAGCGCTATATCACGGTGAGGTCGGACCCCCCGGGCGCGCACGTCTTCATTGACAACGAAGAGGTCGGCGACACGCCGATTGAGAACTACAAGTTCATTCATTACGGCACTCGCCGAATCACCATCATGGCACCCGGTTACAAGACGATTTCCACCTACGAAAGAATCGGCGCGCCCATATACCAGTGGTTCCCCGTCGACTTCGTCTTTGAACTCCTCCTGCCGGTCAAGTTGGAAGACCATCACAACTTCCTTTACATACTGGAGCCTGACCCTGAAATGGACGTGCAGGAATTCATCAGAAAGGCCCAGGAATTCCGACAGAAGGAACGCCAAAGCCCGTAGAACCGCGGGGGCAGGCCCTGGTCTGGAGCCACGCGACAGACCTCGTGGAACAGCGGCCTGACCCTGAACACACACTTAGAGCGTCTAACAAAATGCCGCGCGAGGGGGTCAGACGCTAAGGAGGCGTACCGGTTTCCGGGACGCCGGGGAGGGTCTGACCCCCGGCACACTCAGTATGTTAGGCACTCTTGATCTT
>Ga0315281_10015701_pt1 | contig 10141 bp, 20 predicted proteins | sample YL17G07_0_MG_FD_204540 | JGI IMG/M metagenome (GOLD analysis project Ga0315281, IMG submission 204540) | Sediment microbial communities from Yellowstone Lake, YNP, Wyoming, USA - YL17G07_0 | ecosystem: Environmental > Aquatic > Freshwater > Lake > Sediment | place: USA: Wyoming | collected...
AGCGCAGGTCTGAAATGACCGCGTCGAACGGATTCTGTTTGGTCATGGCTTACCCTCATGTTTCTCAATCATTCTTTTCAGGACTTCGATGGGCGAATCCTTCCCCGGCCCATTCTCAGCCAACTCTAAATGCTCGGCTTCTTCTGATTCGCCTTTTCTACGGACATAAAGGGCGATCTGTCCGGTTCCCAATTCTTCGCAGGAGATAATGAGTCCCCTTGCTTTCATAGCAACCTCTTCGCCCACCGTTGCCGTCATCCTCCGTCGACGGCCAGATGGCCGAAGGAATTGGATAATTTCGACCTCATTTGCGGTCGTGTCGCCCTCGATGCCGTCCCAGTCGAATGGATTGCCGTCACTTGCGATTCTCGTGGTCATGGCTTTCTCCTGTTCCAGGCGGCGATGGCCTCAACGTAATGCTGGACCAAGGACAGCGGGAGATGGACAACACAGACGTTGTTTGTCTTGGTCTCCACACAAACCGTTAGCCGCTTTTCTTCTTGGTAATACCAAGCCTTCTGAGCAAAGGCTGATATACTCGGAAGTTGGCGAGGACCGCGAATCCGCCATGCCGTGGGTTTTTCTTTCATGCTCTCCTCAATGCCTCAATGAATTTTATCATCCGCTCACGCCAACAGGCGGGGCATACTATCCTGCAGTTTCTGCCCCATCTTCTCGGCTTGCGCGTGTTCTTCCCGCAGTCGGCGCACTTGGTCATGGCTTCTTCTCCCCGCAGTAGCAATCTTTGGCGGTGGTTTCGTGCCACGTCCCGCACACCCGGCACTGCCATACCCCGGCACATGCAGAGTGGTAATCCTTGTGGCCCTCGTGGAACGACTCGCTCCGGCGGACCCCGCCCCCGCAGGAGGCACACTCGACGTACAGGTCGTCATCGTAAAGATTATCATCCTCAGAACGGGAGATCATCGTCCTCTTCCTTTGCCGTGGGGAATATCCCATCGTCTTCCAAAGATTCGTCATTTGTCTCCTCTGCTGGCGGTGGTTTAACCGCATACTTGTCCTGAGCACCCTCCGGCCTGGGCCTGAATCTCTGATCTACGGGTTTCCCTTCTCCGCCATCCAGGGCGAACACCTTGAAGTCAGGATGATTGGCCGCCGCCTTGGAGAGATTCTTGAAGGCGTGGAAGGCGTATTTGAGGTCTCCAGCTTCGACTTGGATGTAGTAGTAGTCTCGCTTGGTGCGGTCTTGGCGGACCCACATCCCGCCTACGGGCCGTTGGTATTCAGTCATGGGGGTAATCCTGCCTATGGCGTCTGAGTTGGAGTAAGGTGGCCTCGGCGATCCTGACGCGCTTGGCGGCGATGACACAGGCCGCCACGAACCCAACGATTACACCGGCGATGAATTTTATCATTTCTTTACCCCTTTCTGAGGATATACACAGATGTCGTTGAAATTACACGATGGACACTCGAAGTTCTTGAACCTTGATTGTATCCATAGGGATGACGGGAATATCTTGTTCTCGATATGGGCAAGAATCAAGTCCCGTTGCTCCAGCATATAGGCCCAATTATGCTCCAATTCTTCCTTCGTAAATTCTAGCGTCCATGCCTTGATGCCTATCCTTTGGTCGCCACCCCGCTTGGTCCAGGACTCCCCAACGAGGAACCAGACCGCCAGACCAATCTTATTCGTGTCGTGAGCGTAGCAGTAAGCCTTGCTCCGTTGCCTCCACCATGGATGGCAGGTCAGGGGAGAAAACTTCGCCATATCCATTGTCGTTGACTTGATTTCAACCAAGAGGCCGTTGTAAATGTCATCGACTTCACAGGTAATCTGGTCTTTCTCCACGGGCTGGAGAGCCGCCCCGATCATCCGCTCAAACAGGCGGCCCTTGGCGAAGTGGAGGATGGACATAACGGACAAGGGGGGCATCTCGGTCAAGGTTCGTTTGTAGAAAACCTTGGCAGGGCACAACTCACATTCGGAGGCATGGATAATCCCCGGCTCCGTCTTTCTCGTCAGAAGAAGTTCTGGAATGGCTCGGCGTCCCTCTACGATGTCCCGCAACTTTTCGATGTAGTGTTGTCTGAGGTCGTCATTCGCTGATGTTATCATTGATCCCTCTCGGTAACCTAAGGTCTCGCTTTTTCGTTCTGCGTGACGTTCATGGGCTCCCCGCCTCTTTGCCCTCGGAAGGCCCCGTTCGCCCCGCCTTGGCCCGCCTGGGGGCCTCCTGGCCCTCTTTTGGGGTCATCGCGGCCTCCATGTCTCGGGTTTCCCAATAATCGCCATGCGCCTTAAATCCACAATACGGGCAGGAGATGGTTTCCCCGTCCTTGTTGAATCGCTGTGGCTTCTTGCCCTTGGGAACTGTTTTCCAACAGAAACACTTCTTGTTGCTACAACAAAAATACTGGACTCGCCTACATTTGGGACAGGTCATTTCCTCTTCCCCTTGGTCTTGTTCCACTCGCCTACCAGCAACGAGTACACCAAGTGCATCTCCTCCACCGGAATCTCCGTGACCTTATTGTATTTGCAGGACGACAGCACCTCGTAGTACCGTTCCTCCCCGATGGCCTTCTTCATCTTCTCGAACAGCTCCAGCGCCTTGAACTTGGAGACGCTGACCGTAGTTCCGTCAGGAAGTCTCAGGTCCAGATCGATGGGGTACGCGTCGTCACTGTATCGCCCATTCTCGATGACCGACTTGGGCTTAGAGATAGGGGGAGGGGGTGTTCCACTAGCGGGAGGACAGACGTTAGCCGCCTCGTCGCCTGACGGTCCCTTGTCAGCACTCCTTGCCCCCTCCCCGCTTGGGATAGCTTTCTTCCGCCATAGTTTTTTGACGTTGCCCCACTTGTCTTTTTCGCCTCTCGGATGTGGGTAGCTCTCGGCATACATCTTCAACCAGCCCTTGATGAAGGACGGACGCCACAACTCAAGGCTGATGCCGATGCCCTTACACAATCGCATCAGGGCGTTGCTTTTCGCCCCTTCACAGGCATCTCCCCAAGTCATTGAGGAGTTTTGGGGATAGTATTCCTGCTCCCCGATGGCGAAACCAGCAGGTTTTCCCTTGACCATCAGGAAGAACCCCCAAAGTATACCCGACCTTGCCGGGTTCATCTCTGGCATCCCGCGCGGGATAATGGCCCATTCCATCCCGAAGGCGTCGTGGAGACGAGAGACGTATTCCATCCACGGCAGGTAGATGAGTCCGTCAGGGCGAATTTCCACGTCCTCGTCCTTGACCTTGGCGTAGAGAATTTCGCGTTGCTGGGTCGTGAGTTCCACAGTCCCCGCCAAGGGGATGAGTTGGCTCATTTCGTGTTCAGCCAACTCCTTCATGTTCATGGGCGGGGCAAGAACGGGGAGAGCCGGATTGCAAGGCTCCAAGGTTTCCCCCTGCCGTTTCGTTAGAGCATCCGATTTGTCTGGCACTTTGCCTCCTTCTCGATAGTATTCAAGGTCGCTGGCATCGAATCCACCACTGTAATCATCCTCCTCAACTGGGCCTTGGCCCGGACTCGTTTTGTCCATCAATGTGCCTCCTGACTGCCTGTAAATCATCGCTGATGTTCCCGAGGGCGTCTGTGATTTTCTTCACGGCATCCAGCGCCTCGCTGATGTGTTCCAACTCCTGAAGGTGAAGCCGTTTCATCTTCACTTCCCATTCCGTGAGGCTCATGGCTTGGCCTCAAGTTTGGCGAGGGCGGCCCCCAGCGCGTCTGCCCATGAATTCGATGCGGCAGAAATGGAATAGCCTTGCTCTTTCGCTTCATCGAATAACTTGGCGATGTTCCGGCACGCCTCGACCAGCTCCGGCAACGCCTCGGCCACGGCCAGGGGATTGTCGGGGTTGACCTTGAAGCAGGCGTTGACGGCGGCGACGATGAGGGCGGCGTTGGCCCCAACCTCTTTCCACGAACCGCCCGCGCCGTGCGCCTCTGCCGCCAACATCATGCGTGGGGCATCGAGGATTCGTATAGAAAGCATTGCGGCATCTCGCGGCCCCATCGTCCACGGTCCCGGTGTCGGTTTATTCATGTTGACCTCCCTCACTTCCCGTTGGCGGGAATCCGGTAGCGGGTGATGGCGGCTCCGGGGTACTCCAGCATCAGGTTCTTCCTGACTTGTTTCTCGGACAGGTCGGCGGTGTATTTCCAACGCCACTTGCCCCGCCCCTTCTTCGCCTCCCACGACCCCCGCCGGTAGCAAATAGGAACGCGTAGTTTAGGCATGCTGTTCTTTTTCGGGGGAAAGCGTGGAAACCTTGGCCTTGAGTTCTTCCAACTCGGCCTCAGCCTTGTTGGCCCGGGTGTAGTGTTCGACCCAGCTCGCGTTGGCCCGCTTGATCTCCTCGGCCATGCTTTCCATGATGGGCGTTGCGGGCGAGAGGGCGGAGTCCGGCACGAGTTCGATCCTGACAGTCTTCGGATTCTCTGCCGTTCCAGCGGGCTTCCAGCGATAGTCCCCGGACCACTCGCGGTCATAGACGGTAGCCCCGTCCATGGCGGAGAGAATGACTCCGACATCCTTGCCAGCCTCCAGGCCCAGATAAGAGCTGCCGACTTCGATCATGACTTTCATACTATTCTCCTCTCGATATTATTTCTTCGCCCTTGAACTGGGCAGAAGTTCCTCGATCCCGTCCAGCCAACCCCCAACTTCCTTGTTATAGTTGGCCTCGCACTCCCCGGAGCAGAAGATTAACTTGTCCACGGTCTCCCCGCACTGGACGCAGTGGACGGCGGCGTTGACAATCTTCCGGTCTCTGCCCCCGCGTGGGTCAATGGTCTTGAACTCCATGGCCTGCTCCTGACGCTTGAGTAGTGCCAACTCCTCGTCTGCTTCAGCGTTCAGGACATTGATGTAATGTCTTCCCATGTGACTCATTGACATATTCCTCTCATGTTGTATTTAGACATCTCTTTTCGTCTTCGTTCTCGTTCCTCAATCACCTTGAGGGCTAACTTACTTGGCCCAGAGAACTTCTTCTCTTTCTGATGAGTTATGGCCAATTTGACTTGAGGGGATTTCATTTTTAGATATGGGAGGATGTGCTCCAAAAACGGGAGGGCCTTGTTGCATCTGATATTCCATCGATACACACGTTTCCTCCCGTGTCCAAAATCTTGGACTGCAATCGAACCACCATAAAAACTCTTCATCCAATACAGAACGTCGGGAACCGTATTCCCAATCGAAACCTGAATAACATGGGTGGCTGACCTTCCCTGTGAAATGAGCCGCTTGTTGTTTATCGTTATGCTGACGCACCCCTCTCCGTCAAAGAATCCCGCCATATAAGCACGGGCTGTTTCGCTGGGGGCGGTCCCCATCTTAGACATAGTTTTCTCCTGTTATGCTCATTTTTTTTCGCTTTAGATAATTTGCGAACAAGTGGCCGTTTCTATCGGCGCACTCGATGATGGTAACGATGTTGCTCTTGGGGTCGTCCGCTGGCATCCCGCACTCAGACTGCTTCGGGCATCCCGCACAGTGGGCGTTGAACCCGAAGGCGCTGGTACGCCGTATCATCCCAATCAGTATGTACTTGCGGTCCTCGTGTGCCTGCGCATCAATGGGTGATCTCGGCATGGTGTCCCCCGAAGAAATAAAAGGGGTCGCCCCCGGAAGCGGGATGAAGGGGGGACAATGGGACGGCGATGGAGTACCACCGTTGTTGTGCAAGCCCCGCGCTGACGCCAATTAGGCCGGTAGGGCTTGATTTGCTCCAAGGAGCGACCCCGAATGATTGCTTGTGATACGATTTGTAACCCATTGTCCTTGAGTTCCACTTACATAATGCGTCTGGGGAGGCTCGTTGTCAAGCACTTTTTTAAAATAAATTATGTTATTTTTTATCTCGCTGTAAAATAAAGAGTTATGCCCCTGCCCGAGCCAGGTTGTAAGCGTCCAGGTTCTTCCTGTTCTGGTCCTTCGTCTTGCCGTAGGGCACCCCGCTCCAGAACATCTTCTCGTGCCATCCCATACAGTCCGCCAAGTCGTGCGTCAACCCCCCTGGGTCGTTAATTAGTTCCGCAATCGCATCCCTCTGCGTTTCGTGCATGTATATCTCGCCGTTGGACATCGGCTGAATCAACCCCTGGATGCGCTTGTTCTTGGCATCGTCCGTGTGTTCCGAAGGGAGCGGCAGAACAATCATCCTCGCCTTCTCTTTATCCCGCTCCTCTCTTATATCCTTTAAGATATACGCTTGGCTGGCGTACACCTCGACGTGCCACGACTGCACCCGCCACTTCTCGTTGGCTTTGAATATCTGCTTCATCATCCCCGCAGGCGAGGCTATCTTCTGCGCCCATGTCTCCAGAATGAATTTCTTGTAACTCCCCCTGACCTGACCCGCTATGACGTAGGCGTTCCGGCTCGACTTCTTGATGCCGGACCCAGACGCGAACCCGCCGGGGTCGATAACTCCGCGCTTAACCATGTCCGCCACCCTGAATCGCTCCTTGTCGTCCTTGCACACGACCCAGAGCGAATCGTCCATCGGGTCACGTTCGGTCATATAGAACTTGATCCACTCGTGCTTGATGGTGTTGATGCCGTCCGCAGAAGTCGGCATATTCATGTGCTGAGTCCAGAAAATCATTTGCTTCTGTGGGTTAGCCGCCATTTCGGTATAGTGTTCCGTGCTGAACTGCTCCGGCCAGTTGGTCTCGCCCACCTCCTGCTTCTCGTTCTGGAGATAGATGACGTGCGGCTTCCCCTCTGTTGCCGCCTTGACCTTTGCTTCGGACGCTTTCAAGGCCGGGACGACTCGCCACTTGAACTCGTCCTTGTACTCGCCCATGATGTAACTCGCCAAGTCTCCGATAATCCAGAACGTCCCGACATATATGGCTTTCGACGCGTCCGGCTTGGCGACCTGAGGCTCGACCAGAAGTTCGTGATAGTTGTCAAACCAGCGAAGCGTGTCCTCTAGGATGACCGCAGATTCCATGGCCCCCTTGCCGCAGAGGTCGTCAAATATCACGGTCGTGAAGTGGCGGGACTGGGCGGCGGCTCCGACCCCGAGGCAGGTGATGGTCGGCTCCGAGTAGAACCCGTTACGCGGAAGCGAACACTCGACCCCCGACCACTTGTTGGACTTCGTCCACGACTTGTCAACTACCCGTAATTCGGGGAAGAGTTCCCGTAGTTTCTGGCATCCCAGCATCAACTTCTCGATGCCGTCCAGCATGTTGGAGGCTATCTTTTCGGTCTCGGCGATGATGGCGATTCGCTCTTCGTGGTTTCTCAGGTAGAGCCAGATGGCCCCCCATTTAGTGAATACTGTACTTTTTCTCCAGTCACGCGGCATGAGGATACCGATACGTTTCTCGTTGGGGTCTTGGAAGAATTTACAGAGGGGCTTGTGGATATCGGGGGAGATGATGCCACCCTGGTTGACAGACCCCCCAATAATTTTCACGAAGTGATAGAAACTGGAAATGCAAAGGAGCCGCTGTTCTCTGAGGTTCAGCATAACAAGTTCTGGCTAGTTCTCTCGGATAATGCTCTCGACTCGCTCTCTTTCCTCTGGAGAAACGTCCCAATTAGCGGGGTTGCTGCCCGGTTTCTCTGTGGGAGTAGTTACCCTAGCCTCTGCGGGGCGGGGAACCCCCAAGAGAACGGTGAGGCCCTTGTTGGCGTTGATGATGTCTTTGTGTTCAGCCTTCGGGTTATCCCTGATGGCGATGTATGACTTGACCGTCAGTTCGATTTCGGCCCGATAGTCCTCCCGGACTTGGTCCAACGCTTCCTTGTAGAGTTTCTTGTCCGTCACTTCCTAATTTCCTTCGCTATCTCGGCCAGCGTACCCTTGATTTCTCTATGCTCGTCCCGATTCTCGGTGCGAATCGTCTCCATCGTCCGAATGTTCGAGACTTGGATATCGACGAGGGCCTGTATCTTTGCTTCAGCAACGGCGATCCGGCTGGAGTTGGACAAAATCGCCCCGGACATAAACATAAATATGGCCACGGCGATTCCTACGGTAATCCTCTTTAGGGTTCCGTTAGCTGGTAATGTCATGCTGTCTTCTCCTAGAATAATTTGGCGATTCTTTTGCCGCCCTCGACCACCGCGAACACGGCCACGGGTACGACATCGCCCTTCGCTAACCCGTATATCCCAACCCCGGCCTCGGCCACGAGCGTAGCCTTGCCGCCCTTCTTGGTTATACCCAACTCTTTCTGGAGCGAGAGCCGGAGTGAACACTCGCCCTCGTACTGACGCTTCCAACTCTCCGATTCCTTCTCCCACGTCTCCGAGATGAGGACTTGGGCGTTGAACTTTATCTCCCACGCCTTGAGTTGCCCCTCCTGCTTGTCGATGACCCGAAGGGCCAGAGAGTACCGCTCGTCACGCTTGACGATTTGGAGTTTCAGGTTGGCGATGATGGCGACGTTCTCCGTCAGCCCCCCTAACTGGTCCTCAAGGTCAGCGATGTCCCGGTCCTTGCTGGCCATGCCCCCGAGGAGGCCGACCTTGTCCCGCTGGAGTTGTTCTATCTCGCCGTCTTTTGACTGGATAACCAGTTTGGCGAAGGCTCGCTCGTCTGCCAGCACCTTGCGGAGGGCGTTGCTCTCGATGACCAGGGCATCAGCCTTGTCGGTCAACCCCCTGTTCTTCTTGGACAGTTTGTTGTGGCCGTCAAGCAGGGCCAAGCACGCTACGACCAACCCAATGATGGCAACCCACTTGATGAAGCTACTGGTCTTCATTGTCCGTTGACCACGGGCGGGCAGTTGTATTTCGCCGCTTTGATATTGTCCAAGGTCTTGGCGCTGAAGTAGTAAAGCACAATCGCACCCTCGGCCCCAACGATGACCTCGATGGGGAATCCGGGGAGAAGGGCTTTTATAATCCCCTCAACAAAGTATAGGCCCAGAATCCCAATAGCCAATTTGAATCTTGTGCTTTCTTTCATGTTGCCTCCTTAGTAATAGAACTCTCCCAGGGTTTCGCCCTTCTTTTTCTTTCCTGACAGCGGGACCCGCTCACTCGGATCCTCGCCCATCTCTTGCCACCACCGCTTGATTTCCCTGTCGGTGGGCTTCTCCAACTTCCGGCCAGTGGCCTCTTCGTATTCTTTGCCCTGCGTATTCATAAACCCTTGCCATATCTCCTCTGCCACGCTCGCACCCTTCAGCATGTAGGTTTGTTTGTATGTGCGGTAGAAGTCGCGCCCCAGTCGGGACCATTGAGTGAGGTCATTGACCTTCTGGTATTCATGGAAGAGGTTGCTCAGTATTGTTTTTGCCATGGGGCTGGTGCGCCCGGCGAATCTTTCCCAATACCCAGCTATCGTCTTGGCCCGGTGACCGGCCCATTTGGGGCCAACCGCTATCTCGTTCCATGTCTTAACCATGGCATCGCCGAACTCGGCAAGGTCCGATACCGAAGGGCCGCCAATCATATTAACCATCCCCGACTTACCCATCCCAAGTGAGGTGAGGATGTCCGTGGCGATACCGAACCCCCCGGCATTGAAAATGTACATCATAAATCTAATGGGTTTGCTCTTGCCCGCCAGCAAATCCTGGTAGAAAGTCAACCCGAGTTCCTTGTAGCCCTCTTTCTTGATGTGATAGACGGCGGCCCCGGCGAGCGGGAGGCATATGGCCGTCTTGAGAAGCGGGGTCAAGTCGCCCAGGACATCTCCCTTCCCGGTAACCAATCGTTCGGTTCCTGTCTTGATGAACCGAGCGGCCTGTTTAATAGGCTCGTTATAGAGAAGCGAGGTCTGGTTGTAGGCGAAGTTCTTGAACTGGATGAACGGGCGGATGTACCACTTGCCCCAAGAGCTGGGGAGGAAAAACGATTCCGTCAAAAACTGGGTAATGCGGGTCATGTTGTAGGAGGCGTCCGCAAGTTTTTCCGCGCTAATCTTCGTGAGCGCCCCGCCCTCGATGAGCCGCTGGACATCGGCCTCGTTGAGTCCGAGTTTCTTCAACTCGGCTATGTATTGCGGCGACCTCCAGCCCCCGCCGCCCGTCTTCTGTAGCTTCTCGGCCAGGTGTTCGGCGTAACGCTTCCCGGCAAAGGACGATATGATACGGTTATTGAACTCTGTCGGGGTGAACCCATAGAATTTCAGCAAGACATCGGCCACGACCGCCGAATAATCGGTCTTGACCGCCATGGCCTGTTGCAAATCCG
>Ga0315281_10015702_pt1 | contig 10141 bp, 12 predicted proteins | sample YL17G07_0_MG_FD_204540 | JGI IMG/M metagenome (GOLD analysis project Ga0315281, IMG submission 204540) | Sediment microbial communities from Yellowstone Lake, YNP, Wyoming, USA - YL17G07_0 | ecosystem: Environmental > Aquatic > Freshwater > Lake > Sediment | place: USA: Wyoming | collected...
GCCGCGAGCAATTGTCACTGCGATCTCGGAGGAGGACTTTGAAGACTATCTCCTCGAAAAGAGCGCCGGTCTTCAGGACATGCTCGCGGAAGCACAAGCAGAGTACCGGAGCAAGGGCGGCGTGACATTGGAAGATTACCTGTCTAAAAGGAAAAAAAAGCGTGGATAAGTTTCAGATCGTCCTTTCACCCCCTGCGATTAAAGACCTTGACGGCTTCAGCGACGGTGTTTGCGGAAAGATTGTTCGAGCATTAGAGGCACTCAGGGACAACCCTTTTCCCAGAGGAAAAGCAATCAAAAAAATCAAAGGGACGAATTCAGATTATTACAGGCTCAGAGTGGACAAGTACCGGGTGTTCTATATGATTGAAGGCAATCGCGCCGTAGTTTTGCGAATTCTTAACAAAAAAGATGTTGAACGCTTTATCAGAAATATGAACTGAAAAATTAACTCATAAATGACGGACTGATAAATTAAAGCTGACTGCATGGAGGTAAGATGAATTTGGAAACAAACATCGCAGTTTTCAGAGGCAAGGAAATCAGAAAGACGATTCATAAAAATGAATGGTGGTTTTCTGTTGCTGATGTTGTGGTAGTACTGGCAGACACAGTGAACGCAACCGATTACATCAAGAAAATGCGTAGTCGTGATGAGGAGTTAGGTAAAGGGTGGGGACAAATTGTCACCCCCCTTTGGCTTGATACTGAAGGCGGAAAACAACAGGTCAACTGTGCTAATACAGAAGGTATATTCCGCATCATTCAGTCTATCCCATCGCCCAAGGCCGAGCCTTTCAAGCGTTGGCTGGCAAAAGTCGGATATGAACGGGTGCAGGATATCGAAGATCCGGAACTGGGTACAAAGAGGACGAGGGCTTTGTATAAAGCGAAGGGATATTCCGATGACTGGATAGAAAAACGCATGAGAGGCATTTCCATCAGGGAAGAGCTGACTGACGAATGGAAGAAGCGAGAAGTTAAGCAAAAGAGGGAATACGAAATACTTACCGCAGAAATTGCAAAGGCTGCTTTTGGAATAACGCCGGGTCAGCATAAAAAATTTAAGGGACTTAAGCGCGAAAACCTGAGAGACCATATGACCGATCTTGAGCTTATATTTTCCATGCTCGGGGAAGCAGCGACAACCGAAATTGCACGGGCGGACGATGCCCGTGGATTCGGTGAAAATAAAAAATCTGCACGAAAAGGCGGCGAAGTTTCCGGAAAAGCAAGAACTGACCTTGAGCAGAAGACCGGCAAACGTATTGTTTCAAGAGAGAACTATCTTGAGATGCCGCAAAGTATAAAAAAACTAAAGAGGAAATAAAACAGGCGCCTTCTATGGAACTTTATGCACACAGCATTGAGGGTAAGCCGGTTGAGGAATGGCACCGGCTTACGGAGCATCTGAAAGGCACGGCTGAACTCGCCAAAGAATTTACAGCGGAATTCGGATGCGGAGAGTGGGGATATCTGGCGGGTCTTTGGCATGATTTAGGAAAGTCTTTCAGTGTTTTACTTACAGGTAAATCACATTTAGAAGAAAGGAGGCATTTTGATGGAACCATATGAAGTAAAATTTGAAATCGCAGGGCCTGCTGCTATGTTTACGAGACCGGATACGGGGTCAGCGCCGGTTTCTTATCCGGTTCCAACATTTTCGGCAGCAAAGGGGATATTTGAGGCAGTTCTGCGGCGGGCGCATATGTACGTACAGCCAACCAAAGTTGAAGTTTGCAGCCCTATTCGTTACGAGCGATATGTAACAAACTACGGCGGCCCTCTCAGAAGTCAAGGGCAGATCAAGAACAACAACAACTATCAACTTATTGCCACTATTCTTATTGATGTATGCTACCGCATCTATGGTGAAGTAAAAATGAAGCAGACAAGCACGCGCAGCAGAGAGGTGCCGTATCTACGCCGTCGCCGTGGTCAGGATTGGCGGCCTCGGTTTAAAACCCTGTTCGAGGAGCGACTGCAACGCGGCCAAACCTTTTACACGCCTTGTCTTGGCTGGAAGGAGTTTGTGCCCAGTTACCTTGGTCCCTTTCGCGAAGCGACCAGACGGCAGGATACAGTTGACGACATTATAATATCCTCTTTCTTACGCTCCATGTGGGATCACCGGCAGTTAAGACCTGAGTACGTACAAGACTGGCGAATTGTAAAAGGAGTGTTGTCATACGTACACCAAACCCCAACGGAAGGTGAAGTCAATGCTTAACGAGGCATGGCGACTAAGGCAGACACTTGAGAGTTTGAAAATTTCAACGGACTCACAACATCCACTTATCAAACCGCTCCCGAGATCTGCAAAACATATTCTCAGAGTTCGTCTTGCCAACAACGGATTAGTTTCGGAAGTCGAGTCAATACCTGAAGAAGAGCGTTCCGGCTTGTGGCGAATTGTGCAAACAAGCGATGGGAGTTTTCCCGTTGTCGCTGTGAATCAACCGGTACTTATCGCATCAGAAGCGAAGAAGGACAGCATCTCTGTCTTGGCGTATTCGTTTGAAACCTGCCCGCACAAATTCGTTTGCAGACGAGACTGGCCTTGGGCTGATGCTCGCCAGAAAGCCGCAACAGTGCTGAGGAAGCTTAGACACAATAGTGAAGCAGCAGCCTTTATCCGCTTGATCAAGCGTTTTAGTCTCGCCACTAGAATCCCCGGCAAATTACTATCCGAGATATCGAATATCGGGCTCAGCCGATTACAACAAGGCAAATTGTCAAATACAAGAGAGGTTGGTGAGTTGCTTATCGGGCCTCAAACAACCAAATCAAGTAAATCAGGGAAGATGTCACTGTTGTTGGTTTTCGACTTAGGGCACAATGATGTTAGCATCTACAGCGCCTCTTTACGTTCATTAGTCTTGAATGTATTACCAACGAATCTCAAGAGGGAGCGAGGGGATAGAGCAAGGCGAATATCAAAGTCTTCAGACAATAATTCACCGGGCCGTTCAGCTTTTGGTGGTGCTGGGGTTCTTCTCAAAGAGCCTTTCCCACAGGTCAAATTACCCGTTCTCGGTGGGTATTTCCCTCTTTTTTCAATGCATAGCGACGGACAAGCTGCAAAGTGTAATAAGCGCTACGGGCTAACTGAATACAAAGCAATGCCCGTGACTACACAACAAAGCCGAGATATACAAGATGCCTTGACATGGCTTTTGACACGTGATGAAGGCACGACGTGGCGAGGAGTCGCGAGCGGTAAGTTTGAAATGGATCCGAGAACACACAAAAAGAAAGAAAAGAGAGACCTTCTCATAGCTTTTGTGGATGAAAAGCCGGATCTGGACGCAAAGACGGCAAGCTATTTCGGGGCCGGAAGCGACATAACCCAAAGTAAGTTTGAGGTGGATGCAAAGGCTGTGTGTGACGCGTTGGATGGAGTTCGACAAGAATATCCAAAATCTAAGCTCAATCTTTTTTTGATTCGAAAGGTATCGGATGGACAGATACAGATCGCTTTGGCAGAGTCACCGTCTTTGAAAAATGTATTGCTGGCAGCGGAGCGCTGGCAAAGAGCAGTTACCAATAATACCCCACCTGTTACAATGTATTTACCCCAAATGACTTGGAAAAGACAGGCACTTCCTGCCGTTGATAATGCTCGTCCATTGATTCCTTATCCCGACCAGGTAATACGACTTTTGACACACCAGTGGGTGCGGGATGGGGCTTCACCGATGGGCGAAAGAGGAAAACCACAGAAGGCTAATCAGGAGGTTATTGGCCCCGGTCTTGGGGAGGTTCTCGATCTGATGCTAAGGATAGAAGGCGAGTGGGAACCAGCAGCAAGACGAATGCTTGACTTGCTCATTCAACGCATAGAGCCATTACTAATCGGTATGTTCGGAGCACAACATGCATACGGCCCGAGGCAAGCTCAAGGACGGCACGAGCCGTTTTTTGACTATCCACGAGAGTCAAGAGAAATTGCTCTACGAGCAGTGGCAGTGTTTGGAATATTATTAGACGCATTATGGTCCAAAAAGGAGGCATACATGATGGAAGCACCTTTTCAGATCGGCCAAGTATTAGCCTTAGCCGACACTCTTCACAAGGATTATTGCATTGTGGTTCGAAAGGGGCAAATGCCTAATACGCTTATAGGTACTTCACTTATGCGCAGGGCATTGGACAATCCAGTCGGGGCTTTGGCCGACCTGAGTGAACGCATGATGGAATATTTACGTTGGGCAAAGGTTGCTCAGGTATCTAAGGAGTGGGCGAATGATGATCAAAAAAGAATTGCGGTAAATGAGGCACGTAAAAAACTTAGGCAATATCAGCCGCTTTCAGAGAAACTGGGTAATACCGATTTGCCAACAGAATCCAATGACATAACGAAGGCACAACTCTTACTGGGATTCTTGGCATCCCCGCCTGCAGAGGAACAAATTGAAGATCCAAAGGAGGAGATTATATGAATACATCTAACACACAAAAGAAAGCATATATTTCAAGAGCGACGGGACTGCTTGTCATAGCTGCAGAAAATGTCAACCCGAATGGTGATCCCGATCGTGAGAGTGACCCTCGCCAACGTAATCATGATGGACGTGGCTATATATCGGGCGTTTCCTTCAAGCGTAAAATGCGCGACCTCGTGGAGTTAAAAGACGGCCCCATATGGCAACGCCTGAAGAAGGACTTGGCTCTTCAGGACGATCTTTTTTGTATTCTTGAATCTCGCAATAGGGGTTTCTCGGATGCTAATGATGCGGGTGAAGCTTGGCGAAAAGTACTTGCTTTGATGGAGCAGGAAAAAAACGGGAAAGCTGTTGCCAATAAGTATTGGGACGCAAGAGTTTTTGGAGCAACATTCTTGGAAAAAGGTGATGATGCTCCGCAAAGCGGAAGTGGGACGGGAGCAAGCGACAGAAAGTATATTCGGACAGGTGTTGCCCAGTTTGGCATTGCCGTATCAGTATCTCCGGTACGAATATATAGAGATACAAACACAAAAAAGACATCTGCCCAAGAATCAAAGGACCGCGGAATGGCCCCTTTGGCCTGCCGATACGTGGAACATGGTATTTATTGTATGCCTTTCTTTGTGAACCCCACTGCTGCAATTGAAAGTGGCTGCATGACAAAAGACATTGCATTGCTACTAAGACTAATTAAGCATGCTTATCCAAATACAAAGTCAGTAGCGCGCAGCCATGGGCTATTGGAAGTGCGCCATGCATGGTATGCTGAACACGAGGATGAACTCGGGTCCTTCTCTGAATTCGATTTCATCGAAAGACTAACACCGAGGCGCAAGGGTGGAGATAGAGACAAACCGTCCGTGAGTGGCGTACCGCTTCTTGAGCAGTATGATTTCCCACAGTCGATCGACAATGAAAAGAACGCGTTTCGGGGCAAACTGAAAGACGGCAAGTTATATGATCTGTGCATTGCACTACCATCGTGGTGTGACGGATTTAAAGAAGAGAGCAAGAGTGATGGGTGATGTTCCGCTTGCCCACAGCCCAAAAGGTGTGGTTCCTCAGCAAACTTACATTGACCATGTTACAAATGTGCGAAGTCGGGGCGTTTCTAACGCTGAAAGTGCCTCTGCTTACTATTACGGTAATAGCAAGACCTTTGTTGCAGCGGTTGAAGCTGCTGCGGTGTATCACGATTTAGGCAAACTCGACGAGGCTAATCAGGCCGTCTTGAAAAAAGAATCACGAAAACCATTGCCCGTGGCTCATGAAGACGCGGGCGTAGCCCACCTCGATGGGCTTGGCCGACAAGAAGCGGCAATTCTTGCGTATAGCCATCATGATGGGTTGTTTAGCCGCAATGAAGAGTTAGGCAAACAAGGTCGCCCATTCAGACAATTGAAACGTACAACCGCCGCCGGACAAGTAGTTGCCGATCATGTTGACTTGAGCTTGGAAGAGAATGTGCACATTCACGAGGAAGCGGGATGCCCCATCCTATCAAAAATGGAGGCGGGTGAGCTTCACAAGTGTGGTTTCACCCGACGCATTGCCCTTTCTTGTCTCGTGGATGCTGATCACGGAGACACAGCAAGGCACTATGGAAATGAGATAGAGATATCGCATACAGAGCCGAGATGGTTGGAACGCCTTGCAGCCTTGGAGCGCTATATTGGCAGCCTGCTGGAAGGAAAAACAAAGGCAGAATGTGCACGAAACGGGTTACGAAAGAGGATGTTTGAGGCTTGCCGTGATGCCCCACTTGGTCCGTCCATCCGGGCATGTGACGCGCCCGTAGGCAGTGGTAAGACGACAGCTGTTATGGCGAATCTGTTGCGGGTTGCAGCAGAGCGAAAACCTCAACTGCGACACATTATCGTGGTTCTCCCATTCACGAACATTATTACTCAATCAGTTGAGATCTATCGAAAGGCGCTGACCCTTGAAGGTGAGCGTCCAGAGGATGTGGTTGCCGAGCATCATCATCGGGCAGATTTTGCTGACTTGAATCTGCGACAACTTGCCACATTGTGGAAGGCCCCGGTCATAGTCACAACAGCTGTGCAGTTCTTCGAAACTCTCGGCAGCCATCATCCAGCGAGACTGCGAAAACTGCACGAATTGCCTGGCTCGGCTGTATTTATCGACGAAATGCACGCAGCTATTCCATCCTATTTATGGCCGCAGATGTGGAGTTGGCTTGAAATCTGGACGCGGGCGTGGGGCGGATATTTGGTATTGGCAAGCGGGTCCCTTCCGCGATTCTGGGAATTAGATGAATACAAAGCACTTATATGTGGTAATGATAAAAATCCCATGCCTGACGTGCCGGATTTGGTTGAGGACGACTCACTACGCAACCAATTAAGGAAAGCGGAAGAGCGGCGGATCATCTACCGGCGGCGGCAAGAAGACGCTAATGCGCTTGATTGCCAAGGCATCGTGGACTTTGTCGTTTTAGAAAACCCAGGGCCGCGGCTTCTCATCGTAAATACCGTGCATACTGCCGCCGTAATTGCCCGAAAAATGCGCGACGCAGGTCACAATGTGCTGCACCTTTCAACAGCACTTGCTCCGGTTCACCGGGACTTAATCGTAGAAAGAGTTAAGCTGCGACTTCGAGACAAAGTTGAGAATTGGACGCTGGTGGCTACCAGTTGCGTTGAGGCGGGGATGAACTTCTCCTTTCGGAAGGGGTTTCGAGAACGAGCTTCAACTGCAAGCCTTATTCAAGTGGGCGGTAGAGTTAGCCGAGGAGACGAGTTTTCCGATTCCGAAGTATGGGACGTTCTTCTTCGTGATGATCAATTTCGTAGCAATCCGATCGTAGAAATTTCGCGCCGTGCGTTGGACCATTTCACGCTTGAAGAACTGAACCGGATGCCGCCCTTTGAATTAGCAACTATCGCCATGAAACGCGAATGGACATCTGGAGCCGAAGAGAAAGCACGACGATTGATTGAAGATGAGAACAGTATGGAATACCCAAACGTTGCAGAGGAAAGTCGAGTTATAGTTGCTGAAACACAGACGGTGGTGGTAGACAAGTCTTTGGCAGAAGCTATCAGAAAAGGAGAAAAGATTTCGAAAACTGAGCTTATGAAGTATAGCGTCCAAATTTGGGCCAATAAGATCGAAAAACTTGCGCTGGATCCGCTCGTCCCAAATAGGCACTCGTCTGGTTCAGGCATTTATTTCTGGAGCTACGACTATGATCCTGATTTCTTAGGATATATGGCAGGTGTGCTGAAATTAGACGAATTCATTAATACAGGTGGCGCGATTATATGAGGTCAGCACACAATGACCGACCCAAAAGACTTCCCGCAGCTCATACCGCCTTATGGCGGGTATCGGGAGCTTCAGTCTTACCAGATGTTTGATGACATGCTTGCATGGCAGGAGGCTTGTGAATTGGTAAAGGAGGTTGAATGACGGAAACACATTTGGCTGTTTTCAAAGGTAAAGAAATAAGAAAAACTTTGCGCCAGAATGAATGGTGGTTTTCTGTAGTAGATGTTGTTGGAGTGCTCACTGACAGCCCTGATGCTGGCGCATATTGGAGAAAGCTAAAACAACGGTTAAAAGAGGAAGGAAGCGAAGTCGTGACATTTTGTCACGGGTTGAAGCTGCCTGCTCCTGACGGGAAACTGAGAGAGACTGACTGTGCCAATACTGAGGGTATATTCCGACTTATCCAATCCATCCCTTCACCTAAAGCAGAGCCTTTCAAACGCTGGCTTGCAAAAGTCGGCTATGAGCGCGTACAGGAAATAGAAAATCCGGAGCTTGCCACAAAAAGGACGCGGATGCTTTATAAGCTCAAAGGTTATTCCGATGATTGGATTGAAAAGCGTATGCGCGGCATCGCCATCCGGGAAGAATTGACTGATGAATGGCAGAAGCGGGGCGCGGAAGAAGAAAAAAACTATGAAATTTTAACCGCGGAAATATCAAAGGCAACTTTTGGCATTACTCCCGGAGAATACAAAAAGCTCAAAGGACTTAAGCAGCAGAATCTGCGCGACCATATGGATGATTTTGAGCTGATTTTTACGATGCTTGGAGAGCGCGCTACCACGGAAATTCATCGCACAGAAGACTCTGATGGTATGAAAAAGCTTAAAACAGACGCTCAGGAAGGCGGAAGTATTGCCGGTAATGCCAGAAAGGCATTGGAAAAACGGCTGAAAAAACCGATTGTCTCAGCTCATAACTATTTAAAAGAAAAAGAATCACAAAAAAAGATTAAATAATAATGTATACCGAAGACGAACTCATTCAGCTTTCAGCCTTGCAGCATCTTGTCTTCTGCGAGCGCCAGTGCGCCTTGATTCACATCGAGCAGTTATGGAATGAGAATCTTTTCACCGCCGAAGGTAGGATTATGCATGACAAGGTTGACACTGCAAATAAAGAGTCGAGGGGGAATATCCGCATTGAATACGGCGTTCCGATGCGCTCGCTCATGCTTGGTCTCATTGGCAAGGCTGACGCAGTCGAATTCCATAGGATGGATGACGGGATGTGGATGCCTTCCCCTGTTGAATACAAACGGGGGAAACCCAAAATGGATGATTGCGACAAAGTTCAGCTTTGCGCCCAGGCAATCTGTCTTGAAGAGATGCTCAATGTTGAGATCAAAAAAAGTGCGCTCTATTATGGCCGGACGCGGCGCAGGGAAGATGTTGTTTTCGACGAGAGATTACGGCGGGAGACGGAAGATACGGCGAAAAAAGTGCATGCGCTGATTGAATCGGGGGTGACCCCGAAAGCTGAATATTCTAAGAAGTGTAAGAAATGTTCTTTATATGAACTTTGTATGCCGAAAGTGAGCAGGAAGGCGAGCAATTATTTGATGAAGGCGATTGAGGTCGAGTGACTTGCAAAAGCTCTCCTTGCAATCCCAGGTTTAATAGGATATCCTTACAGTAAGGAGGTAAGGAATAATGCTTGCGAAGAAAACATCAAAAAATCAGCTGACGTTGCCGAAAGAGATCGTCAAGGAATTTCCGGATACGGATTATTTTGACGTTACGGTTCGGGAAAGAAAGATAATTCTTATGCCGGTCAAGATAACCCATGCGGATATGACAATTGAAGGAGTAAGAGAGAAACTAAAAAAACTCGGCATTACCGAAAACGATGTGACTGAGGCAGTAAAGTGGGCAAGAAAGAAAAGGCGATAGGAAAGGTTGTTTTTGACACCAATATATTGGTATCGGCCCTGTTATTTAAAGGCGGCCTCGCGGGGTTAGTCGATCTTTGGAAGAGGGGCCGACTTATTCCCGTGCTATCAAGAGAAACTTTTCAAGAGTTTAAGGCCGTTCTCGAATATCCAAAGTTCTCCCTGACGCATCAGGAGATAAAAGTGATTATTGAGGAAGAAGTTCTCCCGTACTTTGAAGTTGTAGAAATTACAGATACTGTCAAAGGAATATGCAGGGATGCCGATGACGACAAATTTATTGCCTGTGCCGTATCCGCAGCGGCAGATTTTATTGTCAGCGGGGACAAGGACTTGCTGAATATGGGCCAGTACAAGTCTGTCAGAATTATAAGCGCTTCAGTGTTGTTGAAGATGTTTTAACTCGGGGGCGGAATGAAAAAACTTCTTAACATCCTCTTTGTTACGACTCAGGGAGCGTATCTTTCAAAAGAAGGAGAAACGATTGTTGTTAAGATTGATGGAG
>Ga0315281_10015703_pt1 | contig 10141 bp, 9 predicted proteins | sample YL17G07_0_MG_FD_204540 | JGI IMG/M metagenome (GOLD analysis project Ga0315281, IMG submission 204540) | Sediment microbial communities from Yellowstone Lake, YNP, Wyoming, USA - YL17G07_0 | ecosystem: Environmental > Aquatic > Freshwater > Lake > Sediment | place: USA: Wyoming | collected...
TAGCATTCACACCTTTCTTAGCGCACATCTCTTTTCGTCTCCACTCATAGTTACCATACCAGGGCGGGGGCTCGCAGATGGAAGCTACCCGATCAGGTTCTTCATGGATCGCTGTGTCGATGTAGGTGACTCCAGCCTCGATGCATGCGTCTAGGACGGTCATGTTTACAAAGGCTGAGCCGAGGTTGAGGACTATGTCAGAGTGGGTCTCTTCTATGAGCTTTATCACCTGACGCATGTTGAGAGCATCTACCTGGCGAGAGTATATCCTATTTGAGTAGTCTTTTACGGTATCTTTCCTGTGGATACTCTCTATGATACCGTTACATTTAGAGAGAGTACGAGATGCTATACAGATATCTCCGAGGACGTCATTATGCTGGGCACACTTATGAGCTGCTACGTGCGCTACGCCGCCTGCTCCTACGATTAAAATGTTGCTCATGATCTACACCATCGCCTCCCGGTTAAAGGTTGTTTTTGTAGTGACCATAGTTGAATTCTCTGATTACCTTTAGGGATCCGTTCAGTTTCTTAACCACTATGGAGGGCGATTGTAAACCATTAAACCAGGTCCTCTTGACCATCGTGTATCCAGCTGCATTCTTTATCCTTACTTCATCACCTATATGTAGGGGCCTCTTGAAAGATCCTTCTCCAAAAATATCCCCTGCTAAACAGGAGCGTCCGGCTATTTGATATTTGTAGGGGCCACTGAATCCAATAGAGGCACCGTATCTGTAGATTATTAGGTCTAGCATGTGTGCCTCTGCAGAGGCGTCCACTATTGCTATATCTTTACGGTTACATATTAGATCCACCACAGATGTGACGAGCTCTCCAGCCCCTGTTATCACTGCTTCCCCAGGCTCCAGGTAGACCTGTACGTCATGCTTCTTGGCGAACTGCCTCAGTTTTACAGCGAGAGATTGATAGGGGTATCCTTTTTTCGTGAACAGGACTCCACCCCCCAGGCTCACCCAGGATACTTTCTTTAGGAGCTCTGAAAATTTTCCGCTCAGTTCATCTAACTGCTCGCAGAATTTATTGAAATCTTCATTCTCGCAGTTGTAGTGGAACATTACTCCTGATATCTTATTGAGGCATGACAGCACTGTAGCGTAGTGTCCGTCTGGAGTACCCAGTCGGGAATAGTCTCTGGAGGGGTCTGCGAGATCAAAATGGGAGTAGCTGAATCCTGGGTTTACCCTGATCCCTATGGTTTTACCTTTCACGCTTGAGTAGTGTCGTATGTACTGGGACAGGGAGTTGAATATGATCTTGTCTGAGTACCCCTTTACCTGCTTTATATCGTCCGCGGAGTATCCCACGCAGTAGGCATGCGTTTCTTTACCGAATTCTTCGTAACCGAGGCGGGCTTCGTAGAGGGAGCTGCTCGTGGTACCATCCATATACTTTTTTATTAGCGGGAACACTGACCAGGTAGAGAAGCACTTGAGCGCCAGAAGCATTTTTGCCCCTGAGTGCTCTCGGACGTAGGCGATCTTTTTGAGATTCTCGAGGAGGCGACTCTCGTCGATGAGATAGTACGGAGTTTTCATGTTATTTCTATGTGAATGTGGAGCAAGTGGCGGGACTTAAACCCGCAACAGCCACTTTGGAAGAGTGGGGTTCTATCAATTGAACTACACTTGCTTGTCAAAGTTCACAGCAATATCTTCTCCGACACTCGTTAGGAAGAGACCGGAAATCTATTGAGACATCTCCACCTGAACAATATGTTTTTCCGACGTGACCGGATAGACGATAGTCATTTATGATTGATTTCTGTTTTTCTATCCCGCCATCAACAACAACCGTCATCTTTCTGCCATCAGAACCAATAAAGATGATTTTCTCTGTTTTTGTAATGTCAAATTTTTGGGCCAATTGTAATACCTCTATGTTATTTGTTGTTTCTCTTAAAAGGGATTGCCTTTAAAGGGATTACCCTTTTCTTTACCATGTCCCAGCGATCGAATCTCATCCCAAGCATTGCAGCGGCCTCTATAGGAACAGGCCCACCGAACACTCCCTCGGTGCCTTTGGTGTCTTTTTTGCAGTCAAAACACCATATCTTATGCTCGTACTCGCTCCACGCTATATTTACCCCGTTACAGAGGTTACATTGGATCTCGTACTCTGCCGGATTCTGGATGTAGTGCCAGGTTCTTTTCTTTAGTTTGGGCATAGACACCTCACAAAATGGAGCAGGAACCGGGGCTTGAACCCGGAAATCTCCACCTTGGCAAAGTGGCGCACTAGCCAATTGTGCTATTCCTGCGTGTATATGGCACGCCCACCCGGGCTCGAACCGGGAACCTACAGATTAGAAATCTGTTGCCCTTCCAATTGGGCCATGGGCGCATAGACTGCTCTATAGGGAACATATATGTCGCGTACGAGATTTTAAAGTAAAATTTGGTGGGACGCCATAGAGTTGAACTATGTGTACCAGCTTATAAGACTGGCCCCCAAAAACCGTCGAGGACACGTCCCGTTTACCCCATCCCGGAGTCGAACCGAGGTAACCTATTAGAAAGATAGGTGAACTCCAGCCGTTGTTCTAATGGGGCATTAAAAAGTGCTTGAACACAACCGTAATTTCAAAGAGCAACGAAAAAAGCCCCCTCAGGATCTTCCGGTCCTGAGGGGGCTTTGGTAGCCTATTGTGACAATATTACCCTCAGGACGTAGGTATACCTCCCTCTTCTCTACCTATACCTTCGGTCCTGATGATACGATTGGTCATAATATGCCTCGACCTCTAATATACCTCTGTGGCATAAGAAAGTCAATAACTATCTTGTAAAGCAAGTGCCGCCCCGTGAGGAACGGCACTGAATACTCCTCGTACACGTGGCACGTGAGCTACTGCTAAAGATACGTGTAATCGACCTGCTTGGCAAGCTCCTCACCGATTTTTACGTACTCATCTCGGTACTTCACACCATCCATTTTGTCGATCTCTTTAGGCATGTCATACATTTCTATTCTCTGGAACGTGAGATCGATTTTGTATTTAGATAGGGCAGTCATCCACTGATCTTGGGTCATGGATAACTGAGCCCGGGATAGACCGCCCTCTACAGGGTTCATGAAAAACAGCAGCTGTCTGATGTTGTTGAAGCTTACGGCTTTTTTAAATGACATACCCTGGTTAGCCTGCCCGCATCCGAGGGAGAGTATGTGGACGTGTTCCTCCAGGAGCCACCCCTGGCGCATGATCTCTATAAACGCCTGCATGATAGGGGCATTCATGTCTCCGCACCCACCGTCCATCCATACGTTCTTGGTTTCTTTATCGACCATGGTACCAAAGTACAGGGGTGCCGCGGCAGATCGTAGGATAGTTTGAGTGAGATTGAGCTCCCCGTCTTTCTCTTCCCAGGACTTGAAAAAATGTGTGCGGCCATCCACGAGATTCACAGAGGTGCCAATGAATTTGGTTTTACACTGCTTCATCTTTACGCCTTTGACATAGGCGTCGAGTAGAGCCTGTACGGGTTCTCGGCTATATTTGGGCTGGAAAATAGGGACGCGTACTCTCTTGGCAAAGATCTTAGGTAGATCCTTGTAGAAAGTATCCTTGAACTCTTTCACGGGGATTACACCTGAGCTGAGGACGCCTCCCTCGATAGCCCCTATGGAGGACCCTATCATCAGATCGAACTCTTGCGCGGGCTCTCTTTTTACCGTGTCTGTTATGGCACTGAGTACTGATAGAGGTATTAGACCCTTCGCCCCGCCACCGTCGATTGCGAGGATACGTTTCATTATATCCCTTTCACAGCTACATATTTTTTCTTTTCGGGGGGTATGGTCTCTATCACGCCATCCCAGTTAGGATCAGATCCTGATAGGACTCCAGGGAAAAGTGTCCAGATCATTTCTTTGCCGGGTATCTCTTTACCGGTAGCATCTTCAGCAGGACCTACGACCATCCAAGCTTCCATTATGGGACTATCTTTTACGTCAGGAGATACGATCTCTTTATTCCCATGGGCACTTTGTTGTACAGTCATCCTGTACCCTTTTTTCTCTGCGTCCTCCAGACTCTCCATCCTCTGTCGAGATCCCGGGAAATATTTGGAAGCATCCTCAAGTTTAAAATACCTGGCCACAGGCTGCATTACTCCAGGTATTTTTGGTCCGCGGTACTCTTCCCACGGGAGACTCACGAGTTTTTGCTCAGTAAGGCTCTCTCCCCATTTACTGCCTCTTTGTCTTTCGCCAATCAACGTAGCCGCATGCCCTGGATTTAGCTGTTTCGTTTCGTCATAGATAGCTTTGATTTCAGGGCTCGCTGCTTGTTTTATCTTTTTGCTTGTATCTATAGGCTGCTCTGCGTAACAATAAGGACAGTGTCTCCCCATAATAGGTTTACCGCACTGTATACATTTTTTATTACCATACATTTCCGGATGTCTTTCGCGATATTCTTCCATAGACGACATGTTAGGTTCCGTATGACCTCCATACGGTGCGTATGAACGGACACTGGAGTCGATCATATCTGCCGCCTTATCGATCTCATAGGCTTCTTTGATGAGCCCTTTAGCCTCAAGGTGGTTGGCTATAGAGTCTAGCTTGGACGAAATCTTTTGAAAAAGTTGGCGCATTGCATTCTCCTTGTTAAGATGTAAGTAATTGATTCATTATTAATAGACTATCAAAAAAAAAAGCCCGGGACCAGTTTCCTGATCTCGGGCTTTATCTTCTCACGGTACAGAATTTAACAGAATTATTCAGCCTTTATCCGGCTACCCTCGAGATACATCTCATTGTTGAGCATTACAGTCGTACAGCCAAGATGGTCTGCCAAGGCATTTGTTACTTCCTTGAGACGGACATGGTCGCTGAAACTTGGAGTTCCTTTGATCTCTTTTCCCAACTCAGCCTCATTGTAGAACTTGATCACCTCAGAACCGAAAGGTAGCATACCTCGGTATGCTTTAGCCTGCTCTGAGTGATAGATCAAATAGATCTTTAGCGGGAAAAGGATCGACCACCCAGGCTCAATAACCGAGAACTCTTCGAGTTCTGGTACCGTAGGATTCGCCTTGGTCGCAATCACGTAGGCGTGATTGTCCGTCGACATAAGATCAAACCGTTTCTTGAAAACGGTTGAGTCTTGTGAGGCAAACCCGAGACTGGGGAGTTGATCAAACGGAGTACGGCTCTCCAAGTGCTGTTTGCACTCCGATATGAACTGGTCGTTTCGGGAGCCTAGTTCGATACGAGGCTGGGCGAGATAATCGAGGATACGGTCATGTTTACCGTGCTTCTCGAAAGCTTGATGCAGGCGGGCCAAATCAAATACACCAGAACGACGCATAGTGCGCCTCCTTCTTTGTAGTGTGAGGTACAAAAGCACTGTCCTAAACGAGCCTGCTGCTCTGACGGACAGTACCCGTGAGAAGATGCTTTTAATATACGCTGATTCAGTCTTAAAGTCAACCTGTCTCGAACTATTTTCTGAACGCGAGCTTTTTGAACTCCTCGGTGAGTTCAAACCAGTTGATATAGAGCCCAGCGTCGTTCTTGTCGAACGGTTTCCAGTCTTTGACTTTTGTCAACTCTACTGCTATAGGTATTTTCTTTGTTTTCCACCAAGGTTTTTCCAACGCCATTAAATCACATATAAATTCTAATCTGAGCAGCTTTTTTACCGTGACGACAAGTTCGTTGTCTTGCCGGGTAGTGGGACCATTACCTTCTCCCACAGAGCAGCCCTCGTATACAATATGTATAGGCACACCAAACGGTATCCCATTGACTATGCCTATAGCTCGTTCGAGTTTGGCTACCTTTGCTTTGATAGCCTGTACCGCTCTGGCTCGTACGTCTTTTTCCACGCTACCTACTCACCCATTTGGGTAAATCAACAGAGGCGGGATTCTTGATGTTCCCAACCACCCACCACTCTTTACCCTTTTTGTACTCCGCCATTAGGCTCTCATCAGCTATACTGTAGCGGTAGAATTTAGGGTCTTCTGAGAAACTCTTCACCCAGGGTATCTTGACGAGATCCTCCACCGTCTTGAATTTGGATACCTTAGGTTTTTTACCTAGGTCTATGAAACTGGGTATGTGCTGTGCTATTTGGTTTACTGACGGCTTCATTTTTTCTGCAGCCAGCCTGGTGTAATCGAAAATGGGTTCTCCAGAATCAAAAGGACCTCCACCCACCCATATAGCTACGTATTTCTTCTTCCAGCACTCTTTAGTACCGGGCCACATGCCCTCCCACACGTCTCCGTACCCACCTCTGCATCCACACGACAGTTTTTGACCGCCGCATTTAAGACATCTGGCGACGTCACAATTTATATGGTGCTTCTCTTCCTTTTTCACGCCACAGTCAGGGCAAAGCCTTTTGTGGCTATCTTTAATAGACTTTAGATAAATACGGTTGAGTAATTCTTTTGATGGTTTTTCTACTGATACCCAAGGCATTCTTGGCCTCCTATATTTTAATAACTTTTTGTTCTAGAATATTTTTTCTTAGTTCCATATATCGATCAGTTCTCATGACCGGAAGTTGACTCTCCCGTATATCATAACCGAAAGACCCTTTACTGAGAATGATGATGGGCGGGGACTGGATCCTCTTAAAAACTGCCCGCTCCATTAAAAACGTGAACCATTCAAGATCTTTAATAAAAACCTCCGGCTTATCAAGCTCGTATTTCTTGAAAAGTTCCTCAGAAATCTCAAGGTGCCTACAGAGGGATTTTTCCAGATACCATTCGCAAATAGTTTCGGGTCCTATTTTTTTATAATCTGTAAAGGCCTGAACCAGGGCATCATGGTAACCCCATTTCATGGGGTCTATCTGATTAGTGGTCAGCTCGGCTGAAGGAGGAACCGAGAACTCGAACAAGTTGCTGGGAATCAGAGAATCCGGGATGATCTGGTCTCGGAAAATCTGTTCGTTTAGGAACCGAGCCATCTCAAACACCTCGGTTTTTAGTAGATCTCCGATAGGAGCTATGGCTCCATTAACGTCTCCGTATAAAGTTGCGTATCCCAGGGCAATCTCGACCTTGTTACCATTACAAGTCATGATCCCATTATGTATCCCGGCGATATTGGAAAGAATAGAAGTCCCCCGGATCTTCGCCTGAATGTTCTCATGACTTACACTGGGCCAGGCAGCTGGCTGTACTTTATAGAGTAAATCAGCGTTTAGTTTTGTGATCTCTTCGATGGGAATCTCGTGGTATTCCAGATTGAGAGCGATGGCTATATCGCTTGCGATCGTCTTGGTTTCATAGCTATTGTATTTGCTGGGAAGATTGCATGCGATTATGCGTTTAGATCCTACCGCTTTAGATAATAGGCAGGCGACTACAGCACTATCAATGCCCCCACTCAGCCCAATAATATAGGGAAATTGACTGTTACCCATAATAGTATCCATTCCTTGGATACCTTCGATGATAGCGTTGTACTTTCCCTCTATTTTCGAATAAACTTGTTTGACGAAAGACGGGGATTTCAGGTCATCATTGATGATCAGCTCTTCTCCATAGGGTATTATTGCAGTCTGGATTACTTCTGCTTTCTCATTATAGATCGTACTATCTCCGTCAAACACCACGATATTCTTGCCGTTGTTCTGGGTCCCTACGCAGTTGACGTAGAAAAAGGGGACGAAGTTTTTACAATCCTGAAAGCTTTTCTTGATGCAGTTGTTCCGGGCCTGATCCTTACCATGGGTCCAGGGACTCGCCGAAAGGTTGAATATGTACTGGGCCCCATTCTGGATGAGATAGTGGGACACGTTGAGGGGCCGATCATGATAGAAGTAGTCATTGAACCATAAATCTTCGCAAATCTCAACGCCAACTTTTTCTGAATCTATGAAAAAAGGCTGAAGAATCTGTTTTATGGGAAGATTCCAATGGGCAGCTTGCTCTTGGAGGGAATAGAAATAGCGTTCGTCATCAAAGATCCTGTAGTTGGGTAACAGGCTTTTGATGGTGATGCCCTCAGGTAATGGCCCCCATCTTTCCGCTGGTTTCCCATCGACGAAAACATAACCGGCGTTGTATTTCCTACTTCTTCCATCCTTGTTCTTGAAATTCGGGTTGACGTAGACATTGCCGTAGATGATGGCGATGTCTTTTGATAGCTCCTGCAGTTTTGGCTTGTATGTCATGTGATGGTTGCACCATTCATCGCTTGTCCATCGATCGCCAAGCAGGTAGCCCCCAATGCACATTTCAGGGAAGGCTATGATCCGGCATTTGGCTTTGACAGCTTTCCGAATGAAATCCTGCATGGTTTCAAAATTCCGGGTAGGATCCCCCGGAATGACCCGCATCTGAGCCAGAGATATTTTCATTAGTAGTGCCTATCTGTCCATGAGCTGATTATTGAACACCAGTCTCTTCCTCAGATCAAACACGTCCCCGGATAGGCTCACTTTCATAGTGTGAGGACTCTTCAGGCGCTTGAGAGTCCAGTGTAGCATGTCCTCTTCACGACGGACCAGAGATTTTACGTCTTGGATACTCGGATTGAACCCATCCTGGATATCCCCGTTTTTGAATGCGATTCTCTGCCGCGGGATATACTCCAAATCAGTCATGTGTTGCAGTACAACACGGCTTGACTCATCATCCGGGTGCCGTGCTGACGTACATTTGGTCACATCTTCAGCCCTATCATGGATGAGGCAGCAGAATACCTCACCAGTATCCTTGTGACGTAACCATGTTGATCGGTTCGATCCTGGGATACTGGTTTTGATAGGATTGTCATGCGCAATCTTTATGACCGCTCGCTCTTCGTTCCAGTACTCCACCGTCGATAGCTTTGCGACTCCGCCGATACTCGGCTGGTCAGCACAGGTACCAGGTTGAGTACCACAGGCCCACACGATCTTTCTGATAGTCTCATTGGGATCGAGACCCGCTTTAGCTGCGTTGGTGAAAATCTGCCCGCGGATGTCTTCTATGAGATACTCATCTAGATCGTTTGTCTGGTAAATCACCACGTCATTCAGCCCCGCGGCGTCTAGGGCTATCCTTTCCTCAATAGTGATATATGCCAGATCGCCCGAGTCATTTCGGATACCTGGGGCTCCCTTCGCTGCTTTGATGCGATCCCAGTGCTTTTTGAAAGCCCTGATGGCATTCGGTAGACCCGACTTGAGAGTGTCTACGGTGTCCACCAGGAGCACAGGTCTGCTCGGATTTATTTCGAGCCATTTATCGAATGCTTCATATTCATCCCCGAAACTTTGGACAAATTCGTGGCCTTGGGTGCCTCGTATAGGTACGTTTATACCGCAGCGGAGCTCTGCATTGCTCGATATATTAACCCCTGCCAGGTGAGCATAGAGCGCGGTTTGTAGCGGATCCTGAGCACGTCTACGTGCGAACTCCATAGTTGATCCCTGTCCTGCCGATTGCACTACCCGGGCCCACTTGGTCATCGAGAGCGAGGGGTAGTTCACGTTGGCGAGGAGCATACCCTCAGCTATTCGCACGCCCAAGAGGGTGCCCTCCATGATGATACACGGCTCGTTAGGAAAGAATATCGACCCCTCAGGGGGAGCGTAGACAGTCACGTTCATCTTTACGAGTTCATCAGTCAGGTAACCGATGAACACGGGGTCATACCCCTGATCGAGGAGGGCCATACCTACCTCGTCATTGAATTCATAGTCTTTGAGTATTCTCAAGAATGCGGTGAGTCCTCCCAGATGGGCGAACGATCCTCCAAACGGAGCTTTTCGAATGAAATAGGTTTTTGAGGCTTTGAGGTTGTGGCGCTGGAGGAGAAAGTCCGTCTGCGCCATGCGCATGTAGTAATCATCCCACGGGCAAACTTCGAGTGGGAAGAGGGTTCGAATGCCTTCAAGTAGATTCGTCGAGGGTTTGTAGCGTCGTTGCATTTGTAGTGGCCCCTATCTTGTCTGTAGTTATTTGGTAGCTAGGCGTTTGATTGTTTCAATAGTGGATGTTTTGCAATTGGGACAACTCGTACTGTGGTGAGCATTATTGATGGTGTGACAATGTGGGCATTCATTTTCTGGGTCGCCGTATGAAGGTGACCATGTCGGGCTATAGCTCCCATTACTGACTCCCGGTATAGGCTGCTCGCCAAAAATTTTGTCATAGTTTGC
>Ga0315281_10015705_pt1 | contig 10140 bp, 10 predicted proteins | sample YL17G07_0_MG_FD_204540 | JGI IMG/M metagenome (GOLD analysis project Ga0315281, IMG submission 204540) | Sediment microbial communities from Yellowstone Lake, YNP, Wyoming, USA - YL17G07_0 | ecosystem: Environmental > Aquatic > Freshwater > Lake > Sediment | place: USA: Wyoming | collected...
GTTTCTTTCATCAGCAAGCGATCCAGGTCGCGCAACAAGGCGCCGCCGCCGGTGAGGACCATGCCACGCTCGGCGATGTCCGAGGCCAGCTCGGGTGGGGTTTGTTCCAAAGCGGTTTTCACGGCGCTGACAATTCCCGATAACGGTTCTTGCAGGGCCTCGAGAATTTCATTGCTATTCAGGGTAAAACTGCGCGGCACGCCTTCCGCCAGATTGCGGCCACGGACTTCCATTTCCCGCACTTCGCTACCCGGATAGGCGGAGCCAATGGTTTGTTTAATGGTCTCCGCAGTGGATTCACCGATCAGGCTACCGTAGTTACGGCGGATATAATTAACGATGGCGTCATCGAAACGGTCACCACCGATACGAACCGAGGCGGCGTAGACGATGCCGCTTAAGGAGATCACCGCGACCTCGGTCGTACCACCGCCGATATCTAGCACCATGGAACCACTCGCCTCGGAGATGGGTAGGCCGGCGCCGATGGCGGCGGCCATTGGTTCTTCAATCAGGAAGACCTCGCGCGCACCGGCACCGAAGGCCGATTCACGAATCGCACGGCGTTCGACCTGAGTCGAGCCGCAGGGCACGCAGACCAGCACCCGTGGACTGGGGCGGAAGAATCGGTTGTCATGCACTTTACGGATGAAATGCTGTAGCATCTTCTCGGTGACAGTGAAATCGGCGATCACCCCGTCTTTCATCGGCCGGATGGCGACGATGTTTCCCGGCGTGCGGCCCAACATGCGCTTGGCCTCCACACCCACGGCGGCAATGCTCTTGGGGCCGCCGGGGCCACGTTCCTGCCGGATTGCCACAACCGAAGGTTCATTGAGTACAATACCTTTGCCCCGGACGTAAATGAGGGTGTTAGCGGTACCCAAGTCGATCGAGATATCGTTCGAAAATAGTCCTGTTAGCCGTTTAAACATACTTTCCTTTTGCGCTGAATGTGCGGTTTTGAGTCGTTTGTAATTATGAAAAATAACCAATGCCCTACTTTAATAAAACATAGGCCCTTTGGGCAAGCAGGTAACTGTGATAAGTTAAAACTTTTATGCAATTGCGCACCGCACCACAAAACCACTTGATAAGGACGAGACCACATGTCTTTGGACACAGCAACCGTGAAGAAGATCGCCAAACTGGCCCGACTCGCCATCGAGGAGAAGGCCGTTACGGAATATGCGACGCAGCTTTCCAACATTTTGCAGCTCGTGGAGCAAATGAATGCCGTCAATACCGACCCGGTTTCGCCCATGGCCCACCCCCTGGATGAACACCAACGCCTGCGCGAGGATGTCGTCACCGAGACCAATCAGCGTGAACTTTTCCAGGCGATTGCGCCCCAGGTGGAAAACGGCTTGTATCTGGTTCCCCAAGTCATCGAATAACCGCGACAGTAACACAATATAGTCAAATAACATGAAATTACAGAATAAAAGTTTAGTTGAACTGGCGCAGGGCTTACGCGCCAAACAATTCAGCAGCGTCGAGTTGACCCGCTATTTTCTTGAGCGGATCGCGCAACATGACCAACAGCTCAACTGTTTTGTCACGCTGACACCTGCACTGGCCTTGCAACAAGCCCAACAGGCGGATGCACAGCTGGCGGCGAACCGGGCGACGGCATTGACCGGTATTCCCCTGGCGCAAAAAGATATTTTTTGCACCCAGGGTGTGAAGACCAGTTGCGGCTCGAAGATGCTGGATAACTTTATCGCGCCGTATAACGCCACGGTGGTAGAAAAATGTCAGCAGGCCGGGGCGGTGATGCTGGGCAAACTCAATATGGATGAGTTTGCGATGGGCTCCTCCAATGAAACGAGTTTTTACGGCCCGGTGAAAAATCCCTGGGATCTGCGGCGGGTACCCGGCGGTTCCTCGGGCGGCTCAGCGGCGGCGGTGGCGGCGCGTCTGACCCCGGCCGCCAGCGGTACGGATACCGGTGGTTCCATTCGTCAACCGGCGGCCTTGTGTGGCTTGACCGGATTAAAACCGACTTATGGACGTGTGTCGCGTTACGGCATGATCGCCTTTGCCTCCAGCCTGGATCAAGCCGGGCCGATTGCGCACAGCGCGGAAGATTGCGCGGTGTTGTTGCAGGTGATGGCGGGTTTCGATAACAAAGATTCCACCAGTGTGAATAAGCCGGTACCGGATTACCGCACGACGTTGAATGACTCCATCAAGGGTTTGCGTATCGGCATGCCCACGGAATATTTTGCGGAAGGACTGGATGGCGATGTGGCCAAGGTCATCGATGCCGCCTTGCGTGACTATCAAAAACTTGGTGCGGAGTTGGTGGAAATCAGTTTGCCCAATAGTCACCTGGCGGTACCGGCGTATTACGTGATTGCCCCGGCGGAGTGTTCATCGAATTTATCGCGCTTCGATGGGGTGCGGTTTGGTTATCGCTGTGCTGAACCCAAAGATTTGGCGGATTTATATCAGCGCAGCCGTGGCGAGGGATTTGGCGAGGAGGTCAAGCGGCGCATCATGATCGGCACCTATGCGTTGTCGGCGGGCTATTACGATGCCTATTATCTCAAGGCGCAAAAGGTGCGGCGTTTAATCAGTGATGATTTCAAACGCGCGTTTGAAAAAGTCGATGTGATCATGGGGCCGACCGCACCCACGGTGGCCTTCAAACTCGGCGAACGCAATGCTGATCCGATCACCATGTATTTGTGTGACATCTATACCATCGCCGTGAACCTCGCCGGGCTACCCGGCATGTCGATCCCGGCGGGCTTGAGTCAGCAATTACCGGTGGGTCTGCAATTGATCGGCAATTATTTTGGGGAAGCAAAATTATTGAATATCGCTCATCAGTATCAACAAGCGACGGATTGGCACAAACAAATCCCCAAAGGCTTTGAATGAAATTGTCGGGCTGGCCGCTCCTGGGCATCCATGCCCTCGCGGCATTTGTACATCCTGTACATCAAGCCCAACCTACAATTGATCGACATAGAAATTACTAGCAGGTACAAATGTATGGAATGGGAAACAGTCATCGGTTTAGAGATTCATACGCAGTTGGCGACCAAGAGTAAAATCTTTTCGGGCGCGGCGACGGCGTATGGCGCGGAACCCAACACTCAGGCCTGCGCGGTGGATTTAGGTCTGCCGGGCGTGCTGCCGGTATTAAATAAAGAGGCCGTGACCATGGCGATCAAGTTTGGTTTGGCGGTGGGTGCCACCGTGGCGCGGCATTCGATCTTTGCGCGTAAGAATTATTTCTATCCGGATTTACCCAAGGGTTACCAAATCTCGCAATACGAATTACCGGTGGTCGGGCAAGGCACGATGACGATTGAACTGGACGATGGCAGCAGCAAGGTGATTGGTATCACGCGTGCGCACTTGGAAGAAGACGCCGGTAAATCCTTGCACGAAAGTTTTCACGGCATGACGGGCATCGATCTGAATCGTGCCGGTACCCCCTTGCTGGAGATTGTCTCGGAGCCGGATCTGCGTTCCGCCAAAGAGGCCGTTGCGTACATGAAAAAGATCCACTCGTTGGTACGTTATCTGGGGATCTGCGACGGCAACATGCAGGAAGGCTCGTTTCGTTGCGATGCCAATGTGTCGATACGGCGTAAGGGTGCGGACAAATTGGGTACCCGTGCCGAATTAAAAAATATTAACTCCTTCCGTTTTGTCGAACGTGCGATCAATTACGAAGTGGAACGGCAGATCGATATCCTGGAGTCCGGTGGTAAGGTAATACAAGAAACCCGCTTGTACGATGCCGATAAACATGAAACCCGCTCGATGCGTTCCAAAGAAGAAGCAATGGATTATCGTTATTTCCCTGATCCGGATCTATTGCCGCTGGTCATCAGCGAGGCGGACATTGACGCCGTGCGCAAGACCTTGCCGGAATTACCCGATGCGAAAAAGACACGTTTTGAAAATGAGTTTGGTCTGGGTGCGTATGATGCCGGTATTCTTGCGGGTGATCGTGAAGTTGCCAATTACTTTGAAGCAACGGCGAAAATCTCGGGTGAACCCAAGCTTTCAGCAAACTGGATTATCGGCGATCTCTTTGCAATGTTAGATAAAGAACATAAAGATATTACCGCAAGTCCTGTTACCGCGCCGATGTTAGGTGACATGGTGAAGAAAGTCGTCAATAAGACGATTACCTCCAAGATGGCCAAAGAGGTCTTCGACGCCATGTGGAATGGCGAAGGCAGTGCCGAGGCGATTATTGAAAAACGGGGTTTAAAACCGGCGGATAACAGTGCGGTGGAAAAAATCATCGATGAGCTGATCGCGAACAATCCAGGACAGGTGGAACAATACCGTGCCGGTAAAGAAAAAGTGTTGGGCTTTTTTGTCGGTCAGGTGATGAAGGCCTCGCAAGGTAAAGCAGATCCGGCAACGCTCAATGAACTGCTCAAGAAAAAATTGTTAGGCACGACAGACTAGCAAGCTATCTTTCGCCACTTGTTCCTCACTTACTAACGAGATGCATGAAAAGGATACCCTCCAACCAAGACCGTCAGCCGCAGGGATGCGGCTGTCGAGCCTACACGGACGTATTTACGGCGTGTCTTGGTTGGAGGGTATTCTTTCCATGTGACTTATTAATATGAATGATACCTTGCAACGTTTCATCTTCGAGCACGCCGCCATCCGCGGCGAGCTTGCGCATTTAGATGCCACCTGGCAAGCCATTCTTGAACGCCATGAATATCCCCTGTTAGTACGCAACCTGCTCGGCGAGGCCATGGTCGCGGCGATCCTGCTCTCCGCTACACTGAAAGCCAACGGCCGGATGACGATTCAAATGCAAGGTCATGGCCCGTTGCGTTTGTTGGTAGTGGAATGCAGCAACGCCCAAGAGTTGCGTGGCCTGGCGCATTGGCAAGATTTACCGGAGCACGGCAGTTTGCAAGAGTTGGTCGGTGATGGCCGGCTGATCATTACCTTGGAGCCCGGGGATGATCAGGCGCGCTATCAAAGTATTGTTGAATTGCGTGGCGCCACCTTGGCGGAGGCGCTGGGCAATTATTTGCAACAATCCGAACAACTCAATACGCATCTGTGGTTGGCGGCCGATGGTAAATCCGCCGCCGGGATGTTGCTGCAGAAATTACCCAGCCAACAAACTCAAACCGACACCGATATGTGGAACCGGGTCATCCATTTGGCATCTACCGTGAAACCTCAAGAGTTACTTGAGTTGACGCAACTCAGCTTGTTGCATCGGCTGTTTCACCAAGAACAAGTACGGGTGTTTGAACCGACGCCGATTTGTTTCCGTTGTTCATGCACTAAAGATCGGGTAGTGAACATGCTGCGCTCCTTGGGTTACGCGGAGGTGCAATCGATCCTCGTTGAACAAAAACAGGTGAGTGTCGCCTGTGAATTTTGCAATCAGAAATATGCGTTTGATAGTGTTGATGTCGAACAGATGTTTGCCAGTAACTTGAGTCATCCGGCGCCGCCGACCAAGCAATAGAAACGGATAACACGATTGAATGTGATCACGCCAAACATAGCATGGATCACTGTCTTGCTCTTGGTGGGCAGCCAACTGCACGATATGTCGCTGGCGGTAGCTTCAGGTAATTTGGGTATGACGATGGACACACGCAATTACGGAACACGGGTGACGTTCACGATGGACAATATCTTGCGTTTTCCCGATCTCTCACTGCGTTATGTTGGTTCACAGCGAATCGAGACTAAGCACGCCAACTCGCAAGGCGTCGTTCAACATAACTTTGAGGCAGGTGTCGGCAAGGAGACAGCCCGCGTGTCGTGGTCAAGTGACACAGGGGATACTGCGCCGAACATATTCACGGTTGGCGGACAGCGTTTTGTGCTTGAGCTCGGCCATTCGATTTTATCTGCAACCATGCTGGATAACGATGAATTGGTGTTGTGGCCAGAGAAGTTATTTCAAGCCGAGACGAGCATGCTCCGATTGCTCAGCTCTTGGCGCAGGTTTGAATATGCCAGTGCTGCGGATTCCGTTTTGGGTGCGATACTTAGTGTGGAACGAGGCAACGGCGGCGCGCGCGAATTCCATTTCAAGGTTCCGGATGGTGAGGTATCGGTCAGCGTGAGTAGTTTCGACGAACGGCTGGCAGCGAGTCAGCATTTCGACCGCACCATTCATGCACTCACCCCCACGGCGACAGACTTACGTTTACCAATGCCGGATAGCGTAGTGTGGGCGAACTATTCCGACCCGAACCGTCCCGTCATGCTGTGGCGCAACAATACAGTATATGAAATATCTGGTTCTCTCATGTTGAAGCGCCGTGTGCGCTTGGCCCGTTGGCTGGTGCACGAGATGAGCAGCGAATATCGTGTCGAAGAGATACCGGACGATACCACACTGTGGTTATTGCTGAAGCTCACTGCATTACCGGATCTACGCCAGCTGTCGGACGCCGAGGCGGGTAAGATCAAAGCCCGCAGCAAACCTTATCGTCATTCCAACCCCATCCCCGCTGATCTTGCTTGCAATCTCCACGACCGCACTGCACGCGGTTGGCATAGGGTGGCCGGTGGTAAGTGGGTCGTGGTGAATCCTATAACCAAGGCTGAACTACATCTCGATAACCTCGACTTGCACCGTATTCAACGCCACGGCCAGCGCTTCAGCGTTGAGCAAGTGCAGTTTTTGGATCAATTGCCGTAAACATGGGGAGGCGAATGATTGCGTATGTATTTTTTAGCCGAACACGAAGAAGCTAAGCGTTTTTCTTTAGTTGCCGACGACAGCCACAAGGGGTTTGTTATGCGTGGCGCGATACAATGCCAATAGCGGCAGCATCACCATAAACCACTGGTGGCGAATCATCTACTATATAGTGGCTATAATGATATGTGCACGAAATCAAACTGTTTGGCGCGGCTCGTGCGTTGTCGCTGCTATTTATAACGGAGACTGCCTGCGTGGGACAGCTGCATATTGAGACTGTTGAGTTGAAAGAATTGATTCGGCGCAGTAGCCACATGGTCATTGCTGAGCCGGCCGTTCCTCTGTGCGCTAGTTGTGTGGAATAACAGGATGCGCCGTGTATTGAACAGGATCGGTGAAGGTGTACTGGTCTTCATGACACGGTGCGGTTGAAGTAGGCGACGGCGTGTAATCATGTTTAGCAATAAAGCAACCAAGTGGTATCAATGCGTGAGGACAATTAGTCTCATGCTGCTACTGCTCTTGCGCGGAGTGGACACGGTGATGGCGGCAGAACAACGATCTTCTGGAATTGAGTTAAGTACGCAAGTCACGGAATTCATCGTTGGCGGTGCGATACCGGTAAAAATTCTGTACCGTAACATTTCGCCCGTGCGTGTGGAATTCAAGGAGCCGCCGAAAACATGGGAAATGCGATTCCGCGTCGTCCGTGGCGAGACGTCGCCGGAAGATCGGCCATTTGGCCGAATGTCGAGCTACACGACGTCGACGGGGATCGAGCGCCGCACAGTTGAGGCGGCAAAGTTAATCAGGCTCGATCCACGGCAGGAGGCCACGTTCGACGACGATATTGGCACGCGTTGGCCGGAGTTGTTTTCGCCAGGGGTCGTTCGCGTACGTGTTGTCGATTTACATGACGAATTGTGGCGTACGGCATCGAACCAGTTAACGTGGCGCATTGTGTTCAAGCTGGAATCCGTGGACCATCTGCTCGCGATCCTGGCTAACGTAAAGAGTACGTCTGATGCGAAGCAGTTTGCCATGAAATGGCTGATTACGCTGAAACCTAATTTTCATTTTGATGTAGAGCGCGACGACGCAGCGACAACGCATGCGAATGTAATCGCGTTGGATAATTACCGGAAGTGGTGGACAGAAATCCGCAATAGCGATAGCGTTGCCAAACAGCTCGCCGCGATTAATCGACGCTAAACAGGATGGGTAAGTTCTCCTACCGATGTGCGTGGTTTACTGCGTAGGTTGGCAGGCTACGCTTCCCGACGGGAAGAACATAACTGGCGGCCAGAGTGATTTCAGGTGGGGATGAAATTATATAAATTTGTACAGGCGCCGTTTGCATTGGGGTGTTCCGGCCATCTGCTTGGGGAATGGCTGCGGTTCAGCGGATGTCTGTGGTTCGGTCTTGTATGTTTTCTTGGTGTTATGCATAGCCAGCCGCTCATGGCCGGAGAAAGGGTGATGACGATGAACGTGCAACAACTGCGGGCGCTCGGGCGCTATAGATTGCTCCGGCTTGCGGTCGATGAAGTCCGGTTGCAACTGCCTGATTTCGATCCGGAAGGTTTCGATGAGATCCGGGTACGCAGCAGCGATAGTGCAGTCGTGGTTCGCTTTACCCTGCATGTGAGGCTCATCCAGCGGGGAGCCGATGGCCACGATTTTTACAAGTCCTCGCCGGATACCTTGGAGGTGGTGTTCACGCAAGACCAGCGCCGAATGAATCCTGATCCGAAACAATTTTTCAAATATATGCAAGCCGTTCGCGAAGCGCAGCACGTATTGCAGGATACCGGTGTGCCAATTCACAGCTCCAAGGAAGTAAGTCACATTCTCATTGAGGATCGCGTTGACGCCTACTTGGTGACGGTCACCCGTCGCGCGCCACGAGCAGGTATGACGGGTGGTGCTGAGCAGTACAACGTGAATAAGAAAACGAAGCAACGGACAAAACTCTGGCACGAGCATCCGATGAAACTGCCCGGTGAGGCTGCTACGGAGGAACTCAACATCGGCGAGGAAGGATGGGAGGAGATTGCCTTATGAGACACCTGCTCGAAGGCACGATTATGGCCGCTAATATTCCGCCTTGCTGACGCCAATAATAAGTTATGGATAAACTCCCGGATCTTATGCTACGAGAAAACGTATTGTTCTACTGTGCATCGCGGCGTGCATACTGGCGGCCACGATGGAAAGCTGACCGAGACGAAGAATAAACCGCTCATGACAAAACAACTGTTTCAACTTACCGCGTTAGCCCTGATCTGGTTTGTTGTTTGGGCGTCGGTCAGCGGACCGCTGGGTTTGTATGTGACCACGGCGCTCAAGAAAAGCGATTTCAGCAACGCGACGGTACTGTGGGGCACGGTCGTGGGTTATTGGTGCGGTGCCCTCGGTGTGTATTACGGCGTGCTTAACAATATTTAATCCAAACACAAGGCAAACAAAAACTTCATGCGAACACTTCTGGTATTGCTTTCTCTGGTAACTTGTACTGTTACCTATGGCCTGGACGCGCCACTTTCTTCGCCCGAGAAGGTGGTGTTGGATTTTTACGCCGCCGAGGCCAAGTTCCCGTCGGTAACAAATATAGAACACGCCAAACCATTTTCTGTATTTTTGAGTCGTAGTTTGTATCGCTCGATACAGTACGCGCTGGCGGCGGATGAAGCCTATTTAAAGGAAAATCCAACCGATAAAGGATTTTTCGGTGATGGGGTCGCTTTTGTTGGCAGTCCGGATGGTTATACGTCCTATGCGGTAAAAGGCGTTGTCCCCAATGGTCCCCATGCGGCGAGAGTGGCGATTCAATTTTCTTACCTTGATCAGCAAAAACCCAAAGAATGGTCCTTTATGTGGACAAATGTGATCCTTCTTATCAAGGAAGAGGATAAATGGGTTATTGATGACATTGAGTATCAAGATGGCGCTAGACTGTCGTTTCATCTTAAGCAGGCTGTTGAAGAGGTACGCAAATTAATCCAAAATGAAAGACCGACCACAAGCGTGCCTTAGGAAAAACCAAAAGTGTGCCCCCAGTTTCCTTTGCTATCTCCATGTAATCCTCTTATAGATACGTGCTAACGTTCCCATTTATACCAAAAAATTTAAAATACCATGTCATACGGCAGTTTGATTTCTGTGCGTATTTTCCGAGAAATAATGACCTTGGCGAAGGGGAGTTTGGCCATTGTGTGTGACGTCGACGGTAGCGAACGCGGAGGTGAACTTGCTATCAGTTCCAGTTATGTAGGCGCGGCGGCTATGTTGTTTAGGCAGAGGTGACAAGAGTATGATTACTATATGCCAACCCAACAGACACTGTCTGAGCATTTCGAGGTGGGTAATTGTGGAATTGTGAAGAAGCAGGGACAACCAATGCATCGACGCGGGTGGAGGGTAGTGTGGGCAGTTATTCTTACTGCAGGTACATCGCTGGCTTGGGC
>Ga0315281_10015706_pt1 | contig 10139 bp, 13 predicted proteins | sample YL17G07_0_MG_FD_204540 | JGI IMG/M metagenome (GOLD analysis project Ga0315281, IMG submission 204540) | Sediment microbial communities from Yellowstone Lake, YNP, Wyoming, USA - YL17G07_0 | ecosystem: Environmental > Aquatic > Freshwater > Lake > Sediment | place: USA: Wyoming | collected...
CCGTTCAAGTAGCATGAATGGATTCCGAGAACGGAAGCCTAACGCAGTCCTGAGCCTTCGGTGTTGTGCATCGAACGCCATTGAAGATGCTTGTGACCATAACTGGGCGAGCGCAAGCTCCCGACTTCTGGTCGTGGAGTAGGTGACCCCTTGCAGCTTAAACATGAGCGAATGCAAAGCAGGAGATGAGGTAGGGTGCAGCGAACCAACACGGTCCTACTTACGCCAACCTGTGAGCAGGATCAGCAGCTCCGCAGCCTCGCGGAAGCATCAGCGCGACTATGGAACCTGGCCAACTATGAGCGGCGGCAAGCACTCTTCAAAAGCCAGCGAGTTCCCACCTACGCTCAACAATGCAAACGCCTCAAAGACACGGACACATTCAAGCAGCTCGGCACATGCAAGGCCCAAGCAGTCCTCATGAAACTTAGAGAAGCATGGGGAAGCTACCATGCGTTGAAGCGTCTCAAGAGACGCGGTCAACTGCCACCGCACATAAGGCGCGTACGTCCACCACGGTACATGAAAGACCGCCAGACGCGTAGGCTCGTGGCGGAATCAATCTACGTGCGCAACGACGGATACAAGCAACGGGAAGAAGAGCTCGTGCTCTCAAAGAGCCTTCGCGTCCGGTTCAAGGCGGGTGAACTCTGGGTTGGAAAGCAGGGTAGGCTTGAACTCCACTACGACCGACTACGCGGAAAATGGTACGGTCATATTCCTGTGAAGGTCAAGTGGCCCCGTAAGGGTCTGCCACATCATTCGACGCGGAAACGTGCGTCCATCGACCTTGGAATATGCAACCTAGCCACATGCGTAGTCGACGGCGCAGAGAAAGCCTACGTGTATTCTGGACGCGCCGTACTGAGCGACTGGCGGTACTGGACCAAACGTATCGCCTCATACGAGTCCACGTTGAAGAAGACGAACCAGCGGGACAGCTCGAAGCATCTCAGTAGGCTCTATCGGACACGCAGACGACGACTGAACCATGCAGTGAAAGCGATGCTCCGAGACCTCTACGACCGCCTAGAAGCTCACGGAGTCACAGACCTCATCGTAGGCGACTTGAAGCATATCCGCGATAACGCGAACCATGGCAAAGTGGGCAACCAGAAGCTGCATAATTTCTGGCCTTTCATGCAGATCCGCCAGCGAATCCGTGAACTCGGAGAAGAATACAACATCCGCGTACGATTCAAGTCGGAACGTGGCACATCGAAACATTGCTCTCTATGTGGAGAGAAGCACAAGAATGGCCGTAAGCATAGAGGACTCTACCACTGCAAGACCCGTAACATTCTCATGAACGCGGATGTGAACGGCGCATACAACATCCTCTACAGGTGCCGCAAGGTAGCCGCAGGCAGCGGTAGCAGGCCAATGGCTTGGCCTATGCTTCTGAAGTGGAACTCTCAGGAATGGGACGTGTCCGCAGCATGAGGAAGCATGAATCTCCCGACTTCAGTCGAGGAGAGAATCAATAGAAGACTCGCCGTCGATTTCTGTCGCCCACCCTTCGCAAGGACGGTCACACGATGCTTACTCGCATCGGACGAGAAGCACGCATGAGATGGGGTTTCGGATGGCATTCGACGTGGTCGACCTAATCTGGTCCGCGATGCACGACAACGAACTCTACGGTCCCAGCGATCTTGCAAACAGTCTGGAGCAGCCGATCGAAACGGTCACAAGAGTCCTCGAGTTTCTCAAGAAGTACAAGTTTGCGGATCAGGTCACAAGGCGCGAGATGCTCTTCAGAAAGACTGCGGCCGCTGTCGGCCCTGGTGACGCCTTGAGAGTCCTGCATGCACTGCTGGAAGATGCCTGCGTCAGTGATGCAGGTCAAGTAGTTAGCGTCTCAAAGATCAACAGACACCCAAGACATTTCCTTGACGTGAGACTGGGGAACCGGATCGTCCGATCCAAAGATGCGAACTAGTCTAGGCCTTGATGGCTAGACTGGTTTCCAGGGCACGTTTCTTGGATTCAGCCATCTCTGAGTATTTTTGGAGTTCACGGTAGTCCTCTAGGAAGCGTTGACCCTTCTCGGTCGCGACATAGTTCTTCTCGGCCCCGCCACCGACCTCCAATAGGTCAAAGTTCACGAGCAGGTCCAGATACTTCTGCAGAAGATCGAAGCTGAGGTTGCCCTGGTACATGATCTTCGTCTTGCGGGAACCGGCTTTTGCGATCTCGAGGATATCCGCGGCTATCTGAATCCGGCTCCGATACTGCCGCTTACCATTCACCACGTGGATTCCCCGGATTTGAGACCGCTTCGACGCAAAGGCAGGTGCGCCATCAAAAGATGATTGTGGAAGGCTTTTCTAGAAAAGTCTTCCCGTCCCATGAGCACTCTGAGCTATGCGATCTGGGCCAAATCGGCCTTCTCGTCGACGGCCTGCAGAATCTTCGCCGCTTCGAGGGATCTGACGCGGAAAGAGAGGATATTCGTGAAGTGGCTCGCCCAGTGATTAGCTCTCACTCATGAATGGGTGTGGGCTTCTGGGCTCTCCGCCTACTTTTTCTCTTGGCGGTTCATCTCCAGCATAGGCCAGATCATACGTGGCGCTGGCCCGCTTCTTGCAGACCCGTGCTGGACTCTTTCAGGCATGCACTTCAAGCGTAACCTTGCTTTGCGGCTTTCCAATCCCGAGTCGATTGGTTCGCCATTCGAATACGTCCTTCATGCGGGCAAGATCTTCTGCGTCGACCTCTGGGTGGTCACGCATCAGCTCGAGCATCAGCGTGAACGCGCGGGAGCAGTCGCCGCAGAGCAAGTCCTCATTTCTTTCTAATGCGTTTGCACAAACCGCACAAGCAGTCTCTTTCATCCGCAGTCTCCCCCGTCTTTGCTTCCGTCGTTGGAATAATCGGTTGCGGATTCGCGTACTAGAAGACCGATCACCGCGAAACCAGACGAATTGCCCCAGAGGCCTTTGTTCCATTCAGCCCTGGACGAGACTGGGACTAGTCAAGTTGAACCAGACCTGCAACCAGACTACTCGATGTTCGCCGCTGACCATCCAGCCGAGTTCGAACGCGTTGGCCTCTGTTCGCCATGTCCAGAGTTCAAAGATTAGTCGACAAATGGATGTGCCACACGATTCACGATCTATGGAGACATAATGTACAAGGACACACGTGCAAGAATACAGACCGCGTGAGTTCTAGCGTAAAAGCGCCCGAATATCGACTGCCCCATCAGAGGTGATGTGTCGTCGATCTCTGACACTATCACATGGGGCTTCCAGTGAAATAGCCCGAGACGCGCGAGTAATCACGCAGAAAATCGAATCCTTTTTCGGTGATTTGGTAGATCCGGTTGCCCATGTCCTCGTCAACGCCCTGTGCAAGTAGGCCTCTTTCCTCTAGAAAGGCAAGGTACCTCTCCAGCTGTCTATGACTCAGATTTGCCTTGTACATGATATGCGTCTTTAATGCCCCGTTTGATGCAACTTTCAATATGTTTGCAAGGATTTCCATACGCGTTCGGTTCCCGATTTGTTGGGGCTTTTGTTCTAGAGGAAACATATCCGACACGATCTAGAAGATTGGCCATAGAATACATATAAGTGGATGTATGTAATTGGCCATACAAGCACTCGTTTTAGAAATTACGGGGACCAGAGTTGTCGGTCTCGTCTGCACTGATGGGAAAACTGCAAGCCCTCGGTCTGACACAGAACGAATGCGAAGCATACCTTGCCGTCCTCAAGTTGGGGGCTTGCACAGCCGTCCAGGTGTCGCGCGAATCGCATCTACAGAGAACTGAGATCTATCCTCTAATGGTGGGACTTGTCTCAAAAGGCCTCGTCGAAGAGACCATCGACAGACCAAAACGGTACAGACCGGTCGATGTCAAGTATGCATTACCTCGCTTGGCTGTGAGAATCAGAGACAGGGTCGGCAGAATCGCCAAAGAGTCGGAGCAATTGGCAGCCAAACTGGAAGGATTCTCAACGAAAGCCAAGCAGGCGCCGCAACAGGAAATCCGCATTATCTACGGACCACAGTCTTGTCGAGCGCATTTGTTAGAATCGGTCAAGTCCGCCGAAGTCGGGTTCTGGGGAATGGCGGGACGAAGCAGGCCACCGCACATATCAAATCGCCTTCTTACCGAAAGCCTTCGACTGATTGCAAAGGGCATCAAAGCGAGATTCATCTTAGAGATCGATAAAGAGAATCTTAAACGCGTCAGGAAAATAAGCGCTGTAGCTGAAGTCGCTCACTATCAGCCGATCCCCGTATTCATGTATGGTGCAGATGACAAGTCTGTAGCCGTGTGTCTAGCAGAAGAACCAACTAGTCGTCCATCTCAGATGGCTCAACTTGTCAGCACCTATCGCCCAACCGTCCAAGTCATGCGACAGTTCTTCGACATCCTGTGGAGGGAATCGACCCCATTTGTCACTCGTGAAGCTATCCTCCTAGGTCATCGCCCGCCGAGCCCGAGCAGCCGCATCACACGTGGCCGCAAGGAAGCCTACGCTCAAACTGAGATAACGATGAACTCTGCAAAGGATAGCATAAGAATCTACATTCCAACTCGCTTCGGACCGGTACGCATTTTGAAAGCGCTCAGCGGACCACTTCTACGTGCTCACAGACGAGGAGTGAAAATCCGCGCTATCTGCAAATCGTCAGATGAAAACGCAAGAGAAGTCAAGACACTAGTCAAGTTCGCAGAGGTCCGTCACACGGACAACCCAATCGGATTCAGCATGGGCATCGTTGATGATTCGGACGCAGCCATCTACTACACTGACCCTGACTCCTCCGAACTAGACAGCCACACGGACTACACGATCCGCATGACAAGCAAAGAAGGCATACGACATCTCGGTAACTTGTTTGAAGCGCTGTGGCAAGAATCGATGCCCATTGAAGACTGACGTGGAGAGAACAAGAACCGCTGGGTGAATCCTCAAACGCTCTATGCTGATATGCAAACGTACATTGCTGCATATCTGTCGAGAAGGTTATTGTTGACACGCAAGAACCGGCTGCGAACAGACAGCAACATTCAAGGCTCTCCTTAGATGAAATCTGCACCATCGGGAGACTCCATTGAGCAGGCCGACCAAGGAGAGTAGACTACGCGCCATCGTGGTCTACGTCTTCGTGATGGTGGTTCTGTCGGCCAGTTTCTACTATCTGCCCAACTACTTTATTCTCGAGAAGATTACAGCCGATCACTCGTCGGCGCTGCTGAACTGGATCGGGATTCCAGCAGCGTCACGCGTCATAGAAGGGCGCGCTTTTGTCAACGAGTTCGAGATAGAACGCATGTGCACGGGCATACAGGTCACAGCCATCTTCGCTGGCATTCTGATCCCGTTCCCTAAGATAGCTTGGAGAAGGAAGGCGATTGCGATCGTCAGCGTCGCCGTTCTCATCTACTTCGCGAATATCGGAAGGATCGTTCTGGAGGTTTGGCTACTATACGCGGGGATCTTGCCCTGGTATTTGGCGCACTACCCCACCGGCCTGATCCTCGGCATCTTCTCCGTGGCATTCCTCGTAATCGTCCTTGATCACTTCATTCCAGAGATCGGTGACTACACGATCAAGGCTGTAGACATGCTCGTGCCAAGGCGAGCGAGCGCCGCTAGCCTGAGCTGACCTGCCCTTTTCCACATTTCGAGCAGAACCTAGCGTCGGGGTCGATGCCGGCTCCGCAGAACATGCAGTAGGTCCTCATTAGAGGTGCAGCCTTCTCCTCTGGTGGTTTCTTGGTTATTCGTCGGGCAACGAATGCAGCTACCGCTCCCGCGACCAAGACAGCGGTGCCGATTGCCAAGTAGTAGAGTTGCTCGTAGTCGATGACCCAGTTCGCAACAACTCTGTATGGGTGATCCATCACCACGGACTCGCTGTTAGCGGTGCTCTCGATGTCGCCGCTCCAGCCTGTAAATCTCCACCGTATCCCGACCAGTCCTCCTGGCCCCTGCTGAGGGACGAACAAAGGTGCGGAGAAGTTCGCGACCGCGCCGGCCCGGTACCAGCCTGCTCCTGACACCTGAGTCACGTCAGACACGACATCGAGTCTGAATTCATCCTGATAGTCGACAGTCAGCAACAGATCCGTGCCGATCAAGAGTGTCTTCGGGTTGTCGTGATCGGTTCTATTCCAGCTCCGGAACACGGCTCGCCAGCCTTCTGCAATCGACACATTCCTAGGAGCTTCAATTGAGTGACGGGTCAACACCTTGAGCTCGCGGACGAGGATCCCAGTCTGATCCGTAGTGAAGTCGGTTCCATCCACAGACACGGCCATGTTCCCGTGTGGGGTTCGCAATGTGAGTCTCGCGTTGTCAGCGACTCTGATGCGCATCTCAATGAATCCGGGCCCGCGTTCCTGGTCGGTGAAGTAGCCTGGGCTGGATGCGTTGTAGAAGAACGCGTAGCTCGTCAGCAGCCATTGCCCTTCTTGGGCTGGCGACTTCAATTGTACGCTGTACGTCCTCTCGCCCACGTCTGCGAGGCGCTCAGGTTTGCTCTCCCATAGTTGATGGCTAAGGACGCCTCTCGCTCCTTCGTAGACCGCCGCGCTGATCTCAAAGTAGTCGCGAAAAGCGTACTCCACAGTCAGGTTGACGTGAAACATGTAGGAGCGGGGGACCTGAATCGGGTATTCTGCCTTGATCCTAAGAAGCCCAAGCTCGTCAATCTGAGCCATCGCCGGATGAGCGAAACCTATCGTTATGAAGACCAAGAGAAGACAAATGACCGCTACGTTCTTTGTCAGCAGTTTCCGCACGCTCAGAGCCTAAGATTCTTTGTCTTGCCAAGATGACTGGCGGAATATATGGGTGACGAGCGACCGTGTCGCCGCAAGTCTCCATCAAACCTAAGACATACATCGGTGACAACTGAAAGCCGTTCCCCGAGGCGGCTGAGACTCGCGAGAGGTGAGACGAGCACGCACAAGCTAGTACTTGTTAGACATGGCGAGAGTACGTGGAATAAGGAGAACAGATTCACCGGCTGGACCGACGTCGATCTCTCGGAGAAAGGTGTACAGGAAGCTCAAGAAGCAGGACGAACGCTCCGGAATGAATCCTATGTGTTTGATGTTGCGTTCACTTCGGTACTCAAGCGTGCGATACGTACACTCTGGATCATGCTTGATGAACTAGACCAAATGTGGATACCGGTCCATAATAACTGGCGTTTGAACGAGCGCCACTATGGAGCACTGCAGGGCCTCAACAAGGCCGAGGTGGCATCCAAATACGGTGAACAGCAGGTCCTTCTTTGGAGAAGGAGTTACGATGTGCGGCCGCCGGCGCTCGAGAAGAATGACGAACGGTACCCTGGGTCCGATCCGCGGTACCGGGATTTGAATGAGAAAGAGATTCCAGCATGTGAATCGCTGAAAGACACTGTAGACAGATTCCTACCGTATTGGCACGAGACGCTTGCTCCGTCCGTAAGGTCGGGAAAGAGAGTGCTTGTCTCAGCACATGGCAACAGCCTGAGGGCGCTCGTCAAGTACCTCGACAACTTGTCCGATGAAGCGGTCGTGAAACTCAACATACCTACTGGCATCCCGCTCATCTATGAGCTCAGCGATGACCTCAAACCCATCAGGCACTACTATCTGGGCGACGAAGAGAGAATTGGGAAAGCGATCGAGTCGGTTGCCGCCCAAGGAAGAGCAAAGGACATTTAGAAGAGGCAACGCGCCAAGCCCCTGCGTATGTACACGGCGCTTATATACGTCCGATGTATTACATGAATTGACTATACGATGACTGAAATGGTCACGCTTAGGATTGATGAGGAGACCAAACGCAAGGTGAAACGGTATCGCATACACGTGAGCCAGGTTGCGAGGGCTGCAATACTCCAAGAGATCGAACGGAAAGAACGCGAGGAAGCCCTCCAAGCCCTCAGACGAATGAGGGAGATCCTCAGAGAGGTGGACACCAAGAGAGTCGTCGAGCATATACGAGAGGACAGGAGCGCACGATGAAGTTCCTCTTCGACGCAAGCTCCGTGATTCAGGTGATCAAGACCTACGAGGAGGAGAAGGCCCTTCGGTTATTCAGCGAGAATTGCATCCTTGACCTCACCAAGTATGAAGTCGGAAACGCACTCTGGAAGGAACATACACTGCGCCGAAGCATTGGAGCGGATGAGTTCCGGGAGTTGCTCGACCTCCTTCGAACCGTCATTCTGCGGACCAAGGTTCTATCCGTTGACGCTCATGAATTACTGGACGTTGCCGAAGTCGCTGCGAAGGAACGGATAACATTCTATGACGCAAGCTACGTCGTAATCGCGAAGGTTCATGATCTGACTCTAGTTACGGAAGATACGCATCTAGCCAAGGCAGCTTCTAAGCACACGAAGACAGCCTCTGGGAAGGACGTTCCTTGAGGAAGCTTCAGAAGGCTCCGAGGGGCAAGCCGAAATAGAATTGACACTCTCACGAATGAAGTTCGCGGGACTCTCTGGTCTTTCGAGACGTCCTCCAACACCCAGATTGCAGATTCTAAGATTAGCCTACTCATGGCATAGGGACTGACCGGGCGTTCCGCTTTCCCTGGTTTCTTATCAGAAACTCCGCAGTTTTGCTTAGCAGTTCGAGTGGTTCACGTGCCACGAAGGCAAAGGTTCCCGATTCATCTGTCATCAGTTGGGATCCTCGGGCGAAAGCTATCGCATGGAGTTTGTTACGAAATCCTCCGGACTGAAATTCCTTCACAAACTCCTTCACCAAATCGGCCGTCTGCTCATTGAAAATCACAACCAAGAGCTCTGCGCTACTTTGCTCAGCATTTCTAAGCAATTCCTTCGCCGTTGTGGCCCTCGATATGTCGACGGCTTCGCAGCCAGCAGCGGTGAGCATTGCAGCCATGATTGCACTCATCATATCGTTCCCACCTGTGACTGGACCAACACAGATCTTCGCCGTGAAGCGCGTCTGCTTTGGGGTGAGGTTCAACTTGAGAACGTTCAGGGCTGCCCGCGCCGCATTGGCTGAGGCGGTGAACCGTTCCTCGTTATATCCTCCTACCATGTGGAGGCTTTCGGCTGTTCTGAACGCGTCATAGAGATCGTCCAGCGCCTCTGTGGGGTTCTTCGCGTACTGTGCGATGACCTTGGCCTTCGCCTCAGCTGTCTCTGCGTCACCTTTCATGATCGCGTCGGCGAGTTGTCTCAGTATTACCTCGTCTTTCAAAGCGAGTCTTCCCTATGTGGATGATCGGTTTTGATAAACTGTTCTTGGTTGCAGCAATTAAGCAAGTCAAGCAGATATATTGCGGCCTTTTCATCTGGAGCTTGGTGCCGGTTGGAAGCTTACTCGGCCATCATGTCCATCGCACACGAGATCAAGCACGCAAGAAGAGCCGTGGCACTCACGGGAGCTGGGATCTCTGCTGAGAGTGGACTCGGGACTTTCCGAGGCAAAGACGGACTCTGGAGCAAATATGATCCTGCCGTAGTGGCTTCCATAGAATCGTTCACACGGGACCCCCGCAAGTTCTGGGAGTTCGCAAGAGAGATCGGCTGGATATTTCTCACAGCCAAGCCCAACGCTGCCCACACAGCGCTCGCAGAGTTGGAGACGATGAAGCGCCTGGACTCGGTGATCACGCAGAACGTGGACGGCCTTCATCAGCGCGCCGGCAGCAAGCGTGTTATCGAGATTCACGGCAATGCTGGCCGAATCATTTGCACGCGATGCTTGGCAGAGTATGTAACCGAGAAGATTGTTGACCGCATAGCACGGGAGGATGTGCCGAGATGCGACAGGTGCGGTGGTTCATTGAAGCCAGATGTCATCCTGTTCGGGGAACCGCTCCCAAAGAGGGCGTTCGATCAGGCGCTCAAGAAAGTGAAGTCAGCAGACCTGCTGCTTGCCGTTGGGACTTCGCTTGAGGTCTACCCTGCGGCGTCACTTCCGGAGATAGCAAAGAAAAGCGGAGCTAGGATCATCTCGATTGACAGCGAAAGAACCGGCTGGGACGATCTCTGCGACTACAAGGTGAGCGGACCAGCGGGGGAGATTCTTCCGAGGATCGTTCAGGCGACCAGGATCACTTTCTAGGCGGCAGATAGGCGGACAGTGATTCAATGCCGAGTTCTTGGAGCCGTTCCTGAGATGGATGCCCTGTTATCGG
>Ga0315281_10015709_pt1 | contig 10138 bp, 9 predicted proteins | sample YL17G07_0_MG_FD_204540 | JGI IMG/M metagenome (GOLD analysis project Ga0315281, IMG submission 204540) | Sediment microbial communities from Yellowstone Lake, YNP, Wyoming, USA - YL17G07_0 | ecosystem: Environmental > Aquatic > Freshwater > Lake > Sediment | place: USA: Wyoming | collected...
CCCCGAAGAGGCTCGCGGAAGAGGCTTGCGAGATCGAGATCGACCTCCTCAGGGAGCCGATCGGAAAGCAGGACCAGTACATCGCCGCCTATGGCGGGATGCAGTTCATCAGATTCAACGCCGACGAAACCGTCTTCGTCGACCCGGTCATATGCCCCCCGAAGACCAAGCGGGACATCGAGAAGCACATGATGCTCTTCTACACCGGCAAGACCAGGAACTCCGGCAGCATACTCTCCAAGCAGAAGGGCAACTCATCCGTCAACAGAATCACGCTCGACAAGATGCGCGCTCAGTCGGAGAGGCTCTTCCACGAGCTCGTCAGCCACAGGATCGAGGAGATCGGCACGGTCCTGAGGGAAGGCTGGGAGCTCAAGAAGTCGCTCGCGAGCGGGATCTCAGATGGCGAGATCGACAAATTCTACGAGAAGGCACTACATGCCGGAGCAGTCGGCGGAAAGCTCACAGGGGCGGGCGGAGGAGGGTTCCTCACGCTGTTCGTCCCTGCGGAGAAGCAGCAGGCTGTCAGGAGCGCCTTATCGAGCCTCAAGGAGATCGACTTCAAGATGGAGCCGCAGGGCTCCAAGATCATCTACGTAGGGGATGATATGTGATGGAGGACCTCGAATCCCATTCGCTCAGGTACATCGGAGAGGTAAAGGGCATCCTCACGAGGATGGAGAAAGACCTCCCTCCGAAGATTCGCGAGATAGTCGCCGCGCTCGTCAAGGCTAGGAACGGGAGGAAGAGGATCTACACGCTCGGGAACGGAGGAAGCGCCTCGACCGCCTCGCACATGGCGTCTGACCTCAACAAGGGGGCGAGCCGTCACGACGCCCCGAGACTCAGGGCCGTAGCCCTGACCGATAGCATCCCCTCGATGCTAGCCTGGGGGAACGACTCCTCCTACGAGGACATCTTCGTCGAGCAGCTCAAGAACCACTTGGAGAAAGGGGACGTGGTCATCGCCATAAGCGGCTCCGGCAATTCGGAGAACGTCCTCAAGGCTGTCGAGTATGCGAACAAGGAGGGAGCTGTCACCATAGGACTCACGGGGTTCGACGGCGGGAAGCTCGCCAGGATGGCGAAGATATCCTACATCGTTCCAAGCAATTGCATGCAGCAGATCGAGGACATCCACCTGCTCATCGAGCACATGCTCTCGATGATGCTCAAGGATTCCCACGAATGCGGGATGTGAGCTCCAGATGGCCAAGAAGAAGATTGATTTTGCCGCGTTCATCGACAGGGACGGGACCATGGTTTTAGACAGGCACTACCTCGCGGACCCGCGGGGGCTCGAGGTCATCCCGACCGTTCCGGAGGGGATCAAGAAGCTCAACGACGCAGGGATCCCGGTCATAATGGTCACGAACCAATCGGGAGTCGCGCGGGAACGGTTCGATGAAGCGACGCTCGAGCTGATCCACCAGCGGCTCTTCGAGATACTCGAAGACGGCGGAGCGATCGTCAACGGCGTCTATTACTGCCCCCACATGCCCGACGCCGGATGCGACTGCAGGAAGCCGAAGCCGGGGATGCTCCTGAGGGCGAAGAAGGAGCACGGGTTCGATCTTTCGAAGTCCTATGTGATCGGCGACAGGATGCTCGACATCGAGATGGCGCACAGCGTCGGCGCAATCGGAGTGCTCGTCCCCGAACCTGGAGACCAGTACCACGTCGACGCAGAGATCGAGGCTTCCAAGGAGATGCCGGACATGCGGAAGGCGACCTTCCTCGAGGCGGTCGACTGGATTCTCAGAGACATCGACAGGAGAACGCAACGACTGCGCAACTAATTGAATATTTATACGCTGCAATCTTTACATGACTCGACCAGACAGGTGTGAAAAGGGGCGGTCCAATGAAGTACTTCGTGACGGGCGGGGCGGGGTTCATCGGCAGCTGCATAATCGACCGCGTGATCGGCAAGAACGAGGTCACCGTCTACGACAACCTCAGCTCCGGGAAGGAAGAGCACGTCTCGCACCATTTCAAGAACAAGAATTTCAAGTTCGTCAAGGCGGACCTCCTCGACTTCGACAGGGTCGCCAAGGAGATGAAAGGGCACGATACCGTGTGGCATATCGCGGCGAACCCCGACATACGGAAGGGAACCGAGTCATCGAGGTACGACCTCGAGCAGAACACGCTGGTCACCTACAACGTGCTCGAGGCTGCGAGGAGGAACGACATCAACAGCGTCGTGTTCTCCTCGACCTCGACGATCTACGGGCCGGCGAAGGTGATCCCGACGCCGGAGGACTACGGCCCCTGCCTACCGATATCGCTCTACGGCGCGTCGAAGCTGGCCTGCGAAGGGCTGGTGTCGGCGTATTCATCCCTCTACGGCATCAGGGCGTGGATCTTCAGGTTCGCGAACATCATCGGGAAGAGGAGCACGCACGGGATACTCCCGGACCTCGTTGACAAGCTTAACAAGGATCGTTCGAGGCTGGAGGTTCTCGGGGACGGCAAGCAGAGGAAGTCTTACCTCCTCGTGGAGGAGACAGTGGACGGCATGTTCTTCGCATTCGAGAGAGCGAAGGATCAGCTGAACTACTTCAACCTCGGATCGTCCGACCAGATAACCGTGAAGAGGATTGTCGACATCCTGGTCGAGGAGGCGAACCTCAGGGACACGAAGATCGTGTACACCGGCGGAGAAGTGGGCTGGAAGGGGGATGTGCCGAGGTTCCTTCTATCTCCGGAGAAGATGGCAAAGCTCGGCTGGAAAGCGAAGCACAGCAGCGAAGAGGCTGTCAGGATCGCCACTAAGCTCGTGATCGAAGAAAGGCTGAAGAGGAAAGCCTGAAAAGACCGTCTCTACCGAGGCGCGCAGGAATTGACTCTTCGTGACAAGGGACTCGACGTCGCATTCCACCCAGACAACTGAGAATCAATATCAAAATAGATGAGAGCAAGGAAATGAAAGATCAGAAAGCAATCGCCAAAACAAAGGCGGATGAGTACAGAGTACTGGTCATCTCGCCACACTATCTCACCTTTGTGAAGGGATTGATAGAGGCCACTTCCAAACACGTAGCCAAGCTGGACGTCCTGTTTTATCACACCAGATGGACCGAATTATCAAGATTCCTACCGGCCAAAGGAAATCTGTCTTCGCGCGTTCGAAGGAATACCCTAAGAAGGCTCTTTGACAATAAGGGGATTCCGAAGAATGTCAAAGTGCATATCGTCAACGGTTTTTTCGGAGTGCTGGATAGAAGGAGCCCTGCCTATGGGGATAGAATGTTCGGCGCCATGAAAAGAAGGATTCTAAAGGAGCACATCGAATTCGATATGATCCATGCCCACTTCCTGTGGCCTTGTGGATATGTCGCTGCAAGATTGAGCCGCGAGTTCAAAGTACCGCTAGTCCTCACTGCCCACGGGTACGACATCTATCAGCTACCTTTCACAGACGATGCATGGAAAAAACGCATAGGGACGATTCTGAATTCTGCGACTTATGTGACGACTGTGAGTCAGAATAATCTTGCTTGCATTAGAAAATTGGACGTTGAAACCCCTGTGGAGATCATTCCAAACGGATTTGACGAAGAGCTCTTTCACCCTGAGGATAAATCCGAGTGCAGACGGCTTCTCAACTTGCCGCTCGATAAGAAAATTATTTTGACGGTCGGTAACCTGACCCCCGAGAAAAACTACGGCCTCCTCATCGAATCCATCAAGGAGATAAAGGCGAGGAGAAATGGTTTTCTCTGCATTCTGATTGGGACAGGCGGCCTTCGCGCAGAACTGCATCGCAGCATAAAGGAAAAGGGACTGACTGACTATGTCATCCTGGCAGGAGGAAGACCGCACGACGAGATAGCCAAATGGATGAATTCATGCGATGTCTTTGTGCTCTCCAGCCTAATGGAAGGAAATCCGACGACTCTCTTTGAAGCCATCGCGTGCGGCATTCCCTTCGTTGGAACTAAAGTCGGCGGTATTCCTGATATCATTGCATCTGATGATTACGGCCTGCTCTGCTCCCCCGATGATGCGCATGATCTTGCTGATAAGCTAATCACTGCCCTCGACAAAAAATGGGACTCGAAAGAGATTGCGCGTTATTCTAAGAATTATACCTGGGGAACAATAGCAGAGAGAATGATTTCCGTATATGAAAGAAGCTTCCACCGATGATCCAGTTGCGTCTCATGGCCGAACAGAAGTGTGAAGTGCCGTTCAGCTTTTCGTCATCCTCTTCCTAAGTCCCGAACATGCCATCTTCGGCATCGCGCCGTAATCTTTGGTCCTCGCCGATTTCAAGAGCTGACTTATCATTTCTACGTATTTTGGGGTCTGGTCCCCTTCCACTTTTGAGGCCCCCGCAAGCAAAGCCCTCTTTACATCCGTACCTTCCACGATTGTGCAGGCCCTTCCGATCTCTATCCAGAAGTGCGCGTCACTCCCGGCGATTTTCGGTTTGGCATATTTCTCCGCAAGCGCCAATGCCTTATCGTTCTCGACTTTTCTAGCCCGCGAGTTGAAAACCTCGATGGCGTCGATCCGGCTTAATAAATCCTCATCCAGCTTATGCCCCTTGAAGGGATGGGGCAAAACGGCAATCCCTCCCTGGGAATGGATCTCGTCTATCACATCGGCTGAGATGTCAGATTGAATCTCCCTTTCTAAGAAGAGACCCAGGACATCACCCTTTTCGGTTGCTATCTCAGTCCCGATTATGACGAGAAAATCGTTTCCACCGCACAATTTTCTCGCCTCCACGCCTCCCTTGATAGTCCCATGGTCAGTCACTGCGATTCCATCTAGACCTCTTCTCTTCGCGACCTTGATAATGCATTTCGGACTGCTCAGGGAATCCGAGGAATGTTCCGAGTGGATATGGAGATCGAGTCTCATGATCTCAGCTCTGGTATTCCGTGTGGATATCTGGGCATTCCGTTCTTCATCCATCTTGCCGCCTTCAACGCTGTTTCCACAAGCTGATAGGAGCTCGGGATCAAATCGTCTCTCTGGCAGTTTTTGACGACCTTCTTGTTAAGCATGTCTCTGATGATCTGGCGGGCCGAGTCCGGATAAGCGATGAGATGCAGGAGATCGTCCGGGAAAGGCCACTCGAATCTGACGCCGGTCCTGTAACTCATCACAGGGTCTATGTCCCCATCCATTGCCATCCTCGTGGTAAGATAGGGGAAATCGATGCCGGAGGCGATCGCGAGGTCGAGGGACCCCCAGAATTTGGGGTTCACTTCCATCAGTTTGAATTTGCCATCTCTCCTGTCTTTCTTGAATTCCACCATCGCGACCCCGTGCCAGTTGAGCGCTTTCAATAATCTCAACCCTACTTCGCGCAGCTCGGGGATCGATACGCTCTCGGCGGCTGTGCTATAACCGCCGGTGATAGGATACTCCCGGATTCGCCGATGCATGAACACCGCCCTCGGCTCTCCTCTGTTGAAAAGTGCGAACAGCCCGTACCCTTCGCCCGGGATATATTCCTGGATCACGGAACCTGAAGTGTCCAATTTTGCAAGTTCCTCCGGTGAATTTACGTACCTCATGCCGCCGGAGAACTTCGCTTGCTTTACCACTACTGGAAAAAGTGAAACGAGATCCTTATCGGCATAGAACCTCGGCGAAGAGATCCCAATGCTTTCTGCAAATCGAAGTGTTTTGTCCTTGTCTGCGGCGATCTCCATCGATTCTTTCGAGGCAAGAACCGACTTTGTCAACCGATCATATTCCGACTGATGCTTTGCAATAGCCACGGTAGCCTCATATCCAATGGGGAGAAGCACGTCGATGTTCCCCTTCTGAAGATACCTGAGCATGAATCGAGTGAAATCACTATCCTTGCGAGGATCGGGGCTGATCAGTCTCTCACTGCAATAGTTCGAACAAAATGACAGAGGGAATGATCTATGCGAGGCGGCGATAATGCTAATTCCCCTTCTCCCGAGGCTTCTAATGGCGCCTAGAGAGTGCTTATATCCCGCATCTGTCACCAAGACTCGAATTTGGATCGCCCTCTTTTGAGCTGAAATTCCTCTCCTGGTATTAATCATTGGGGTTCCGTTTCAATGCGTGAAAAAATCTGGGGCAACATTCGGATGATTCTTCGAACTCGGACAATGATAATATAACCGTCCCATCATTATGCGCACCGGTTCTCTGAAAGGAGAGTCTCGACAATGACCCAGGTCTGCAAGCGCTGCATATACAACGAGAAGACCCCGGGAATCTCATTCGACTCCGAGGGGATCTGCAACTACTGCAGGCAGCACGAGCAGCTTGACAGGGAGTACCCGACCGGCGACGAGGGCTGGAAGAGGCTAATCGCCATCGCGGAGAAGATCAAGCACGACCAGCGCAAGAAAGAGTTCGACTGCGTGATCGGCGTGAGCGGGGGCTGCGACTCCTCATACCTCTGCTACCTGGCGAAGGAAAAGCTCGGGCTCAGGCCCGTCGCCGCGCACTTCGACAACACCTGGAACTCGAAGATATCCGTCGAGAACATCCAACGGGTCCTCAAGAAGCTCGACATCCCGCTCTACACCTACGTAATGGACAACGACGAGTTCAGCGATCTCGCACTTTCCTTCCTAAAGGCCTCCGTGCCCGAAATCGATTCCCTAACCGACATCGCCCTGACGACGACGCTCTACATGGCCGCCGACAAGTACGACGCGAAGTACATCTTCAATGGGCACTCGTTCAGGACGGAGGGGATGACCCCGCTCGGCTGGTTCTACTTCGACGGCAAGTACATCCAGAGCGTTCACAAGCAGTACGGTACGGTGAAAATGGACCGCTTCCCGAACCTCTGGCTGTCGAAATGGATGAAGTGGCTCCTCAAAGACATCAAGAGGCTCCGGCCGCTCTACTACATCGACTACCACAAGGAGGATGCAATGAAGTTCCTGGTGAAGGAGCTGGACTGGCAATGGTACGGCGGGCACCACATGGAGAACCGCTACACGATCTTCTGCGATAATTACATCCTCCCGAGGAAGTTCGGCATAGACTTCCGATACGTCGAGTTCTCCGCGCTGATAAGGTCTGGTCAGATGACGCGCGACGAGGCGCTCGAGAAGATACAGAAGCCATACGAGTTCGACGAGTCGATCCTGGTCGAGGTGAAGAAGCGCTTGAGCATCGGCGACGAGGAGTTCGACAGGCTGATCGCCCAGCCTAAGCGCACCTACCACGACTTCAAGACATACCATCAGACCTTCAGGCGGATGAGGCTTTTCTTCTGGCTCATGTACAAGATGGATCGCATCCCGAAGAGCTTCTACCTGAAATACACGAAGTGATTCTCTCAGCCTTCACTTCCACTTTGTAAGTATCTTCTCCAAGCAGAATGGTTTTGCGCGCTCAGAGGTTGCCTGACTTCATCGATAACCTGCTTCGGCGAGGTTCACATAGCCAGACGTCGAATATCTTTATAATTAAGAAGACAATCGCCTTCCGGGAACGATGGCGGATCTGCTCAGCTCTGGGAATCTGACTATGACGATGGCATTTACCATGGCCATTTTCGTTTCCGGCCTGGTCACATTCCTCTCCATTCCTCCCATAATGAGAAGGATGAAGGAGAAGGGATTTGTAGGAAAGGACTACAACAAGAGAGAGGATGTTTGGATTCCAGAAATGGGCGGGATGGCGGTACTTTTCGGCTTCCCGGTTGGAATATCGCTTGCGTGCGGGGTGCTCAAACTCATATCTGAATTCAATGCTTTACCAATCCTTGCGGCGATCGGTGTTCTCTACATCGGCGGCCTAATAGGGATCCTCGATGATATCTCAAATATCAGCACGGAGGTGAAGGCGTTCGCTGCAGCCTTTGCCGCACTGCCGCTGGTGATCGGAAACATAGGCAACCCGGTGATCGACCTCCCCTTTGGAGTGGCAATCAACCTGAGCTCCGTCGATCTTCTGTTTTGGATCATCATTGCACCGCTGGCCGTCACCGGTGCAGCGAACGCACTGAACATGTCAGCGGGATATAACGGCCTAGAGACCGGACAATTGGCAATCATTTCGGCCTCATTGCTGGTGGTCGCCTTGTTGACTAGGGATAACCCGGCCGCGGATTTGATCTTCGCGGCTCTTTTTGGATGCGCAATCGGGCTGTACGCTTTCAACAGCCACCCGGCGGTTGTCTTTGTGGGAAATGTCGGGACCTTCAGCACCGGGGCCGTCATCGGAGCTGGGGTAATCATCGGAGACTTGGAATTCGCTGGTTTGATCGCAATAGCTCCTTGTTTTTTCGAGCTGTTCTCGACCGTCTATTATTCATACATTAAGAAGGTGGATAGCGAAATGCGAAAGAATGCTCAGCGGGAAGTCACGATAGATGGTGAGGGGAAGATGCATCCCCGGAAAGGCTCAGAGAGATACGCCCTTCCATTATTCCTATTGAGCAGGAAACCGATGAACGAGGCGAGACTCGTTCGTTCCATATTGACGATCTATCTGCTTTGCGGCATCTTGGCCGTCATCCTCTCGGTCGTGTGAGGAATTGCGTGGATAGCACGAGATGGGATCGAGAGATGATTCTGTCCTCAAATCACTCCGCCAACAGCTCTCCCACTCAGAGCTTCATCAGTTCGACGATAATAATAAATATGTTTGAATACTACTCGGCACACTACTCCATCAGGAGTCACGTCCAAATGATCCAAGCCTGCAAGCGTTGCATTTATGATGACAATACAGCCGGAATCTCGTTTGACTCAGAGGGAATTTGCAACTACTGCCGATGGACCGATGCGCTTGAGAAGGAGTACCCAACTGGTGTCGAGGGCAGGAAAAAGCTCGAGGAGATGGCCAAGAAGATTAAGCGAGATGGGAAGGGAAAGCCCTTCGACTGCGTCATCGGCGTGAGCGGCGGTTGCGATTCATCATATCTCTGCTACTTGGCAAAAGAGGAGCTCGGACTGAGGCCACTTGCAGCGCATTTTGATAACACATGGAACTCAAAGATTTCAGTTGAGAACGTCCATAGGATCCTCAAGAAACTCGACATCGAACTCTATACTTATGTCGTCGATAACGACGAGTGGAGCGATCTGGCCAGGTCAATGCTTTACGCTTCCGTCCCAGAGATCGACGCCCTCTCCGACATCGCCCTCGCCACGACACTCTACATGGCAGCCAACAAATACAAGATCAAATACATCTTCGATGGGCACTCGTTCAGGACTGAGGGGGTGAGCCCGATTGGTTGGTGGTACTTCGATGGTAAGTATATCCAAAGCATCCACAAGAAATTCGGGACGATGAAGATGGAGAGCTTCCCGAACCTCTGGCTGTCGAAATGGATGAAGTGGCTCCTCAAGGACATCAAGAGGCTCCGGCCGCTCTACTATGTCGATTATCACAAGGAGGATGCGAAAAAATTCCTCGAGGCTAATCTCGATTGGCGGTGGTACGGAGGCCATCACATGGAGAACCGCTACGCGATATTCTGCTACAACTATATGCTGCCACGCAAGTTCGGCATCGATCTGCGCTTCGTCGAATACTCCGCATTCGTCCGCTCAGGGCAGATGACAAGGGGGGAAGCTCTCGAGAAGATCAAGGAGCCTCTCGAATTCGACGACGAGATAATCGTCGAGGTCAAGAAGCGCCTCAACCTGACGGACGAGGAATTCGATAGGATACTCGCCCTGCCGAAGCACACAGCCAATGATTACAAGACATATCACAGGACCTTCAGATTGATGAAGCCTTTCTTCTGGCTCATGTGGAAACTCGACCGGGTTCCGAAAAGCTTCTACATTAAATATTCGAAGTGATTTCCTTAGAATGAACCGATGATTACGATTCTCGATTTTGGCATTGGCAACCTGGGCTCCATTCTCAACATGTTAAAAATGCTGAAGATCAAGGTCAAAATCTCATCTAATGTGGCTGATGTCGAGAGCGCTGACAAGCTCATACTCCCAGGCGTCGGAGCGTTCGACAACGGCATGAGGACCCTTAGCGATTCCGGCCTTTTCCCAATTCTCAATAAGAAAGTGGTAGATGAAAAAACCCCTATATTGGGCATATGTCTCGGCATGCAGATGATTGCAAAGAGGAGCGAAGAGGGCGATCTCCCCGGCTTAGGCTGGGTTGATGCCGAAGTCGTCCGATTCAGATTCGAAGGGGACGC
>Ga0315281_10015711_pt1 | contig 10138 bp, 6 predicted proteins | sample YL17G07_0_MG_FD_204540 | JGI IMG/M metagenome (GOLD analysis project Ga0315281, IMG submission 204540) | Sediment microbial communities from Yellowstone Lake, YNP, Wyoming, USA - YL17G07_0 | ecosystem: Environmental > Aquatic > Freshwater > Lake > Sediment | place: USA: Wyoming | collected...
GTGCGCTCGACTATTTTCGTGGCGCGGTGGCGATGATGCCACAGCTGGAAGAGGCGCACCGCGCGCTGTTGCTCGCAATGAATTACCTGCCGTGCGTCGATCCGGCCGAAGCCTTTGCCTATTATCGAACCTGGGGAATGCGCTGCGCTGCGCGCGTGCGACGACGCCAGCCACGTCGCGACACGGACCCGCGGCGGCGGCTGCGCGTCGGCTACGTTTCCGCGGACTTCCGCAACCATGCGATGGCACCATTCATCGAGCAGGTGTTGGCGAATCACAGCGCCAGCGCGGTCGAGGCCTTTTGCTACGACAACTCGCCGGCAAAGGATGCGGTCACCGCGCGGATGCAAGCCTACCCGGCCCTGTGGCGGGACATACGCGGGGTCGACGACGACACCGCTGCCGACCTCGTCGAGCAGGATCACATCGATATCCTCGTCGACCTCGCGGGGCACACCGTGGGGGGCCGACTCGAATTGTTCGCGCGCCGGCCCGCGCCGGTCCAGATTTCACTGCTTGGTTATCTCAACACCACCGGGCTCGATGCGATGGACTATCGCATCAGTGATGTGACCGCGGACCCGCCCGGCATCGCCGAGCGCTATCACGTCGAGCGCATGCTCAGGCTCCCGGGATCGTTCTGGTGTTTCAGGCCCCCGGACGATGCTCCCGATGTCACGCCTGCACCCGTTCTCGCTGCCGGGCATGTGACTTTTGGCTCGTTCAACAATTTCGCCAAGCTGAACCGCGCGGTGACCGAGGCGTGGAGCAGCATCCTCCATAGCTGTCCCGACGCGCGTTTGCTGGTCGTAGGTGCGCCGGAGGGGGAAGCGAGGGCCCGCTTCCTGGAACGATTTGCGGCGCATGGCATCGAGGCGGCGCGCCTCGAACTGTTTGGCCGCCTGCGGCTGGCCGAATTCCGTGCACTGCACGCGCGCGTGGACATCGCGCTCGATCCCTTCCCCTACGCTGGCGGGGCCACCAGCTGCGAGTCGCTGTGGATGGGCGTTCCAGTGGTGACGCTGGCCGGGATGTTCGGTTTCGCGCGATCCGGGGCGAGCCTGTTGAACGCGCTCGAACTCGACGAACTAGTGGCCGAAAATGCAGCGGAATATGTGGAGTGCGCGACGCGCCTCGCGGCGGATCATTCCCGGCTCGGGGACCTGAGGAGATCGCTGAGAGGGCGCATGCGCGATTCGGAACTCACCGACGGCGCGCGCTTCGCGGCGAAGCTGGAGGCGGCGTATCGCGGCGTCTGGCATGACTGGTGCGGCGTACCGCGTTCAGGTCCGCAACGGGTAGGCTGAAATGCTCGGCCGCTTGTTCGAGACCATCTGGCGACGTCTGCGCGGAAAGCCTGGCGCGGGGGCCGCGCTCGGTTTATACCGCGAAGGCGTCGCCCTTGGGCTGCAAAGCCGCTTCGATGAAGCGGCCGTCCTCTACCGGCAGGCGCTGGCGCTTGATCCTTCGCTCGCGGAAGCGCACAACAATCTCGGCCGTGTGCTCGAAATCCGCGGCGACAACGCCGGGGCGGCCGAGTGCTACCAGCGCGCGATCGGTGTGAAACCCGGACTGCCGCATCCATACGTCAATCTCGGTAATCTGCTGCAGCGTCGGAACGACCTGGATGCCGCGTTCGCGCAATACGAAGAAGCGCTCGCGCGCGACCCCACAATCTGGGAAGCACAGAACAATCTCGCCAACATCTTGTTGGAGCGCGGCGAGCACGAGGCGGCGCGCGAGGCCTTCGCGCGCGCAGTGCGGCTGCGTCCGGATGATCCGATCGCGGCGAGCAACACCCTGAACTGCGAGATCTACGCGCTCGCTGATTCGCCGGAGCGCCTGTTGCAGGAGTATCGGGCGTGGGCGCGACGCTTCGCCGAGCCACTGCGTGCGGAGATACCGGAGCATACGAACCAGCCGGACCCGCAGCGGCGCCTGCGCATCGGTTATGTGTCGCCGGACTTCCGCAAGCACGCGATGGGATATTTCATCGAGCCGATTCTCCAACACCACGATGCGGCGAAATTCGAGGTCACCGGTTACAGCAACTGGCCGCGCCCGGACCCAATGACTGCGCGATTCCGTGAGCTCTCGCATCGGTGGCGCGACATCGCGTTCATGACGGATGCCGACGTGGCGCAGACCATCGCCGCCGACCGAATCGATCTTCTCGTCGATCTCGCCGGTCACACCTCGGACAACCGCCTCTTGTTGTTCGCCCGCAAGCCGGCGCCGCTCCAGTTCACGTTTCTGGGCTATCCGAACACGACCGGCATCGCGGCGATTGATTACCGGATTACCGATGCGCTGGCGGACCCGCCGGGCATGACGGACGCGCACTATACGGAGCGACTGCTACGCCTGCCGGCGAGCCTCTGGTGCTACCGCGCTCCGGAGTACGCGCCGGACGTGGGGCCATTGCCCGCGCGCACGAACGGCTTTGTGACGTTCGGCTCGTTCAACGGATTCCTCAAGATCACGGATGCGGTCATCGATGTCTGGGCAAGCTTGCTGGCGAGGGTCGCGGGATCCAGGCTCCTCATGATCACCGTGGCAAAAGGCGAGGCGCAGCGCCGTCTGCGCGAGGCCTTCGACGCGCATGGCATCGACGCTGGCAGGCTGGAGCTTTACCCCAAAGTCCCGGTCGACGATTATCTGGCAATGAGGAACCGCGTCGATATCGCACTCGATTCGTTTCCGTGCAACGGCGGCACCACCACCTGCGATTCGCTGTGGATGGGGGTGCCCACGGTGACGCTGGAGGGTCGCGTGTTCGTCTCGCGCGCCGGCGTGAGTCTGATGACAAACGTCGGCCTTCCGGAGCTGATTGCGCGCGACGTCGATGAGTATGTCGACATTGCCGCCGGACTTGCGGCTGATCGTGCAAGGCTCGAATTCATGCGCAGCGGTCTGCGGGCACGCATGCGCGCCTCGCCACTTTGCGACGCGCCGCGATTCGTCGCAGACCTCGAACGGCTCTATCGCGACGCGTGGACCGAATGGTGCGCGGATCGCCGGGCTGCCCCGGTCGAGAGGGCCGGCGCTCCGGCAGTCTGATGCTCGCGCGCCTGTTCAAGCAATTGCTGCGCCGCTCGCGGAAGCCGGCGCCGCTCGCGGGCGTCGCCGATGCACTGGGCATGATCAGCGCCGGGCAGGAGGCGGAACGGGCGGGACGCCCGGAGGAGGCGCTGCGCCGCTATGAGTCGGCGCTGCGCGAATTCCCGGATTCAGCCGAACTCAATGCCATGCTGGGAAACGTGTTGCGCGCGCTGGGACGTCATGACGAGGCCGTGGCCGCGTACCGCAAGTCGACGCTGCTCAAACCGCCGCTTGCGGCCGCCTGGTACAACCTTGCATTGACGGAGCATGAGCTTGGCGACATGGAGGGCGCAGAACGCGACTACCGTGCCGCGCTCGCCGCCGACCCCGAATTCGTCGCCGCGCACGACAGTCTACTATGTCTCATTGGAATGGGGGGCGCGGGGTACATGCCATCGGACGTGCTCGCCGAGCACCGGCGCTGGGCCGCGCAGCACGCGGATCGGTTCCGTGCGGGGTGGCGGACATTCACCAACGTTACGGATCCGAACCGGCGCCTGTGTATCGGCTATGTATCGCCGGATTTCCGCAAGCATGCAATGGAATATTTCATTGAACCGATTCTGGAGCACCACGATCCGGAAAAATTTGAAATCACGTGCTACAGCAGCCTGCCGCGCCCGGACGCAATGACAGAACGATTCCGCGCGCTCTCCCATCGCTGGCGCGACATCTCTATCATGACCGACGCTGACGTGGCACAGACCGTCGCTGCCGACGGAATCGATCTTCTTGTCGATCTCGCCGGTCACACCTCGGGCAACCGCCTCTTGTTGTTCGCGCGCAAGCCGGCGCCGCTCCAATTCACGTTTCTGGGCTATCCGAACACGACCGGCATGGCGGCCGTCGATTACCGGATCACCGATGCGCTGGCGGACCCGCCGGGTATGTCGGACGCGCACTACACGGAACGGCTGCTGCGCCTTCCGGCGAGCGTTTGGTGCTACCGTGCGCCGGAGTCCGCACCTGAAGTGGGATCATTGCCCATGCGCGCAAACGACTTTGTGAAGTTCGGCTCGTTCAACAGCTTTCTCAAAATTACGGAGGCCGTCATCGATGTCTGGGCACGCCTGCTTTCGAGGGTCGCGGGGTCGAGGCTTCTCATGATCGGCGTGGCAAAGCGCGAGGCGCAGCGCCGCCTGCGCGTGGCGTTCGCCGCGCGTGGCATCGATGCCGAAAGGCTGGAACTCCACCCCAAGGTACCGCTCGACGAATATCTGGCAATGATGAACCGCGTCGATATCGCGCTCGATTCGTTTCCGTACAACGGTGGCACCACCACCTGCCATTCACTGTGGATGGGGGTGCCCACGGTGACGCTGGCGGGCCGCGTGTTCGTCTCGCGTGCCGGTGTGAGCCTGCTGACGAATGTGGGCCTGCCGGAACTGATTGCGCGCGACGTCGACGAGTATATCGAAATCGCCGCGGGACTCGCGGCCGATACTGTAAGGCTCACATCCCTGCGCAGCGATCTGCGGGCACGCATGCGCGGCTCGCCGCTTTGCGACGCCCCGCAGTTCGTTGCTGACCTGGAACAACTCTATCGCGGAGCCTGGCGGGAATGGTGCACCGACCAGCGCTAAATGCAATCGATCCAAGGAATGTAACAGTCGCCGCGATGCGGACGGGCTGCGTTCGCGCATCGCGTGCGATGGCGCCCCTGGCGAGCGTTCGTTGCACGGCAGGGAACACTTCCTCCGGCAGATGCCATTGAATAACGGCGTCGTGAACCGGTCCATGGCGATGCTCCTCACCTTTTGAGTAGCACGACCTTCCCGGTTTCGAAGACCACGAAGGGGAAAATGCTCGCCGCGCAGAACACGATCCACGAGAGCGGCGCACCGTGGAGCAGTATGGACCTTTATCGTTGCGGACAATGATGTCGCTATTTCTCATCCGCTGGGAAAAGCAATTCTTTTACCAGCCCTCGTTCAATACCTCGCATATGCTATCTACGTGCTCCAGAGTCATTTTGGTATGTAGAGGAAGAACCAGATAGTTGTCGTCGATTGAATCCATCGCGGGGAAAACCTCGTTGCAGCCGAATACTGAATACCGGTCGTTGCGAAAATGCGTCTGTCCGGATTCGATTCGGCGACTCCGAAGTTTGAGTTGGCAGTCCAGGCGTGCTTCGACCAGAATCGTAAATAGCCAGGCGGCGTGCTCCTTTCGCGGATCGAAGTCATCCACGATTTTGACGTCAGACACTTTCTTCAAATTTTCGACATATCGCCGATAGAGCGAGCGGCGATGAGCAAGTGTCTGGTCAAACTCCTCCAGCCCCGCGAGCCCGATTGCGGCGCCAATGTCGGTCATCTGATACTTGTAGCCGACCTCCGTGATATCGTTTTCCCAGATTCCTTTTTGTTTGTTCGTTCGATCAATGCCGAACCAACGAAGCCGGCGAGCGAGAGGGGCCAGGCTTTCGTCGAGAAATGTCACCAAGCCGCCATCGCCGGTCGTCAGGTGCTTGATCGCCTGAAAACTGTACATCGTGAACTCGGAGATTGCGCCTATTGGCTTGCCGGCATAGGTGGCGCCCAGCGCGTGGGCCGCGTCTTCGATGATCGGTATGCCATACTGATCGGCTAGGGTGCGTATCTCTGCCATATCGCAGGGAAGTCCGCCGTAATGGACGCAGACGATTGCTTTCGTTCTGGCAGAAATCTTGCGCTTCAGGTCACCGACTGAGAGGTTTAGCGTACGCGGATCAACATCAACAAACTTCGGCTTGGCGCCAATGTAAAGTAGCGGGATATTGGTCGCTGTGCAGGTGAAGAGGGGCACCAGAACTTCATCACCCGACTCGATGCCGGCTAGCAGATAGGCTAGGTGAAGCGCGTCGGTACCGGAACCTGTCGATACGCAGGGGCCGGGTTGGTGGAACTGTGCCCGAAAGCGAGCCTCGAAAAGATCCACTTTTGGGCCTTGCCCGATCCACCGGCTGTCAAGGGTGTCGCAAACGTACTCCTTTGCCTTCTTGGGCATGTGAGGATGAAAGAGTACTATGCCATCATCGGTGGACATCATCGGAAGATCGTTTTTCGGGGCCCTGGCCATGACATCCTCTGACAGTTATGGATTCCACATTCGCGCGGCAACGTCCATCTCCGACTATCTGTTCCTTCGCCGCCTGCGCAATCAGGTCCGGCATCAGATGACCAATAGCACCGCGTCGGTCGGATATTTGCGGCAATTTCGCTTTTATCTCAGTAAGCCGCCCAACGTTAAAGTATACATAGCATGGATGAGCGCCAAACGGGCAGGTTATCTGTTGCTACGCCAGGAATCCACTAGTTGCTTCATCACCGAAGTGGTCGATGAGCGCCTTCGCAGGACGGGGGTGGCGACAAAACTCATCCGTTTCGCACAGCAGTGTAGCGCGGATCTCACCGCAGAAATTCTATTGACAAATACTACTTCAATCAAGCTACATCAATCTGCGGGATTCCAGTGTTCCGGTGACGATGGCCGTATCGCCATTTATCGCTTCAAGCGGCAGCAGTAATGTATATCTCGTGTGCCTTGCATGAAGTGGGAGCGACCCTAGGCTCCAATTCTTGTTTTGGTCGTCCTCCGGAGTACGTTTAGGGAATCGTCGATTAAACCCGATGCCGCTCGACACCGAATCAGCCCACGCATGCGCAGTTGCCTGTTGATTTGCTTCACTGGCCTTATCCGCTTACTCCCCAGCCCGCCCCGAATTCGCCAGCGCCCCGCCGAGCGCATTCCCAAATGCATTTGTGGAACGGGCGAAAGGAGTCGAACGCTCCATATTTCGCCGCAACCAACTGGGCCGTAGCGAAATTGCATCTTCATTGTCGCGATTGGCACGGCGGCACAGCAGCGCGTAGAATGCACTGCAATGCCCTCTTGGGAGCTCTGACATGACCACACTGGAATTGAAATTGAATCTGCCAGACAGCCTTGCCAAAGAGGCTGCGCGCATGGGCTTGCTCGATCCCGACGCCTTGCAGGAATTGTTGCGCGAGGCGATCCGCAACCGGCGCATCGTGACGCTCGCCGAAGCACGCATGAAGATCGCCGCCGCGGGAGTTCCGCCAATGACGATGGAAGAAATACAGGTCGAAATTGACGCGGACCGTGCCGAGAGGCGTGGGAAGGCCGTTGGCTGATGCGTCTTGTGCTGGACACCAACGTTGTTGCGTCGGGATTGTTGTGGAATGGAACACCGGCTCGACTTGTCGATGCGGCACAAACCGGTGAAGTGGAACTCTTCACCAGCCGCGTATTGCTCGCTGAATTGACGCGTATTCTGCGTCGCGCGAAATTTGCGCTGGCGATTGCGAACAGCGGTGCGTCACTTGAGGATCTTGTATTGGGCTATGCAGCGCTTGCCACTCTCGCGACACCTGCACCGATTCCGGCAACTGTGCTCAATGACCCTGATGACGATCACGTGCTGGCCTGCGCATCGGCCGGCAATGCGGAGTTCGTGGTTTCAGGCGACCGCGATCTGCTCTCCCTGAAAACGTTCCGCAGCATCCGGATTGTCACACCCGCGGAAGCAATTCGGTTTCTTACTGCAGTTTGAGATAGCGACCGACGAGCGCCGATGTGCTGGAAAGTCGGCATTGACCCGGATTGTTCCGATTGTCTGCGAATAAATTCGCAGCTTTGAGGTCACAATCTGTGACCTCAAACACCGGGCTCGGCAGCCACCACACCCTACGCATTTACCGAGCAAGGCGTCGGTGCTGGCAAGGCGTCACCATTCGTTGCGCCGCACTACGCGGACGCGGCTCAAGCAGGTCTTTGAGGCAATTTGGGCTCATTAGGACAACGTGGGCAAATGCGGGCGTTGCGACAGCGTTCCATTGCTTCTTGTTCAAGAATAAATCGAGCGCGGCACCAATAATTCGTAGATTTTCAAGAACGACATGCCTGATTGTTCGCACCGACAGCGGAGCTCGACGGCATCGAAAACCATCGCTGAGCAGGCTCCGCTGCATGGGGCATTGCCGAATGCACTGGGTGTCAAAGCACGATGAGGAAATTTTGGGAACAAGCGCTAAATGCGGTCAAGCCACGGAATGTACCAATCGCCGCAAACACCGGAAGCATCGCGTTTGCGCGCCGGGAGCCACATGGCAAGCGGCTTCTTCTCCCAGTGGATTCCCTGTCTCGACAGCCATGCGTAAGCACACGACCCGGCATTCTCATTGAAATACAGCGCGGTGCAACTCGCGCGCATGCCGTCGAGTATCCTGGCGAATCCCGAGTCGTCGCCGAGCATTTCGTAGCAGTAAAGCGTTTGCTCCCGCCTGCCGACGATCGCGTAGGCGGCGGTTCCTTCGAACAGTTCCAGCGATTCGGCGGAAGGCGGAAGAGGTGGTTGCCACGATGCGTCGCGTTCGACGCGTTGCGGCTGGCGCCTCCAGATGGCTCGAATTGACTCGAAATCGATTGCGGTGCGCGCCGCTGGTTTGCCTCCGTGTCCATCGATGTGCCCAAGGCAGCCATGATCAGCGCTGATCCAGCCGGCGCGCGAATAGAATGCCGGGTTGGTGGTCCACAGCACGGCGAAATCGGCATTCTGCTGCAGGGCATCGCCGACGTGGGACAGCAATTGCGAGCCCCATCCTGCGCCGCGCTTCTCCGGCGCAGTCCAAACCATTCCCAGCATTGCTCCGGCGTATTCGCGTTCTGGAACGACCCAGCGGAAGCGTTTGACCACGATGGCGGCGACGATGGTGCCAGACTCGCGCGCGACGAATACGTCTTCGAGGCTCGATACGCCAAGTTCGCGCGGGAAACGCAGGGCGAGGGACAGGGTGCGGCCGCGGCCCACGATGAATTCTTCGTCGAGACCCGCAGCCAGTGCGGGAAGTTCGCCGCTCGTGCAGCGCGAAAACGCCGGGTTTGTTCCGGTCACGGCTACCAACCGCTCCGGATCGTTTCCACGATGCGGGCGCGTTCCGCAGCGGACAGCCACCACCCGCAGGGGATGCTGACATTCTCCGCGTCGAAGAGGTCGACGCCGGGCAGCTCGCGCCCGGCCTGGGTTACGAAACAGCTGTAGCGGTCGTTGCGCACATGCAGCCGCTGCGCGCCGATGCCGTGTTCGTGGAGCTTGCGGACGAGATCGTCGCGGCGCTCTGCACGCAGCGCGTAGGTCCAGTAGCCGGAGACCGCATCCGCGCGCCGCGCCAGCAGATGCAGTCCCGGCACGCCGGTCAATGCTGTGTCGTACCCCCGGCCGTTGTCGCGGTGCGCGTGCACGTTGCGCTCCGCCCAGTGCCATTGCGCAAGGCCGATGCTCGCCGCGACGTTGCTGAGGCCGAAATTGAAGCCGGCTTCGGCGATGTCGCTCGCCGGATTGAGATCGCCGTTCGGCAGGTGGAAGGTCGCGCTGTCGATGCCGTGGCGGCGCAGCCGCCGCAGCCGTTCGCGATCGACATCCGGCCCCGGGCACAGCACGGCGCCCTCGCCGCAGGTGATGTGGCGGACCGGGCCGAATGAATACACCGTGAAATCGATGCCGTGGTGCCCGAGCCTGCGGCCGCGAAACTCCGCGCCGAATGCCTCGGACGCGTCCTCGATCAGCGGCAGCTTGCATTCGCCGGCCAGCGCCTGCAGGCCTTCGAGGTCGCCGACGTCCCCCGACCAATGATAGATCAGCAGCGCACGCGTGCGTTCGGTGATCCTCTCGCGCATCATCGCCGCCGCCGGCATCCCGGTCGCGGGATCGACATCGCACCACACCGGTTTCGCGGAAAGGCCGGCTATCGGCATGGTGGTGGCGAGGCAGCTCATCGGCGACACCACGACTTCGTCTCCCGGCCCGACCCCGGAGGCGCGGAGCGCGAGCGTCAGCGCAGCCGATGCGTCGCTTACCGCAACCGTCCGCAGATTGCCGGTAAACGCGCCGACGGCCTCCTCGAACCGCAACACCTCTGCGCCGGGCGCGATGGCGCCGCTGGCCAGGGTCCGCTGCAGGGCAGGGAACACCTCGTCGGGCATATGCACTTTGAACAGCGGTGTCGCGGCCCGGTTCATGGTGGTTTCGATCAGC
>Ga0315281_10015712_pt1 | contig 10138 bp, 4 predicted proteins | sample YL17G07_0_MG_FD_204540 | JGI IMG/M metagenome (GOLD analysis project Ga0315281, IMG submission 204540) | Sediment microbial communities from Yellowstone Lake, YNP, Wyoming, USA - YL17G07_0 | ecosystem: Environmental > Aquatic > Freshwater > Lake > Sediment | place: USA: Wyoming | collected...
GCCCGGCTTGAGCAGCAGGACCACGCCGGCGTTCCGGGCGCGGTCGCCCGCGTTCCCGCGGGCCCCGACCTGCCATTGCCGTCCGATGTCGCGCGCGACGTCTATGGCCGCCTGGCCCCCTAGATCGCGGAGCGTAACCACGACGATCTCGCCGCCCGACTTGGCGCGCACCTCGTCAATGGCCCGCGTGATGGCCGCGACGGTCGGCGCGTCAATTACCTGGGCGAAGTCGTTGACGTAGCCCGTCGGCCGCGGGATCGCGACCTGCAGAACGAGCACCAACCCGAGGGCACGCATCGTTCGCAATCTGGTCTCGTCTTGGTGGGCGCGCAAACGAAAGGCAACGAGCGTTGACGGGATTGCAACGGCGGGATCCACCGCGAACGCAACGCGGCCGGCCATCGGAGACTGTCCGACGACCGGCCGCGTTGGCGCGGGCGGTGCCCGCTAGTCTATCTGCCCGACTTGGCGAGCCCCGGGAGCGAGGACGTAAAGACGATTGTCGGACTCGGGCTGGTCGGGCTGCTGCCCTTGGGCTCGAGCGTCACGAGGTAGTTGTCGAACCTCCCGAAGGGGCAGAATCCGCGGGCCGGGTTCGTGACAACGCACAGCCGAGTGAGGTCGAGCCCGATGTTCCCGGCGAAGGTCCGGATGTTGGCCGCACTGATCATCGGCGGCACATCCTGCACCACCGGATCGGGAATTGAGGCATCCGCGTCAAAGAGCAGCGCGCGGCCCGGGAACGGCGCCCGCAAGGTGTCCACCGCAAGGTACGCCGTGTCCTTGCCGACGATGTAAGTGCCGGTGGCCGTTTCGATCGTGTCGGGCCCGTTCACGTCCTGGAGCCAGGCCTGGTAGTAGTAGCCCGCCGGCGGCCGCGGCAGACTGGTGAAGTCCACCGAGATCTCATCGCCGCGGATGCCGCCGAACCCGCTCCCGGCTTGGCTAAAGACGCGGGTCGCGAGGTTGGCCAGGTCGAGCCGGCCCCACACCACGATGGCCGTCGCGTCGAGGTAGTTGTCGTCCCGGAGCGTGGCGGTACCCTTCTGGTCGGCGTAGGCATACCACAGCGCCGTGTTGGCGGACGGTGTGGTCGCGCCGGGAGCGCTCTCGAGGGTGATCAACACATGGGTGTAGTTCGCCATGCTGACGCCCGAAGCCGCGGACGTCGGCCTGAACTGCCACGTCACGTGCGAGGCTTGCGACATCGGGTAGCCGACGAACGTCGAGACATTCGTGATGGTCGAGTCGAGCACAATCCGATTCGTGACGAGCACCGGAACATCGGTGACGGTATCGAGCTGCACGACGACCAAGCGACCAAGCGCGGGCACCGGCGCGACAGCCGGGGTCGCCGCGGGGTTCACGAGCCACGCCTGGTAGACGCCGGTGCCGCTCAGCGCCTTGAGCCCGCGGATCGAGAGCCGGGCGCTGTCAACGGTGGCGTCGCCGCCGGGCGCGTTGATCTTCGCCCGGGCTGAGAGCGCCGCGATGGCCGGGAACGGCGCGAAGGCGTTGTTGATCGGCGTCGCGGCCACGTTGTTGGTGATGTCCTGCCCGATCTGGCCGCGCAGCACGGTCCCGGCGATATCGCCGGTCACCGTGTTGTACACCACGATGTAGTTGTACTGCGGCAGCGAGAAGGTCCGCCCGGTGTTCGGGGCGATCGGCGTCCTGTTGGGGCTGATGATGTCCGTGGCCCGGTAGTACTGACCCGAAACGTCATTGACGCACCGCGTGATCGCGCCGGCCGTACCTACCGCAGCCGGGGGAGGCGCTGGGGTTGCACCCCCAGGGGTGCTGGTGAAGGTCCCGATGATGAGCGGGTTCGCGGTGGCGGAGGAGGTTGCCGCCACGAGCGTCGTGCACCCGCCCGCCACTGAAGCGCTCGCCCCGGAGCCGCCCAGCACGAACAATGAATCGCGCACGGAGGAGTTGGAGGCGGTGAGCAGAGCGGCCGTCTGGTCGAGCGAGTCGGTCCCCGTGGAGCCGGTCTTGAGCCCGTAGCGGTACAGCGCGACCGTGTAGCCCGTGGATGCCGCTAGGCCCGTCAAATTGACGGTGAAGCGCCACAACCCCGCCGCGCCTGCGGCTTCCGGTCCCTCCAGCGTCATCGTGGCGGCGGCCGCCGCCGCGGTGGGCGCCGCCATCGTCGGCGCGCGGCCATCCGTCCCCAACCGCCGCATCGTCGAGGCGAGGGGCCAGCTGGTCGCCCCGCGCAGCGTGACGGCCAGGTCGCCTTGGCGGCCGAAGGCGTCCACGACGCTGCTGTCGAACGTCCCGAAGGTGAGGAACAAAGCGTCCGTGCCGGCGGTGCGCGGCAAGCCGCGCGACAGACCCGTGAGCCGGAAGTTGAAGCTGGGCACGCCCAACGGATCGTTCTCCGTGGTGCGCTGCCCCTCGCAGGCGGTGAGCACCGCCAGCGCCGCCAGGGTCCCCATACCCAGTACGCGAACCAAGCGCGTCGTCATCACGTTTCTCCTCTCCGTCGGGCTCATCGGCCACCCGGAACGAAGGTAAAGCCGAGCGCGAGCTGCAGGTTGTTCAACTTGCAGGTAGCGCGATAGCACTGGTCGTTGGGCACGGGAGCGACATCCGGGAACCGGCGCGGGTTGAAGCGCGGGTTGACCGTATTGATCTCGTTGAGGTCGTACCCGGTGTACATGAAATCGCGGACCTCGAAGCGGAGCCCGCCGTTCTCGCCGAGCCGGAGGTTGGCACCGGCGCCGATGGTCACCAGGGCGTGCTCCACCTGGCGCGCTGCCTGGGCCGACTGCGGATCCACGTTCATGTGGTACTTGCCCAGGCCGCCCAACAGGTACGGACTGAGCCGCCCGCTCCCGAGCATGGCGATCCCCATCAGCTGGTACTGGAAAATGGAAATGGGGTACGTGGCCTGGTAGATGAACGTCGTGTCCCCGAACGTGAACTCCGCCGGATGATACCGGCCGTCGGTCTGGGGCCTCGTGAAGTCCACCGAGAAGCCCACGCCGATAATCCGGTTCAGGAAGTACATGCCATCAACACCGACGAGACCCGATCCCTTGAGACCGGACTGTTCGGGGTAGCTCAGCCAGGCGAGGCGGGGCCCGACCTGGAAGCGGTGCGGCACGACCTGTGCCTTCGCCGTGGCGACGGTCACCAGCGCCAGTGCGCCGGCGAGCCCGAGGATACTCCTCCGCATTGCTCCTCCCAGTCTGCGCGCGGGCGGCACTAGTTGCCGCCCAGCTCGAACGAGAACACCTGAACGTTACCGAGGTCGGTGAACGACGTGTACGCATAGTCGAACGTCAAGTGACGCCCGAGCACGGGAAGCCGCAGACCGCCACCGACCGAAAGGCCGTGGCTGCCCGTCTGGAAGTCCGTGTGGGCTTCGCTGTTCCAGCGCTTGCCGGCGCGCAGGAAGAGGGTGTTGTGGTACGAGTACTCGCCCCCCAGCGCGATCTGCAGATCGGTGTCCACGCCGTCCGAGAACTCCACGACCGTGCGCAGGCTCTGACCTGGAGTGGCGGAGAGCAGCGCGTCCGACGTCCCCAGCATCTGCGAGATGACGCTGAAGTGGAATGCGGTCGGCAGGGCGGCCGGAGTGGTCTTGAACTGCACCGGGATCGCGATCGGGAACACGTTGGCATTGTTGATCCTCCGCTCGATCAGCGTCCCCTCAGCGGCGGCGGACGGCCCGATGTTGGTCAGGGCGGCCGCGATCTGCAGCCCGTACAACCCGGTGTTGAACTGAGTGCCGACGTCCAACGCCCACCACTTCGACGCGGCATCGCTCATGCCTTCGGTGATGAGCTTGGCGCCCACGCCGACGGCCAGCCGGTCGGTGAGGAGGCGACCGAAGTGCAGTCCCACCGCCGTACTCTGCCATGAGAACACCGACCCGGCGAGCGGGTCGCCGCCGTCCGGACGATCCTCGGTGGTCCGAGGGATGTCACCCGAATCGAACTGGGTGTACGAGAGGCCCAGGCCACCGCCGGCGAACGGCATCACCAACCCGGCGAAGGTGTGCGTGATGCCCAGCCCCTGATACAGGTCAGTGCGGCTGAAGGCCATGTCCAGTCCTGTCGTGCCTCCCAGGCCCGCCGGGTTCCAGTACATCGCGGTGGCGCCCGAAGCCATGCCGGTGTACGCGCCCGCCATGGCCTGGCCGCGCGCCCCGACGCCGATCAGCAGGAAGTTCGCGCCCCGCGTGCCGACGCGGCTGGCCGGCTCGGTCGGTGACGGAACGATGCTCGTCCCTTGGGTCTGGGCCATGGCCTGCCCAGTCACGGTCGCCAGCGCGACCACACCCATCAATGTGCTCAGTCGCATGGTCGTATCCTCAATTGGAGCGGCTGCGGATAACGACGAACTTGCCGAGTTTCTGCTGCCGGCCGCCGACGTCGGTGTTCAACACCCAGATGTACATGCCGGTGGCGAGGTCCGTCCCCTCCCGGGTCCGCAGATTGTAGAACAGATCGCCATTGTTAGCCAAGTCCGCCGTGGTCCAGGTGATCTGCTGCACGAACTGACCGGACACGGTGTAGATGCGCATCGAGCCGCGGGGCGGCATATGGGTGAAGACCACCCGCGAATCCGCCACGGTCGTCTGGAAGGTCGAGAACGCCACGAACGGGTTGGGGACGACCCGGATCGAATCGAGCTGGGCCCCGGTCACGGTCGTGATGCCCGTGCCGGTGAGCGGCGCGGTGAGGTTGAAGACGTAATCCGAGAAGCGGTTGAAGCCCACGAAGTAATGGAACGTGGTCACCGTCGTCGGGGTCAGGGCGAGGTAGCCCGTGCCCGCCGCGACGCCCGCGCCGCGCGTCCCGGGCTGGACCGGATTGCACGTCTCGCGCGGCTGGTTGCAACCGAGGATCGCGGTGGTAAAGGTCACGCGCGGGCGGGTGACCCGCAGCGGGCGCCCGTCGGCGCCAAGCACCACGAAGGCGGTGCCTGCACCCAGCGAGTCCTCCTCCAAAAGCTCGATGAACGCCATGCGATCGCCCGGTACCCACTCGCCGGCGGGCACGGCCACGCGGACCGTGTCCTCGCCGTCACCCAGCACCATCGTGTTGCTGGCCCGGGTGAAGACCACCACCTTGACGGGACGGCCCGTGAAGATGTTGGTGATCGTGAACGGCAGGCGCGCCGGCCGGAGCGTTGCCGGGTTTACGCCCAGGATGCTCGCCAGGCCTGAATCCGTCAGCGCCGGTGTGGCCGTCCGCGCCAGCAGGCTGTCGGCAAGTGCCGCCGCCGTCTGGGTGGGATCGGCGAAGTTGATGGTAAAGCCACGCCGGACGCCGAAGGGATCCCCCGTCCACTGGACGCGGTAATTGCCCTGGCCGATCGCCGCCTTGACGGCTGACTCCTGCCGCCACTGCACCCGGTAGGAGTTGACGATGGCCTGCGGGATCAGCGCGTTGTCCTGGAACGTGGACTCCGCCGAGAATACCCCGGCGTTCCGGTTATCCGCGCTGATCACGAACCCGCCAAAATCCCGGCTGCCGAACACTGCCGGCGGCGTGGCGGCGGAGCCGGTCAGCGTGGTGGACACGAACATCGGCCTGTTGCTTCCGTTCACCAGCATGAACCCGAGCGCTCCGGTCGAGAAGGCGTAGAACGTCGTATCCCCGTTCACCGACACCGTCCTGACCGGGGTACCGGCGAACGGCACGCCCCGCGGCGCGAAGCTGGTGTCGGCCACGACATCGAACACGGCTTTGACGCTGAGGCCGGTGGCCGGAACATAGGCCGTGACGCTGTCCTTCAAGGTCACGAACGAGACCAACACCGATTCCTTCACGACCGGGTGGTGGACCTCGACGATGCGCATGTTGTTGCCGAACACCGCGTGGTACTGCCCGCCCACGACGCCGGCGGCGAACTGCACGGTGAACGGCACCGTGGCGCCGCCCAGCACGCCGGAGATGCTCAGCTGCGGTGCGACCGTACCCGCCTGGCTGCTGAAGGGCACGTAGATCGAGACGACGTTGGGGTCGGACGCCGAGCGGCTCAACGAGTTGAGGAGCTGCGGCGCGACCGTAAAGACCCGCCCACCGATGGCGTCGAACAGGCCGTTAGCGTCGGTGTCAATGGAATCGCGGACCTGGAAACTCGCGCCCCGGGTCTTGCTGAGCAGCACATACAGGTAGGTGTGGCCGCCGATGACATTCACGTCCTGGAAGACGTTGGGAACGTCGCCGCCGGCGAAGTCGCTGCGGCGCAGGATCCGGTAGGCCCGCCAGCCGACGCCGACGTTGTTGCCGGCCTCGTCCACCGCGAGATCGGGCGTGCAGCCGGTGCCCGCCGTGAAGGTGTTGCCGCCGTCACAGGACTTGAAGACTTCCATCTCCTGGAGATTGTCTCGGGCGGCCGCCGTGACCGTCGCCACGAACGTCGGGTTGAGCGTCCGAAGCCGCGCCAGTTCCGTTCCGGCCGGGGCGTTGGTGACCTTGGTGGCGAAGTCGGTCAGGAACGGGTCCACCCAGCGTTCGGGAGCGTCGGTGTAGAACAGGTTCACGACGCTGAAGTCACCACCGGCGTCCACCTCGCTCGCCGTGATGTCCGCGAGGACCGGCGGCTCGGGGCCAAAGAAGAATGACTGGTAGAAGTCGATCGCGTTATTGATACCCGCCTCGAGGCGGGCCGAATCGGCCTCGACCACGAACGCGAAGATGAACGTCGCGGTGTCACCGGCGGCGAGGTGGATCGGGCCGGCCCCCATGGTTCCACCGATGTTGCCGATGCTGTTGTTCTGCTTGCCGGGCATGGTGTCCGCATACGTCGCGACACAACCGTTCGCCATTGTCACGAACGCCGTCCCGGTCGCCCCGCCGCAGCTCTCCAAGCTCAGCGTGTCCAGGATGCCGTCATGGTTGTAGTCCCAGCCGCCGGGCGGCAGCCACTTGTTGAATTTGCCGTCCTGGGTCGGGTAGGCGCGGCTGCGGAAGCTGAGCCAGTACTCGCCCGCTATCGTCACGATGGAGCCGGGCGTCCGGCCGTCGAGAACGTTCTCCTCGGTGGACGAGAGCAGACCGAAACCCCGCTTGTCGCTGAACCGCACCGTGTTGTTCGAGCACGCCGAGAACCCGCAGGCGTGCCCGTGGTTGAACGTGATGGTGTCGCCCGCGAGCGGATGGGCGGGCATGAAGAACGGCGATCCCGCGCGGGTGAACAGCTTGTTGCGCAGGTCGCCGATAGGGCTCCTCAGGAAGATGACGGCATCGCCGCCGACAGCGGCGAGGCCCCCGCCAGCGGGCCGGGTACATACGGCCACGCCGGCCGGCGTAAGCGCGTTGTTGCAGTTGATGTTGCTGCCGTTCGAGGCGAAGACTGCTGCGCCACGCTGCGGCTCGAAGTACTCCGACGGCGTCTGCGTGTTGGCCGGTGACAAACCGGCCACACCCTGGGTGAGGCCGAGGTACAGCGAGTCGTAGTCCAGCCCGACGCCGTAGAGCTGGGCGGAGTTGTTGATCACCAGCATCTGGTAGTACATGACCGACTGCACCGTCGGCAGCGCGTAGTTGAACGCCTGGAACTCGAAGTCGAGCCCCAGCGGCCAGCCGTCGTTGGTCGGATCGCCGACGCCACCCGGGATCACGTTGCCGTAGGTGGCCCGGATGCCGGAGTGATGATCCGACATGGTGCCGTAGGTCGAGAAGTTGGTGCCCATGAACCGGTCCAGCTGCTTGAGGCTCGAGGGCACCCGGGCAAAGTTGAACGTGAACGCCGCGCCCTGCGTCTGGAATAACGCGATCCAATTGTCCGCGGAGATCGGGTGGTCGCCCAACCAGGTCCCTGCCGGCCAAGTCGGGGTACAGTTCGAGGAGGCCAGTAGCTGCAGGCCCGCCGAGAGGGTGCCGTTGATCCTCTGGTTGTTGTCCTGGCAGGTGCCGTCCGTCGTCGCGGTGGCTCCGGAGAACAGCGTGCCGAGGGTGCCGTCCTTGGGGCCGATCTCCATCTTCGACGTGAACACCAGATCGTTGCGCAACTGGCTGTAGCCCTCACCCCGCGCGTTGCGGAGGCTGGGCGCCTTGTCGCGGTTCTTGAGCCAGTCACCGCGCGGCACGGCGGCGAGCAGGCCCAACTCGAAGTACTGGAAGATGTTGCCGGCGTTGAGGCGGAGGCAGCGTTGCGCGAAGATGCCGGTCTCGCACGGCCCTACGTTCGACATGAAGCTGGCCAAATTGCCCGTGCCGTGCATGCCGGCAAAGGCGAGGTCCTGGTTGCCGAACAGGCTGAACGGCTGGGGCCGGCGGACCGGCGTCCCACGACCCATTTCGTCCATGATCATCGTGGGAGTGTCGCCCGGGTGGGCCTGGGCCCGGAGGGCGCCGGGAGCACTGAACGACGCCGCGCCTACCGCGGCGAGCAGCACCCACGGACGGACGGGCACGCGAAAGCGACGAAGAACGAACATGTGCACTCCTTAGCGTTGACGAATACCGCTCGGGCGCGATTCGCGGACCGGCCAGAAGGCCGGTCCGCGGGCCACGACACCGCTCAGAAGCTCACGCGGATGCCGGCGTTGATCGACCGCTGGGACGCGTAGTACCAGGGCCGGTTGTAGAACGACGAGCTTTCCGTGGTGTTGGGGTTTCCCTGCCGTCTGGTGCTCTGGTCGATCGTGCCGGCATCGCAGCGGCCCGTCGAGGGGAACACCTGGATGCAGTTCTTCCGGTCGAGCAGGTTGGCAACGCGAACGAAGCCACCGTACAGCATGTTGCCGACCCGCCAGTTCTTGTTCACCTGCATATCCACCTGGAACGTGCCCGGGCCCCGGCCGCTGTTACGCTCGGCCTGGTTGTTGCCGAGCCCCTGGAACGATTGGGTCGGGGTATACGGCAGGCCGCTGCCCGAGCGCAGCGTCACGCTAGCGTCGGAGTTGGTGAGCAGGCTGCCCAGGAGGCCGTGCGGCGCGTCCGTGCCGACGTGGAACAGGAGCGACGTGTTGAAGACGCTCGACTGGTCGATCTCCGACCGGATCTCCTGGCGCGCCGTCGGATCCCCCTGCTGCTGCGACTCCACCTGGAGCGCCGGCGGGGCCGCGTTGGTGCTCGCCTGCTGGAACGAGTAGTTGATGTTAAAACCCCAGTGGTTGGTGATGCGCCGCCGGAGCGAAATCTCGAACCCGCGCACGGTTTGGAAGTCCTGGTTCAGGATCACGTTGTAGTTCAGCAGGCTCTTCCCGTAGGTGTTGCCCGGGTCGAAGACCACGTTGCCCAGCGAGTCGCGGCCGCCCTGCTGCACGCCCGACAGGCCGTACTGGTCCTTGCTGAACAGCACGACCGACAGGCCGTAGGTGCGCGACAGCTCGGCCGAGTAGCCCACCTCGTACGCCGTCGTCCCTTCGATCAGCAGGTTGGGGTTGCCGACGAACGACGTGGTGAACAGGTCCGAGAACAATACCGGCAAGCATTGGGTCGTGCCCGGAACCACCGAAGTCGCGCCGGAGCACTGGCCGCCGCCGGCCGCCCCAGAATCCACGCCGACCGAGGTGTTCTGGAACAGGTTGTTGTAGAGCGGATTCTGCGAGTAGCGACCGAAGTTGAAGAAGACCGTCGAACTGAGCGACATCGGGAAGCTGATCGCGATGCGCGGCGAGAATTGCCGCCGTGTGGACGACTGTCTGAAATCGTCCTGCCGCGCGATGGCCGCCGCGCTGTCGAGCAGAATGCGGTTGCGCGCGCAGGCCGCGAAGCCGCTCAGGCCCGTGGCTGCGTCGGTATAGGCCGTGTTGCCGAAGGCCGTGCCGTTGCAGACTTCGCGGGCGGTGGTCCCATTGAGCGGGTCGCGGGCGTTGGCGAAGAACAGTCCGCCGGCGCGCCCGTAGTCATACCGGAACCCGAGTTTCACGACCAGGAAGTCATACTCGATCTTGTCCTGGAAGTAGAACGCCGCGTCCCACGGCCGGGCGTTGTACCCCTGGGGGATCACGATCACGTCGTTCACGCCCTGGTTCCGCACTTCGAAGTAGTGCAACTGGTGGCGCTGATAGAAGAAGCCGGTCTGGATGTTGTGGTGATCGGTGAGCTGCGCCTGGACGTCGCCGCGCAGCATCGTGGTGCGCAGCCGCTCGCCGCCGAAGAACACGTCCGACCCGCCCATCGGGCTGCCGGTCGAGTTCGGCGTCGCGAACTGCGTGGGCGTGAAG
>Ga0315281_10015713_pt1 | contig 10138 bp, 8 predicted proteins | sample YL17G07_0_MG_FD_204540 | JGI IMG/M metagenome (GOLD analysis project Ga0315281, IMG submission 204540) | Sediment microbial communities from Yellowstone Lake, YNP, Wyoming, USA - YL17G07_0 | ecosystem: Environmental > Aquatic > Freshwater > Lake > Sediment | place: USA: Wyoming | collected...
CGTGAGGTCAAGGCGCTGGCCTCGCCCGGAACCCCGAGATAACCCGCTCCACCCCTGCATTTCTCAACGACACGATTTCAACCGAGGGGCATTTCACATTCGCAGGGAATACGCGCCGGACATGGTGTGTGTGAATGGCCGGCTGCAACCTCTGCTAAAACGTCCCGGGAGGGGAGCACTGCGGCTGGGCTGAGCTAGAGCTCTTTCAGGATTTCCGGGGACCAGCCGGGGAGGTCCTTGACCCTGGCCTCGATGCCCGCCGGCATTTCGATCCCCCAGCCGCGGAAGAATCCGTAGAGATTGCGGCCCACGGTCTTTGACCAGCGGACCATGAACTCGCCGCCGCGGCCGGCCTCGTCGGCCGGGAACCTGGGATCGGTGTGATATGAGAGCAGGACCTTCTTGACCGCATCCCAGCCGAAGGCGTCGATGAGCTCGACGTGGAAGGCGAGACGGTCCGCGAGGTCGGCCTGCTTCCAGTCGCCCTCGCCGGTGCGGGAGAACACCCGGCGGAGCGCCCCCAGGTGGAACGCCTTGCTCGTGACCCGGCGCCAGTCTTCCGTGGGCGGCGCATCCGTGACGGCGATCTTCCAGCCGCTCATCTTCATGTTGCAGTAGAGGGAGAAGAGGTTGACCGTGACCTCGACCTGGTCCTGGAAGGTCCATCCCTCGGACGACTGGTGGTTGTGGCCGATCTCGTGGTAGGTTCCCCAGCCGCCCGCGGACCGCGTCATGGCGACGTCCAGGATCTCGCCGGCCCAGTCCTCGTACGCCATGATCGGGTATCCCGAGTGGCCGCCGCCGGCCGCGATCTGGCGGTCGAGGGCGAAGTACATGGGCGCGACCTGGGTCGTCCAGCCCGCGAGGTCGGCCTGGTGTTTCATGACCTCGTCCCAGAACTCGATGACGCGGTCGGGGTTGTCGACGCGGCACGCTAGTGCCGCCGGGACCTGGAACACGATGCTCTTGCCCACGAGCTCGGCCATCGGCACCGGGAGGTACCGGAACCCCTCGCGCCATTCCTCGACCGGGGTCTCGCCGTGGACGTACCGGGGCGCGTGGACGGCTCCCTTGATCCGCACCTTGACCGGCGTCGGGACCCGGACGACGGGTTTGACACCCCACCCGAAATCCTCCGGCACGATGCCATCCGGGGAACGGTTGGCGGCGGGGACGACGACCTCGATCAGACCGCCGAACGGGTTCGCGACGACGGTCCTCGCCTTCGCCAGCGGGTACGTCTTTGCGATCCCGGGGGCCCGCTGGAGATCCTCGAGGTGCCAGAGGGTGTCGGTGTGGCATCCGACCTGGATTTCGAGGCCGCGGCCGGCGAGCGCTTCCGCGATCTCGACGGTGACCGGCTCGCCCGGCGGGGCGTAGAGCCCGGTCGAGTGCCAGAACGGAACCTCGAGGTCCACGGTCACGGTCTCGGCCACGCGGGGCAGGTCGGCCGGGACCGGGCCGGGGAAGACGTCGGCGGCCGGTAGCTTGCGCATCTTCGCCGGGGGCTTCCGCATCTCGACCCAGTCGGCCCAGGTCAGCGCGAGCCGGTCGAGCGGCCGGTTCCACGGGACCCCGGACGGACCCGGGGCCGCGGGACCCGCGGTGGGATGGGCTGTGGCGGAAGGCAAGTCACCGGTCAGCCGCAGGCTCTCGAGGACGGGCCGGATACGGGTGTCGGCGGCGCCGAGCCGGCCGTAGAGGCGCTCGACCGCGCGGACGCGGTCGAAGGCGTCCTTCTTCTCGAGTACGGGCTCCCCCCGCTGGAGCCGCCGAAGAAGGGCGAACGAATCGGCGGCTAGGTCGGCTTCCCAGCACACGGCGACCGGGTCGCGGCCGGACACCGTGATCTTCGCGTCGGCCCAGTCCCCGTGGTCCTCGTCGATGCCGTCGCCGGCGTCCGTGACCTCGAGCGTGAGCACCTGGATTCCGGCCAGGTCGACGTCCACGGACTTGGCGGGTTCGCCGGTACGCATGACGCCGCTTTTCCATAGGGGCTTTCCATCGCCGCTCACCGTGAACTCGATCGACCCGGCACTGCCCTTCATTTCCGAGTCGAGCCCGACCAAGGCCCTGAACCGGACGGCCTCCCCGAACAGGTTGACGACCATCCTGCTGTTGGCGTGGGTTCCGATTCCGTGCCGGAAGGCCTTTCCGCCGATCCGGATGGGGTTTCCGTCGATGGACCGGTTGGCCTTGGGGGTGCTCCAGTCCGAGCTGACGCAGGACAGGTCCAGCCGGTCCACCCAGACTGAGTTGATGGGGGCGCCCTGGCTGCGGGCGCAGAGTGTCATGGCGAGGGCGACGATGAGGGCATGCACGTAGAGCCCATTCTACCGCTAGCGTTAGAATGGGCGGATGCCGAAGACGCCTCCGCTCGCGATCTGCTCCAAGATCCTGTCCAAGAGCGATCTCTTGAGCGTGATCACGAAGGCGCACGAGATCGGCTACCAGGGCGTCGAGTTGTTCGGAATCGACCGGCACCTGCCCGTCGGGCTCCCGATCCCGGCGGTCCGGCTCTGCGGTAACCTTGCGAAACAGCTCGGGGTCGCGATCGTCGTGCTCGACACGTACGTCGGAGAATTCGAGACCCGGTCCGACGCCGAGTGCGAGGCGCAGGTGGAGCAGTTCAAGCGCTACCTCGAGATGGCGGTCATCCTCGACTGCCCCATGATCCGGGTGAACCCCAAGTACCTGGGCTGGGAGCGGTCCGCGACGGAAGATGAGATCAAGAGATTGGCCGAGTGGACGGCCAAGTGCGCGGACCTCGCGGAGCCGCTCGGCAAGGAGGTCGTGCTGGAGAACAACCTCAACATGATTTCGACTCTCAAGGGGACACTGCGGGTGCTGGACGCGATCGGGCGGAAGAACGTGGGGGTGAACTACGATCCCGGCAACCTCTACCGGTCCGACCCCGACTACGGGGCCGCGGCGGTCAGGGCGCTCGGGAAGAGGATCATGAACGTTCAGGTGAAGCAGTGCGACCAGGACGGGGACCGGATCGACCTCCTGATGGAGGAGGGCAAGGTGGACTACCGCGGGGTATTCGCGGCGCTTCGGGAGGCCGGGTACACGGGGCATCTCTCGGCCGAGTGCCACCGGCCCGCGGACGCGAAGATGAACGAAGACGAGATCGCCAGGCACGAATACGCGGCCATCAAGGCGCTGGCCGGGGAGGCATGGACATGAGCGTTCCGACCGTTGCGATTCCGATCTCGGAAGGTACCCGCCGGCAGGTCCTGGACCAGGCCACGATCGACGGGATGCGGGCGTGGGCGACCGTGCTCCTGCCCGCGACGCCGGGCGACGTGAAGGGGCAGGAGGCCGGGCGCATGCTGGCGGGCGCCGACGGCGTCATGACCGGGTGGGGGAGCCCGGCGCTTGACGCCGAACTGCTGGCGAAGGCGCCCAGGATCCGGATCCTCGCGCACTCGGCCGGGACGGTGAAGCCGTTCGTCTCGGACGCGCTCTGGGCGCGCGGAATCCTCGTGACCTCCGCCGCGGCCACGATCGCGGTCGATGTCGCGCATTTCGCGGTCGGGATGATGATCCTGGGCCGGAAGAACGTCTTCGAGCTGGCCCCCCTCGTCGGCGGGGGAACCTGGTCCAGTTCGCAGGGCCACCGCAAGCCCGACGACCTGCGGGGATGCACGGTCGGCGTCGTGGGCGCGGGATCCGTGGGCCGGGCGGTCCTCGGAATCCTGCCCGCGTTCGGGGTCAGGATCCTGCTCAGCGACCCCTTCGTCGACGCCGGCGCGGCGCGGGGCCTGGGCGCGGAGAAGGCCGGGCTGGACGACCTGTTCGCGCGGTCCGACGTCGTGAGCCTGCATGCGCCCGACCTCCCCGCGACCCGGCACATCGTCAATGCCGCCCGGCTGGCGAATATGATGGACGGCGCGATCCTGGTCAACACCGCCCGCGGCGCGCTCGTGGACGAGGCGGCGCTCGTGGCGGAGCTCAAGAAGAAGCGCATTTGGGCCTTCATCGACGTCACCGACCCCGAGCCGCCCCCGCCGGGGTCGCCGTTGTTCTCCTGCCCCAACCTCACGCTGACGCCGCACATCGCGGGATCGGTCGGCCGGGCCCGGCTGGAGCTGGGGCGGACGGCCGCCGAGGAGTTGCGCCGGTTCTTCGCGGGCGAGCCGCCGCTCCACCCGGTCCGGCGCGAGGACCTTGCGAGGATGGCCTAGGGCGGCATGGCTTCCTTCGGGAAGGATTTCGCCCCGATCTACGACCGGGCGTGGTCGCCGTGGACGGACCGGATATGGCCGGTCCTGCTCCGGCTCGCGCGCGCGAACGCGCCGCACGGACGGCGCTGGCTGGACCTCTGTTGCGGCACGGGCGGGTTGCTGCGGCTGGCGTCCCGGGCGGGCTACACGGTCGCCGGGATCGACCAATCACCCCATCAGGTGGCCCTGGCCCGGCGCCACGCGCCCGGCGCCCTGCTCCGGTGCCAGGACGTGCGCCGGTTCTCGGTGCCCGGCCGGTGGGACGTTATCACGTGTCTGTACGACAGCCTGAACTACGTGCTCACCGAGGCGGGCGTCAGGCGGGCGCTGGTCCGGGCGAAGCGGCATCTCGCACCCAATGGCGTACTCATCTTCGATGTCAACACGATCGAATCCCACGCGGCGTTCTGGAACCACACGAGCGTCGAACGTACCCCGGGTGCGATCGTGCTCGTCGAGGCGTCCTACCGGCGCCGCTCGCGGCTCGGCTGGATCGCGCTCACGGGGTTCGTGAAGAACGGGGCGATTTGGCGCCGGTTCGACGAGGTCCACCTCCAACGGTCGTACCGCAAGGGCGTGATTGAAGGGGAACTGCGGCGGCTCGGATTCCGGTTCGCGACCTACGAACGGGGCCGGTTGAGGTTGAGGCGCACGGCGCACAGCCGCCGCGGCCTGCTGTTCGTCTGTCGCTAGTTCTTCCCCCGGGCGTTCCACATGGTGGCCTGGATGGCCGCCGCGACGAGTGACAGGACTATGAGCAGGGAGAAGACGGCCTGCCAGCCCATGCGGTGGGCGATGGAGCCGACCAGAACCCCCTGGATCGCGGCGCCCACCGAGCCCATGCCGTTGATGAATCCCGCGGCCGTGGACGCCCCCCGCCTTGAGCCGAAGTCCATGGCCGAGGTCGCCGAGACGAGCGTGTCCGGCCCGAAGGTCATGAACCCGATCAAGGCGAGCCCCAGCGGGCCCAGCCACGGGTCGGCGGCGACGCGGCTGTAGAAGAAGACCGACGCCGCCAGCCCGACCAGCATGATGGTGCTGACCGGGGCACGCCGGGAGCCGAAGAGATAATCAGACGCGTAGCCTCCCGCGACCGCGCCCAGGAAGCCCGCCAGGGGCAGGACCACGTTCATGTAGCCGGCCTTGTCGGGGCGGAACCCGAGGACGGTCACGAGGTACGTGCTCAGCCAGAACATGAACGCGTACCGGACGAACTTGACGCAGAAATAGACCGACCCGAGCGTCCAGATGTACCGGTCGCCGAGCACCTCGAGGACGATCCCGGCGCTCTTCCCCCGCCGGTCCTCGCCGGGCCCTGAGCGAGCGGAGCGAGTCGAAGGGCCGACCAATCCGGCGTCCTCGGGGGTGTTGCGCTGGCCCCACAGGAAGACGGCGCCGACGGCGGCCAGCGCGAGCGCGGGGACCCAGAACGCGTACTGCCACGCCCGGCCCGTCGCGTGGAGCACGCCGTTGAACGCCGCGACGACCCCCGGGGAGATGAGCCAGGCCGCGAGGGCGCACGAGACGACCTCGCCGATCTGGTAGCACGTGGACCACCACGCCATCACCCTCCCCCGCTCGCGGATCCCGAACCACGCGGAGAGCGTCTTCACGACCCCCGGCCACCCGGACGACTGGCCGAACCCGTTGAGTCCCCAGAGCAGGGCCATCACGGCGATCGACGCCGTGAAGCCGAAGATGATGTTGACCAGGATCGAGACCACGAGCCCCGCCGCGATGATCCGCCGGGCGCTGAACCGGTCCCCCGCCACCCCGTTCAGGAACTGGCCGATGGCGTACATGGTGAGGTAGGCGGTGATGATGATCCCGACCCCCGCCTCGTTCCACCCGAACTCGGCCATGAACACGGGCTGGGCCACCGCGTAGTTCTTCCGGCAGAGGTAGTAGCCGGCGTAGAGGAGCCAGGTCACGCCGAATATCCGGGCCCGCCAGAGGCCGGCGGACGGACCGATGGGGGCCGTGGGGCGCGGGGTCACCCCGCTACCGCGCACCGTCCACCAGGGCCTTCAGCTCCCTCTTCACCCCTTCATCCAGGGGTTCGGCCCGGTGCGTCCCCATGAGGCCCCTTATGCGCTCCTTGGCCCGGGCGTTGATGTCCTTGCGGCCGGCCTTCTCCCACTCCTCGCGGCTCAGCCGGTTCATGATCCTGGGCTGGTAGTAGTCGGTCCGGAGGTAGTTCATGGTGGTCTCGTCGGTCGTGAAGTTGTCGTCGAACCCGACGCGCCGGATGGCGTCGACGGCGAGCCGGTCGTCGTCCAGGGGGATGGGTTCCAGCGCCTTGCGCGTGTACCCGGCGAGCTCCTCGTCGATGCCGAGCTGGACGGGGCAGAAAGCCATTCCCTCCTGCACGTCGCCGAACCCGGCGATGCTGGCCGCCCCGCTGAAGGCGGGGAAGAGCGTCTGGAAGGTCCGTTCGATGGCCGACTGGGAGTCCGCGATGTGGGTGTCGGACCAGGGGCCGTGCACGTCGACGGGCATGTGGAAGACCTCGTTGGCCATCTGGGTCGCGGCCGCGGTGATTATCGTGGACTCGATCGAGGCGCTCAAGCCCAGCAGCGTCTTCCAGTCCATGGTCATGGCCAGCGGGTGCAGGAGCACCGGGGCGCCGGGGTTGGCGGTCTGGCAGATGACGACGCTGGCCAGAAGCTCGGTGTGAATGAGCTGGATCATGCCCGCGACCGTGAACGGCCCGGTGCCCCCCGCGATCGGCAGGTTCGCCATGTAGAGCGGGATGCCGTGCCGGCCGGCGGCGATGAAGACCTCGACGGTGAGCTCCGGGAACTTCAGCGGGCTCAGGGGGGAGTCGAACAGGCTGAACACGGGCCTTTGCCGCAGTTGGGCGCTGCCGCCGGCGACGATCTCGCCCATGGTTATCAGCAGTTCCAGGTTCTTCCTGCTGAACGTCCGGATGTTCACGTGCTTGGAGGTGTTCTCGAACAGCGTCTGCAGAGTGATCAGGTCCCTGATCCCCCCCGGGACATCCTGCGGGTACAGGGGCGAGACGACGTCGATGAACCCCAGCGCGTCCAGGAGCCGGGTCAGGGCGGCCACGTCCGAAAGGAGCATCTCGCGGGACTCGCCGGTCTCCATGTCGATGACCCGGTCCACGCCGCCCCCGTTGCGGAAGACCGGCCGCGCCGCGTCGGTCTCGACGGAGACGCTCTTCGCGGCGTTCCTGGCCCCCAGCACGAACCGGTCCCTCCCCGAACGCATGCACTTCTCGACCAGGGCCCGCTTCGCCTTGACGACGCGCTTCTCGAAATCGACGGTGGCCCCGCTGTCCCGGAGCATCTCGAGGGCGATGCGGTGCTCGACCACGAACCCGTGCGTTTCGATCAGGTCCATGGCGTTGCCGTGGATCTTCGCGATCTGCCCGCTGGACAGATACCCCATTCGCAACCGTGTTGGGTTCCCGCCGATGCCGCGTTCACCGTTCATGTTTCGCCCTGCTACTCTATCATGGTCTACCGCCCTGATTCCGTTTGCATGGACGCCTTCCAGCACGGATAATCGTTCCTGCGGTGAAGATCCTCGTCCTCGTGAAGCAGGTGCCCGATTCCGCCGCGGCCATCAAGCTGGCCGGGCCCGCCGCGATCGACCGGTCGGTCAAGGCGATCCTGAACCCCTACGACGAGATCGCGGTCGAGGAGGCCCTGCGGATCCGCGAGCGCGAGGGCGGCGAGGTCGTGCTGGTGACGCTCGGCCCCCCGGCCGCGGACGGTGCCCTGCGGGCCGGGTTCGCGATGGGGGCGGACCGCGGCGTGCTCGTCTCCTGCGACCTCGCATTACCCGATCCGCGGTTCGCCGGGCGGGCGCTGGCTGCCGCGATAGCGGCCGAGGGCGGCACGGACCTCGTGCTCGCCGGACTCCGGTCCATCGACGCGGAAGGCTGGCAGATCCCGTACCGCGTCGCGGCGGCGCTTCGTTGGCCGGCCGTGAACGGCGTCACGAAACTGGAGCTGGCACAGCGCGCCGCGACGGTGACGCGCGAGGCCGGCGGCGGCGATCTCGAGATCCTGTCGGTTCCCCTGCCGTGCGTGCTCGGGGCCGACCGCGGGCTGAACCAGCCGCGCTACCCGAAACTGCCCGATCTCATGGGGGCGAGGAAGAAGCCGGTACGCGTCGTCGACCCCAAGGCGCTCGCGGGCGCGGGCGAGCCGGCGGCGCTCGGCGTCAAGGGACTCGAGCTCCCGCCGCCGCGGCGCGCATCGCGAGTGGTCGAGGGCGACCTCACCGCGGCGGTAGCCGAGCTGGTTCGGCTCCTGCGCGAGGAGGCGGGAGTCCTGTGAGCCCCGGAGGTCCGATTCCGTCGGTCGGGGTGTTCCTCGAGACCGCCGGCGGGGTGCCGCGGCCCGCGCTGGCGGGCGCGCTGGCCGCCGCCCGGGGCGGCGGCGCGCGGGTGACCGGGCTCGCCTCCGCTTCGGAAGCCGAGGCCTGCGCGTCCCTGCTGGGCGCGCACGGGGGCGGCCGGCTCGTCCTCCTGCCCGGCGAGCCAGGGGCCGGCGAGTGGGGTCCCGGCCGGATCGCGGCGTTCCTGGCGGCGGCGGTGCGGGCGGAGGGACTGGACTGGCTGACCGGGATCGCCACACCGCTGGGGCGGGAGGTCCTGCCGCGCGCGGCCGCCCTTCTCGACGCGCCGCTCGTCACGGACGCGTTTGGGTTCGATCCGGCCACCGGCGCGGTCCGGCAGGCCCTCTACGGCGGCCGGGTCCTGGCGGATATCGTCATTGCGGCCCGGCCCGCGGTGGTGGGGCTTCGCCCCAACGCGATTTCCCCCGCTCCCGCCGCCGGCCGCGTCGACCGGGCGGAGTTCGGGGCCGCCGTCCTCCCGGACGCGCGGATCCGGCTCGTCCGGGTGGAGCGCAGGGACCGGTCCGGCCGGCCCGAGCTGTCCGAGGCCCGGGTCGTGATCTCGGGCGGCCGCCCGATGGCGAAGCCGGAGAACTTCGGGCTCCTGTACGAGTGCGCCGCCGTGCTCGGCGCGGCGGTCGGCGCGTCCCGCGCGGCCGTGGACGCCGGGATGGCGCCCCACGAGATGCAGGTGGGCCTCACCGGGAAGACGGTCAACCCCGACCTGTACATCGCCTGCGGCATCTCGGGGTCGGTCCAGCACTTCGCGGGCATGAAGACCTCGAAGGTGATCGTCGCGATCAACAACGATCCGTCCGCCCCGATCTGGGCCAAGTGCGACTTCGGGCTCGTCGCCGACCTCTACGCGGCGGTGCCCGCGCTGACGGCGGCCCTTAAATCAACGGCGGCCGGAGGAGGACGGAAATGAGCGACCGCGCCCGGGTCGTCGTGGTCGGGGGAGGAATTGTCGGCTGCTCCATCGCCTACCATCTCGCGCGGGAGGGGTGCTCGGACGTGGTCCTGCTGGAGCAGGGGTCGCTCACGGGCGGGTCCACGTGGCACGCGGCGGGACTCGTCGGGCAGCTCCGGTCGTCGCGCAACATCACCCGGATGCTGAAGGACAGCGTCGAGCTGTACGCGCGGCTGGAGGCCGAGACCGGCCAGCCCACGGGCTGGAAGGCAACCGGCGGCCTGCGCATCGCCTCGTCGCCGGACCGGATGCTCGAAAACCGCCGCGCCGCCACGATGGCTCGGTCGTTCGGGCTCGAGATGCACCTGCTGACCCCTGAGGAGGCCCTCAGGTACTTCCCCCTGATGTCCCTTGACGGCGTGGTGGGCGCCTCCATCCTGCCGTCCGACGGGGAGGCGGACCCGGCGCAGCTCACCATGGCGATGGCCAGGGGGGCGCGGAGCGGGGGCGTCCGGATCATGGAGAAGACGCGGGCCTTGGGGTGCGTCCTCGCGGGGCGCCGCGTCAAGGCCGTCGAGACTGCCGGCGGCCCGATCGAGTGCGAGACCCTCGTCAACGCGGCGGGGAT
>Ga0315281_10015714_pt1 | contig 10138 bp, 10 predicted proteins | sample YL17G07_0_MG_FD_204540 | JGI IMG/M metagenome (GOLD analysis project Ga0315281, IMG submission 204540) | Sediment microbial communities from Yellowstone Lake, YNP, Wyoming, USA - YL17G07_0 | ecosystem: Environmental > Aquatic > Freshwater > Lake > Sediment | place: USA: Wyoming | collected...
AAATAATGAAACCTACTATCCGTCCATTGGCGAAAAGCTGGGTGACGTAGCGGACCTGTTAAAAGTCCGAATTGATGCGACTGATTTTAATGCTGTGTTGAATCAGGTCGCTGCGCGCCTGGGAATGCACGAGTGCGACGCACAAGTATCGGCATTGTGGAGTTACAGGCCAAGCGTCGGCCAAGATGTCGGTACGCTGAGTGAAGCACTGATCGAGAACTTCAGACGCAAACGCGCAACACTCAAAGGATCGGCCGAACATCAGAGCCTGTTGCTCGCGGTGAAAACAGCGGTCATCACTGCCGACGCCGCCGGTTCCGGGTTGGTGCGCGAAGGTCACGGCATCGACGCCTGGATCGTTGACGCGTTCGATGAAAACAAGCTGTTGGATGGCGTTCGTATATGGAACCACGTCATCACTCCACGAGTCGCGGAAATCGAGGCAAAGTCTGAAAAGGCATTTGTCTGGAACGATTTCCAAGACGGCGTGGCACACCTTCCCAACCGTGCGTTGTTGCTGGCCGCTTGCGGCAGTGGGAAAACTCTGGCCGCATGGCGTTGGATACAAGCGCGTCTAGCCCAGCAATCGCGTCAACGCGTTATCTTCTTGTACCCCACACGGGCTACCGCGACTGAGGGTTTCCGAGATTACGTGTCGCACGCGCCGGAAACCGACGCGGCATTGTTACATGGAACCTCCAGCTACGAGTTGAAGGATATGTTTCGCAATCCCGATGAACGATCTGGCCGTAAGTATGAAACCGAAGACCGCTTGTACGCCCTCGGATACTGGCAACGCAGAATTTTCAGCGCCACGGTGGACCAGTTTCTGGGATTCATGCAGCAAGTCTATCGTTCCATTTGCTTGTTGCCCGTACTCGCCGACAGCGTTGTGGTGTTCGATGAGGTGCATAGTTTCGACAAGGCACTGTTTTCGACGCTGAAGAAATTTCTCGAACGTTTCGACGTGCCCGTGCTGTGCATGACCGCGAGCTTGCCCAAACGTCGCCGCAATGATCTGGTGGAACGCGGATTCAAAGTATTCCCGGATGCAGCGGATCAATTCGCCGATTTGGAACGGCTGGCGGGTCTGCCACGCTATCGCGTGGAAAAGCTCGATTCACAGCAGGCCGCGTTGCAAATTGCCAAAGACGAGGTGCGCCAAAACAAGCGTTGCCTGTGGGTTGTCAACACCGTTGATCGTTGCCAGCAACTTGCGCGCGAACTCAACGCACTGTGCTACCACAGCCGCTTCACGTTGGATGATCGCAAAGACCGCCATCGGAAAGTGGTGAGCGCATTTCAAATTGCCGGAGAGCAGCCAGTCATCGCCGTGACCACGCAGGTATGCGAAATGAGTCTTGACCTGGACGCACAAGTGCTCATCAGCGAAGTCGCGCCGATCACCGCAATGATTCAGCGCATGGGGCGCTGCAACCGCCACGCGAAAGATGGCGCTTCGCCGGTTGGGCAGGTTTATTTTTACGCACCGGAGAAGCAAGAGCCATACAGTGTGGAGGACCTGCACGGCACGGCGGACTTCGTGGCAGCGATCCAAGGCGCGACGATTTCACAAACCCGGCTGGAAGAATTGTTGGAGCAATACGGACCCACTGAACCAGAACCGGACCGCATCGCAGCGTTCATCGCCGACGGCTTTTGGTCACGCGGCGGGCGCGAAGATTTGCGCGACGGTCTCGACTTTTCCGTGCCCGCGATTCTGGATGCGCACATCGAGCGTTATCTCCGGGCAAGCAAGGACAAGAAACCGACGGATGGTTTTGTCGTGCCGGTGCCCAGAAAGCTGACCCAGAACGATCCAAGGTTGGGGTGGCTGAAAGCCGCGCCCGCGAACCATTACGATCCGCGCTATGGTTTTTTCAAGGAGCCGCTGGCTGAGAGTATGAAAGGGGAGAGACACACATGAGCGCCGCAGTGAAAACGCAGGACTCGGAACAGATAACCTTGACCTATGACCTGTTCGAACTGCCAAGCGCACAGCACAAGGCAGGGTTGGCGGGGTTGCTGATATTGATTGAATCCTTGAAGGCGCGTGAAAAGGGGCCGCTTCCCGAAGTGATATTCAACGGATCGCGGGATGTGACCATCGAACTGACGCAACAAACGCTCGGTGTTCTGCTCGACGATGTTTACGATGCAAGATGGGTTGAAAAACATAGTCCGACAAAGTGGCAAGGAAACGCGCCCAAGAGAATCGACGAAATCGAGCGCTCGGGAGAAAACGGCAAGACAAAAAAGGAAAAGCGATTCGTCTATGACGTTTTCGATCCCTCCGGAAATGTATTCGCTTTTTGGTTACAGAGCGGGCAACAAAGCCCGTGGCTGAAATTATGGCGCGAAATGTTGTGGAGTGTACTCCGCGCTCAGCCTGCAACACGCAGTGAATATGAAAAGCGAGCGAACGGCAAAATCACCGATGTGACCGCAAAGCTGTGGGACTCGTTGGGTAAGGCGCAGAAATTGCGGGCGAAAGGAAAGTTTAAAGTTGAATCCATCGCAGGCTCGCTCTTCGTCGGCGCGCAGGATGCCAATGCCGAGCGCGTTTCATTCGCCGGACAAATTGAGCACAACTTGCTGCTTCATTTCTGGCAACTTTCAACGCCACTATTTGTGCCGCAAGTTGTAGATATTAAGGCGGGGAAACGTGAATACGCCGGATACCTGTTGGTGATCCCAGAGGTAACTGACTTGCGGCTTTTTGTCGCCGACATGATCGACTACTGGAAGATGTTGGAGCCGGAAGTTTCAGGATACCTGCCGCGAGATGCGCTCATCGACCTGCCGGAAGAGGGTGGGCTGGAGTTTCTTTACCACCTCGCACACATGCACGCGGAGCAACTTGGCATCGCCTACGACGTGGCAGCGGTCGAGTTGTATCACCTGCAGAAGAAAAAAGGCAACAACGTGCGCATGTTGGCGGCAGAACGCTTGCTACCGAATGCGCGTGTGCTCGCGGAGTACGAAAGCATTCGAGGGGTACGGGCAAATCCTTACTACAAGAGCCTGCGGATTCGAAACCTATTGAGTGGGAATTCGTGGCATCACGGTGTCGACGCGATCTTTGCTCACTATCCGTGGGAATACTTCGTCAGAACGGACAAAACACCGCGACTGCCATTTTTCGGAAACGATGTGAAACGCTATTTCACAAGATTGAATCAACAATTGAACCTACTGAAGGAGAACAACGCCATGAACGAAACCGACTCCGCCATCAAGGACGATGTGCTCGCACACCGGATTTATCGGCTCATCGGGGAGTACGTTAATTACAAAACGGATGCGCGCTCGTCGAAGAAGTACAAAGACTTGCCATGCGACACGAATGGGCATCGGATTTATCCAAAGGAATTTCGCGAGGCGCGCGAAAAAGTCACCACCGATGCGTTTCTGGCGATGCGCAGTCGCCGCGCCGAGGACTTCGTCGAATACTTCACGGGCACCATCTGCTCAGTCCCGCACTTTGTACAGGAATCAGAATTCATCGACCTAACCCAAGCACTCATTCAAACACCGGACACGGTGAAGAACCTGTCCATGCTTGCGCTCTCGGCATATTCGTACTTGCCGGGCAAAGAAGGCCCGACCAATTCCTCAACTGAACCCCAAGACCAAGGAGAAGCGCCATGAACCTGTTCGGAACCGTACTGACCTACACCGCACCCAGTGCCAACTATCGTGGCGAGAGCGCCGAGAATCGCGCCGTGATTCAGAAGATCACCAAGGGGCGGCATGAATATCCGATTATCAGTCCAGAAACGATGCGTAATGCTTTGCGCGAGAGTCTCGCTACGATTCTTGGCAAAGATAAATGCAATCGTGAGCGCCTGCATGATGAAGAGCAGCTTGCGGTTAAGTTCAAGGAATATCCAAACGCGGAAAAATACGCGGACGATTTTTTCATGGGTTGGCTGGTTGCGGCCGGAAAAAAAGACCGGGAAAAAATACGTAATGAGGTGAAAGAAAATGGACGTGACCCAGACAAGTTCACGTTCAAGCGCGATTCCATCTTGCGCATGAATATGGCGGTCGGTTTGGAACCCTACCGGCATAACACGGTATTCACGCAGTCTCCGCAGAACGTGGATAGTCCATGGAAGAACGCCGACAACTCGCAGTTGCTACATCGCGAGACGGCGGTGACCGCGTTTCAATATCCCTTCGCGCTGAATCTTGAGGAATGCAAAGTCAAGAACGAATGGACCAAGGCACTGCTCAAGGCGATTGGCGAGTTGAATGGTGTCGCCGGAAATCATGCACGCAGTTACTACGAGATGGCTCCGGCTTCGATTGTCGTGCGGCTCACGAAACAACTGGTGGCGGGTTACGACACTTACGGTTTCCGGATCAAGGAAGGTGATGTGCATGCATTGCCGGAAATCGTCGATGATATTTTGAGGGGTGATTATCCGGGGGATGAATTTTACCTGGGTGGAAAGATCGTGAAAGACATGGATGAGCAGACTCATAAGGCGTTGAAGGACAAAGGCGTGACCATCGACCGCAATCCACAGCGACTGCTGAAGACAATCGCCGAAGTTGCGTTCGCCGAAGTCGCGTTGGGTTAATGGCCATGCTGTGTATCTATTTTCAAGCGCCGTTCGCGGTATTTCGTACCTTTACGGCGGGCAGCTTCCGGCCGACTGCGCCGTTCATGACGCCGTCGGCTGCGTATGGCCTGTTGCTCAATCTCGCCGGGATCGAGATGCGCGACGACGACGGCGCATCGGAAATGACCTTGATTCGCAGCGGTCTTCCCCACGCCACCATCGCGCTGGGTGCGTTGGAAATGCCGCTGCAACACAGCGCGTACCAGCAACTGCACAACTACCCGGTAGGCAACACCGGCAAGGATCATGCGCCGAACACCAAGGGCAACAAGTACAACATCACTCCGGCGCGGCGTTCTTTCTTATCCAACCTGCGTGGCTACCTGTGTTTAAAGGGCAACGATGAACTTGCTGCGCAGGTATTGGACGGCTTGGCGGGAAACAGGCCGAGAAAATACGGGTTGCCGTTTCTGGGCGACAACAACTTTCTCCCCGACCGGATTGAAGCCGTCGAGCGAATCGAACCCGCGCATTGGTTTGTGAAAGTGGAGCCGGACGACGACGGCGGCATTGCCGCGAACATTGCCCGGCTTACGGTGACGATTGATCGTGCGGATATGTCGAAAACGCAATTGCGGCTGTTCCGTTCAACGGATGAGGTGCTTGCCGATATTCCCGAGAGCGCTTGGATAAAGATCGCGTATGGCTAATGGTTGTGGCGAGCGATGATGCACGCCGAGAATGCGGCGGCTTACTCCGCAAACATCTCCTGTAACACCGCCAACGTTTTCGCGGCGGTGTTCGCATCCAGTTTGCCCAGGCGTTTGACTAGGCGGGTTTTGTCCACGGTGCGGATTTGGTCGAGCACGATCTGGCCTTGTCTGCGCTGGAAGGTGAGCGGGATGCGGGTGGGGTAGTCGCGGCCCTTGGTGGTCATGGGAGCGACGATGACGGTGCCGATGTGTTGATTCATGTCATCGGGCGAGATGATGACGCAGGGGCGGGCCTTGCTGATTTCGTGGCCTTGGGTGGGATCGAGGCTGACGAGGTAAACGTCGAAACGGGAGACTACCAGCGCCATTCGCTTCGATCCCACTCGGTGGCCAGGGCGGTGTCTTCGTCAAGGAGCTTGTCGTCTTGGTACTGAGACATCCCGGAGAATGCCTCGGACCAACCGCTGCGCGGCGCATGAACGGGACGGATGATGAGGACATTGCCTTCGACCTCGATCTCCACCGAGTCCTTGAGGCGGCATTGCTCCAGGACTGATTTGGGCAGGCGTATGCCTTTGGAGTTTCCGATGCGCACGATGTTGGTTTTCACGGCTAATGTCTCTTGCTTGTATGAATTGATGTAGTCACATTGTAATTACTCGTTCCAGAGGCGTCAATGGCTGATTCGCAAATATCCTTTATCCGCGTGATGGCGCTGCATGCGTTGGCGTATTGCGAACGCCTCTTCTATCTCGAAGAGGTCGAGGAAATCCGCGTCGCGGATCACCGCGTGTACGCGGGGCGCACGTTGCACGAGGCTGAAGTGGATAGCGATGGGGAGTGGCAATCGGTCACACTGGAAAGCGAAACCTGGGGACTCAAAGGCAAGGTGGATTACGTGCGCTATCGCGACGGCGGCGTGGTGGCGTTCGAGCACAAGCGCGGGCGCTCGTGCGGCGATGACGCCTGGGAATCGGATCGGTTGCAGGTCATCGCCTATGTCGCGTTGCTGGAAGAACATCTGGGCAAATCCATCAAGGAAGGGCGCGTGCGTTATCACGCCAATAACAAAACCGTGCGTGTGCCCATCGCGGAAGATTCATTCGCAAAGTTGCGCACCGCGATTGCGCGCGCACGTGAACTGGCCGCAACCGTGCAGCGCCCGCCGGTAGCAGAGAATGAAAAGCTGTGCGCAAAATGTTCCCTTGCCCCAGTTTGTTTGCCAGAGGAAGAGCGCTTGCTGCATGCGGCGAATGTGGATGAAGACGCTCCTCCACGTTTGTTTCCGGAAGACGATGAGCGGTGCATTGTTCACGTGACCGAGGAAGGCAGCCGCGTGGGCAAGAGTGGCGAGCAGATTGTGGTCACGCCGCGCGAAACCGAACCGCATAAATTTCCTGGACATGATGTGGCTGCGATTGTGCTGCATGGGCCCACGCAGATCAGCAGCCAGGCGATTCATTACGCCGTCGCGCACAACATCGGCGTGCATTGGATCACCGGCGGCGGGCAGTACGTTGCCGGGTTGGTGCCGCCGGGTGGCGTGCAGCGCAGGTACCGGCAGTTCGAAGGTTTGCGCGATGCGCAGATGTGCCTGAGCTTGGCCAAGCGCCTTGCCAAAGCGAAAGTCGAAAATCAATTGAAGTTCCTCATGCGCAACAGCCGGGGCAAAGATACCGAAGGAATCGCGGCGCAAGCCGTGAAAAACATGCGCGCCGAATTGCGCGGTGTCGATCGTGCGCCAGACATTGACACTTTGCGCGGTCATGAAGGCATGGCGGGCAAGCTCTATTTTTCCGCGCTGCCGGTGCTGCTGGATCAAACCCAGGAATTGATGCGCTTCGCCGGGCGTAATCGCCGCCCGCCCGAAGATCCGTTCAACGCCGCGTTGAGTTTTGGTTACAGCTTGCTGTACCGCGATGTGATGGCGGCCATTATTTGTGTCGGTCTCGATCCTGCGTTTGGTTTCTTTCACACGCCGCGTAGCGCGGCTTATCCTTTGGCACTCGACGTAATGGAATTGTTTCGCGTCGTGTTGTGGGATCTCCCGCTGGTGGCTTCGGTGAATCGCGCGCAGTGGAAAGAAGAACACTTCACGCGCACGCAAAAGCAGGTGTGGCTATCCGCCGACGGGCGCAAGCAAGCCATCGAACTCTACGAGAAGCGCAAGCAAGAGAGCTGGAAACATCCGGTGCTCAAGTATTCGCTCAGCTATGGGCGCGCGATTGAACTGGAGGTGCGGTTGTTGGAAAAAGAGTGGTCAGGCAGTCCGGGCTTGTTTGCGAACATGAGAATACGCTGATGAGCGACAAACGCTGGTATCTTGTCAGCTACGATATCCGCGACCAGAAACGCTGGCGGCAGGCATACAAACAACTGCAAGGCCGTGGTGAACGAATTCACTATTCGCTGTTTCGCTGCCGTTTGAATCGCACCGAGATGGAGGCATTGCGTTGGGAATTGGAAAAGCTGTTGACTGACGAAGACGACCTCATGTTCGTGCATCTGTGCCCGCGCTGCGCGGGCCGGGTACATGAGCGTGGCGAAGGTAAAGATTGGGGAACACCGCCGGATCGTTTCGAGGTATTGTAAAACAAGCACCGGCTGGTGGCGTGGCAGCCCAATGTAATAATGAAAACTAATAGTTGAAACACAAAGGAGTTTTTCGCAATGAGGCGTAACGTGGTGCATGTTGCCTATAATGCATTGACTGATCATTACATTTGTCGGTTACTGGGCGTGACAATCGTTGCTGGTCGTTTGCAGCGCAGCGGTGCATGCAAGGTAGCAAGAAAAGTTGTTTAAAAATCCGAGTATGGGTGTGAACAGTGTTTTTATCCCTGATGCCGAAAGGCGTTGAGCACTTTCATGAATTGGGAGCCAGAGGCTCGGGCCGGAAGTGTTTTTATCCCTGATGCCGAAAGGCGTTGAGCACATCTAGGGCTACGCCGTTCGCTCGCGCTTGGTACTGTGTTTTTATCCCTGATGCCGAAAGGCGTTGAGCACGAGCAGCGCATGTAATTGTCGCGCCCGGTGATCTGTGTTTTTATCCCTGATGCCGAAAGGCGTTGAGCACATGGCGCCGCATACGATCCCGGCGAAGAGCGCGGTGTGTTTTTATCCCTGATGCCGAAAGGCGTTGAGCACCGTAGCCGGTAGTCCAGCAGCAAGGGCAGCTTTTTGTGTTTTTATCCCTGATGCCGAAAGGCGTTGAGCACCGCTCATTGCCGAAACGCTGGCCCTGCGCACAATGTGTTTTTATCCCTGATGCCGAAAGGCGTTGAGCACACGAAATCCTTCACTTGCTCGGTGCGGTGCCCGCGGTGTTTTTATCCCTGATGCCGAAAGGCGTTGAGCACATACGCGCGCGCGCGAAATCGGCACAATGGAACAGTGTTTTTATCCCTGATGCCGAAAGGCGTTGAGCACCACTGCAATCACGGAGGGATTCCGGGGACGCGGATGGGTGTTTTTATCCCTGATGCCGAAAGGCGTTGAGCACTACTTGTGCGTTTACTGCGTGACTATGGGTACCTGGGTGTTTTTATCCCTGATGCCGAAAGGCGTTGAGCACGTAGGGCCTGCATCAAGGACGCAATGGCGCGTATGAGGTGTTTTTATCCCTGATGCCGAAAGGCGTTGAGCACTGCCTATCAGTTGATTTGTGCTGTTGCGCGAAACGATTGCGTGTTTTTATCCCTGATGCCGAAAGGCGTTGAGCACTAAAAAATATCCGAATCCTTGTCCCACGCCAAAAGGTGTTTTTATCCCTGATGCCGAAAGGCGTTGAGCACTACTGCGATCCGCCGCCCGCGCCGCCAGCGCCACGTGTTTTTATCCCTGATGCCGAAAGGCGTTGAGCACTCGCCGAGCTGCGCGGGAAAACCTTTAGCGGCGGCGTGTTTTTATCCCTGATGCCGAAAGGCGTTGAGCACAGTATACATGATGGGCTTCCTGCACTACGCTGTACCCATAGTGTTTTTATCCCTGATGCCGAAAGGCGTTGAGCACTTGATTTCTGTGATGTGCAGATTACGCTCGTTTGCCATGTGTTTTTATCCCTGATGCCGAAAGGCGTTGAGCACCTCGTAACATTCGGCACCACCTCGCCATCTAACCGGGTGTTTTTATCCCTGATGCCGAAAGGCGTTGAGCACGCGATATTCATCGGGTAATCTACATCGGGCGTCGCAGCGTGTTTTTATCCCTGATGCCGAAAGGCGTTGAGCACGTTATCTCGATTGCCCGGAGAGCGAGCTGCATATTTGTGTTTTTATCCCTGATGCCGAAAGGCGTTGAGCACCCCGGAAATGCGGTGTTTTACCGTGTTTTCTGGCGGAGTGTTTTTATCCCTGATGCCGAAAGGCGTTGAGCACATTTTGGGCGATGCAAACGCCTGCTGGACATCTTTCGTGTTTTTATCCCTGATGCCGAAAGGCGTTGAGCACAGTGATTTTTGGTTTGCCGGAAAGAGCGTTTGGCGTGGTGTTTTTATCCCTGATGCCGAAAGGCGTTGAGCACTAAAGTTGTGTTGCCTTGCAATGCATATTCTGCGGGTGTTTTTATCCCTGATGCCGAAAGGCGTTGAGCACCTGCAACTTGGCCTACGTCTCCTCGCCCTCAAGGAGTGTTTTTATCCCTGATGCCGAAAGGCGTTGAGCACGCTTCCGGCTCGTTGAGGATCGCCTCCTTATTCAGTGTTTTTATCCCTGATGCCGAAAGGCGTTGAGCACTTGATATCGTCACACCGACCGGCGTGACGCTGACCGTGTTTTTATCCCTGATGCCGAAAGGCGTTGAGCACAGCGAGAATACGCAGCTCTTGCTGGTTGTAGTCTGTGTTTTTATCCCTGA
>Ga0315281_10015715_pt1 | contig 10137 bp, 24 predicted proteins | sample YL17G07_0_MG_FD_204540 | JGI IMG/M metagenome (GOLD analysis project Ga0315281, IMG submission 204540) | Sediment microbial communities from Yellowstone Lake, YNP, Wyoming, USA - YL17G07_0 | ecosystem: Environmental > Aquatic > Freshwater > Lake > Sediment | place: USA: Wyoming | collected...
CAGGGGGCAGCGTGGTCTGGACCGGGATGGTATCCCGAAGCTGCGGACTGGCCCGGCTCCTTTGGCGGGCAGGCATCGTCCCAGCGGGGTTCGCAGTGCCCGGGGCGGCGGCGCCATGACCGACCCGGCCCTCACCGCGGGCGACGTGCGCGCCCTGCGCGGGCTGCACCAGCGCGGCGGCGGCCCGCTGTCTCCGGGGCGCTCGGCGCGCCTGATCGGCCTTGGGCTCGCAGAGCCGCACCCGAGCGACCCGCTGCGGCGCTACCGGCTCACCGGCAAGGCGCGGGTGCTGCTGCACAATCGGGGCAAGCTGCCTGGAGCGACCGGCACGTGACCGAGAAGCGCTCCGGCCCGAACGAGCGCCAGCGCGCGCTGTGGGCGCTGGCCGGCTACGTCGTGCCGAGGGTAGGCGACGAGGGCCGGTGGGGGCACCCGACCGGCAACACCTTCCGCGTCCGCGTGTCGCGCGTTTCGGACGACGGCATGGCGATCTGGGTGCGCTTCCTCTGGACGGCCACGTATGGGCCCGGCCACGGCCCCGAGCGCAAGTTCGACCGGAACCACGCAGACGGCATCTACTGGGGCCGACAGGACGACCTGTACGATCCAGCGAGGGGGCTCCCGCTGCACTTCCGGTGACGCCGCCTGCCCCGCGTGAGGGACGAAATAGCTGCCGGCGACGAACCTGAAAACGTGTCCCGCTACGCGCGCTAGCAACCGGGGGGCGAACCGCTCAGTCGTAACGCCGGCCTCCAGAGGCTACTCGCCTCCGCGGGGACTGTCTAGGCGCTTTCCGGCATAACCGCTATTCCGCAGGAGTGTAGCAGGGTGCTACGGTACGGACCGTGTCCAGCCCAAATCCGCCCGTCACCTTCGGCTACCGGAGCTACGAGCGCGCCGCCCTGGCGGCTGGCCTGTTCGGCGTGGACGCCGAGGGCAGGGTCTGGCGCCTGCGGCGCTTCGGGCGCCCCTGCGCGCCGTACCGTGCCGAGAGCCCCCGTGCCGATGGCTACCTCGCTGTGCCCCTGGTGCTGGGGTGCCGGCGGGTCCGGGTGCTCGCGCACCGGCTGGTGTACGAGGCGCGCGTCGGATCGATCCCCGATGGCTGGATCGTCCGGCAGCGGAACGGCGCGCGGGCTGACAACCGCCCCGAGAACCTCGTCACCGCACCGTGGCCGATACCAGGGAAGCGTCGGGCGCCGACCGACGTAGACCCTGAAAGATTGGCCGGCGATGATCCTTCCGGCAGGATGACCCCATGAGCACAGTCCTACGTCACGTTGGCTGGTGTCCCGTCTGCGAGGGCACGTTCAAGGTGCGGAGCCAACTGCTCGTGCACCACGGGTACGAGCGGCCCGGCTACGGGTACATCGTAGGCGACTGCTTCGGCGTGAACCGCCCGCCGCACGAGCTATCGCCGCGCACGGCCGAGGAGTACCTCTCCGAGGCCGTGGTCCCCCGCATCCGCGAGGTCGAGAAGTGGATTCAGCGCCTGGGGCCGCCCGGCGAGCCGGAGCAGCTTTCGTTCGACGAATACGATCCGAGGAGCCGCCAGTACGTGCCGGGGATGAAGCGCCGCTCCGAGGTGAAGGACTACGACTGGACGAACCGGCTTCGGCGCACCCGCGAGCAGGCGGCCGACGAGCTTGCGTCGTTGCAAAAGGAAGCCGGGCGACTGGAAACGCTGATTGCGGAGTGGCGCCCGCAGCCGCTGCGCACCGTTGAGGAGGAGGAGGAGGCGCACCGCGAGGTCAAGGCCGTGCAGCACGCGCGAGTCAGCGCCGACCGCGAGCAGCGCTCTGCCCACGCGCTCGTGAACCTTCAGCAGCAGATCGACCGGGCCGTGAAGAAGCAGGATAGCTACGACCTAATCGACCTGTTCTGTGGAGCAGAGCAGAAGGTTTCCGGCCCACTCGGGCGAATGGCGGCGTTGACGCACGAGCAGGTGTTGAAGCTGGTGGACCGGGATGAGGTCTGGGCCGCGCTCGGCTTCATGCGCGGGCGCGAGTATCTCTCCCGGCGCGATGCGCGCCAAGTGGAGGACCAGCGGGGCAGCGGGGTCGCGTGGCCAAAGCCGCGTGCCGTGTCCCGGGAGACACTGGCTCAGGTGAAGACCGAGCGCGCTGCCAAGAAACAGGCGAAGGAGCGGGCGGAGATCGACAGTAGGCACGCTCAGCATGTTGGGTGGGTCGAGAAGGCTCTCCGCGCCCACAACATGAAAGCGCTGATGCAGGCGTTCCTGAGTGCGGAGCTTCCGTACGACATTGGCAAAAAGTTCCCTGACAAGGGCCGCAGCCAGATGATTCCTCTGCTCGGCATGGACGACCTGTGGGTGGCCCTCGGTTGGGTTCACCGGGACGGGGCCTACTTCGACCGGGGCGACTTTGAGAAGGCTATCGGGGCGCCCTACTGGGACAGCGACCGCTTCGATCCGTCGGGCGTGTTCCAGTGGCCACCGGGCTTCTGAGCGCTGCCACTTGTGCCACCGCCACCACTGGTGTATCTGACCGGAATGGTGGCTCTGACTCGTCTGGTCTACCTGGCGCCAGTGCCGCCGTCGTGAATACGAGTGCACTCGGGAGCGTCTCAGTGGGGGAGGAACAATAGATGAGCAAGAAACTGATGAGGACGGAGCATGACGCAACCTAGAAAGAAGTGGCGCTCAGGCGACCTGGCGCTCGTTTACTACACGAAGATGCCATCGATGGTGACGGTAATACGGATCGTGAAGGTCGCGGAGAAGTCCGTTTCCTTCGTGCTCGCGTCGGATTCGGGCTCCATCACCCGTCTGTTCGATTCGCACCGCGTGTTCAACGAGCACCTGTACCCGCTGGAGGATGCTGCGCGGCTGGTGGCGGAGATAGCTGCGGGGGCAGCATGACCTGGATCGAGACAATCAGCGGCACGCGCTTCGATCTGCTGAACCCGAAGCCCGATCAGGTAAACATGGCCGACGTGGCCTACGCGCTTGCTCGCATCGTGCGGTTCACGGGGCATACGAACACGGGTAGCGACACGGGCTGCGGCTACTCCGTGGCCGAACACGCGCTGCACGTGTGCTCGGTCGTCGAGCAGGAGCACCCGAACGATGCGGTGCTGTGCGCGCTCGCGCTGCACCATGATGCGGCGGAAGCGTACGTGGGCGACGTGTCGGCGCCGCTGAAACTTGCCATGCGCGCGATGGCGTCGCTGTGGGGTGCGGCGGCGGGCCAGTGGTCGCCGTTCGACTCCATCGAGGATAGCGTCCAGGCGTGCATCCTGCGCGCGATCGGTCTGCCGGAGCCGACCGACGAGCAGCACGCTGTCGTGAAGCGCGCTGATCTACTGGCGCTGGCTGCCGAGCGCGCCGTGTTCCTGCCGCACACGGGCCAGGCCGGCGACTGGGCGTGCCTGGAGGGAATTCCGGTGGACGAGCGCCTTTGCCAGCGGATGCGGAGCGCGAAGTGGCGCACGGCATGGCCGCGTGACCTGGGCTACGAGTACCTGATGGCCGGACAGCGATTCGAGGCGCGGCGGTTGCTGTGAGAACTGCGGAGCAGAGCGCCATGAAAGCTGGTCAACGCCAGTGGACCTGTTCGCACTGCTCGCGGCGGTTCGCGGCGCGAGGCGTGGAGAGCGCGGAGCAGTTTGCGGAACGCTGCGGGGCGCACCGAAGCGGTAAGCACTGCCAGGCCAGCACGCTCGCCATCCAGCTATCCCAAGACGGCCTGGAGCGGCTGATTGGCCCGGACGGGGACTTCACGGGCGCCCACGGATCACTCAAGTATGCTGGGCTCGTACAGATGCACCGCACGCGCCTCGTCGAGCCGGACTCGGCGAGTGCCGAGCCGTGGGCGCCGCAGTGGGCTATCGCCTACGAGCAGTACCTGCGCGAGCATCAGCGTCTGTTCAGTGAGCGCGTCACCGAGTTACGCCAGGCGGCCGAGAGCCCGGAGACAGTGGCACGGGCCCGAGCCTTCCTTGCGCTTGTTGCCACTGACCGATAGCTGTGGTAGCAGTGGTAGCATGTCGCAAAACGACGACCCCGACAGCCGCGACTGGATCCCGCCGGTGGACATGCAGTCGATCTTCACGTCTCTGAAGTACGCCAGGATGGCCATGAGCATCGACGGCGATGGGGCTGCGTTTGCGATCGAATGTCTGACCGACGCGGTGGAAGCGCTGGCGATACACATCGCCGGAGACAGAGGGCGCCGTGGCTGACGCGCGGAAGCGTTTTGTGAAGTGCATCGTGTGCGCGAAGCATGGGCCGCTCCGCGCGCACCTCACCCCTGATCCGTCCCCGGATGTGTGGGAGGTCTACCCGGAGGACTGGCTTCTGCTCGCCCACAGCAGCGGCGTGATTCTACCGGCCTGCTCTACGGCGTGCGCGGACGAGCACAGCGCACGGACGGGGCAAACGCCGAACCTGCCATGGGTGACGCGGTGGCTGCAAACGCAAGGAAAAGGTCCATGATCAACACCTTCGCGCTCATGGCGCCGCACCAGCCCTTCGCGGTGTTCTCGCCGTGCAAACGCTACCGTTACCTGCTCGGCTGGCCGGCAAAGGAGGGCGGCCTCGGTATCGCGCTTTTCGTGCTGGCTAACCCGAGCACGGCAACGGCAGAGCAGACCGACCCCACGGTCGCGCGCTGCATCGGCTACGCGGCCCGGTGGGGATACGAGTGGTGTCACGTGGTCAACGTGCGAGCATGGCGCGAGACGGACCCGGACAAGCTGCCGGCCGACCCCGAGGCGATCGGACCGGAGAACGACGACGCGATCAGGGACGCCGTGCGCAAGGCGGCGATCGTGGTGTGCGGCTGGGGCAAGCTCGGCGGTGAACGAGGGCTGGCCGCGTTGCAGATCATTCGCGAGGTGGGCGGCTCGCCGATGGCGCTCAAGCTGAACCGGGACGGTTCACCCGCGCATCCTCTCTACCTGCGCAGCGCGGCCCGGTGGTTTCCGATACCCGGAGGAGCATGATTCGCAGCGTGCCCGTTGACACGATACGTGCCCAGTGACAGCATTGGCAGCGATGACGAGCAAGCAATTCACGAAGGGCGTACTGTGAGAACCATCCACCGCTACCCGTTGTCGCCGGGGTTCAACGAGATTGCGATGCCCACTGGCGCGATGGTGCTCAGTGTTCACTCGAAACTGAACGACCCCCAGGTCTGGGCGCTCGTCGATGACGCCTGCCAGACGGAGGAGCGCCGCGGCCTCTACGTCGCGGCCACCGGAGAGAACCTCGACGCTCTGCACGGTGCGGATCTTAGTGTTTTCATCGGCACGGTGTTCGTGGACACGATCTGCACGGTGCCGGCGGGGAACACGCCGCCAGCGTCGGCGCACGCCATTGTGGAGACTCTCGTGTTCCACGTTTTTGAAACCACCTGGAGGGGTCCGCGTGAAGGCCGCTGACGTGAGCGCGAGCATGGACACGGCGGCGCTGCGCGCCCTGCTCGACAAGAGCACGCCGGGGCGGTGGATTGCGGGCGCTGCCCGGAAGGACGGCACCGCGCAGGTCTACTGCCCGCACATGGGGCCCATGCGTGTCATCGTGCCCGTGGCAGAGACGGAGCCGCACAACGCAGCCTTGATCGCCGCCCTGCGGAACGCCGCGCCTGCTTTGCTGGACGCCGCGGACGAGCGGGACCGGCTACGCGCCGAGGTGGCGAGGCTGCGGGATCCTGGGCTCGGCGGGATGCCGCATATCGACCTCCCGAACAGGAGCCCGTTACGCGCCCAGCGTGACGCCCTGAAGGCCGAGATGGCGAGGCTGCGTGAGGCGCTGACATGTATCCTGCGCTGCACCGACGATCAGCAGGCAGAGGAGTATGCGCGATCTGCCCTCGCCCCGACGAAGGAGAAACCATGAACGAACTGGACGCGCGACGATGGAAGCTATCGCTTTGTGGCTGCGCGCTGGCGCTCGCGAGTCACTGGACCCCGATGCCGTGGGCGCTACCGATCTACATCGCGGCGCTGACGTGTTTCGGTAGGACGATGCTCGTGAGTGTTGCCGCGATGAAGGATAAGCCATGATCGGGCCGAGTGGCTGGGAAACCGGCATGTTCAATCTGCGGATGACGGTGGTCATGTCTGCCGCTTCCAGAGCGGACATGTGGCGCACTGTCTGTGCGGACATGGCCCGCACCGAGCCCGTGCTCTATCGTCGGCTCAAGTATCGCGGCGGGCGGAAGGCTCGCGCGGCTTACCGGCGAATCTATCCAGTCTGCCGAGCGGAGTACCAGCGTCGGAGGCACTCGTATTCGGCTCCGCTCGCGTACGCATGGAGCGCAGCAACGGAGCAGAAGACATGACCACACCGATTGACACGGCCAGAATCCGCCGCCTGCTGACCTCCCTCGCCGCGCTGCCAGTCGTCGGGCGGCACCTCGTGGAGGGGCAACTGCTCGATGCGCTGCCGGGGTTGCTTGGTGAGAACGACCGGCTGCGGACTCTCCTCGCCGACGCGAACGAGGCGAGGCTTAACGATCTGGACAAGGTGATAGCGGAGCGGGACGCGCTGGTCGCGGCGCGCGACGTGTGCGTGGTCTGCGGCAACGTGCTTCTGCCGACGGAGCCGCACTGCGAGGACTGCGACACCGATGGCCCACGCTACACGGACCCCGAGTGAAAACGCCTGTTGACGCGGCTTGGCCCGCGTGGCAGCATTGGCAGCATGACGACTGAGGACACGGCAGCGCTGAAAGCCATGCTCACGGAAGTGAACGCGAAGGGCGCCGGCCCGTGGCGGATCACTGACCGGGGTGACTTTTGGTCCTTTTCGCGTGAGGAGGAAAACGAGGACGGTGATGTGGGGGACGACTGCCCGAGCAAGGTCATCGTTGCGCTCCTGAACGCCGCGCCGGAACTGCTCGAAGCGACGGACGAGGTCGCGCGGCTCCAGGCGGAGAACCGCGTGCTACGCGCTGAGCTTGACGGGTTCCTGCCGTCGATGGACGGGGGGCCGTCCGCGGCGTCGGAAGCGCTCGGGACGAACGCGGCGCTCCGCTCGCTTGTCGCTGCATGGAAGCCGGTCGTGCGCGCTGCCGATGAGTGGCAGGGCTGCGGACGGACTAAGGAAGCGAAGCTGCTGGGAGCGCTGTACGCGCTGACCGACGCGCAGCGGGAGGCGGCCCGGTGATCGGCAGCGTTCTGGGCGCGATCGTGGCACTTGTGCTTGTGGTCGGCATTCGGGCAGCGGCCTACTATCCGTACTGGAAGCGGCACCAATCGGAGAGGCAGTAAACGTGGCACCAGAAATGGACAAGGGCGTGCGCGTGGTCCGCGTCGAGGCCGGCGGCGGGACGGGCGACCGCGTCTACGTGACGGCGGACGGCGCTCGGATTTACGAGCGCCTGGGCGAGCACCGCGTCGAGGTCATTGAGGGCGAGATGAAGTTCGGGCCGACCCGCATCCGGGTGCTTCGGTGACCGACGACGCCGACACCGGCCCGGACGTGACCGCGCTCCGCGCTGCCATCGCGAAGGCCGATGCGCTTGTGGCGCACTACCACCAGGGCATCACGCTCGCGCAGGGCCTGAAGCGGACGCTCGTGGTACGCCTGCTCCACGCGCAGTTTCCGAACCTCACAGTGAGCGAGCAGGAAAAGCTCCTGCGCGGCTACGGTTTGTGATCTTGAAAGGGATGTGAATGGCCACGAAGAAGAAGAAAGCTATCAGGCGACGACACCAGCCGGTGCAGAACGAGGCAATCAGCGAGCGGATACGCTCGCTCGACGACGCCGTGTTCGCGGCCTTGGACTCGATTACGGACCAAGCTGGGGCGTATTCAGCATCGGAAATCGTGTCCCGCGTGCTGGTCACGATCGCCGCGAAGCTCGTCTGGCACGACACGGCGGCCACCGAGGAGGAATTTGCGGACAAAGCCAGCCAGTGCTTCCAGTTGATCGCGGAGGCGCACGCGAACTGCAAGCGCGGGGAGCCAGCCCAGCACGCGCACACTGCGAGGCACGAGGATCTGAATTGAGCGTGGCCGCGCTGCGTGAGGAGATTCAGCGCGAGCTAACCGTGTGGGCGCTCGGTTCGATGCACCGCATGGAGCCCTGGGAGCGACGGGAACTGGCCAGCCCGCTGATCGCGGCGCACATGCCGCCCGGCACATTCATCCGGCTACCCTGGACGCTCATGCCTGATTGGTTCCGTCAGATTTTCCACGACCCGACGCAGATCGACGGGCGCGTGGTCGTCGAGGAGGTGGACAGCGTGGTGGTGCGTGTTCGCACTCCGGTCGGCACCAAATACTCCGTCGAGGCGGACGCCTTCCTCGACGCGGTGCTCGCCGGCCAGGTAGGGGACGCCGCGTGACGCTGGCGGAGATTCGCGAGGAGTACGAGCGGCACCTGGCGGTGTCGGTCCTCTCGGGCGCGAGCCGGGAGGTGAGCGAGGGGTCTGCCCAGCGCGTCCTGGCGGCCCTGCTGCGCGCGCACCTGCGGCCGCGCTGCACCCTGCTCTGGTACGGCGAGCCGTGGCTGCTGGAGCGGTTCGAGCCATGGGAACTGGTGTTCCACCGCCCGCGGGTCGTGATCCGCCTCGCGGACTTCCTCACGGCGCTCCGGCGCGGGGGCGTGCGGGACGATCCGGCCAGCGTAACGTGACGGCAGCGTTACGCTTCCGGTTGCAGCCGCGCTGGAACGGACGGGGTTGACGGGCCCAGAACCACCCTTTTCAGGCGCGCAGCCGGTGCCGCCGGTGCCGCCGGTGCCGCCAGGGGCAGCGCGCTCGCTGGCACGGCTGGTGCAAGGGAGGTTGGCATGATTCACAACATGACGAACTACATGACGGACGACGGCCAGGTGCCGTGCGGGCGCTGCGGCGGAAGCGGCTCCCAGCGGTCGCTGGACTCCTACGAGGAGGCGCGGGGGATCGAGGATCCGTGCTACCACTGCTCCAACACGGGGTGGGTGGACGCCGAGACGGCTGTGCACGACGCCCTGGAGGGGGTCGCTTTCCGGTTGGCGGAGGCTCACGTGGACGCGCTCGGAGCGCCGGAGGATGGCTGGGACTGCTACGCCGCCGAACACGGCATGTCGGCCTGGGACTACAAGCACGGGCTCGTGTACGAGTACGCTTACGAGTTCAGCGCGCGCCTGGCGGCTATGACGTTTGAGGAACAGCGGTACATGCTGTGCCTCCTCACCGGAGGCGCGTCGTGAGCCGCACGCTCGCTCTGACCGAGGCGCAGCACGCCGCCCTTCGTGACGTACTCGCCATGTACGTCGAGGACTGCGAGGCGGCTCTCGACGACGGGGAGGTGCCGAGCGAGGCGGCCTACGCCGCGGCAGCGGAAGTGCTCGCGGTGCTAGAAGCGGACGTGGCCGCCCTGGCGGGAGGCGCGTCGTGAGCCGTGTCATCACCCCACACCGCGCGCAGGCGATGGCGAAGGCCATCCGCGCGGAGTATGCGGAGGCCCGCTCTCTGCTCCGGGCGGCGCGTGCCTTCCGAATGAGTGGCTCGGTGCTGGGGCGCGAGGACGCGGACGGCTGCCTCACGCTCGCCTGGCTTGCCCGTGGGCGCGCTCGGGTTCTCCGCGCGGCGCTACGCAGCGCCACGGTGGAGCGGTACAGTGCGATGAGCCCGGCGGCGCGTGATCGGGTTGCCGGGCGGGTAGGACGGGCAACGTGACTGCCGCGACGGGCGCTGGTAGGCTGGCAAAGGAAAAAACGATGACCGACGAACGGTTTATTGAAATACTCGGGGACGTGATGGAGTGGCGCGGCGAAATTGCGCTCCTCGCGGAGGACGCGGAGGACGCGGTAGCCCAGGCGAAGTCGCCCCGGGCGGAAGCTGCGGCGGAAGCGCGCCTAGTTGTTCTCGGCGGCGCTGACGACGACCTCGCGTGCGCGGAGTCTTGCGAGCGCGCGGCGGACTTGATCGCGAATCTGCAAATGGCGGCGGGCGCGCTCGGGGGGCTACACGGCGCTAAGCGCATCGCGCGAGAGATTCGGGATGCGCTCGCGAACGCCGGGGTGGCACCGTGAGCAAGCTCGTACCGAACGTCCGGAGCGGCGCGCGCGTGGCAATCGCCGAGACGTACCCGGCCACCGGCAAAATGCTGCCCGAGCACATGCGCGTCTACGGCGTACGCAAGACCGTGCAAGGCATCTCCGTCATCGAGGTGAGTGAGACA
>Ga0315281_10015716_pt1 | contig 10137 bp, 7 predicted proteins | sample YL17G07_0_MG_FD_204540 | JGI IMG/M metagenome (GOLD analysis project Ga0315281, IMG submission 204540) | Sediment microbial communities from Yellowstone Lake, YNP, Wyoming, USA - YL17G07_0 | ecosystem: Environmental > Aquatic > Freshwater > Lake > Sediment | place: USA: Wyoming | collected...
CAGGAACGATCTCTGCGTTCTCTGCTTCCTCTTGGTTCATCCTCTTGTCTCCATCCCCGGAGGATCGAAAGGCAAGGAGGAGTCCAGATCCATAAAAGGCTTTGTATTTTTTGTCTTTCCCAAGAATAAGCTCTGCGGTCTCTGCGTACTCTGCGGTTGATTTTTTCTTCATCCCCGGAGGGCGCTGAGACTTTTATAATTTCCTATGCAATTAAAAACCATGGAAGATTGGAATAATGGAATGCTGGAATATTGGGTTTGGCGGCAGCAATTCTTTCAACTCATTATTCCATTGTCCCACTATTCCATCATTGCACCATTCCATTTTTTCCCATTATTCCATTATTCGTAACACTTTAGCTCTTTGAAAAAGGTAACTTTTACCCGCTGAAAAGATCTCCCAGAAATCCCCCCTGCCCCCCTTTGCAAAGGGGGGTGGGGGGGGGATTTCAGCGATTGCTATCTCAATCGATATGGCTTCGATATGATTTTCAAGCCGCTAAATTGATACCATTATTCCAGTATTCCATTATTCCATGTCCCTTGCTTTTCGATACTTGTAATACTGATACATCACCCCGGCCGCCTTGGCCGCCCGCTCCGGCGTGCGGAATTGGGCCAGGGCGAATTCCGATTTACCTGTCCCTTTGCCCCTGGGAAAGTTCGTCCCCACGGCAAAGACCGGTTTCCGGTATTTCTCCACCAGCTCGCAGGCCCGTTCGTAAATCCGCATCCGGCTCTCAGACACGTGCTGCATAATCTTTTCGGTCTTGTCGCCCGGAAGGATGCCTTCGGTCTTTTTTTTGATGTCCGGCAGGAGGTGGGCCAGGGGACCGGCATCCCCGCTCAGGGAGATCACCGCATCCACTTTCTCCCAGGAAATCAGGGCTTCCAGGCACTCAATGTAGGGATCCATGCCCATGGTGGCGACCATGTCCACCGGATTCCCCCGACTCCAGAAAGCGGGGAGAAGGCTGTCCAGCCTGCGGACGATCGATTCATCCAGAGGGGGAACCTCCAATCCCAGTTCGTTGCAGGCATCCGCGGTGATGACTCCCCATCCCCCGCCCCGGGTGAGGATGCCGACCCGGTTTCCCCGCGGGAGGGGGAGGGAAGAGAAGGCTGCGGCCAGTTCCAGCATTTCTTCGGTGGTGGAGGCCCATAGAATCCCGGCCTGCCGGAAGGCGGCTTCGTACACCTCCTTCACTCCGGCCATGGCTCCGCTGTGGGATTTGGCCGCACGCGTACCGGCTTCGGTTCTTCCCCCTTTGTAAGCGATGATCGGCTTATGGGGGGTAATATTCCTGGCTCTGGTCAAAAACTCCCTCCCGTCGTCGAGGCCTTCGATGTAAAAAAGGATGACCCGGGTGTCCGGGTCCCTGCCCAGGCACTCCAGATAATCTTCGGATCTCAGATCCCCTTCGTTTCCACTGCTCACATATTTGCTGAAGCCGACGGCGAACTTCTCCCCCCAGCCCAGCATCTGGGTGCCGATGTTCCCGCTCTGCGAAACGAGAGAGACCGCTCCCCTTCTGGGCCTCACCGGGGGCATCAGGGCGGTCAGGCGGGCCGAAGCGCTGAAGATGCCCATGGTGTTCGGCCCCACCAGCCGCAACCCTCCGGAGCGGGCGATTTCCACGATCTCCCTTTCCAGCCGGGCGCCCTCTTCTCCCGTTTCGCTGAAATCCGAGGTGATCACGATGGCCATCCGGATTCCTTTCCGGATGCACTCCTGGACCGCCTCTTTGGTTACCCGGGCCGGAATGGCGATGACCGCCAGGTCCACGGGTTCCGGGATATCGGTCAGCTTTGGATAAGTCGGGTGATTGAAAACCATTTCCCCTTTCGGGTTCACGGGGTAGAGCTTTCCCTGGTATCCCCCCATGAGAATATTCAGAAAGACAATGGCCCCCCACTTTTCGATATTACTCGTAGCCCCGATCATGGCGATCGATTTGGGGTTGAAGAGGAGATCAAAATTCGGTTCCGCCGGTTTTGTCATTTGAATTCCTTTAAAATTCTGGGTCCTTCAGGCACCCGAAAAAACCATCCGCAGCAGGGGCGGGTTTGAAACCCGCCCCTACTTTAGGCGCTTCAGGCCATTTTTCTAACCCTATATTGGTCAAAGAGGAGAAGAAATGTCAAGTAGGGGCAATCACGCCAAGGCGTGATGAATTGCCCCTACGCCGATTCTGAAGCTGGTTGTTGCTTTTTTAGCGTCTGGATTAGATTTCCCACCTGGCTCAAGGGAACCCGGATTTTTTGCCCCCCCTGCCGGATTTCCACTTCCGGCCCTTTTTCTCCCTGAACTCTCTTGACTTCCATTCCTCCTTCCTTCGGCCCCACCTGATCGGGGGGAGCAAACTCCGCATAAGAAGGAGGAATGTATCCCGGGGTGATCCAGTCCAGGGGGTTGAATTGGGCAAACTGGATGAGGGTCCCGAAAGCATGTTTGGGATGGACGTACATTTCCTTCCACCCGGGAAAGGGCTCCGCAAGGCCGAAGGTGGGGATTCCGTTATCTTCCAGCTTTCGGTGAACCTCTTGGAGGTTATTTACCTGGATGGTGATGTGGTGAGGTCCTTCTCCGCGATGGTCTAAAAATTTCTGCACGAAGCTGTCCTTTTCCAGAGGATTGATGAGCTCGATGAAACAGGAAGTTCCCAGCTCGATGGTGGTCCAGCGGTACTTCTGCCAGGGCACCGGGGCTTCGAAGAGGTTTTTCCCTCCCAGGACATCGATGAAAAAAGCTTTGGCCTTGGCTTGGTCCCTCACCGCAATGGAAACGTGGTCGATCCTCCGAATCATGATTTCCTCCCCGCCCGCGGATATTCAAACTGCTTTTCTTACCTAACATGGTTTGATAAAAAAGTGCAAGTTGCCGGTTGTTCGATGCTATTTTTTTGCTATTTTTTTGATTGACCCTCTTCTGAGAATATACTATCTTAGTAAGTGATCACTCAATAACCGGCAAGGGGGGGGGAAAAGGCATGGGAAGTCGAATGACGGCAGAGGACCGCAGGGGGCAGATCCTGCGCGGGGCCATGGAGCTCTTTGCCGAAAAAGGTTTCCGCGGGGCTACAACCCGGGAAATCGCCCGGCACCTGGGGATCAGCGAAGCCCTCCTGTTCAAATACTTCCCCAGCAAGGAAGCGCTCTACCGCGCCATCATCCAAAAAAGGACCGATGGGACCGAGGAGATGTTCTTCCCCAAAGAAGCCATCCAGGCCAAAGATGACCGGCAGGTGTTCCGCGCGATTGCCTCCAACCTGATTGCCAAGAACACCGAAGACCCTACCTTCATGCGGCTCATTCTGTACAGCGCCCTGGAGGGCCACGAACTCTCCCGCATCTTTTTCGAAAACCATGTCATGGGGAAAACCCGCCTATTGTCGGACTATATCCGCCAGCGGATCAAGGAAAAGGCTTTCAAGCCGGTCCCCCCGCTTCTGGCCGCCAGGGCCTTCATGGGGATGATCATTCATTATGTCCAATTCCGGGAAATTTACGGTATGAAAAGCTTTATCAAATTCTCTCAGAAAAAGGCGGTCCATACCTTCGTGGACACGTTCCTGAATGGATTAACCGGAAACCTTAAAAAGAATGGAACCCCAAAGCGAAAAGCCAACTTCTAAACCCCGTAAACAGAGGGTCGTGATCCTCCTGGGAGTCGTCTGCCTCGGGATCGCGCTTTATTTTGGAATTCAATGGATCCTTTTCCGCTGGCATTACGTCTCCACAGATGATGCCCAGGTGAAAGGAAATCTGGTCAATCTCAGCGCCAAAGTATCCGGGAGAATTGTGCAGCTGCGGGTGGAAGAAGGGGACCGGGTCCAAGCCGGCCAGGTTCTTGTGGAGATCGACCCCCAAGACTACCAGGCCGCCCAGGCCCAGGCCCAGGCCAGCCTGGAGATGGCCCGCCATGATTTGGCCAAAGCGGTCACCCAGCTTTCTCTGACCAGAGACCGGGTGATTCAGGGTATTGCCACGGCGGAAGCCTCGTTACGGGAGGCGAGAGAAGGCCTGAAATTTGCCGAAGAAGATGCTGCCCTTCAGACGGACCGGGTCAATAAGGACATTGACCGAGCCCGGGCGAGCCTTCAGGCAGCCAGGGCCAGAGTGGGGGAAGCCAGGGCCACCATGGAAAACGCCAAAAAGGAATTCGAGCGCAATCATGAGCTTTTCCGTCAAAACTATGTGGCCGAAAATGCCCGGGATGCGGCCGAAACAGCCTGGCAGGTGGGCCAGAGCAAGTACCAGGCAGCTCTGGAAAATGGGCGGGAAGCTCTCTCCCAGTTGGAGTTGGCGGAGGCCAATCAGCGTTCGATTGATTTGAAAAAACAGAGTATCCGCATCGCCGAGCAGGTTCTGGAGAGGGCCAAGATCAATCTGGCTCTGGCTCAGGAGGAGAAGCAGCAGATCTCCCTCCAGGAAAAAAATATTGAATTTTTAAAAGCCAAGGTCCAAGAGGCGGAAGCGGCTCTTCAGCTGGCTGACCTTCGCCTTCAGGAGACTAAGATTCAGAGCCCGATCTCGGGGACGATATCCAAGCGTCTGGCAGACCAAGGACAGGTCGTGCAGGTGGGCCAGCCCCTTCTCATCGTGAACAATCCGGGGGAGAAATGGGTTGTGGCCAATGTGGAAGAAACGAAGGTCCGGAGGGTCCGCCCAGGGGCCAAAGTAACCGTTGAAGTAGATGCTTTTCCGGGTAATGACTTTGAAGGGCAGGTTGAATTCATCGGGTCTGCCACTTCCTCTGAATTTGCCTTGCTTCCGTCGGAGAACCCCTCGGGGAATTTTATTAAGGTCACCCATCGAATTCCCGTGAGGGTTTCGGTAAAAGACCCGAAGAACAAGCTCAAGCCCGGGATGATGGTCGTGGTGGCCATTGAAGCCAAATAAAAAAACTTGTAACACTTTAGCTCTTTGAAAAAGGTAACTTTTACCCTCTGAAAAGATCTCCCAGAAATCCCCCCAACCCCCCTTTGCAAAGGGGGGTTGGGGGGGATTTCAGCGATTGGTATCTCAATCGATATGGCTTCGATATGATTTTCAAGCCGCTAAATTGATACCAAAATTTGAATTAATTTCCTCATTGGAACCAATTGGCATAAAGGTTGCTTTTTGATAATCAAGTTTTGCAAATTTTAACTTGAAATTCGAAACTTCTTTCAAGGAATCGGTCCGAGTGAACAACTTTTCCCACCAAGGCAAAGATCATAAGTGGGGAGTCCTGGGAGTTGTGGTCCTGGGCAGCTTTATGGCGATCCTGGATAATAACATCGTCAATGTCGCTCTTCCCAAGATGATGGCGAATTTCGGGGCCACGGTCGATCAGATCGAATGGGTGGTCACCGGCTATATGATTTCTTTCGCCATCTCCATGCCCACCACCAGCTGGTTGAAAGAAATGATTGGTCTGAAAAAGTTGTTTATTTTCAGCCTGGTCTTTTTTTGCCTGGGATCAGCCCTCTGTGGCCTGGCCTGGGACAAGGATTCCCTGATTGGCTTCCGGGTCCTTCAGGCCCTCGGAGGGGGAGCGATGATGCCCTCGGGTTTGACTCTGGTCTCGGAAGCCTTTCCCCCCCAGGAACGGGGGATGGCCATGGGGACCTGGTCTATTGGGGCGATGGTAGCCCCGGCGATCGGCCCTTTCTTGGGCGGCTACCTGGTGGATGAGGTCAGTTGGCGGTCGATTTTCTACATCAACCTGCCGGTGGGAGCCGCAGCGATCCTGATGGCTCTATGGATCCTTCCCGCCATTCGGCCGGCCGATCCCTCCCGAAGGCTGGACCTGGCCGGTTTCATTAGTTTCTCGGCCTTCCTCGCTTTCTTCCTGATCGCCCTGGCCCAGGGCCAAAGGGAGGGCTGGGATTCCGACTACATCATTGCCTGCTTCACCCTGAGCATTCTGGGGCTGGCAGCCTTTGTCGCCTCCGCATTCCGGGTGAAAGATCCGATCATTGATTTGCATCTCTTCGCGAACCACAATTTTCTGATGGCCAATATCATCAACTTTGTCCGTGCCGTGGCCATCTTCGGGTCCATGTTCATGCTTCCCCTTTTCCTGCAAAATGTCTTGGACTATAAGGCGCTGGACACCGGAATCATCCTGGCGCCCACGGCCATCAGCGTGGCCATTGTCTCCCCATTCTCGGGGATGATATCCGACCGGATCGGCCCGCGAATCCCTTTGTTTTGCGGAACGGTCCTGGTAGCCCTCTCTCTGTACATGTATAAAGACCTTTCGCTGGACTCCGATTACTGGTTCCTGTTCTGGCCCCAGGTGATCCGGGGGGCCGGGATGGGATTGCTGAATGCCCCGCTCATGAGCGCCGCCCTCAATGCGGTCCGCCGGGAACAGATCAGCGTCGCCTCCAGTCTCCTGACGGTCAACATGCAGGTCGGGGGCGCCTTCGGGGTGGCCCTTCTCGGGGCCACCCTGGAACGCCGGCAGTTCTTCCATTACACCCATTTTCTGGAACACATCAATAATGCCTCAAACCCCATTGTGGCCCAGGCCCAATCCGCCATGCAGGCGTTGCTTGCCCGGGCGGGACATGCCCCGGCTGATCTTCTGGTCAAAGGAAAAACCCTGCTGGCGTTGTGGGTGCAAAAACAGGCTGCGGTGGGCGCATTTGAGGATGCCTTTGTTCTCGCGGGGCTCCTCATTACGGTTGGTTTCGTTCCGGCCTTGCTGATTCGGAACCGACACGCCGCTAAAGGGCCCGGCTCCCAGGTCATGGCGGAATAGGGTTGCAAAGGAAAGACATTTAGAATAAATTGGCAATTTATGATTCGAAAAATTGAAGATTTCAGGCGGAGTGAAGGGCACTCAAATAGGGAAAGGGGATTCTAGGATGAAAAAATTGAAGAATAGAGGATTGGCCTGGGGGTTCTTGAACTCGCTCATTTTCCTGTTCCTGGTCTGTTCCGGGGTGGCTTCTGCCCAAGAAGTCAGTCTTCCCCAGCCGGGGAAGCCCCTCTCTCTGAATGATTGCGTGGGCTTAGCCCTGAGGTTCAACCCGGCCCTGCGCTCCAATCAGGCAACGGTCGAGGCCCAGCAAGCCCGCGTCGAGCAGGCTCTGGCGGCCTATTACCCCCAGGTCAACCTCAACACTTCCTATAACTGGAACACCTTTAACTACGTTTCCCTGGGGGGAGCGGTCAGGGCATATACCTATAATTGGACCTTTCTGGATGTTTTCTCCGTGGGGCCTACGCTGAATCAGACGATCTATGACTTCGGCCGAACGTCCAACAGCGTAACGATCAACCGGGAGAACGTCAAGGCCAGCGAGCAAGATCTGGTCACCACCAAGCAGACCGTGATCCTGAACGTCCAGCAGGCCTATTTCGGGGTCCTCCAGGGCCAGCGCCTGGTTGAGGTGGCCAAGGAGGTGGTCACCCAGACCCAACAGCACCTGGACCAGGCCCAGGGTTTCTACCAGGCCGGCACCCGCCCGAAGATCGACGTGACCAAAGCCGAGGTGGACCTGGCCAATGCCCAGCTGGCGCTCATCCAGGCCAATAACAATTTCGCCGTTGCTCAGGTGACCTTGAACAACGCCATCGGCTTTACCCAATCCCTCACCTTCCCCGTGGAAGACATTCTGGGCTTTACTCCCCGGGAACACCAATTGGAGGACATCGTCAAGACCGCTTATGACCAGCGTCCTGAAATCCTGCAAATAAAAGCCAAACAGCGCAGTCAAGAGGCGGCCGTCAACCTGGCCCAGTCGAGCTACTACCCGATCCTCTCGGGAAATGCTCAATACCTGATGCGGGGATATCATATGCCCAATGACATGGCCTGGGATATGTTTTTTGGGGCTACCCTCAGCATTCCCATCTTCAGCGGTTTCTCCTCCTCCAGCCAGGTGGCGGAACAACGGGCCAACTTGAGAAATCTCATATCCCAGGAAGAGGCCTTGAAGCTGAACATCCGCCTGGAAGCGGAACAGGCCTACCTCAGCCAGAAACAGGCAGCGGAGCAGGTCCGGGTGTCAGAGAAAGCCGTGGGGCACGCCCAGGAAAATTACGACCTGGCCAGCGGGCGCTACCAGGTGGGGGTGGGGTCTCCGTTGGAGATCACCGATGCGGAGATCCAGCTGGCCACGGCTAAAGCGAACAACATCCAGGCCCTCTATAATTACAAGGTTGCCGAAGCACGGATTGAAAGGGCTACGGGAATGAACAAGTGAGGGTGAGGCCAATCATTTAAGGACCCGGGAAGCAAAGAGTTGGGAATTGTTAAAGAAAAGCCGATAAATATACAGTGGAAAATAATGACCGGGAAAAAGAAATTAATCTCATTATTAGGATCGGGAAACCAATGAAAAGGACGATCATCGTACTGGTGGTTATTGCTCTGGCGGGGCTTGGCGCTTTCCGGGCCGCCCAGGTCATTTCAGCCAAGAAAGAGGACTCGAAAAAGGGGATCACGGGGCAGGTCCCGCTGGTGGATGCGGCCCCGGTGACCCAGGGTCTGATCGAGGAGAAGATCTCCCGCACCGGCGACATCGCTCCTTCCGCCCAGGTGACCATTTACTCCAAGGTCCAGGGCTGGGTGGGGAAGATCAATGTCCGGGAGGGGGATCTGGTCAAAACCGGGCAGGTTCTGGTTACCCTTGACACGCGGGAAGCCGAGGCTACGGTGGCCCAGGCCGAGGCCAGCTTGGAAGCGTCTAAGGCACGGCTGAAACAGGCCCGGGCGACGGCGGAGGAAACGGTCCAATCCCAGATTCAGCAAACCAAGGCTAATCTGGAACTGGCAGACGCCGACCTGAAGCGAGCCCAAGAGCTGCATGAGAAAAATTTCATCGCCCGGCAGCAGCTGGACGAAGTCCGGACGAAATACAACGTGGCTAAGGCGAATTATGATCTGGCCCTGAACAGCATCCGCCAGAGAACCTGGGAGAATGACATTGCCCTGGCCGAAGCCCAGGTCAACCAGGCCAGGGCAACTCTGGAACTCAACAAGGCCCAGCTGGCCAACCTGATTATTCTCTCTCCCATGAACGGGGGAATCACCAAGCGTTTTGTTGACCCCGGAACCATGGTGAAAGATACCACTCCCATCTTAACCCTGATGGGCCTCACCGAAATGAAGATGGTGGTCAACGTCATCGAAAGAGAATTCATCTATCTGCAAAAAGGCCAGGCGGTCAAGATAACGGTCACCGCCTTCCCGGAGCGGGTCTTCTCCGGCCGAATCGAGGTCATCACCCCCGCCCTGGAGCTCCAATCACGAACGGCGGAAATCCAGATTTCCATCCCCAACCCGGGCCTGGTTTTGAAGCCGGGAATGTTCGGGCGGGCAGAAATCCTCCTCCGCGCCAATCCCCAGGCCGTCCTCGTCCCCATCCAGAGCCTCATGACCGAGGGCGGCCAGGACTCGGTATATGTCCTGAAAGACGACCAGGTGGCCCGCCGCCCCGTGCGGAAAGGAGCCGTGCGGGATACGGTGGTTGAGATCCTCCAGGGCGTTGTCCCGGGTGAGCAGGTGATCACCGCCGGCCAGACCGCCCTGAAAGACGGAGTCAAGGTACGATTCACCCTGCAACAACCCCAGAAACAGGATGCTAAGAAATGAACCTGGCGAAATTTGCCCTGCGTAATCCCGTCACCATTCTCATGGCGGTCTTGGGATCGATCATTTTAGGGGTCATCTCCTTCTCCAAGCTGCCCGTGGACATGTTCCCCGAGATCACCTACCCTTCCATCACCGTGGGCACATTCTATCCAGGGGCCAACCCGCAGGATATCGAGCGGACCGTGACCTACCCCGTCGAGAAGGCCGTCTCCACGGTGAACGGGGTGAAATATGTCTCCTCCATCTCCCGCCAGGGGGCCTCCCTGGTCACCGTTTACTTCAACTGGGGAACCAACCTGGACAGCGCCCAGTCCGACGTGCTCCAGGTGGTGAACCTGATTCATGGGGATCTGCCTAAAGACGTCCAGTACCCGATCATCCGTAAGTTTGACGTTTCCCAGATCTCGGTCATCTATATCGCCCTCATGGGGGGAGGGCTCAACGAGGGACAGCTCTACGACCTGGCTTACAATGTGGTCGAGCCGGAGATCGAGCATGTCCCCAATGTGGCCTCCGCGCGGGTGGGGGGCGGGAAGATCCGG
>Ga0315281_10015717_pt1 | contig 10136 bp, 10 predicted proteins | sample YL17G07_0_MG_FD_204540 | JGI IMG/M metagenome (GOLD analysis project Ga0315281, IMG submission 204540) | Sediment microbial communities from Yellowstone Lake, YNP, Wyoming, USA - YL17G07_0 | ecosystem: Environmental > Aquatic > Freshwater > Lake > Sediment | place: USA: Wyoming | collected...
TATCGACCTAACCAGGCTCTCAATTACCTTACCCCTCAACAATTCTTAGAACAAAATATTAAGGAGGTAAGGTGTCACTAATCTACCGAACGAGTACAGCTGTTCGCTGATGGCTCGTCCACCGTGTTATAATTTTTGTGCTGGACTGACTAAGATGTGGGATACAAAATTACGGCTAATGTACATTTAGGCGTACTGAAGAAATCGTAAAACTGGTGTATTAGTAGTAGAATATCAAAAATATTAAATAGGTAGAAGATATTGATTGAATACGAAATAGTAGAAAAACTACCCAGTGCTGAAGAATATAATAGGCTTCGACAATCGGTAGGTTGGGGAATTTTCGAGTATTCTGTGATTGAAAAGGCATTACCCAATTCCTTATATTGCCTTTGCGCTTTCGTAAATTCTGAAATCGTTGGTATGGTCAGATTAATCGGGGATGCGGGAATTAATTTTTATATTCAGGATATGATAATCAAACCCGATTATCAGCGAAAAGGAATAGGAACTGAATTGATGAATAAGATTATGGAATATATCCACGCACATGCGAGTCTTAATTCTATTATTGGGCTAATGTCTGCCAAAGGAAAGGAACCATTTTACGAGCGGTATGGGTTTATCATTCGCCCTTACGACAGGTTTGGTAGTGGCATGACTATGTTTTGGGGAGTTGAGCAAGCAGGGAAAGAAAGCCTCCCATCATAACAACAGATTCCACCTGACTTAGCTTACTAATTACTGGTAAAAAGCAACCCATAAGTATTAACATACAATAGTTGTTATCTATAGCTTTCAAATAATACTCAGGATCAAATTATGAAGAAACATGGAGCGTTAATTTTTGACCTTTTCGGAACATTGGTTTACCCAGTATCTCAGAAAGAACATCGTCGAATGCTAAAAGAGATGGCTTTGACTCTTGCAATAAGCCCCGATGATTTTATACACCATTGGACTGAAACAGCTGACGCTCGGATGAAAGGTACTTTCAGAAACTTTCGGGAAAATATCGAATATATCTATCAGCAGATTGGGGCAATAATTGATCAGACTAGGATTTCGCTCGCTACCAGAATACGTCTCGCTATGGTTCAAAATGAGGTAGTACCAAGAGCAGATGCAGTAGAGGTCCTATCCAAGTTAAAATCAGAAGGTTACAAGACAGGTCTGATTAGTGATTGTAGTCACGAAGCTACTAAGGTATGGGACAATACCCCATTCCCAACGTTTTTTTATACTACTATGTTCTCATGCATGGTTGGCATTACAAAACCAAACCCTCGTATTTATCAGTTAGCTCTACGCCAACTGAACATCGAGCCTAGGAATTGTATATACATTGGTGATGGTGGCAGTCGAGAACTAACAGGGGCCAGCCAAGCCGGCATGCAAGCCGTCTTGCTGCAAATACCAAATGAAGTTAAGGCTGATATGTATAAAATCGATAGTGAAGACTGGGATGGTATAGTGATCACTTCGTTATCACATGTCTTGAACTTGTTAAAATAAGCGAATCAAGTAGCGATATTGCATGGCTTTATTCGATTTTGGCATTGAACATAGATACCGCTTGGTCGAATTGAGCGTATAAAAGAGCAAAGTTACCAGGATTTTTACACTGATGATTTCCATTTAATAGAAAAGCTAAATGGTATCAAGTAATCGTACTTATGGCTTGATATACGAGATTAAAATTAGAAACCAGACAGCCAAAACCTAATGTAAACTGGCTATCAAGGCTAAAAAGATGTACATTGTTATAAAATAGGAATGGGTTTTATAGTACCCGCAATGTACATTGGAGTTCCAATGTGGGATAAGCTCGAGCAAATCGATAAAAGATACGAAGAATTAATCACAGAGATGTCAAAACCCGGCGTAGCTTCTGACCAGCCGAAGATAATCAAACTTGCTCAGGAGAGAGCCTCGATTGACGATATCGTTACGCTCTATCGCGATTATAAAGCCACTGTTAAGAGCATCGAGCAAACAAGAGAAATGCAGGACGATAAACTTGATGCTGAGATGGCGGCTCTGGTTAAGCAGGAACTGCACACACTTGAGGAAAAGCGCGACAAGCTGCAGGAAGAACTAAAATTCTCTTTGTTACCCAAAGACCCGAATGATGAAAGAAATATCATCCTTGAAATCAGGGCGGGGACTGGTGGAGATGAGGCGGCGCTGTTTGCAGCTGATTTGTTCCGCATGTACACGAGGTATGCCCAGTCCAAGCGATGGGACGTAGACGTTATCAACACCAGTGAGAGCAGCGGCGGCGGCATGAAAGAAATTATCGCTGAAATCAGGGGAAAAGGCGCTTTCTCCCGTTTTAAATACGAGCGAGGCGTCCATCGCGTACAGCGAGTGCCGGTTACCGAGGCTTCCGGCAGGATTCACACCTCCACAGCGACGGTTGCGGTTCTTCCCGAAGCGGAAGATGTTGAAGTAGATATCAGACCAGAAGACCTGCGTGTCGATATTTTCCACAGCGGCGGGGCTGGCGGACAGAATGTTAACAAAGTAGCGACCGCAGTGCGTTTGACCCATCTCCCGACAGGGATGGTAGTGATCTGTCAGGATGAGAGAAGTCAGCTACGGAATCGACAGAAAGCGATGGCAGTACTGAAGGCGCGTTTGCTTGAAATCGAGAACCAGAAGCAGGCAGCCGAAATGACGTCGATGCGGCGGAGTCAGGTTGGAACGGGAGAACGGGCTGAAAAAGTTCGTACCTACAATTTTCCCCAGGACCGTGTTACCGACCACCGAATCGGGGTGACCCTTCACAACCTGCCGCGCATCATGGCAGGAGAACTGGATCCGCTAATAGATGCCCTGGCGACTGAGGAGCAGACAAAACTCCTGCAGGAACAAACGGCGTGAACCGGCGCGAAGCGCTGAAACTCGGCAGCAAGATTCTTGCAGAAAACAAAATAGACGATGCCTCGCTGGAAGCCGAGATTCTTTTAAGACATACTCTGAATATCGACCGCAGCCGATTATTTGTAGAATACGACTCAACATTATCCTTACAACAGCAAACCGATTTCTTGAACAAGATTGCACGGCGTGCTGAAGGTGTGCCTGCTGCTTATATCACTTGCATGCGCGAGTTCTATGGCTTGGAATTCTATGTCGATGAGCATGTCTTGATTCCACGTCCCGAAACTGAATTACTCGTAGAAAAAACTATTGAAATCGCACGGAATTATGATTCGCCTTTGATAGTAGATGTAGGCACAGGCTGCGGAAATATAGCCGTCAGTCTGGCTGCCAATTTACCCCATGCCCGTATATATGCCAACGACATTTCTGAAAAGGCTGTAGAGGTTGCCGAGCACAACTGTAAAAAACACAACGTTTCAAAGCAAATCCGATTAATCGCCGGCGACCTGCTTGAACCTCTTGATGGACCTATCGATATTATTGTTGCCAATTTGCCATATGTCAGGACCGCTGACTTGCCAACCGTAAACACAAATGGTTTCGAGCCGCGAATAGCACTGGATGGTGGAGTGGATGGGCTTGATGTTATCCGCCGGTTTTGCTGTCAGGTTGAAGGTAAGTTAAAACCCGACGGCACCCTGTTGCTTGAGATAGGATTGGGACAAATAGACGCACTTACAGCTTATCTTCGCGGTCTTTCTCCCGAAGGCAATATAGAAATTGTGCGGGACTTGGCTGGGATTGAGCGGGTAGTTTGTTTAACAAGGAGGTGATATTCATGCCAAAACATGAACCATGGTATCAAGATGACAAATTCTGGGAGCTGTGGGGTCCGATAATGTTTAATGAAAGACGGATCGCGAATGCGTCTGAAGAGATTGCGAATCTGATCTCACTCCTTAATATCGAACCAGGAAACCGCGTGCTTGATCTATGTTGCGGTATCGGTCGGCATTCGCTGGAATTGGCACGGCGCGGATTCAAAGTGACCGGTGTTGATAGGACTCTTTATTATTTATCCGTCGCCTCTTCACAGGCTAAAAAAGAAAAACTCGATATCGAATTTGTGAATGAAGATATGCGAAATTTCCGATGTCCAAATGCATTTGATATCGTGATCAGTATGTTCACTTCATTCGGTTATTTTGAGAACCAGGATGATGACAAAAAGGTTGTCCTTAATGTTTATAAATCTTTAAAAAAGGGCGGTCGATTCTTAATTGATGTTAACGGTAAAGAAAGGCTCGCTGCCATTTTCCGCGAGCGCGACTGGCATCGGGAAGGTGATGCCATAATACTTGAAGAGCGTAAAGTTACACAGGACTGGTCATGGATGGACAACAGGTGGATTCTCATTAAGGATGGGAAAATGTATGAGAATTCGTTGAGTCATCGTATTTATTCTGCGACCGAATTGAAAGCTCTACTTAAAGACTGCGGTTTTTCAGACGTCAAGGTTTATGGTGATTTCGCAGGCAGTCCTTACGAACAGAATGCCCGTAGGCTGATCACCGTTGCCTGTAAATAATGACTGGGTACACGTCGCATACGCCGAATTACCGACTTGACGCTCAATTTCAACAGGTGATAAAGTAAGCAGGGGTTTTTTTATTCTAACTAAGCGAATTGTGTTCTAAGGAGGAAATGGCACACAATGAATATGATTGTTTGCGCAAAGCAAGTGCCTGACCCGGAAGCACCGCCAGCAAGTTTCAAGATAGATCCGGCTACTAACAAAGCGGTGCCCCCGCCAGGTGTTCCGCCCGTTGTCAGCCCCTTTGACGAACAGGCGGTCGAGGCTGCCCTGAGAATAAAAGATGCAAAGGGCGGTAAAATTTCAATCATCAGCCTGGGCGTTAACCTGTTGAGGGATGTTGTCAAGAAACCGCTTTCTATGGGCGCTGATGAACTGATTCTTCTTGAGGACCCGGCGTTCGTAGATGGTGACAGCTGGTCGACTGCCTTTGCTCTGGCAGCAGCTATCAAGAAAATCGGTCAATTCGATATTATTTTCTGTGGTCGACAAGCAGCAGATACCGATGCCGGGCAGGTCGGCACCGCGATTGCAGAAATACTTGGAATCCCCAGCGTTACGGTTGCCAAGAAGGTAGAAATTACCGATGGCAAAGCAAAAGTGGAGAAGGTCACTGCTGACGGATTTGAGGTAGTGGAAGTATCATTACCGGCGCTAATCACCATAAGTAACGAACTCGGCGAACCTCGATATGCCACCATTAAAGGTATTATGTCTGCTAAGCGTAAGGAACCAATCGTCTGGAAGCCAGCTGATATCGGGGTCGATGTTGGAAATATAGGCGCTGCCGGAAGCCACAGCAAGATGCTCAGACTCTTCCAACCGGTAAAGGAAGGCAAGTGCGAGATCATTACCGGTGAAAATGAGGAAGATGCCGCAAACAAGCTGGCACAACGGCTCGTGGAGGCAAAACTGTTCTAAGTCCTGTGACTTAAACGGTGAAGGAGAAAAATGGCTGATAATAAAGGTGTATTGATCATTGCGGAGTTCGTAAATGGAGCTCTCGCGCCTATCGCTAAAGAACTACTCGGCGCCGCCCGTAAACTTGCAGATAGTATCGGAGAACAGGTTAGCGCCGCTCTCATGGGAAGCGGAGTTGGCGGAACTGCGGCGGAAGCAATCAGTTTCGGTGCAGATAAAGTATACGTCGTCGATGATCCGTTACTCAAAGACTATCGCACCGATGCTTATGTGGCAGCTGCCGAAAAGGTCGTCAAACAAGTCAATCCGCGTGTCGTCCTTGCCGGTCAAACTACCGTTGGTCGTGACCTGGCACCGCGGCTTGCTTTCAGGTTGAATACGTCGGTAACACTGGACTGTATCGACCTTGCACTCGATGACAGCACAAAACAGCTTCTAGCTACCAAGCCGGTTTATGGCGGTAATGCCCGGGCTATCTTCACTAGCGCGATATTCCCGCAAATGGCAACCGTGCGTGCAAAGGCTATGTCGCCTTGCGCACCGGATGCCGGACGTAAAGGAGAGACAGTCGCTGTCGCCGCCGGTCTCGATGCCGCCGCGATCAGGACTAATGTGCTAAACAAAGTTGTCGCCGAAGTAGTCGGTATTAAACTTGAAGATGCCCAGGTCATCGTTGCCGGCGGTAGGGGCATGGGTGGACCTGAAGGATTCAAAGTCCTTGAAGAACTTGCCAGGGTATTGAAAGGCGCCGTTGGTGCCAGCCGTCCTCCTTGCGACAGCGGTTGGGTACCTGAGACAATCCAAATAGGTTTGACTGGTAAGATTGTCTCTCCGGATACATATATCGCAGTGGCATTATCCGGGTCAAGCCAGCACATGGCTGGTTGTTCCGGTTCCAAGTGTATTATCTGTATCAACCGCGACCCCGAAGCGAATATCTTCAAAGAATCACGCTTTGGTATCGTCGGCGATTGGAAAAAGATTGTGCCGGTATTCCAGGCAAAATTAAAGGAATTGCTCGGAAGATAACCACCAAATTTGCTTAACGTAAGTAATGGGGCTGACCTTAAAAATCAGCCCCATTTTTTATATGTTTGTTATAATTTCTCTGGAGTGGTTAAAGTTAAAAGATTGCTTGTATTGAAAATTTGTGATAATTTTATGATACATAAGATTTTCAAGATGGATACGTCAAATGGAATTGTACACTATAGGACATAGCAATCACACCCAAGAGCACTTTTTACGTTTACTTACTAAAGCGGAAATACAGGTACTCGTCGATGTGCGAAGTAGCCCTAATAGTCGATGGGCTACATTTACCAGCAAAGATAATTTAAAGGAGATACTGGGTTCACTACGAATCCATTATATTTATCTCGGTGGTGTATTGGGTGGTCGTCCATCTGATTCAGGTAGTTATGATCAAACAGGAAAAGTAGATTACCAGGCCATTCAAGAAAAAGAATCTTTTAAACAAGGAATCAAACGAATCTTGGATGGACTAAAAAGATACCGAGTTTGTATTATGTGCGCTGAAGAGAATCCATCTTCTTGCCATCGAAATCTTCTCGTGGCTGAGAGTTTACGTAAAGTTGGAGTGGATATACTTCACATTCGTGGTGATGGCAGGATTCAAACAGATGAAGAATTGTGGAAAGACAAAGTTGGAGTTGCAACTAATCAATCTCAATTTCCATTATGAGAAACTTTTTGACTATTTATACCATCGGTTTTACTAAGAAGACAGCACAGCAATTCTTTGAAATACTCCGAACTAGCGGTGCCAAACATTTATTTGATATACGCATCAGTAACGATTCTCAGCTGGCAGGATACACAAAGAGAAAAGACTTGCCATATTTTTTAAAAAACCTGGTCAATATTCAATATCATGAAGTGCCTATCTTGGCTCCAGACATGACTATGATGAAGGAGTACCGGAAAACTGGTGACTGGATTGAATATGAAAATAAGTATTTAGAATTGATAGCACATCGTAATATTGAAAATCAAATAAATTGGAGTTTATTTAAAGAAGGCGTAGTTTTACTTTGCAGCGAAGCCGAACCGATTCATTGCCACCGAAAATTAGCGGCTGAATATCTGACGAGTACACTTTTGAAAAGCGAAAAAGTGGAAATCGTGCACCTGTAGGTATGTGTCTGTGAGATTCTTCGCAAGCAACCGTCTCACATCGCTTGGAAAAATTGCAGGCTCGCTCAGAAAGACAATTTGAGAATTTGTTTAGAGTTTAGTGTTTAGCTATTATAGTTTGTGATGTGGTGAGGATTGGGTGGTGTCTAGAACCCTATCATCTGCGCTGCCCATTCGGCGAGTTTCAGTACAAAGCCCGGTACGATTCCAACGAACAGCACACCAAGACAGGTGATTACCAGTGCCAGTCTCAAAGCGCCAGATGAGCTAACCTTCTCCGTAGACAATGGTTCATTAAACCACATCACCTTTACAACGCGTAAGTAATAGAACGCAGAAATAACGGAATTGAGGACGGCGATGATAACCAGCCACAAAAGTCCGTTCTGGACTGCCCCGTTAAAGATATAAAACTTGGCAATAAAACCGGAAGCCGGCGGCATACCGATCAGCGAAATCAAGCAGACCGTCAAAGCCAGCGCCATGAGAGGCGACCGTTTACCCATGCCGGCAAAGTCCTTAATCTCATCGCTCTTAATTTTGTTGGTTATGGCAATAATAGCTGCGAATGCCCCCAGGTTTGCCAGTGCGTAACTGAATAAGAAGAAAAGTATTGAGCTACGACCAATGATCTCAGAAGCCGGCGCCATTCCAATTGTCGCCAGCCCGACCATCAAATAACCAGCCTGGGCAATACTCGAGTACCCTAGGAGGCGTTTAATATTACTCTGTGCAATCGCGGATACGTTCCCGATGGACATGCCGATAACAGCCAGGACTGCATATACTGTGCCCCAGTCGAGGCTTAACCACTCAGGCATTTCAAAGGCTGTAAAGAAGACGCGGATAACGAAGGCGAAGCCTGCTGCCTTGCTGGCGACCGATAGGAATCCGGTTATAGGGGTTGGAGCGCCTTCATAGACATCCGGTACCCAGAGGTGGAAGGGGACTGCCGCTATCTTAAACCCTAAACCGGCAACCAGCAAAGCGATACCGGCTACAAGACCAGGATTGTCCAACAGGTTAGCGCTGGCAGTCTTCTGAATCGCATCTGCGATTTCACCAAGCTGCGTCGAGCCGGTGTATCCGAAGATAAGCGCCATACCATAAAGCAGTACCGCCGAAGAAACCGCTCCGAGCAGCAGGTACTTTAGCGACGATTCGCTTGATTTTTGGTCTTTCAGGAAACCAGTTAGAGCATACAAAGATAAGCTGGATACCTCAAGTGAAACGTAGAGAGTAATTAGCTCGGTGGCAGATGTGATTAGAATAAGACCGAGCGTCGACAATAATATGAGTGCATGGTATTCGCCGTGAAGGTTAGCCAATTTGCCAACATAGTCGGTAGAAGACAGTATTACAATTATTGATATACCGAGCAGTAATACTTTAAAGAAGATAGCAAAATTGTCAACAACCAGTAAATTGTTGAATATGGACTCGGGTCCGTTATCCCGCATGAGAATCGTAAATAAGCCGGCGACCAGCAATCCGATGATGCTGAGTATAGTTAGCATCCCTTTCTTCTTTACGAAAAGGTCAGCCAGGATCACGGCTGCTGCGGTCGCTAGCAGCGTCAGTTCCGGTCTAAGTAATTCAAGATTCAAACCTTGCTCCCTTCACTAGACAAGGGGCGCAATGCCCATCTTAATAATATCGGTCAAAATTGCAGGGTAAATGCCAATCATGATAATCAGGATAACGAAGGCGAACATATACACTTTTTCCAATGCATCGGCATCGTGCGCCTGATTGAACTGTGCCTGGGGTGGGCCGTAGAAAATTCGCTGCAGCATCCAGAGAATGTAACCCGCGGCAAGGACCACGCCGATTGCAGCAACGATAACAAAAACCTGGATTCCGTTAAAAATACCGCTGGAGAAGCTGCCGGCGAAGGTTACAAATTCGGCTACAAACCCTGACGTCATCGGCAGACCCAGAGAGCCCAGCCCGGCGATCGAAAATACAACCGTGGTAACAGGCATTTGCCGTGCCAGTCCTCCCATCTTGCGCAGGTCACGTTCGTGGGCGCTGTGCATCGTAAAGCCAGCCATAGCAAAGAGTAATCCTGTGAGTAAGCCATGGCTTACCATCTGGAGTGCGGCACCGCTCATACTTACCTCGCTAAAGGCGAAGATACCGAGCAGTACCATGCCCATATGGCTTACGCTGCTGTAAGCGATCATCCGTTTCATATCAGTCTGGCGCAATGTTACGCCGGCTCCATAGACAATACCGATAACCGCTAGAGTAACAAACAGAGCTGAAAAGTCGCGTGCTACGTCCGGGAAAAAGCTGACGCAGATACGTATCATTCCATAGCCGCCCATCTTGATGAGCGCACCGGCAAGCATGACGCTGCCGGCAGTGGGCGCATCGGTATGGGCATCGGGCAGCCAGGTATGCAGTGGAAACACAGGCAGCTTCACAGCGAACCCGACAATCAGCAGGAAGAACATCGCAGCCGCCGGTATGGCACTGGCGTAAGATGAAACGCCGTTCTGCGCAAGCTCAATCATATTGAGGCTGCCGGTCGTGAAATACACTGTTAGAATGCCTGCCAGCATAAATGCGC
>Ga0315281_10015718_pt1 | contig 10136 bp, 7 predicted proteins | sample YL17G07_0_MG_FD_204540 | JGI IMG/M metagenome (GOLD analysis project Ga0315281, IMG submission 204540) | Sediment microbial communities from Yellowstone Lake, YNP, Wyoming, USA - YL17G07_0 | ecosystem: Environmental > Aquatic > Freshwater > Lake > Sediment | place: USA: Wyoming | collected...
TGGATGCGCCAGCGGTCCGGCGTCCTCGACAAATTGCGCGTTGCGCAAATTGCGCACGTCGGCAATGCGCTTGACCGCGCGCGAGCGCTGGTCGGCGGTGAATTCCTGGTCGCGGAAAACGGTAAGTCCTTCCTTCAGGCAAAGCTGGAACCAGTCGCGGCAGGTGATGCGGTTGCCGGTCCAGTTGTGAAAATATTCGTGCGCGATGACGGCTTCGATGCCGGCGAAATCGCCGTCGGTGGCGCTCGCCGCGCTCGCCAGCACGTATTTGTCGTTGAAGACATTGAGGCCCTTGTTCTCCATCGCCCCCATATTGAAATCGGACACCGCCACGATCATGAACACGTCGAGATCGTATTCGCGCCCGAACGCCTGCTCGTCCCAGCGCATGGCGCGCTTGAGCGAATCCATGGCGTAGCCGCAGCGGTCCTGCTTGCCGGGCTCGACGAAAATCTTCAGCGCCACTTCGCGCCCGGACATGGTGACAAAAATATCGTCGACGCAGGCCAGATTGCCGCCGACCAGCGCGAACAGATAAGACGGCTTGGGATGCGGATCGCGCCACAGCGCGAAGTGGCGGTTGCCGGGCAAATCGCCTTGCGCGGCCAGATTGCCGTTGGCGAGCAGCACCGGCGCTTCGCTTTTGTCGGCCTCGATGCGGGTCGCATAGACCGCCATCACGTCCGGCCGGTCGGGGAAATAGCTGATGCGGCGGAAGCCCTCGGCCTCGCATTGCGTGCAATAGGTGGCGCTCGAGCGGTACAGCCCGGACAGTTGGGTGTTGGCGGACGGATCGACCAGGGTTTCGATCTCCAGCCGGAACGGTGCATGCGGCGGCTGCGGAATGGTCAGGCGGTCCGGCGTCGCGATGTAGCTGTCGGGCGGCAGCACGGCGCCGTCGAGCTTGAGCGAGACCAGGGTGAGCCCGTCGCCGTCGAGCACCAACGCAGCGGCCGCCGATTGCGGATTGGGCTTGAGGCTAAGCGTCACCCTTACTCTGGTCTGGGTCGGATGCAGCGCAACGTCGAGATCGACGGTGTCGACCAGCCAGTCGGGCGGGCGGTAGTCTTTCAGGCGGATGGGCTGGCCGGTGTCGGTGCGCATGATCGGTTTTGATCTAGAATGTCCGAGCGGCAAAGGGAAGGCCGGCGCGTTGCCAGGGCGCTTGTCAATGCGGCGGCGGGCTGCGAGGTTGCTATCCCCAAGTCCCGGCGCATCAGCGCCCCTTCTTCACGGCGGCTCCATGACCCGAAAATTAGCGTTTCTTGCCGGCTTGTTTGTGCTGTGCGCCTGCGTGCTGATGCTGCAGATCATGGAGACCCGGCTGCTGTCGGTGATCAGTTTCTATCACCTGGCATTTTTCGCCATCAGCATGGCGATGTTCGGCATGACCGCGGGTTCGCTCATTGTCTATTTCAATCCGGCCTTCTTCGCGGCCAGCCGGCTCTATGCCAATCTGAGCTGGACCGCCGCCGGTTTCGCCATCGCGGTGGTGCTGTCCACCGTCATTCTGATCTCCACCGTGCTGCTCGATCCGTCGTCCGGCATCGTGTTGTCCACCATGCTCTGGCTCAAATTGATCGCCGCCCTGGTGCCGCCCTATGTTTTCGCCGGCATGGCGATTTCGCTGGCGCTGACGCGCAGCCCCTGGCCGGTCGGGCTGGTGTACGGTTCCGACCTGGCCGGCGCCGCCTTCGGCTGTCTCGGCGCGCTCGGCTTGATGAGCGCGCTCGACGGCGTGTCGGCGATGCTGATGGTCGCGGCGCTGGGCGCCGGTGCCGCCTATGCGTTCTCGCTGTGCGGCAAGCCATCGCGTGCTCCGGCGCTGCCGCGCTGGGTTGGCGTGATCCACCGCCCCGGCCTGCTGGTTGTGCTGTTCGCAGGCCTTGCGCTCGGCAATGCGGCGATTCATCCGCGCGGCCTGGTGCTGTCCTACGCCAAGGGCAATATCGAGGGGCCGAACGCGTTCGCGCATGTGCAATGGAATTCCTATTCCCGCATCCTGACCACGAAGATCGTGCACACTTTGCCGCAGATGTGGGGCGGCTCGACCACCATGCCGCTGAATGAAATCGACCAGCAATACCTCAACATCGATGGCGACGCCGGCACCGCGATGTATCGCTTCGGCGGCAACCTCGACGAAGTGCAGTTTCTCAAATACGACGTCACCAATCTCGCCTATTATATCCGCAATCAAGGCCGTTCGGCGGTGATCGGGGTGGGCGGCGGCCGCGACCTGTTGTCGGCCTATGTGTTCGGCTTTCGCGACGTCACCGGCGTCGAGCTCAATCCGATTTTCATCGACCATCTCACCCGCCGCTACCGCGACTTCAACCGCCTGGCCGATCTTCCCGGCATGCATCTGGTGGTCGACGAGGCGCGCAGCTGGTTTTCCAGCGCCGGCCGCGATCGCCGGTTCGACCTGGTGCAGATGAGCATGATCGACACCTGGGCGGCGACCGGGGTCGGCGCGTTTTCGCTGTCGGAGAACGGCCTCTATACGGTGCAGGGCTGGCGGCATTTTCTCGCCAGTCTGGCGCCGAACGGCGTGTTCACGGTGTCGCGCTGGTATTCTCCCGATAACGTCGACGAGACCGGACGGTTGCTGAGCCTGGCCAAGGCGACGCTCATCGACATGGGGGTGGCCAATCCGGCCGGTCATCTGTTTCTCGCTTCCCATGACAATCTCTCGACCTTGATTGTCGGCCGCGCGCCGTTCACCCCGCAGGAGCTGGCGCAATTGCGCAATGCCGCCGGCCGGCTGCGCTTCGAGATCCGGGTCAGCCCCGATGCCGTGCCGGCGTCGGCGGCGCTGCGCGACATCATGCAGGCGCCGGATGCGGCCGCGCTCAGCGCGCTGTCGGACAAATACCATCTCGACATGTCACCGCCGACCGACGACCGCCCGTTTTTCTTCAATCAGCTGCGCATGACCGATCCGGCCGCGATGGTGCTCGCGCTGGCGGCGGACGCGGGCGTGATCAAGGGAAATCTCGGGGCGACGATCATGCTGCTGATCATCGTCTTGTTGTCGCTGCTGCTGGTCGGTCTGACCATCGTCCTGCCGGCGCTGGCCTCGGTGCGGAGGGTGCCAGGCCGGCTGATCGGGATCGGCACCGGCTATTTCCTGCTCATCGGCTTTGGCTTCATGTTCGTCGAGATCGGGTTGATCCAGCGCCTGTCGCTGTTCCTCGGCCATCCGGTCTACGGCCTGGCCATCGGCCTATTCGCCATCATCCTGTCGACCGGCATCGGCAGTCTGCTCAGCGATCGCCTGCCGATCAGCGACCCCGGCCGGGCGGCGGTGTGGAGCGGTCTGCTGGTGCTCTACTTGGCCTCGCTGCCGCTGTGGTTGCCGCTGCTGGTCGGACAATTCGAGACGTTTTCCATTGCCGTGCGCGCTGCGGTCGCGGTTCTGATGATCGCGCCGCTCGGCCTGTTGATGGGCTTCGGCTTCCCGATCGGCATGCGGCTGGTCAATGCCATCGACAAGCGGCCGACGCCGTGGTTTTGGGCGGTCAACGGCGCCGCCGGCGTGCTGGCGGCGAGCATCGCGGTGGCGGTCAACATTGCGTTCTCGATCAATGTCAGCATCTGGCTCGGCGCCGTCTGCTATCTGCTGATCGGGCTGGCCGCCATCGTGTTGATGGCGATGCCGGAACGGGCCGGGCGGCGAGCGCCGGTCAGCGCGCCGGCTCGGCGTGGCCGATCACGCGCTTGACCGAGGGCGAGCGGCGGCGCAACGCGCGTTCGACTTCGTCGACCTTCTCGTGAACGGATTGCACGGGAAGCGCCGGATCGACGCGGCAGTGGAAATTGACGATCTCGCCCTCGTCGGTCTCGCGCACCCGCACGTCGTGCACGTCGCGAATGGTGCGGGTGTCGGCCGCGATCTCGGATAGCGCCAGCGCCACCGCCGTGACCCGTTCGGGCGGCGCCTCGCGGCCGGGCGTGCCCTGCGGCTGCAGCGGCTCGATATGGGTTTCCACCTCGACTTGGGCGCCGAGTTCGGCGGTGATCGCGCTCTCCAGGCCGTCGGCGATCTCATGGGCGGCGGCGAGCGAGAGCTTGCCGTCGACTTCGAGATCGAGCGCCACCGCCAGCCGGCCGTGGATTTCATGCACGGTGACGTGGTGCACCGCGAGCGCGCGATTGCGCGCAATCACCATCACGCGTTCGAACACGCTTTCGTTGCTCAACGCCACCGGGTCGGTGGTGACGGTGACTTGCGTTTGCGGCATCTGGGCGCGGATCGCGGCGGTGAGCTCGCTTTTGAGCGCGCTGGCGCGGTCGAGCGGCAGTGTGCGGCTGACCGCGACCGCCAGATCGACGAAAGTGGTTTCGCCGACGTCGCGGGCGCGCACCCGCTCGACCGCCACCACGCCGGCCACCCGTTGGGCGATGCCGGTGATTTTCTCGGCGACGCCGGCCGGCGCCACGTCGGTGAGGGTGTCGATAGTGCGCTTGCCGAGCCGCCAGCCGGCGATGCAAATCAGAACCGCCACCGCCAGCGCCGCCGCCGAATCCGCCCACGGCAGCCCGTACCAGACCGCCGCCAGCCCGATCAGCACCGCCAGCGAAGACCACAGGTCGGAGCTGAAATGCAGCGCATCGGCTTCGAGCGCGTGGCTCGAGGTCTGCTTGGCGGTGCGCGACAGCGCGCGGGCGCGGAAAAAATCGACGACGATGGAAACGATAATCACGCCAAACGCCCAGGCGTTCACCTCGACCTTGTGGCTTTCGTGCTCGAGCAGGCGCTTGAGCGCCTCCCAGATCACAATGCCCGACAGCAGGAACAACAGCGCGGTTTCCGCCAGCGCCGACAGGCTTTCGACCTTGCCGTGGCCGTAGTGATGTTCCTCGTCGGCCGGCTTGCCGGAAATGCGCACCGCCACATAGGTCATCACCGTGGCGCCGAGATCGATCAGCGAATGGCCGGCCTCCGACAGGATCGCCAGCGAGCCGGTGAGCACGCCGACCACCGCCTTGGCGACGGTCAAGCCGGCCGAGGCCGCGATCGACGTCAGCGCCACTTGCTCTTTTTGCTGTTGCATTGGAAGCACTTGCCGGCGGCTGCGATCTGGGCCAATGGAGGACCCAAGGAACAGATATGACCAATCGCGCCGTTAAGCCAGCCCCGCTTTCACGCCGTTTTTGCGTGGCGCCGATGATGGAATGGACCGACCGGCATTGCCGGTATTTCCATCGCCTGCTCAGCCGCCAGGCGCTGCTCTATACTGAAATGCTCACCACCGGCGCGGTGCTGCATGGCGAGCGGGCGCGGCTGCTGGCGTTCGATGCCTTCGAGCATCCGGTGGCGCTGCAGCTCGGCGGCAGCGAGCCGGCGGCGCTCGCCCAATCGGCGCGGATCGCCGAGGACTTCGGCTATGACGAGATCAATCTCAATGTCGGCTGCCCGTCCGACCGGGTGCAGGAGGGCCGCTTCGGCGCCTGCTTGATGGCGGAGCCGGCGCTGGTGGCCGAATGCGTCGCCGCCATGAAGCGCGCGGTGGCGGTGCCGGTGACGGTGAAGTGCCGGCTCGGCATCGACGAGCAGGAGCCGGATCAGGCGCTGTTTGCCTTCGCCGCCGCGGTCAAGGCGGCGGGCGCCGATGCGCTGATCGTGCATGCGCGCAAGGCCTGGCTGCAGGGCTTGTCGCCGCGGGAAAACCGCGACGTGCCGCCGCTCGATTATGCCTGCGTGCATCGTCTGAAGGCGGCGCATGCGGATTTCGACATCGTGCTCAATGGCGGGATCGCCAGCCTCGAACAGGCCGCGGCCGAACTGGCGCAGGTCGACGGGGTGATGATGGGCCGCGCCGCCTATCAGGAACCGTGGCGCTTGCTCACGGTCGATTCCCTGTTGTTCGGGCAGCCGGCGCCGTTCAATTCGGCGAAAGATGCCGCGCTGGCTTTACTGCCTTACATCGAACGCGAACTGGCAAGCGGCACGCGGCTCTCCGCCATCACCCGCCACCTGCTAGGGCTGTTCCGCGCCGTTCCCGGCGCGCGCGCCTTCCGCCGGCATCTGGCCATGCAGGCGGTGAAGCCCGGCGCCGATGCGCGCGTGCTGATCGAGGCGCTCGCTCTGCTGGACAGCCGAACGGAATCGGCGCACATCGCGGCTTAAGTTTCGGCCGCTTAAGTCTTGGCCGCTTAAGTCTTGGCCGTTTAAATCCCGCCAATCGTCAGCGCCGGAGCGCAATCAAGTGTTTGGAGTGCCACTGAGCGAGGTGGTCTGGCTCGCGCTCTGGATCGTCGGCGCCGGCGTTATTGTCGGCATTCTGGCCGGGCTGTTCGGCATCGGCGGCGGCGCCATCATCGTTCCCGTCCTCTACGAAGTGTTCCGCGCGCTCGATGTGCCGGAGGATCTGCGCATGCAGATGTGCATCGGCACTTCGCTTGCCATCATCGTGCCGACCACCGTGCGTTCCTACTACGCGCACAAAGCCAAAGGCGCGGTGATTCCGCAGGTGGTGCGGATCTGGGCCTTGCCGGCGATCGCCGGCGTGGCGATCGGCGCGCTGGTTGCGGCTTTCGCGCCGGCACCGGTGTTCAAGATCGTGTTCGTGATCTTTGCCGGTTTCATCAGCGCGCGCATGCTGTCGGGCGGCGACCGTTGGAACCTCGGCACTGAATTACCCGGCCGCGCCGCGCAGAGCGGTTATGGCTTGCTGACCGGGCTTGTTTCCTCGCTGGTCGGCGTCAGCGGCGGTTCGGTGTCGACCACGGTGCTCACGCTGTACGGCCGCTCGATGCAGCAGGCGGTGGCGACCTCGGCCGGTATCGGCGTGCCGATCACCATTGCCGGCACCATCGGCTACATCCTCGCCGGCTGGTCGCATATGGCGCAATTACCGCCGTTGTCGATCGGTTATGTCTCGCTGATCGGTCTGGTGTTGATGGCGCCGGTGTCGAGTTACACCGCGTCCTATGGCGTACGGCTGGCGCACTGGCTGCCGCGGCGAAAACTGGAAGTCGGCTTCGGCATTTTCCTGCTGCTGGTGTCGCTGCGGTTTATCGTCAGTTTGATCTGGTAGCGCGCTACGGACGGCCGCGCAGGCGCAGCTTGTCGCCGCGCACCTCCCAGCTTTCCAGCCGGTTGAGAAAGCTCATGCCGAGCAGATTGTTCTTGAGCTGGCCGGGTTGCGCCACCAGCGCCGGCACCGCGCGTTCGGTCAGTCTGCCGATGGTGAGGCGGTCGAGCGTCACCGCGGCGGCGCGGGTGCGGCCATTGGCGGTGTCGACATTGACCGTATAGCTAAGCATGGCGAGCGGCAGGCCGGCGGCCTTGGCCGCCTCTTGCGTGAGCACGACCGAGCTGGCGCCGGTGTCGAGCACCATGGTGACGCGTGCGCCGTTGACCGCGGTATGCACCGAGAAATCGCCGGTTTGCCCGCGCACGATCTCGACGGTTCGCCCGTGCGTCGCCGCGCGGCCGGGGATCAGCTCGGCCAGCACGCGGTCGCCGGCTTCCTGCAGTTCGAAGCGGTAGGTATAGGCGACCACCAGCAACAGCCCGACCACCGCCCAGAACAGCATCGCCTCCAGCGCGTGCGACAGCCGTTCGCGAAACAATACCAGCACCAGCCCGCCGACGAACACCAGGATGGCGATCTTCAGGAATAATGACGGGACATCGTGGCGCAGCAGATTGGCGATGGCGTCCTGATCGTTGCTGGCGATCAGTACCGCGAGCGAGATCGCGGCTCCGAACAGCAAAGACCAAAGCAGGCGTCGGCTCACGGCGTCATCCTGTCGTCAGCGTGCTGGCGCCGGCCGGCGCGGCGGGCGGGCAGCTCGGCCATCACTTGGGCGCGCTCCTGGGCGCTCATGCCGGTCCAGCGCGCGATTTCCCCGATGCTGCGCCCGCAGCCAAGGCAAACGCCGGCCTTGGCATCGAGCGTGCAAACTTTGACGCAGGGGCTCGCAATGGCGGTCATGAACGGTCCGAACGGGTGAATTGCCCGGAAAGATTAAGGCCCGCCGCCGGGAAGGCAATTGTCGCGATCGTCGCAGGGCTTCAGGTCCCGGCGCGGAACAGCGGCCGTCTGAGCAGGCTGCGCCGGTCCTCGCGCGTGTTGCCGGCGGCCGCCGCACCGTGCGGCGCCAGCGGCGGGGAAGCGTCCATCGGCGCCATCGCCGCCACCACCCGCTCGGGCGGGAAGGTCACCACCACCTCGGTGCCGATGCGCAGTTTCGATTTGAGCGTGAACGTGCCGCCGTGCAGGTCGATCAGGCTTTTGGCGATCGGCAGGCCGAGGCCGGCACCCTGTTCGGCGGATTTGATCGAATTCGAGCCCTGGCCGAAGGAGGCCAGCACGATCGGGATTTCCTCCTCGGGAATGCCGGGGCCGGTGTCTTTGACGCACATATATTGCCCGCCGGACGCGGTCCAGCCGACCTTGAGCCAGATCTCGCCGGTTTGCGGGGTGAACTTGATGGCGTTGGACAGCAGGTTGAGGCAGATCTGGCGCACCGCGCGCTCGTCCGCCCAGATCCGCGGCAGCTCTTCCTCGAACACCTCGTGAATAATGATGCCGCGATTGGCCGCCCGCATCTTGAGCAGATGGTGGCAGTCCTCGACGATGGCCGCGAGCGAGATCGATTCCTCATTGAGTTCGTAGCGGCCGGCCTCGATGCGCGACAGATCGAGAATTTCGTTGATCAGGCCGAGCAGGTGCACGCCGGAACTATGAATGTCGGCGGAATATTCCTTGTAGGCCGGCACCGCGTGGGCGCCGAACACTTCGGTCTTCATCACTTCGGAAAATCCAAGGATGGCGTTGAGCGGGGTGCGCAGCTCGTGGCTCATTTGCGCGAGAAAGCGCGACTTGGAGATGTTGGCGGCCTCCGCGCGCCGGCGCGCCTCATCGGAGATCGACTTGGCCTGTTCGAGTTCGCCGATCAGCGCGTCCTTCTCCGCTCGCGCCAGCAATGTCGCCAGCGTGGTCGAGTAGAGCCGGTAGGCGAGCAGTGCGAAATAACCTTGCGCGGTCACCGCCATGATGGCGAGAATGTAGTTACGTAGCGTTCCCTGCAGCGCAAAATGGAGCGCGATCGCGACGGTGACCGGAATGGTGGCGGCGAACACCGCCATCGGCAGGCTGGAGGCCAGCATGCTGGAGACCGCCACCACCAGCAGCATGATGAACAGCATGAAAGTGCCGGAGCTTTCATCGACGCCGACCGGGTGGATGAGGACGAACATCCAGGCGAGGCCGTAGAACAGATCGAGGATGATGAACCGCAGACGCCAGCGGCGGGCGTCGGCTTCGTTCGGCGTTTCGGCGAGGAATTGCCGGCACTTGGTGATGATCACCGTGTGGATCACCAAGACCGCGGCGGTCCAGGTGCCGGCCATCGTGGCGCCGGTCCACAAGCTTGAGAGAAAGCCGACGGTGCCGACCAGCAGCAGGATCACCAGCGAAGCCGACAGCCGATTCTGCGCGTATTGGCGCAGCAGCTCGAGATCGAAAGCCGGGCGCGTGCCGGTGGTCGAAATCAGCCGGTCGCGGGCGTCGCGCACATATTGCGCGGCCAGTCGCCGGCGCACCGGCGAGCTTTCGGACGGCACCGCGAGATCGGGCTGATCGCTGGGAAGGGTCATTGCAACGCTACTTTTCGCACCACACCGGCCGGCAAAGTCGCGCATAATCCTTAAGACCAAGCTTAAGGGGGTACTAAAAACAGTAGTTAACGAATGTTACCGGCGCGAAATTCAGGGGTTTCGGCCGCCTTGACCGCGTCGGCAGGGCTGTGGTCGGCTCTCCGCTGCAGGTCACTCTATTGGGGACGGGAGCGAGGGCATGAAGCTTTATGACGGCGGGCGGGCGCCCAATCCGCGGCGGACCCGCATTTTCCTCAGCGAGAAGGGCATCACGCTGCCGACCGAGACGCTCGACATCATCGCGCTTGAGCACAAAACGCCGGAGTTCACCGCGCTCAACCCGCTGCAGCGGCTGCCGGTGCTGGTGCTGGACGACGGCACCGTGATCACCGAGTCGATCGCCATTTGCCGCTACTTCGAGGCGGTGCAGCCCGAGCCGCCGCTGTTCGGGGTGGGGGCGTTGGAAATCGCCCTGGTGGAAATGTGGAACCGCCGAGCTGAGATCAATTTCTTCTCCAATATT
>Ga0315281_10015719_pt1 | contig 10136 bp, 9 predicted proteins | sample YL17G07_0_MG_FD_204540 | JGI IMG/M metagenome (GOLD analysis project Ga0315281, IMG submission 204540) | Sediment microbial communities from Yellowstone Lake, YNP, Wyoming, USA - YL17G07_0 | ecosystem: Environmental > Aquatic > Freshwater > Lake > Sediment | place: USA: Wyoming | collected...
GTGTGGCGTGTTGTGACGGACGCAGGACGGCTCGGGCCGCCGCAGGCATAGTCGCCGCCGAGCGCAGGCGTTTTGGGACTTGGATGTCCCAAAAATGTATACCGAGCACGGCGGCGCAATCGTGCTGTGCGCGTTTTTTTCCGAGATGCTCGGGGCGATCGGTTATCACGTTGCGGCGTACACCAATCCGCTTGATGCGTTGGCGGCTTTTGAGCGCGATCCGCATGCCTACGACCTGGTGGTGACCGACCAGACCATGCCCGGACTGACCGGTAAAGAACTGGTGGTAAAACTGCGCGTGCGCCGCACGGACTTGCCGATCGTCATGTGTACCGGCTATTCCGAGCACCTCGACGAAGCTAAAGCCAAGGCGCTCGGTGCCGACGCGTTTTTGTCAAAGCCGATGGATATGAATCGGCTATTGGCGGTCGTCGCGCAGTTAACGCAGCGACCCGGCACCGCGGACAGCAAAAATCCGGCCGGTTAGCGCAGTCCACGTGCTCGGCGCACGAGCGCGTAATATCTACGGCGTCGCGCGCAATAACCTAATCGTTTCCCATTTCGCGAGTTTTGATACAATGGCGCTCTTTTTGCCGTTCCCGCACATCCATGATGTCGGCACGCCGTGACGCTTTTTCAATCGGTTTAGGAAGGAATGAACTCATGAAAGTTTACTACGACAAAGACGCCGATTTGGCGATTATCCGCAGCAAGAAGGTCGCGATCATTGGTTACGGTTCGCAGGGCCATGCGCATGCGAACAACCTGAAAGACTCCGGCGTGCAGGTCACGGTCGGCTTGCGCCCCGGTTCGGCCTCGGCAGTGAAGGCTGAAAATTCCGGCCTTACGGTGAAGTCGGTGGCCGAAGCGGTGAAGGCGGCGGATGTGGTGATGATTCTCGCGCCTGACCAACATCAGGCCAAGATCTACCGCGAAGATATCGAGCCAAATATCAAGAAGGGTACGGCCTTGGCATTTGCGCACGGCTTCAATATTCACTTTGGGCAAATCGAGCCGCGCGCGGATCTGGACGTGATCATGATCGCGCCCAAAGGCCCCGGCCATCTGGTGCGTTCGACCTTCACGCAGGGTGGCGGCGTGCCGAGCCTGATCGCGGTGCATCAAAATGCGTCCGGCAAGGCGAAAGAACTCGCACTGTCGTATGCGTCGGCCAACGGCGGCGGTCGCGCCGGGGTCATCGAAACCAACTTCCGCGAAGAAACCGAAACCGATCTGTTCGGCGAACAAGCCGTGTTGTGCGGCGGTGCGACCGCGCTGGTGCAGGCCGGATTTGAAACCCTGGTCGAAGCCGGTTACGCGCCGGAAATGGCCTACTTCGAATGTCTGCACGAACTGAAGTTGATCGTCGATCTGATGTACGAAGGCGGAATTGCCAACATGCGGTACTCGATCTCCAACACGGCGGAGTACGGCGACCTGACGCGTGGTCCGCGCATTGTCACCGAAGAAACCAAGAAAGAAATGAAACGCATTTTGACCGAGATCCAAAACGGCCAATTCGCGCGTGAATTCATTCTGGAAAATCAGGCGGGCGCACCGACCATGCATGCCATGCGACGTCGGTCACGCGAGCATCAAATTGAAGTCGTCGGCGCCAAGCTGCGCGACATGATGCCGTGGATCAAAGCCAACAAGATTGTCGATAAGTCCAAGAACTAGCCGTTCGTCGTGCGGCGGGGTGAACGCTACCTCGCCGCATTCTTTTCCCTCAGCATCCAGTCATGTTCGCGTCTGCGCCGAGCGCAGCCGATATTCTTGCTACACTCAATTCAGCAACGTCACGAGTCACACTGATGGATAACGAACCCACCGAAATTAAACGGCGCCGCGGGATTTACCTGCTGCCGAACCTGTTTACCACCGGGTGTTTATTCGCAGGCTTTTACGCCATTGTCGCCGCGATGAACGGGCGCTATGAACCGGCGGCGATCGCCATCTTTGTCGCGATGGTGATGGACAGCCTCGACGGCCGCGTCGCGCGCCTGACCAACACCCAAAGCGATTTCGGTGCGCAATACGACAGCCTGGCCGACATGGTGTCGTTCGGTTTGGCGCCGGGATTAATTATGTATATCTGGGCGCTGTCCGGTATGGGCAAGCTCGGTTGGCTGGCAGCGTTTGTTTATACGGCTTGTGCGGCGCTGCGCCTGGCGCGGTTCAATACGCAGGTCGGTACCGCCGACAAACGCTACTTTCAAGGGTTGCCCAGCCCCGCGGCGGCCGCGGTGGTCACCGGCATGATGTGGGTGGGTCATGACTTTAATGCGGACCTTACGTATTTGCGGGTACCGGCCTTTGTGCTGACCGTCGTTATCGGGCTGCTGATGGTCAGTACGATTCGCTATCACAGCTTTAAAGACCTCGACCTGCGCGGCAAAGTCCCGTTCGTCGCGGTTTTGATCATCATGCTGGTGTACGCATTTATCTCGATCGATCCACCGCAAGTGTTGTTCGGCGGATTTTTGATGTACGCCGTTTCCGGTCCCTTGCTCACGCTCAAATACCGGCGTGAGAAGCGCGCCGCGCGCAAGACGGCATCGCAGGGGTCGGACGACAGTAGCGGAAAAACGCCGTAAATAAACGCTTGGAATTCGGCAACGCCTGCCGTTATAGTAAAAGCCATGATCACTCTTCGCGGACACGCCGCCCCTTTTCGTACCGAACACCTCATAGGCGTGCCGACCATTCGCATTTCGTTGTTCCTGCTGCGCCTGCCGTAGGGCAGATACTATTTCGTAGTACCTATCGCTTTCCCCTGTAACGCCATCGGCGTTACGAATGCTTGAACTGATTTATAGCCCGAGGCATGCTGCGCGAGCACCCGCGCCATGCCCCCGGGTTGCTGAGGAGCTGACGTCATGACTGATAAATTAATTATTTTTGATACCACCTTGCGCGATGGCGAGCAAAGCCCGGGCGCCTCCATGACGCGTGACGAAAAGGTGCGCATCGCCAAATTGCTGGAACGCATGCGTGTGGACGTGATTGAAGCGGGTTTTCCGGCGGCGTCGAATGGCGATTTCGAGGCGGTGAAAGCCGTCGCTGATGTCATCAAGGAAAGCACGGTGTGCGGCTTGGCACGCGCGTTGGAACGCGATATTGACCGCGTCGGCGAGGCGATCAAAGGCGCCGCATCAGGACGTATTCATACCTTCATCGCGACCAGCCCGATCCACATGGAGAAGAAGTTGCGCATGAGTCCCGACCAAGTGTTGGAGCAGGCGGTGAAGGCGGTGAAGTGGGCGCGTAAATGGACTGACAACGTGGAGTTCTCGGCCGAGGACGCAGTGCGCTCCGATCTGGATTTTCTGTGTCGCGTGTTCGAAGCGGCCATTGCCGCCGGCGCAACTACCGTGAACGTGCCTGATACCGTCGGTTACAGCATCCCGCATGTGTGGGGCGAGCGTATCAAGGCGTTGATGGAGCGCGTTCCGAATGCACACAAGGCGGTGTGGTCCACGCATTGCCATAACGACTTGGGACTCGCGGTGGCCAACTCGCTTGCGGCGGTACTCAACGGCGCGCGCCAGGTCGAATGCACCATCAACGGCTTGGGTGAGCGCGCCGGTAACGCCTCGCTGGAGGAGGTGGTGATGGCGATACGCACACGTCAAGACATTTTCAGTTGTGACACGCATATCGACGCGACGCACATTGTTGCCGCGTCACGTTTGGTAGCGGGCATCTCGGGTTTTGCGGTGCAGCCGAACAAAGCGATCGTGGGCGCCAACGCGTTTGCGCACGAATCCGGCATTCATCAGGACGGCGTGCTCAAGAGTCGCGAGACGTACGAAATCATGCGCGCGCAAGACGTTGGCTGGTCGGCCAATCGCATGGTGCTGGGCAAACACTCGGGGCGCAATGCGTTCAAGACGCGCATGAAGGAGCTGGGTGTTAACTTCGAGGCCGAAGAAAATTTGAACGACGCATTCGCGCGCTTCAAGGAACTTGCGGACAAGAAACATGAAATCTTCGACGAGGATTTGCAGGCGCTGGTGACGGAGGCCAACCTGGAAGCCGAGAACGAGCACATGCAGCTGGTAGCGCTCAAGGTGTGTTCCGAAACCGGCGAGACACCGGTGGCGCAGTTGACGCTGCGCGTGAATGGCGATGAAAAACACGCCAGTGCGCCGGGCGGCGGGCCGGTGGATGCGTCGTTCAAGGCGTTGGAGGCGATCGTCAACAGTGGCGCGCATTTGCAGCTCTACTCGGTCAACAACATCACTACCGGCACCGATTCGCAGGGCGAAGTGACCGTGCGGCTGGAAAAAGGCGGGCGCATCGTCAACGGACAGGGCGCGGATACTGACATTGTGATCGCGTCAGCCAAGGCGTATATCAACGCGCTGAATAAAATCCTCGCGCCCGAGCAGCGCGCGCATCCGCAGGTGTGATGTTTTGGATTCGCCCAACATGAACGAAGCTCAACGCCGTGCGCAGTATTTGAATGCCCTGGGCATTCAGGTCTGGACGCAGCGCAACAAACCGGTTGCAGCCGCAGCGGAAACTGCGGCTGCAACACCGGTGCCTGTTGTACAGAGTCCCGGCGTTGCGGCCAGGCCAGCCCAACACGACGTCGCATTGCTGGACTGGACCGCGCTGCAGCAACGCGTCGCGAGTTGCACCGCGTGCGGCTTGCACAGCACGCGCACGCAAACGGTGTTTGGTGTCGGTAACAACAACGCACAGTGGATGGTGATCGGTGAAGCGCCGGGTGCGGACGAAGACCGGCAGGGCGAACCGTTTGTAGGACGGGCCGGAAAATTGCTCAACGAAATGCTGCGCGCCATCGGCTTGCGGCGCGAAGACGTTTACATCGCCAACGTGCTGAAGTGCCGCCCGCCCAATAATCGCGACCCGCTCCCTGCGGAGGTCGAGCAATGCGAACCGTATCTCAAACGCCAGGTCGCGTTGGTACAGCCGAAAATCATTCTGGCGGTCGGGCGCATCGCTGCACAAAACCTGTTACAGACCGATATAACCATTGGCAAGCTGCGGGGCCAACAATTCAGCTACGGAGGCATTCCTCTGGTCGTGACTTATCACCCGGCCTATTTGCTGCGCTCCCCGGCGGAAAAACGTAAGGCTTGGGATGATCTGTGTTTCGCGCGCGGCATACTTGCCGGAACGCGCGTCGCAAACTAACCGTCAGTGGACCACAAATTAATGAGCGCCATCGCCAAGTCAACGTCGGACGCCTTACGGCCCATGCAACTGGGCGACGTCGCAGCGATTATGGACATTGAACGGCGCGTGTATCCGTTTCCGTGGAGCGAGGGAATTTTTCGCGACTGCGTACACGTCGGCTATTGCTGCTGGGTACACACACAAGGCGGCCAGATCGCGGGCTACGCGGTCATGTCCATCGGCGCCGCCGAGGCGCACATCTTGAATTTATGCGTGGCGCCGGAGCAGCAAGGCGGTGGCATCGGCAGCCAAATGTTGTTGCATCTGCTGGAGCTGGCAACACAGCATCAAGCCAGTGCGGTATTTTTAGAAGTGCGTCCGTCGAACGCTAAAGCGCTGAAGCTGTATCATGCGCTGGGTTTTCAAGACGTCGGCATCCGCAAGGACTATTACCCCGACCACAAAGGCCGCGAAAACGCGCTGATTCTCGAACGAAAATTGTAGAAATATTTTGTGCAAGTAACCGCGTCCATGCCGCCGGTGGTGTTCCTGATGGGACCGACCGCGACCGGCAAAACTGATCTGGCGCTGGCCTTGGTGCGTCAATTTCCGTTCGAGATTGTCAGCGTCGATTCGGCGCTGGTGTATCGCGGCATGGACATCGGCACCGCCAAGCCGAGCCGCGATATTCTCGCCGCCGTACCGCATCACCTGATCGATATTTGCGACCCGACCGACGCGTATTCCGCCGGCCGTTTTCGCGCCGACGCGTTGCGCGTGCTGGCCGACATCACCGCGCGCGGGCGCATTCCGTTGTTGGTCGGTGGCACCCTGCTTTATTTCCGTGCGTTGCAACGTGGCCTGTCCAGCTTGCCGACCGCCGACATGCAGGTGCGCGCGCGCATCGAAGCCCGTGCCCAAACCGATGGTTGGGCGGTGTTGCACGCCGAACTGGCGCGCGTCGATCCGCAGTCCGCGCAACGCATTCATCCCAACGATCCACAACGCATTCAGCGCGCGCTGGAAGTCTACGAGCTCACGGGCCGTACCTTGACTGAACACTTTCCACAGCCGGTGGATGATTCCCACCGCGTTGGTTCTACGCGGGGAGGGGACGATCTACCGTACCAAATTGTCAAGGTCGCTCTGGTTCCGGATGACCGCGGCGAAATCCACCGCCGTGTCGCGCAGCGTTTCGCACACATGATGCGTAGTGGATTTATCGATGAAGTGCAGGCGCTGCGCGCGCGCGGCGATTTGTATAGCGAGCTGCCATCAATGCGCGCCGTCGGCTACCGCCAGGCTTGGGAATTTCTCGACGGCCACGGCGATCAGGCCGATATGATCGAGCGCGCCACGATTGCGACGCGCCAACTGGCGAAACGACAGCTAACCTGGTTGCGTGCGGAACATGACGCGCAGGCACTTGATCCATATCGTTCAGATATTGAGTCGGTGCTCAGCGCCGTGTTTCGAAATACGTTGGGCGTGTAATGCAACCCGAGGCCGCGGGTTCTACCAACCCCAGATGACGCCCTCCAATAAGTCTTCCAGACCGTCGTATTCTGGCGAGGGCGCGGGGACACGTGCACTCACGGTAACCGTCTGGTCGGGGTAGGTTGGGCTGGTATAGATGACCTTCAAGTCCTTTTTGTCTTCGTCGCTGGTTTTTTTATAAAACTTGTCCAGCAATCGGGCGGCGCGGCAACGCCCGGCTTTGAGGGCGGGGATGATATTTACGACGTCTTGAATTTCGACAAAGTCAGGTTGTTTGACCGGGTTGTTGAGCTGCGCCATCACCGCCATGGTGGCCAGGTTCGGTGAGGGAGAACCTATACTGTAAGCGTGTCCATAATGTCACGACACGGCGCTCCCGGTTCAATTCGTTACTACATCGGGTGTTAACGCCGCGCTAGTGTTGTTCGCGACGGTTGGCTCGTACTTCCGGTACCGCTGCACTCTCAAGCAGCGCCGGTTTGCCCAGGTGGTATCCTTGGCCGTAATCCACGCCGAGTTCGCGCACCGCTTGAAAATGCGCTTCATCCTCGACAAATTCGGCCACGGTTTTTTTGCCTAACGCGTGCGCAATGTCGTTCATCGCTTTCACCATGGCGTGGTCGATCGGATTGTTGGCGATGTTCTTGACGAAGCGTCCGTCGATTTTCACGATGTCGACCGGCAGCTCGCGCAGGTAGGCAAATGACGACATGCCGCTGCCGAAATCGTCCAGCGCCGCGTGGCAGCCGAGCTCACGCAGTTTTGCAAGAAACGACACTGCAATGTTCATATCCGCAATGGCGGCGGTTTCGGTGACTTCAAATGTGAGCGAGGAAGGGTCAACACCGCGTTCCTGCAATATTTTCGGAATCAACTCGGTGATCATTGGCGACGTCAGCGACTGGCCGGAGAGGTTGATCGCCAAGTGCGCGGACTCGCCATTGCGCTGCCTTTCCAGTTGGTAATCGACGGCGTGGCGAATCACCCAGGCGTCGATATCGGTGGACAATCCGAAGCGCTCGGCGGTGGACAGGAAGCCTGCCGGCATGATGATCGAGCCGTCTTCGTCACGCATGCGGATCAACACCTCGTGGTGTGCCGTCGTACGCGTGCGGGTATCGACCACGGGTTGCAGCGCAAGCACGAAGTGATCGTGTTCCAGCGCGTGTTTAATCCTGCGCGACCAGCCCATATCAATCGACATAGTGCGTACGTCCCCGGCGTCCGCGGCGGTGAATACATGCACACGATTACGCCCGGCGCGCTTGGCAAAGTGGCAGGCCACATCGGCCTGCGACATGATTTCACCGGAGGACGCGGTCTCGGTGGTGATCAGGGCCACGCCGATCGAGCAGCCGACGTCGACGGTTTTTCCTTCGAAGTGAAAGGCGTAATCGGCGAGGTGGCGCCGAAACGATTCAGCCACGGTATGGATGAGGTCGATGTTGGTCCCGTCGATCAACACCACGAATTCATCACCACCCAAACGCGCGACTAAATCACTGCGGCGAATGCGACCGTTGAGCATTTGCGCTACATCGACCAATAACTTGTCGCCGGCGGCGTGCCCCAGCGTATCGTTGACGTATTTGAAATTGTCGAGATCGATGTAAAGCAGCGCGCAGGTGGCTTTTTCGCTGCGCCTGACACGCTCCACGGTGCGTTCGAGGATGGCGTGAAAATAGGTGCGGTTGTGCAAGCCGGTCAAGCCGTCGTGCTCGGCCATGCGGCGCAAATTTTCGATCATCGTTTTACGTTCGGAAATGTTGGCGAGCAGTGCCGTGTATTTCACTTTGCCGTCGAGCGTCATGCGACTGGTTTTGAGCGAGAGCGGGAATGTCGCGCCATTTTTATGGTGCCCGACCACTTCACCTTCATGTGCGACGAGATCGAGAATGGTATCGCCGGGAGTAATGCGTTGCGCACGCTCCTGGGCTTCATGCGCTTCGGGTTTAATCAGCAGCGTGATCGACAAACCCAGTGCCTCGCGCTCAGCGAATCCAAACAACACCGTGGCCGCCTGGTTCCAGGTTTCAATCAGGCCGTGTTCGTCGAAGGTGACGATGCCCTCGGCGGTGTTGTCGAGAATCGAACGCAGACGTTGTTCACGCGCCTGAATATCGTCGAGCATCGCGCGCCGCTCGCTGATATCGGCGATGGTCGCCAAACGCAGTTCGCATCCTCCGACATGCATCGTGCTGACACGCAGGCCGATGATGGTTGACATGCCGTCGGCGCGCTGCGCGCGGACTTCGTGTTCCTTGCCGCCGTCGACGTGCTTGAGCAACGCGCTATATTCCGGGATCAAATCCGTAAGCGGCATTCCGAGCACACTCGTTGCCGTGCGGCCGAACAGCACTTCAGCCGCAGGATTGAAACTTTCCACGCGCCCGTCAATATCGGTCGTGACGATGGCTTCCGCGGCGTAGGTCAGGACGGCTTGCAAATGCTCTTGCCGGGCATGGATCTGTTCGCGCATGTGGGTAAACGCGGCGACAAGGTCGCGTGTCTCGACAATTGTTGAATCCGGCAGTGAGACATTTGAGTCGCCGGCAGCTTCGGCCTTGATCGCCCGCGCGACGCGGGTAATCGGACGGCGGATTTGAAATTCGAACACCACGGTGCCGAACAGAGCGACCAGCAGGACCACCACGGCCAAGAACCACACGGAGTTTGATACTTGGTCGGCCACCTGGGTGGTGGTGTCGATATCTTGGGAAGAACGCTGTTCGATTTCCTTGTCGATCCGGTGCAACTCCTCCCAGATGCGCGCGAACAGCGGATGGATGCGATCGCGCAACAGCGGTGTGTCGACACGCCACGCGCCGCCCATGGCCAGAATCGTTCGCACTTTTTCGTAGTTGGCGTTCCATTGTTCACGCAGCCGCACCATCTGGGCCAGCGATTCGCTTTGTTGGAAGCCCAGCTTTCCTTGGGCATCAAGTGCGCGGAGTTGCGTTAATACGTGCGTGACTTGGTTGTCGTAGGTCGCAATATCATCCGTGGTATCGCGGATACTCGCTTCGACCGACACGCGGAACATGCCGGCACGGCTGGTAGCAAACAGGCGAAACGTGTTGATGCGCTGCGCCCACACGTAGCGTAGTTCGCGAAACGTCGCGCCGATCATCCGCTGCTCGGGGTTGTCCGGTGATTCCTCCGCTTTCGCGGCGGCCAGCGACGCTGCCCCAACAAAATCGCTGCTGATTGGATTGAGCGCCTCGACCATGATCGGCATGGCCGGGAAAGTTTTGAGCGGATCGGCGCGTATGACCATGATTCGCGCCAACTCGTCGCGCAACGCCAGCGTGTCTTTGACGAGCTGTTGCGAGGTGGTGCGAATGGATTCGTGCTCACGGATCCACGGTTCCGAGCTTAGAACCTGTTCATGATCTTCGCAGCAGCAGAGCTAAGAAGGCCAAGTTTACGAATTGCAGACTGGTGTTGAGTTTGCGTTCGCAGTTTTTCCAGAGTCTTCGACACTTTTCCAG
>Ga0315281_10015720_pt1 | contig 10136 bp, 8 predicted proteins | sample YL17G07_0_MG_FD_204540 | JGI IMG/M metagenome (GOLD analysis project Ga0315281, IMG submission 204540) | Sediment microbial communities from Yellowstone Lake, YNP, Wyoming, USA - YL17G07_0 | ecosystem: Environmental > Aquatic > Freshwater > Lake > Sediment | place: USA: Wyoming | collected...
CCAACAGCTCCTGCGCGTCGACGAGAACGTGACTCCGACGATGTTCAAGGGGGCCACCGCGAGCGCCGGCGAGATCGAACAACTCCGGCGCATCAAAGACGTGTGGCGCGGGCGAGTCCGGCGCATCGAACGCGACACGATCGTGCTGGATGATCACACAATCCCCACGACCTCGCGCCACCTGCACGTGCATTGCGCCGCCCCGGGACTGAACCTGGCTCCCGGCATCCCGATCTTCACGGCCGATCGCATCACGCCGCAGCCGATCCGCGTTGAAGCCACGCGTCGTGACCTGGCGGAGAAGAATCGTCTTTGCCCGCCCAACCGCCTGCCGGACGTCCCGCTCGACTGGGTGCGCGGGATGCTCATCGGCATGACAGCCGACTGTCTCTGGTCGAAGGAGCCCGATCTCAGCGAGTGGCTGGAGCGCGCGCGCCTCAATCCGTCCCGCGGGCTCCGTCAGCGCAGCCGCGACGCGCAAGTGCAGCAGGCCTCGAAGCGGTTTGCCGACAACGTGCGGCCGGCTCTCCGAAAACTCCAGCAGTTGCTGGCGCAGCCTTCGGCGTAAGGACGTCTGTTCGCCCGCGGCTGCAGGCCGCCCAAATCGGGGCCGGCGTCACAGCACACGCCACCACGGCGCGGCAAGCACGCGCGGCGCCAGCCACTCGAGCGCCGTGCCCGTGTGGAGGACAAGGCCGGCCCGCGCCGCCTTTCCGTACTCGTGCTGGAACGTCTGGATGTGCGCTCCGTCGTGCACGCGAGGCCGGGCCGAGGACTTGACTTCGATCGGCAGCAGGGCGCCGTCCGCCTCGACGACGAAGTCGACTTCCTCGCCCGTCGTCGCCCGCCAGTACATCACGTCGGCCCGCTCGACGCCGGCGTCCCGCCATGCCAGCAAGTCGCCGAGAACCAGGTTCTCGAGCGCGGCGCCGGCTGGTTCGGCGCCGGCCAGGAACAGGGCAAGGCCGGTATCGGCCCAGTAGACCTTCGGGCTCTTCATCAATCGTTTCGTGCGGTTCACCGAGTACGCCGGTAGCCGGACCAACTGGTACGACATCTCGAAGAGGTTCAACCAGCGATGAATGGTAGGTTGCGGCAGTCCGAGATCACGACCGATCTCGCTCTGATTGAGAAGTTGGCCCACGCGCAGGCAGAGCGCCCGCATCAGCCGGCGCAAATCCGGGATGCTGGCAACCGAAGACAGTTCCTGAACGTCCCGCTCCAGGTAGGTTCTCGTATACCCGGCGAACCACACATCCCGCGCCTCGTGATCGCCGAGTTCGAGCGCCGGGACGGGGTAGCCGCCTCGGCGGGCGAGCTGACGCCAATCCTCCGGCTCGACGTCCTGGCGCGAGAGGATGTCCGGCCATTGTGCGTCGGCGGCGCCCAGCAGGTCGGACCAGACGCCCGCGCGGCCGAGTTTGAGTTGTTCCCGGCGGGTCATCGGCCACAGGCCAAGATACGCCGCGCGGCCGGCGAGCGTGTCGGCGACGTGCCGCAGCAGCAGAAGGTTTGCGGACCCGGTGAGGAGGAATCGGCCCGGTTGGCGGCGGCGATCGACGTCGCGCTTGACCGCGAGGAGCAGATCGGGCGCGCGCTGGACTTCGTCCAGGGTGAGGAGACGGGCGCGTCCGAGGAGGTCGTCCGGCGCCGCGCGCGCCTGCTCGAGTACGTCGAGATCATCGAGGGTCAGGTACGTCCGGTCGCGTGACGGCGGCAGGAGATCTCGAACGAGAGTGCTCTTGCCCACTTGTCGCGCGCCCGTGACCGCGACCACCGGCATCGCACGGGTGGTTCGAGCGAGGGCCGCAGAGGCGAGCCTGGGGTACCTATTCATGCTGTGAATGATATCCATTCACAGCATGAATAGCAACGTGGGGGTTCTCCTGCCGGCGATCGCGACTTCTTCCGGTCCAGCCATGTCGTCGCCGTCGGGCCCCTTCCCGTCACGTGGAGCATCACCTCGCCGTCCTTCGCCCAGGTGAAGTGAGGCGCTTTTCCCGGCTCGGTGAAGACACTGCCGGGTGGCAGCGCGGTCATCTTCGTCTCGTCGAACTTCTCGCCGGTAGGATTCGCGCGGGCGATCTGGTATTTGTAGAGGTGGTCCGTCATCTGAAGGAGCACGCGTGAACCGCTTCGATGTCGTCGTCCTCGGCGGTGGGCCCGGTGGGGAGCGTGCCGCGATCTACGCCGCCCGCGCCGGAAAACGGGTCGCGCTGGTCGAGCGCGAGCACGTCCTCGGGGGGATGCGGGTCAACTGGGGCACCCTCCCGAGCAAGACGCTGCGCGAAAGCGCCATGTTCGTCTACGGCCTGCGGCACAACAATCTCGACGCGATCAAGGTCGAGATCGCCGACACGATCACGATCGCGGAACTGATGTACCGCGAGCAGCGTGTCGTGCAGCGGGAACTGGAACTCATCAACCGCTGGCTGAATCGCTACGCGATCGAGACCTTCCGGGGCGAGGGGCGATTCCTCGACGCCCACACGATCGCGGTCCACGGCGCGGACGGACAGGTCCGGCTCCATCTGTCGGGCGACGTGATCGTCATCGCGACCGGCTCGTCGCCCAACCGGCCGGGCGACATCTCGTTCGACGACGACACGGTGTTCGACAGCACGACGGTGCTGCGCCTGCCGCGGATGCCCCGCTCGATGATCGTGCTCGGCGCCGGCGTGATCGGGGTCGAGTACGCGTCGATCTTCGCCGCGCTCGGCGTCTCGGTGACGCTGGTCGATACGCGCGCCGAGTTGCTGCCCTACGTCGATCGCGAAATCGCCGGCCTCCTGCGCCGCGAACTCGTGCGGCTCGGCATCGTCTACGTGTCGAACGATCACTACGCCACCGTCGAACGGATCGACGGCGAACCGCCGACGGTCCGGGTCACGACGCGCACCGGCAACCTGCTCGAAGCCGACGTGCTCCTCTACGCGGTCGGCCGCGACGGCAACTCGCGCGGGTTGGGTCTCGAAGCGATTGGCATCGTGCCGAGCGACCGCGGGCTGCTGGCGGTGAACGAGAAGTTCCAGACCGTGCATCCTCACATCTACGCCGTCGGTGACGTGATCGGGTACCCGGCCCTCGCCAGTACCTCGATGGAGCAGGGGCGGCAGGCGATCATGAACGCGTACGGGATCCCGGGGCCGAAGCTCCGGACTTCGCGCCTGCCGTTCGCGATCTTCGCGATTCCCGAGGTGAGTTATATCGGCGACACGGAGGAAATGCTGAAGGAGAAAGGGATCCCCTGCATCGCCGGGCGCGGGCACTACGAGATGAACCCGAGGGGGCAGATCGTCGGAACCACGGGCGGGATCGTCAAGCTGCTCTTCGAGCGGGAAACGCTCGAGTTGCGAGGGGTACACATCATCGGACACAGCGCGAGCGAGTTGATCCACATCGGCCAGGCGTTTCTCGACGCCAGGGCCGATGCGGCGCACATCGCCGAGACGCTCTACAACTACCCGTCGTTCTCCGACATGTACCGCCACGCCGCGCTCGTGGCGCTGCTCGCCCAGGAGGAGCCGGGTGCGCGGACGGAGGGCGAGCCGTTCTGATGTGTCTGAAAGCCCACCCGGTCTCGCGTCATCGTCGTTCCGCTGCAAGAGGATGCAGGCCCCGGCCTCCTCTGCGGCAGGAATGCTAGAATGGCGCCGATGTCACTCGACACCCTCCACGCGAGGCTCGAACAGGTGCCGTCCGTCCGGCTGGCCGTGCTTTTCGGCTCGGAAGCGCAGGGCACCGCCCGGCGTTCCAGTGACATCGACCTTGGACTGATTCTCGACGAGCGCGGGCCGGATGTCGCGTCGCTGGTCGTGGATCTCGAACGCGCGCTTGCCCGCACGGTGCACGTGGTCCTGTTGGACGAAGCGCCCCCGCTCTTGCGGTCGGAGATCGGCCGGTACGGCAAGGTCCTCGTCGAACGCCGGCCGTATGAGTGGGCGGATTTCCGTGCGCACGCGATGATCGATTGGTGGGACTGGGCGCCGACTGCCGCGATGATCGAACGGAGTGTCGCCGCGCGCCTGCGGGAGGAAACCGGCCATGGTGCGGCGTGAGATCGTAGCCGCCAAGGCAGGTCGGGCCAGGGCCTGGCTCAACGATGCGGCCGACGCGTTCGATCAGCCCCTCGACCGGTTCGTTGCGGACGCTCGAACGCGCGACCTCGCCCTCTTCTACCTGTTCCTGGCGATCCAGGAATGCATCGATCTGGCGGCGCACTGGATCGCAGACGAGGGCTGGGCAGATCCCGGAGACGCGGCTTCCAGCTTCGACGTGCTGGCCGATCGCGGCGTCGTCAATCGGGAGACGGCGACAACGCTTCGAGCGGCCGCCGGCCTTCGCAATCGCATCGCCCACGGCTACGCGATGCTCGATTACGCGCGCGTCCATGCCGAGGCTCGGGCCGGCATTCCAGCCTTGCGCGAGTTCCTCCTGCAGGCTTTCGAGGCCGTCGGTCTCTGATCGGCGCACAGCGCCGGACGACCGCTCGCCAGTTGGGCCGTTGAGGGCGACAGGGACCGGCCGAGGCGCCCCCCTTCCACGCCGCACGGTGTTCCGACGCACGGCAACCGCCATGAGGAGCGTGTGATGACCGAGCCCGATGAAGACTTCGCCGCCATGTTCGAGGCTTCGACAAAAGCGAAGCGCTTCGAGAAGGGCCAGACCCTCGAGGGCACGATCGTCGCGATTGGCCCGGAAGTGGCGTTCGTGGACGTCGGCGGCAAGGGCGAGGCCGCGATGGAAATCGCCGAACTGAAGGACGCCGAGGGCAATCTCGAGGTCGCAGTCGGCGACCGGATCGAGGCGATGGTCGTGTCCACTGCGGGAGGGCTGAGGCTCTCGCGGAAATTGGCGCGAGGAGCCGCGACCGACCGGCTGCTCCAGGATGCGTTCGACACGGGTCTTCCGGTCGAAGGAAAGGTCGAGCGGGTGGTGAAGGGCGGATACGAGGTGCGCGTCGGCAGGCAGCGGGCCTTTTGCCCGTTCTCTCAGATGGACACCGCCCGGACCGAGCCGACTGCGCACGAAGGGCACGTCTACCAGTTCCGGATCGTCGAGTACCGGGAAGGCGGCCGGAACCTGGTGGTCTCGCGGCGCGCTCTTCTCGAGGAGGCGCAGCGGGCGAACGCCGCCGAGCTCCGGCGGTCCATCGTCGAGGGCGCGGTGCTGACCGGCCGGGTCACGTCGGTGCGCGACTTTGGCGCGTTCGTGGATCTCGGCGCCGGCGTGCAGGGCCTGCTGCACGTGTCCGAGATGGGATGGTCGCGGGTGTCGGATGCGTCGCAGGTCGTCAAGCCGGGCGAGGAGATCACGGTGAAGGTCCTGCGCGTAGACGAGGACAAGCAGAAGATCTCGCTCGGGCTGAAACAGCTGACCGAAGATCCGTGGTCCAGAGTTTCTGAGACGTACGAGGTGGGCCAGGTGCGCACCGGCCGCGTGACGCGCATCGCGGAGTTCGGCGCCTTCGTCGAGCTCGAGCCGGGCGTCGAGGCGTTGGCGCACGTGTCCACGTTCGCGCCCACGGGGCATTCGCAGGGATGGGCCCGCCAGGTCGCGCCGGGGATGACGGCGCCATTCGAGATCCTGAGCATCGACCTCGAGAAGAAGCGGATGGGCGTGGCGCTGGTTCCGGAGGGCTCGGCGCGCGCCGGGGCGGCTGCAGCAGCCCGAGCTGAGATCGTGCCGGGCGCGCGCCTCACCGGCAAGGTGGAGCGTCACGAGAAATTCGGCGTGTTCGTATTCCTGGCCCCCGGCCGCACTGGTCTCATCCCGCTCAGCGAGACGGGCGTTGCGAACGAAGCGGATATCGCCCGGGCGTTTCCCATCGGCGCGGACGTCGGGGTCGTCGTGCTCGAAGTGGACCCGACCGGCGGCCGCATCCGTCTCAGCGCCAAGGCAATCCAGGACGCGCAGGAGGCCGAGGAAGTGCGCGAGTACGCCGAACGCGCGGATCGTGGTCCGACCGAAGGGTTCGGATCACTGGCGGAGAAGCTGCGTGACGCGCTGAAGCCGAAGGGGAAGTGAGCCCTCAGTAAGCAAGTGCATTCGACTCTTCCACCTCGGGTCCCTGCCAGCAGAACCCGGCCGCTCGCTTTCGGTGCCGCTGATCACATTCTGGTAATCGACGTGACCCACGGTGTTACAGCCGCCCGGCGTGAGCACGAAATGGGTTCGTGTCGCCGACTCGGAGCAGGACGCGGTAGCGGTCCTGGAAGTGCTTGGACGCGAGAACAAGCAGGAAACGAAGGGGTGGGCGAGTGCGTTCGGAGCGCCGCCCAGGAGCAAGAGCCTGTTGCTGGTCCGATTGACGGCCGGCGAGTACTCCACGGACTTCAGCGGCGAAAGCACCTCAATCGGTGAGCTCACCACTTACAGCGCGGCCGCAGGGAAGGTGGTGAAGCAGCTGGAGGAATGGGTGAAAGCCAATCGGGAACATCTCGGGGCGCCCACGAAATAACCGTCGCGGCGCGTCACTTGTCATCGCCTAAGCAGCAATACCCGCCTTCCCCCGTCGTGTCCACGTCGCCCTCCGCGTGTTCCTCGATCCAGGAGTGAGGCCCGTCCGGCCTGGCGGCCAGACGACTGAGGGGTCTGGTGTCGGAAGCGGCGAAAGTGGAATCGAAAGCGCAGCGAGAGGTCGGTGGTCAGCATGGTTGGCGCGTGACGCCTGGACGGGTCGTGGGCATCCGGAATCGTGCCGGCGCCGGCGCCACCCTTCGCAATCCACTGATGCGCACCGGCCGGGCTCTTCGTCAACTCCCACTGGTAGCCGAACAGGTTCTTGAAGAAGTCGTGGCTCCACCTGGTTGGCGTGGAGGTCCAGGTGACTTCCAGGCCGCTGCCGATCGCGTCGCCACCCTTGCCGGTGCCGTAGCTGCTCTTCCAGCCGAGGCCTTGCTGCTCGATGGGAGCCGCCTCGGGTTCGGGGCCGACGTTGGTCGCCGGACCCGCGCCGTGGGTCTTGCCGAACGAGTGACCGCCGGCGATGAGCGCCACCGTCTCCTCGTCGTTCATCGCCATGCGACGAAACGTCTCTCGAACGTCCCTGGCTGCGGCCACCGGATCCGGGTTGCCGTTCGGCCCCTCCGGATTCACGTAGATGAGGCCCATCTGAACGGCCGCGAGAGGATTCTCGAGGTTCCGGTCGCCGCTGTAGCGCTCGTCGCCGAGCCACGTGCGCTCGGCCCCCCAGTAGGTCTCTTCGGGTTCCCAGACATCCGCGCGCCCGCCGCCGAAGCCGAACGTCTTGAACCCCATCGACTCCAGGGCACAGTTGCCGGCGAAAATCATCAGGTCGGCCCATGAGATCTTCCGGCCGTACTTCTGCTTGATCGGCCAGAGGAGCCGGCGCGCCTTGTCGAGGTTCACGTTGTCGGGCCAGCTGTTGAGGGGCGCAAAGCGCTGCATGCCGGCCCCTGCACCGCCGCGCCCGTCGCTGATTCGGTACGTGCCCGCACTGTGCCATGCCATACGAATGAAGAGCGGCCCGTAGTGGCCATAGTCGGCCGGCCACCAGTCCTGCGACGTCGTCATCAATGCCTCGATGTCGTTCCTCAGGGCATCGAGGTCGAGCGTCTTGAACTCCTCGGCGTAGTTGAACTCCCTGCCCATCGGATCGGAGGTGGGTGGGGTCTGCTCGAGAACCCTCAGGTTCAACTGATTCGGCCACCAGTCCCGGTTCGACGCGCCCCTGTGCGTTCCGCGGGAGACCGGGCCCTTCACTTCGCTGTCCATGTCGTTCACCTCGTTCGTGGTGCGGTTGCAGTCTGGTCGTGGTGGCGCACGGTCGCCCTCGCCACGCACGCCCCACCTCTACCTCCTGGAAAGCCTCTGTTCATGCTACGCCCATTCGACTGCACGTCGTGCCGTGCAGGCCATCGGCCTGCATGCTGCAGGCGCCGGTTCCCGCCCCCGGCGTCTTTGGCGGCGGGAACGGCGGTTCACCGTTCTCCCCACCGTGTACCGCGGGCCTACCTCGCCGCGTCCAAGGCTCATCAGAATCGGCCGGCGCCTCCCGGTCGTCGTGCACACCGAGGCCGCGCCGCTCCCGATGGCCGCAAACATGTCGGGTCATGACCCCGCATCATGGACACATGGGTTGACAATCTACCCGAGCCCGGTCCATACTCCTGTCGCATGTCTACCCGAAGGGACGCAGACGAACGGATAGCGCTGCTGCAGGGCACGCTTGATCTGCTGATCCTGCGTACGCTGGTGTTTGGCCGCCAGCACGGCCAGGGCATCGCGCGGGCAATCGAGCAGCAGTCCGACGACACGCTCCTCGTCGATCACGGATCTCTCTATCCGGCCCTCCAACGGCTGGAGGCTCGCGGCTGGGTCGAGGCGGAGTGGGGGACGTCAGAGAACAACCGGCGCGCCCGCTTCTACGCCCTGACGAAGCAGGGCAGGAAGCAACTGGTGGCACAGGCGAGGCAATGGCGGCGTCTGGCGGCGGCTATCGGCGGCATCCTCGGTCCGGAAGAGGCCTGATGTCAGCGCACGGGAGGATACATGTGGCCCTTCAAGCGTCGGTCGGATGATGACTTCCGCCGCGAGATTGAGGCCCATGTCTCATTCGAGACGGACCGGTCGATCGCCGACGGCATGTCGCCGGAAGAGGCGCGCGCTGCCGCCATCCGGCGGTTCGGCAACGTGACGGCCGAACGAGAGCGGTTCTACGAATCGGGGCGAATCATGTGGCTCGACGAGCTGCGGCACGACATTCGCGACGCCATCCGGGCGTTTCGAAGATCCCCGGGATTCACGGCCGTGGTCGTCTTCACTCTCGCCATCGGCACCGGCGCCAACACCGCAATCTTCAGCGCGGTGTACGCCGTGCTGCTTCGGCCGCTGCCGTATCCGCACGCGGAGCAACTCGTCCGCCTGGCCGACGTTTGCGACATCGCCGACGTTAGCGGCGACAACCTCCCCGACTTCCAGTACGCCGCCTGGCGGGACCAGGCGCGAATCTTCGCGGGCATAGCGGCGTACACCATCCGGCGCCCGACAATCACCGGCGCGGGCGACGCGGAGCAGCTGCGGGCGGCGCAGGTGCCCCCCGCTTTCCTGCGCACGCTCGGGGCATCTCCCTTCATCGGTCGCGATTTCGCGGCTGGCCCCGGCGGAGACGCCGGCACCGGCGTCGCGCTGTTGACCTACAGCCTCTGGAGGACACGCTTCGGCGGCGATCGGGCCATCCTGTCGAAGCAGCTCATGCTCGACGGGAAACCGTACTCGATCGCCGGCGTCCTGCCGCCGGACTTCGAGTTCCCCGGCGTGGCCCGCGTCCGCCTGCTCATTGCGATGCCGGAGCCGGCCCCACAGCCGAACGGCGCGCTCCACTTCTACTCGGTCATCGCGCGTTTGAAGCCGGGCGTCGCCGTGCAGCGTGCGCGAGCGGACTTGAGGCTCATCAACCGGCGGTTGGCGCCGTCCCAACTTCGGACGCTCGGCCAGTTCAAATTGTCGGATACCTCTGTGACCGGGTTGCATGACCAGATCGTCGGCGACGTTCGGCCCGCGCTCCTCGCGCTGGCCGGCGCCGTCGCCATGGTGCTGCTCATCGCCTGCGTGAACGTTTCGAACCTGCAGCTCGCACGAGCGATCACCCGCCAAAGAGAAATGGCCCTGCGCATCGCGCTCGGCGCTGCCCGCGGGCGCATCCTGCGCCAGTTGCTGACCGAAGGGATTCTGCTGGCGTTGGCGGGAGGCGCGGCGGGACTCGCTCTCGCGTTCGGCGGCGTCAGGCTGCTCGCCGCCATCGCGCCAGCTGGCGTCCCGCATCTGCAGGACGCCGGAATCGGCGCAATCGTGTTCGCGTTCAACAGCGGGATCGCGCTCGGTGCCGGCATCCTCTTCGGGCTCGCACCGTTTCGTTTCGCCTCTGCGACCGATCCCGACATCGCCCTCAAAGAAGCGGGCCGCACCGCGAGCGGGTCGCGAACGCACCGTCGTCTCGAGAATCTGCTCGTCGTTTCCGAGACCGCGCTTGCGCTCATCCTGCTTTCCGGCGCCGGCCTCCTGCTGCGCACGTTCGCCGCCTACAACGCCATCGAGCCAGGCTTCCGGCCCGACGATGTCTACGTGGCGCGGCTCGTGCTCCCATCCTGGAGATTCCCCGGTGAGCGCCAGCG
>Ga0315281_10015721_pt1 | contig 10135 bp, 10 predicted proteins | sample YL17G07_0_MG_FD_204540 | JGI IMG/M metagenome (GOLD analysis project Ga0315281, IMG submission 204540) | Sediment microbial communities from Yellowstone Lake, YNP, Wyoming, USA - YL17G07_0 | ecosystem: Environmental > Aquatic > Freshwater > Lake > Sediment | place: USA: Wyoming | collected...
GATCAGGGTGGACTTGCCCCGCTTGAACTGGCCCACGCAGGCGACGTAGAAGCGGCCCTCGGCCAGGCGCCGCTGAAGCTCGATGGCCTCGGTTCGCAGGTCCTCGGCCCCAAGCTCGGCCGCCACGGCCGCGACGACGTCCAGCGCCGCCGGCTGGCCCTCTATCGGACGATCAGCACCGCGCACTGGGCGTGCTCCACGACGCGGTCGGCCGTTGAGCCGAGGAAGAGGTGGGCGAGCGCAGAGTGGCCGGCGTGGCCGAGGATGATGAGGTCGAAGCCGCCTTCCCGCGCGACGCGCATGAGCGTCTGCGCCACGTGCCCCGGGACGATCTCATGGGTGAGCGCCCTCCCGCGGCGCGCGGCGAGCGCCGCGGCCTCCTCGTGGATGCCTCGGAAGTACTGGTTCGCGAAGCGCTGCGCGTCCTGCACTTCGCCGACGGTCCCGGCGAACGCGGGCAGGTGCTCCTCGACGCTGAGTGCGTGCAACGCGGCACCCGTGAGCTCCGCCAGGTCCAGCGCGCAGTCTAGGGCGCGCCGGGATCCCTCGGAACCGTCAAGGCCGACCAGAATCCTGCGGTACATCGTGGACCTCCTGTTCAGTCGGCTGGGACGGCCATTCCGGCATCGGCGCGCGCGGGGGCCCGGGGCTCGAAGAAGCGCTGTGCGATCAGCGTCGGCACGACGGCGCTCCCGATGACGGTCGTCACGAGGACGGTGTACTGCGCCTGCGAGATGAGGTGATTCGTAAGCCCGAACAGCGCCGAGATCGTCCCGAATGTCAGGCCGGTCGCCATCAGAAGCGTCGTGTACATCCCCTCCCGTCGGTCGAACCGGAAAACCCGGGTCAGGGGCCACACGCCCAGGACCTTCGCGACCATCTTGACCACGAGCAGGGCGGCAATCATCAGCGCGCCGGACGCGACCGCGGGCAGCGACACGTACAGCCCGGCCTTGATGAAGTAGAAGGGCGTCAGCATGGTGAAGGCGATCGCACGCATCCGGTCCATCAGGATGCGGTCGCGCACGAAGACGCCCGCGATGACCAGTCCCACCAGGTAGGCCGGCAGCACGGCTTCGCTCTGGGCGACCTTCGCGAGGCCTCCGAGCAGGAACAGCACGAGGAACACGAACTTGACCTCCGGCTCGCTGACCCGGTGGCCGACGCGGGCGATGAGCAGGCGGGTAAGCCGTGGCAGATACCACAGCACCACGGCGCTCACCGCCACGAAGAGCAGGAGCCACGCGTTGAAGTTGGCAAAGATGATCCCCAGGGCGAGCACTGTGCCGAAGTCGGTCACGAAACAGGCGGCGAGGATCAGCTTGCCGATCTCGGTGCGGTTCAGTCCGGTTTCGACCATGGTCGCGTAGACGACTGCGACGGAGGTGGTCGAGAGCGCGATCCCGGCGATCTGGGCGGCGTGCAGATCCCAGCCTCCCACCCAAAAGGCGAAGCCGAACGCGAGCAGGAACGGCAGGAGGAAGCTCGCGGCTCCGATGATGAGCGCGGGCTTCACGTGCCGCCTGAGGGCGTCGGGTTCGATCTCGGCACCGGCGAGGAACGTCAGCAGCCCCGAGCCGAAGGTCGCGAGGAAGTCGATCCATTGGGTCGAGTGCAAGTGCAGAAAGTTGCCGGCCGCGATCCCGATCAGGATCTCGATCAGCGCCACGGACACGCCGACCCGGATCGAGATGAGGCTCGCCAGGAAGGCCAGAGCCATCCAGGCGGCTGCGATCAGCCAGATGTTCGATTCCACATGCCTCCCTCTCGCGGTGGCCCGCCGGCCGGCTGCCGTCAGGGTCGCCGCACGCAAAAGACCCCCGCCCGGCCCGATGAAGGCCAAACAGGAGTCATCAACCGCCCTAGGCGGTGGTTGCGGGCGAACTCCATCACCCAGCGGCGACGCCGCGATGTGCGACCGAAGATAAGCCGTGTCCTCGCGCGGGGCCAGCGTCAGCCGGGGCCCCCGGACGGCGGAACCACAGCCGGCCCGCCGAGGAACGTGTGTCCGTCCAAGTGCCCGGCTGCGCGCAGCCACGCAGTCTGCTCGCCGCCCCGCGGCTCGTATCGCGCGGACCAACTCGACTTGCGTCCGGCCTCCGCCAGCTCCCACGACAGCAGGCCGAGTCGCGTCTCGGTCAGCGTGAAGAGAAGGTCCGAACGGACCTCGGCCGGGAGCTGGAGCGCATGGTGTACGCACAGGCCGTGCGAGCGGCTGAAGCGATGGACGACTCGCGGATCGGAAAGAGCGACCCGCAGCCGCGCCGACGCGCGCGCCTCAGCTCCCGCCGCCGCGGCGCAGGCGCGACACCAGGGCGGCGCCCGCAGGGGCGCTAGGGCGTCACGTTCCATCGAGCGTCTCCGACGCAGAAGCGGTAGCAGCACCGGCGGGCGCGGTCCGACCGCAGGGTTCGTCCAGCGCAGGCGAATCGCTTTGGCTGCCGCTCGCGCACGGGCAACCGGCCCCGCGGGAGGCAGCTCCGCGAGCATGGCGGCTGCCTGCCGGACCGCGCCGAGCGCCACGTCGCGTTCCACCTGCGCGACGTGCGCCGCTGAGGCGGGGGCGAGGATCCACAGATCATGCAGGTGCATGGGACACAGCCAGAGGTCAAGCCCGGCGGGAGCACGGTGGGGATCCCGGAACGCTTCCTCCAGCCAACGGAGGTACAGGTCCGCCATCGTTCCACCGGCAAGACAAATCGGACACGCGGCCACCCGAAGCCGTTCCGTCACGTCAGACAGCGTCGCGGGCTGGCGGTTCCCTGGAGGTGCCGTCGGCAACGCCGCCGCGAGGCGCGGCCTCAGCCGATGGCGCGTGGCGGCATCGCGGTCCTCGCCCCCCAGCAGACCCAGGAGCTCGCCGGCGTCCAGTCGCAGGAACTGTCGTTCGAGGCCCTGGAGGATGGTGACCGCTGTGATCCCAGCCGCATCGCTGAGCGCGGCGAGCGCATGCGGCAGACAAAGGCCGCCATGGTCCAGGTAAGCTCCCCGCACCTCGCTCACTCCGAGCGTCCGCACGACGACGTAGGTCGCCCACGCCTCGAGGGACCCGCGGCTTTCGCATGCGGGACAGGGTCGCTTGGTACGGCGATGGCGGTCGCGCATGCGGACGATCGCCTCGGCGGTGACGTCCTCGAACACCGTGCGCATGATGTAGTGCGCGAGCGGATGCGCCAGAACCGCTCTGGTGTGCGCCGGGCACAGGCCTAGCGATCGGCGCAGCGCCTCCAGCATCGCGGCTTGGCCGTGGAGCTCGATTGCGAACGCGACGAGGAACCGTTCCTCCGCCCGGACGCCGTCGCGGCACACTGGACAGCCACGAGCACCGAGCAGGCGCAGCGCGTCCCGGTGCAACGTTGGCGGCACGGCGTCGCGCCGTGGCACCTAGGACCTCAGCGTCGCGATCAACCGGTCCGGACGGACCAGCAGATCCAGGGCCGCCACGATGTCAGTGGCGACGACGTCGGCCGCCAGTACGGTCTCGACGGCGGCGCCTTCGCCAAGCACGACGGCGATGGCCATCGCGGCTTCGGCGAGCATCAGGCGGTCATTGCGGCCGTTGCCGATGCAGGCGGTCACGTCGGGCCCGAGCGCGCGGACGAAATCGCGCTTGGCGATATGCTGATTGCCGGCGGCCAGAACAGTGACGTGCGTCGGCAGGCCGGTCAGCTGCTTGACGGCGGTCCCGAACGTGTCGGCGGTCACCACGTGGATCGTGAGACGCTCGGACAGGGTGCGCAGAGCGGGTTCCACGCCTTCGAGCAGCCGCCCATCGCACGCTATCGTTCCGTTGAAATCGAGCACGAGATGCTCGATGGCGAGGTCGTCGAGTCCCGGAATGGCGATCGAGAGCATTGGTCTCCTCGAAGGGGGTGCCGACGGGCAGTGGTCGTTGAACGCTCACGGCGTTCACCGCCGCCAGCCTTGGGCTGCCCGGTACGGCGGCGCAAGCCAGCCCCGCCGCTGTTCGGCCCACCAGGTGTCGATGTCGGGGAAGCGCCGGATCGCGCGCTCTAGTTGGGCGCGTACGATCCGGTCGTCGTCGCGCGCCGGCTCAAGGAGCCACCGCGAAATCACCGCGCGCCTCAGCGCCGAGCCCGGGGTCGGACGCTCCACGAGGTCTTCGGCCCACTCGATGATTACCAGGGGGGCGTCGTCCGGGTCGCTGGCGGGGGCGCAAAGGACGAACCGCGCCAGTGGCAGCAGGGAAACACGCTCGGAGCCGTCAACGTGCTGGAGTGAGGCGGATTCGGCTCGCCCCGCCACCGCCGAAAGTCGCGCGCCTGTGCCCATGAAGAAAGACTCCCACCTGGACATTGTCCTGGGTAGGAGTCATCAGCCTCGAGGGCCTGAACGGCGAACTCCATCGCCGACGCGGAACGCTATGCAATTATGGCGGCCGGCCCCCGAATCGGCAAGTGTCGAGGCCCACCGCGGACCGCCGGCAGGCCATCAGTGTCGTGAGCGTTCCCCCGACAAGTCCGACGAATTCCCTGCTGAGTCCATGAACCGCGCCGTTGCCGTCCTCGCCGCCAAGTGCCTGCTCACGGTGCTCGGCCGTGGACAGTCGCGCGCACACATCGCGCCGCCGGCAGGCCTGCCCGGCAGCGTCTGCCCGACATCAGCCGCCCTGAGCCACCACCGCGAGTGACTCCCCGCTCACAACCCGTCTGACGAGCGGGACTCGCCCCAACGCCGTCATCTTCGCATTCGTATGATATTGCATGTTCACGGAGGCCTATGTTGAGTTGACTGGTTGAGCTCGCTATCCCATGTTCGCTGCGTGCTTCAGTGAACAACCTCCTTGTCAATCGCACTTGGCCGGCAGGCCCAGGTAGGAGTCATCACCACAGCGGGAGATCCGCGATCAAGGCCGCCGAGCGCGCGCCGCACGGGTGCGCAGACAGCCGCGGCGTGCCTGAACTGAGGGGGGATGGGACATGTCGACTATCGCGTCTGTTCGCGCGCGCGAGATCCTGGACTCGCGCGGGAATCCGACACTCGAGGTGGATGTCGCGCTCGATGATGGCACCGTGGGCCGCGCCAGTGTCCCGTCAGGCGCATCCACCGGCACCAGGGAGGCCGTGGAACTGCGGGACGGTGACCGCCGTCGGTTCGGCGGCAAGGGTGTCTTGGGCGCTATTCAGAATATCAGCCTACACATCGCACCGACGCTCACGGGCACGTCTCCTGCCGATCAGGCCCGCATTGACGAGCTCCTCATCGCGCTCGACGGCACGGAGAACAAGGGCAGGCTGGGGGCGAACGCGATTCTCGGTGTCTCCCTCGCCGTTGCTCGCGCTGCCGCCGCCGCTGTGCGGCAGCCGCTGTACCGGACGCTATCGCAGGGAGCTGCGCCCTGCCTTCCGGTTCCGATGTTCAACGTGCTCAACGGCGGTGCCCATGCGGACAACAGCGTGGACTTTCAGGAGTTCATGATCGCCCCAGTGGGAGCATCGACCTTCCGCGAAGCGCTCCGGATGGGGGCCGAGACGTACCACGCCCTGAAGAGCCTCCTGAAGGAGGCCGGCCACGGGACGGCAGTCGGAGATGAAGGCGGGTTCGCGCCGAACCTGAAGGCTGACGTCGAGGCGATCGAGCTCATCCTCCGCGCCATCGAGCGCGCGGGCCTCCGCGCCGGCAGCGAGATCGTGCTGGCGCTCGATCCTGCGGCCAGCGAGCTCTACACCGAGGGTGCGTACGCGTTCCGTAAGTCCGGCGGCCCCAGGCGGTCGTCCGCGGACCTGGTGGAGCTGTACGCCGACTGGGTCCGCCAGTTCCCCATCTGGAGCATCGAGGACGGGCTCGCCGAGGAGGACTGGGATGGCTGGCGCACGCTGACCGCTCGGCTCGGCGACAAGGTGCAGATCGTCGGCGATGACATCTTCGTCACCGACCCGGTGATCATCCGGCGGGCCATTCAGCAGAAAGTCGCCAATGCCGCCCTCATCAAGCTGAACCAGATTGGCACCGTCACCGAGACCTTGGACGCCATCGCCACCGCCAAGTCCGCCCGCTACGGCACCGTAATCAGCCACCGCTCGGGCGAGACTGCTGATGATTGCATCGCGGACTTGGCGGTCGCCACCGCTGCTGGCCAGATCAAGACCGGAGCGCCCGCACGAGGGGAGCGGGTCGCGAAGTATAACCAGCTCGTGCGCATCGAGGAGGAACTCGGCACGGAAGCTCGTTACGCGGGCGTGGCCTTCCTGGAGGCCGGCGGGTTCAGGGACGTCTGAGCCTCAGAGAGCTCTGCGGCATCGACATGGCGACGCCCGGAAGGTCTGCGTTGCGCGCGAAGGTGTCGAGACGCGTCGCCTCGTCGAGTCGGTTCGCCGCGCGGGTTTCCCTGCCGTCGCCAACGGCGGCGATGACATTCCGATGTTCAAGGCAGCGGCGCTCAGAATCGCTGCGTGTGGGGTCGAGGGGACCTCGACCGCGTTCCTTCAGGTCGCGACGGTCCTGGGTTCGCGCCGCCGGGGCGCGAACGCAATCACTTTCTTCCGCATCCGTTAGTAGGCCATCACGTCCCTGATCTCCGCCACTTTGAGCCGAACGTGCTCGCCGCTGTCGCGCCGCTTCGCCTCGAGGTAGTGCTCTCCCGACTCCCGGTACCAGGTGCGGGGCTCCAGCTCGATGGTGCCGTCCGCCAGAACGACCCGCACGACGGCGCGGAGGATCATGGCGGCCTGAAGCTTCTGCTGGAGGCTGGTGCCGCCGGCGGCGAGGGACCGTGCGGGCAGATGCATCGGCTCGATTCTCCTGTGCGTGCCGGGTCCCGGCGCTCGCGGGTTCGGCGAACCGGGCCCAATGTAGCGGCAGTGAAGCCTGTGTCGGTGAGGTCCGTCACCGCGATCCGCCGCGATGTTGGCCCACCGGGCCGCCGGCGCGCTATCTTCCGTGGGCCATGATCCACCTGGCCGTCGCACAGTTCAAGCCCGGTAAGGGCGACTACGCCGAGAACCTCGATCGGATCGGCGAGATCCTCGAAGGACTCGCGGCGCGGCCGGACCCGCCGGATCTGCTCGTCTTCCCGGAAGCCGCGCTCACCGGCTACTTGCTGGAAGGTGGAGTGCGGGACTTGGCGGTCACCGCCGGGACGCTGTTCGCCGACCTCCAGGCCCGGCACGCACGCGCCGGGGCGCCGCCGCTCGACATCGCCATCGGATTCTACGAGAGCTGGCGCGGCTCGCTCTACAACGCCGCCCTCTACGCCACCCTCGGCGGACCGCACGCCGGGATCGTCCATATCCATCGCAAGGTGTTCCTGCCGACCTACGGCGTCTTCGACGAGGAGCGGTTCGTCGAGTCCGGTCTGGGCGTGCAGGCCTTCGACACCCGGTTCGGCCGCCTGGCCGTGCTGATCTGCGAGGACGCGTGGCACTCCCTCGCGCCGATGATCGCGGCGGTGCAGGGCGCGCAGCTGATCCTCATCCATTCCGCCTCGCCGGCCCGCGGCACCCAGCCGCTCGAGGAAACACTCGCCCGACCCGCGAACGTCTCGCGCTGGGAGCGCGTCGCGCGCTACATCGCCGAAGAGCACGGGGTGTGGGTGGCGACGAGCCAGCTGGTCGGGTTCGAGGGCGGGAAGGGCTTCGCGGGCGGTTCGTGCATCGTGACCCCGCGCGGCGACGTGCTGGTCCGCGGGCCGCTGTGGGACCAGGCGCTGATCGAGGCCACGGTGGATTTCGCCGAGGTGGGCCGCGCGCGCGCCGATCTCCCGCTCCTGTCCGACCTCCAGACCAAGCTGCCGCATCTGGTGAAATCGCTGGCCGACGGCGCGCAGACGGGCGGGAGCGCGGAAGGGCAGTACGACGGCCCGGCGCCGGTGCGCCGGGGCGATGGTGCGGCGCCGATCGCGGCGAACGCGCCGGACCCGATGGCGATGGACTGCGCGCTGGTCGAGCGCTGGCTGGTGGAGTTCCTCAAGGAGGAGGTCACGCGCCGGCGCGGGTTCGAGAACGTCGTGGTCGGCCTCTCGGGCGGCGTGGACAGCGCGCTGGTCGCCTGGCTGGCGGCGCAGGCGTTCGGGCCCGAGCACGTGTGGGGGCTGATGCTGCCCTACCGCACGTCGAGCGCCGAGTCGCTGGCCCACGCGAAGCTGGTCGTGGACGCCCTCGGCATCAACACGCGCACGATCGACATCAGCCCCGCGGTGGACGGCTACGTCGCGACCAACGAGCCGGACGCCGACGCTTCGCGCAGGGGCAACGTCATGGCCCGCGCCCGGATGATCGTGCTGTTCGACCAGTCGGCGAAGCTCGTGGCGCTGCCGCTGGGCACGGGGAACAAGACCGAACGGCTGTTCGGCTACTTCACCTGGCACGCCGACGACTCGCCGCCGATCAACCCGATCGGGGACCTGTACAAGTCGCAGGTCTGGGCGCTCGCGCGGCACCTGGGTGTGCCGCGGCAGATCGTCGAGAAGCCCGCCACGGCGGACCTCGTGAAGGGACAAACCGACGAGGGCGACCTCGGCATCGCCTACCCGAAAGCCGACCGCATCCTCTACTGGCTGCTGCGCGGGCTGAAGCCCGGCGAGATCGAGGCCCTGGGCTTTTCGGCCGCCGAGGTGAAAGTCGTCGAACGCCGGCTCTCCTCGACCCACTGGAAGCGGCGCCTCCCGACGGTCGCGATGCTCAGCCCGACTGCGGTCGGGGAGTACTATCTGAGACCTGTTGACTACTAGACAGAGGCAGACGACGACAGACGACGGCAGATAACGACAGACACATCCGGCTCCATCTGTCTCAGTCTGCCTTTGTCTGCCTTTGTCTGTCTTCGTCTCTACTCGAGGCCCCCATGCCCGGCAACCCACCCCGCCTCTCCCACACCACCGTCGCCGAAGTCATGATGCCGCACATGGCCAATGCGCTGGGCAACGTGCACGGCGGCGTGCTGCTCGGGATGATGGACCGCGTCGCGGCGGTCAGCGCGATACGACACGCCAAGCGCGTGTGCGTGACGGTGTCAGTGGACCGGGTGTCGTTCCGCGAGCCGATCCACCTCGGCGAGCTGGTCACGATGTACGCGAGCGTGAACTACGCTCACATCACCTCGATCGAGGTCGGCGTGCGAGTGGAGGCCGAGAACCTCCTGACCGGCGTGAAGCGGCACACGAATTCCTGCTATCTGACCTTCGTGGCGATCGACGAAAACGGGCAGCCGGTGCCCGTGCCGCCCGTGGTGCCGGAGACGGACGAGGAGCGCGCGCGGTTCCGCGCCGGCGAGGTGCGGCGCGAACAGCGCATCGCGGAGCTCAAGGCCAAGGCCGGGTCGTGAGGCCCGAGCGCGTCGTCCTCGTGCTGTCGGGCGGCGGCATGAAGGCGATGGCGCACATCGGGGTCGTGCGGGCGATGGAGCAGGCCGGGATCCGCCCGGCTGGGATCGTGGCGGTCTCGGCCGGCGCGCTCGTCGGGGCCATGGTCGCCGCGCTCACCCCGTACGAAGTGCTGGTCCGAGCCGTCACCGGCCTGGAGCGCGAGGACTTCGCGGTCCTCAACCGCGGCGCGCTGGTGGTGCGCGGCGTGGGCGCGAAGAGCGTCCTCAAGCCGGAGCCGCTGCGCGCGCTGCTGCGCCGCCTGCTCCCGCCGGGCGGATTCGACGCGCTCCAGGTCCCCCTGCGCATCGGGGTCACCGACCTCGACCGCGGCGTGCTCGAGGTCTTCGGGTCCGCCGGCCGCACCGACGTGCCGCTCGCCGACGTGGTCTACGCGTCCATGGCGTTGCCGCTCTACCTCCCGCCGGGGGAGCTGGCCGGCCGCCCGTACGCGGACGGCGGACTGCTCCAGGTCCTGCCGCTCGAGCTGGTTCTGCCGGGGGAGGCGGATCTCGTGATCGCCTCCGACGTCGGGCCGGTGTTCGCGGGTCCACCGCAGTGGCGCACGCTCGCGCCGGCGCTGATCGCCCTGACGGATCGCGCACTGTCCATCACGATGGCCGACCAGAAGGCGCGCACGGTGGCGGCGTGGAATGCCGATCCGTCGCGTCCGCGACTCGTCGTGGTCCAGCCGGCCGTGGATCCTTACGGGACCTTTGCGTTCGACCACACGGTTGATTTCATTGAGGCGGGATATCGCGCGGCGCACGCGGCGCTGGCGGCGAAGTGAGTTGGCGGATGGTACAGGGCGCGGCC